>Ga0335085_10000076_pt1 | contig 339163 bp, 382 predicted proteins | sample Lox_Sample_45_FD_206712 | JGI IMG/M metagenome (GOLD analysis project Ga0335085, IMG submission 206712) | Soil microbial communities from Loxahatchee National Wildlife Refuge, Florida, United States - Lox_Sample_4.5 | ecosystem: Environmental > Terrestrial > Soil > Wetlands | place: USA... | reverse complement strand
CGGGCGCCGTCAATGTGGGCAACGGCTACTCCGGCGGCGCGGGCGGCACGGTAACGGCAAGCAACGGCCGTGGCGGCTCGGGCGGCGGCGGCGCGGCCGGGCCTCTGGGCGGGGGTCAAACCGGCGGCGCGGGCGGGGGATCCACGAACTACGGCGGCGGCGGAGGCGGCGGCAGCAACGGGGGTACCGTCGGTACCGGAGCGACATCGGCGACCGGCGGCGGCGGAGGTAGCGGCCAGGGCGGCGCGGGCGGCGGCGGAGGCACCAATGCGGTCGGCGGCGACGCGGCCGCGGGCACCGGCGGCGGCGGCGGAGGCGGCGGCGGCAATGCCAATGGCGCCTATGCGGGCGGCGCGGGCGCAACCGACAATTATTGGGACACTTCGTATGGCGCCGGCGGCGGCGGCGGAGGCGGCGGCGGTGACAACGGTACGGCTGCAACCAACGGCGGCAACGGCAATAACGGAGGCACGTACGGCGGCGGCGGCGGTGGCGCGGGAGGCAACGAGTCGAGCGGCTCCGATACCGCGGGCGGCGGCGGTCAGGGACTCATCGTGGTCGAGTATAAACCCGCGGGTGTGCTCACCGTCACGACGCAGGACGCTTCAAGTGTCACCGAGACGGGCGCCACCGGCAACGGCAACATCACCGACATCGGCACCGGCTCGCCGGATGAGCGCGGCGTCGTCTACGGCACGACCAGCCAGCTCAATCCCGGGGATGTTGCTCCCGGCTCAAGCGGATACGACTCCTATGTCTCTGAATCCGGGACGTTCGGCACGGGTGCGTTTACCGAAAGCGTCACGGGACTCATTTCGGGAACCACCTACTATGTCCGTGCGTACGCGCACAACGGCGGCGGGTACGCTTACGGCAGCGAGGTGAGCTTCTCGACGACGGATCAAAATTGCGATGCGGGCAGTGACTCGGGCGGCGGTGTGTGCCGGGTCTTTCTCACCTCCGGCACCAGTTGGAGCATTCCCGCCGACTGGAACAATGCCAGTAATAAAATAGAGTGCATCGGCGCGGGCGGCAACGGCGACAAAGGCACTTCCGCGCGTCTGCCGGGCGCGGGCGGCGGCGGCGGCTCCTACGCCTCCACGAGCAATATCACGCTCACCACAGGCAGCGTTACCTACCAAGTGGGCGCGGGCGGCGGCGGCAACGGCTCGGGCAACGACACTTTTTTTGAAGACAGCAGTGCAACGGTAGTCCTCAACTGCGGCGCGGGCGGCAACGCATCGGGTGCGACCGTCGGCGCGGCGGGCGCCGTCAATGTGGGCAACGGCTACTCCGGCGGCGCGGGCGGCACGGTAACGGCAAGCAACGGCCGTGGCGGCTCGGGCGGCGGCGGCGCGGCCGGGCCTCTGGGCGGGGGTCAAACCGGCGGTACTGCCGCAACGACGGCAAGCGGCGGCGGCGGCGGAGGCGGCGGCAGCAACGGCGGCAGCATCGGTTCACCCGGCTCGGGTGCGGTGGGCGGCCAGGGCGGCGCGGGCGCAGGAGGTTCCGGTGGTCCTGGCGGCACTGCAAGTGTGGGCAGTGACGCGACCGCGGGCACCGGCGGCGGCGGCGGCGGCGGCGCGGGCGCAGCGGCGGGTGCCTATGCTGGCGGCGCGGGCGCAACCGACAATTATTGGGACACTTCGTATGGCGCCGGCGGCGGCGGCGGAGGCGGCGGCGGGGCCAACGGCACCGGCTCCGCCAACGGCGGCAATGGCAATAACGGAGGCACGTACGGCGGCGGCGGCGGCGGCGCGGGCGGCAACAACACGAGCGGCTCCGATACCGCAGGCGGCGGCGGTCAGGGACTCATCGTGATTTCTTATTGGCCGGTAGGCAACGGCGGACCTTCCACTCCCGTCGTTACGACCGACAACGCGGGTGCCTTCCCGGTCAGCGCACTCCTCTACGGCTCAATAACCGGCACCGGCGGCTCCGATGCCACACAGCACGGCTTTGCCTACTCGACCGACGCCACGCTCGCGACCGGCGTCTCCACCACGACGCTGGGCGCTTTCTCCGGCACGGGTCACTTTTCCGGTTCTGTTGCGGGTCTTGCGGCCGACACCACCTACTACTATCGCGCATACGCCACCAACTCCGCCGGCACGGGGTACGGCTCCGTTTTAAACTTCACCACGGGCGATACCATACCGCGCCGCACGCTCATGTTGTTTGAAGGGTTTACCATCAAACTCCTGAGCGGTACTATTAAGTTGTTCGGTCAATAATCATGCGGAACATTTTTTTCATCGCTGCGGGTGTGTTCGTAGCCGCGACGGTCGCGGGCGGCGGCTATTACCTGCTTTCGCATGGTCTGCCGGCGCAAAACGGAGCCGCCGTCGCGGCGGCAACGGCGGCAACGAGCTCACCCGCGGCTCCGCGACCCGTGCCTGCGCGCTGCGGACAATCCGACGGCGCCGTTTGTGTTGAATACCGCAACGACAAGTATCATTTCTCGGTATTCTATTCCGACCAAAAAGAAGAGCATGAGTTCGACGAAGGAGGCGGCGCCTCAACGATAACCTTCGAAAATTTTAACAACGGCCACGGCTGGCAGTTGTTCGTCGTCCCGTACGGCGAGCCGCAGGTCACCCCCGCCCGGTTTAAAGAGGACGACCCTTCGGGCGTGCGCACCGACGTGCAAAATGTGACGGTAGACGGCGCCACGGGCGCGGCTTTCTACAGTTATGACGCACGCCTCGGCGACACCTACGAGGTGTGGTTCATTCACGGCAACTATCTCTATGAACTCACGACACTCAAACCGCTCGCGCCCCAGATGCAGGAGCGTCTCGCGACCTGGGAGTGGCTGTAGCGTGCTATACTTTTTGTATCTATGTCAGTGCGCGTAGGCATCAACGGCTTTGGACGCATCGGGCGCGCGTTCATGCGCGCGGCGCAGGGCAACCCCGAGCTTGAGGTGGTGGCCGTCAACGATCTCGGCAGCGTCGAGAACCTCGCGTATCTGCTCAAATATGACACGGTCTATAAGCAGGCGCCCTTCAGCGTTGAGGCGAAGGAAGGCGCACTCGTCGTGGGCGGCAGGGAAGTTAAAGTTCTCTCACAAAAAGATCCGCTGACCCTGCCGTGGAAGAGCCTCACGGTGGATGTCGTCGTCGAATCGACCGGCCTCTTTACCGACTACCAAAAAGCGAACGCGCATATCGCCGCGGGCGCGAAACATGTGGTTATTTCCGCGCCTGTGAAAGACGATTCGCCCCTGGGCGCGACGGTCTTGATGGGACTCAACACCGGCAAGGCGTCGACGTGCCCCGTCACTTCCAACGCGTCCTGTACCACCAACTCCGCTTCGCCTGTCATCGCCATTCTCGACGAAAAGCTCGGCATCGAGAAAGCGATACTCTCCACGACGCACGGCTACACCGCGAGTCAGGCGCTTGTGGATGGTCCGAGCAAAAAGGATATGAAAGAGGGCCGCGCCGCCGCACAAAATATCGTGCCGACTTCGACGGGCGCCGCCATTGCGGTCACCAAAGCCTACCCGACTCTCAAGGGCAAGTTCGACGGCATCAGCCTGCGCGTGCCGGTGCCTGCGGGCTCCATCGCCGACATCACCTTTCTCGCCAAGCGGCCGACCACCGCGGTCGAAGTCAATGAAATTCTCAAAGAAGCCGCTCAAAGCGAGCGCTGGAGAGGCATCTTCGCCGTCACGCAGGAGGAGCTTGTTTCAAGCGACATTATCGGCAACCCGCACGCCTCCATTGCCGACCTGGGCATGACGCGCGTGGTGGACGGCAATTTGGTGAAGGTGCTCGCCTGGTATGACAACGAGTGGGGCTACACGCAAACGCTTTTGCGCCATGTTATCGAAGTGGGCAAGCAACTGGGATGAAAAAAGTTTTTTTGGCGAGTGACCACGCGGGCTGGGAGCTTAAAGAAGCGCTTGGCGCGTTTTTAAGCGAACGCGGCTTTCAGGTCGAGGATCTGGGTCCCGTCACCTACGAAAAAGACGACGATTATCCCGATACCATAGCGCCGCTCGCGCGCGCCGTGGCCGAGGAGCAGGGGAGCATGGGGGTGGCCGTGGGTCTCAGCGGCGAAGGCGAGGCTATGGCCGCCAACCGCCACAAAGGCGCGCGCGCCGCCGTCTATTACGGCGGCAACCCGGAGATTTTTAAGTTGTCGCGCGAACACAACGACGCGAACATCCTCTCTCTTTCGGCGAAGTTTCTCACACAGGAGCAGGCAAAGGAGGCGGTTCTCGCGTGGCTCATGACCGATTTTTCAGGCGACGAACGCCACCTGCGGCGCATCAAAAAGCTGGATGACTGAAATCGTGCCGGCGATTCTCGCGGGGAGCCTCAAAGAGATAGAGGCGCAGCTTAAGCGCGTGCGGGGCGCCGCGAAGCGCGTGCAGATAGACGTCGTGGACGGCCGCTTCGCCCGCACGAAGGGCTGGCACGGCACGACCTGGCCCTATCGCGACGCGGGCAGCTATGCGGCGCTGCTCGCCGACGAGCGCGGACTGCCGTTGTGGGATGAATTCGATTTTGAGTTCGATCTCATGGTAGAGGAGCCGAAAGCGAAGGCGCTTGAGATGGCACAGGCCATGGCGTCGCGCATTATCATCCATGGCCGCGCGCCCGGCGCGCTTGAGGCCCTGCGCGCGCTTGCCGACCTCAAGCGTGACGACTACGGCGAGTACACCGTCGTGACGGGTGTGGCTGTCGGCCCGGGAGAACAGCCCGAGTTTCTGAACGAGTTCGAGGGGTTCTACGATTTTGTGCAGGTGATGGGCATCGCGCGCGTGGGCCGGCAGGGGCAACCGCCGGACCCCCGCGCGCGTTTTTTGGTGGAGCGTTTGCACGCGCGCAACCCGGGACTCTTCATTCAAGTCGACGGTGCGGTCGGGCACGAGAACGCCCGCGCGCTCGCCCAAGCGGGCGCGGGCGCGCTCATAGCGGGTCATATCATTTGGGAGGCGGACGACCCAAAAGCCGAGCTCGCGCTGCTTGCAGCTGCGGCCAATGCGGCATAACCCGCATAATCCCCACCCCGTTCCGGCGGACACAAAAACGGTGCTAGGCTTTACCTTATGAAACAACGGGTCAGGCTCAATTGGCGGGCGGATTATGCGCTCGCCGTATGCGTCATCGTGCTGTGGTCGTTCGGGCGCGTGCTTAATTCGCTCGCGGGGGCGGCGCTCTATGCGTCCCAGGGCATCAGTCCGACTCTCGCCGCCTTCGAGGCTTTGTATGTTTTGGCGCACATTGCGCTCTTTCTGTTCGTGTTCAATCTGCTGGTGCTGTTCTTTTTGAAGAACGGCTGGCCGCGGCGGTGGGCGGGGTGGGGAGAGCTTTTCTTGTATGCGTATGTGCTTGCCGGCATACTCGTATCGCTTTATTTTCTGGCATTCCAGTTCGGCTACCTCTCCCCGTCGCTCGACGGCCTCATCCCGACGGGTTCTTAGCCCGGCGCGCGCAAAAGGTAGGGTAAAATTAGAGGGTGTTGACCGAAGAAAAACTCAAGGAGCTTGAGCTCAAAGCGCAGGCGGTGCGCGAGACCATTATCTCGATGCTCATCGAGGCGGGTTCGGGTCATACCGCCGGGCCCCTGGGCATGGCCGACATTTTTACGGCATTTTATTTTCATATACTCAACCACAAGCCGGATGACCCCGCCTGGGCGGAGCGCGACCGCCTCATTTTGAGCAACGGCCACATCGTGCCCGTGCGCTACGCCGCCATGGCGCATGCGGGTTACTTCCCGCTTGAAGAAACGAAGACGCTGCGCAAATTCGGCTCCCGCCTGCAGGGTCATCCCGAGCGCCTGCGCCTGCCCGGTTTAGAAACGACTTCCGGCCCGCTTGGCTCGGGACTTTCGCAGGCGGCGGGCATCGCCTATGGCGCAAAAATGGACGCTTCGACAAGCTCAGCACAAGCGGCGCCAAAATTCCGCACGTATTGCCTCATGAGCGACGGCGAGCACGACGCGGGCAATATCTGGGAAGCGGCGATGTTTGCCGGTAAAAACAAACTCCATAACCTCACCGGCGTCATCGACCGCAATAACATCCAAATAAACGGCTATACCGAAGAGGTCATGCCGCTTGAGAATCTGCGCGCAAAATATGAAGCCTTCAACTGGCACGTGTTGGAATGCGACGGCAACAATATCGCCGCGTTCGTCGAGATGATTGATGAGGCGAAAGCCGTTTTTGAGAAGCCAACCGTCATCATCGCACACACCGTCCCCGGTAAGGGCATTAAGGAGATTGAATTCGACTATCGCTGGCACGGTTCTCCGCCGGGCCAGGGTCCGGAAGATGTCTGGCTAAAAAAAGACCAGGGAAAAGAGATGCTCAACGAATTGCGCACCCTGCGCGGTAAAATAGAAAGCGAACACCAATGATTTTCGCCGACGCAAAACTCAAAGAGGACGTGTTCGACGCCAAGGAGCAGGCGCCCACGCGCGACGGCTTCGGCAAGGGCTTACTCGAGTTGGGCGAGCGCAACCCCAACGTCGTCGTGCTGTGCGCCGACCTGGCCGAGTCGACCCGCGTTCTGGCGTTCAAAGAAAAGTGGCCCGAGCGCTATGTGGAACTCGGGGTCGCCGAGCAAAACCTCGCCGCCGTCGCCTCGGGGCTTGCCGTCTACGGCAAGGTGCCGTTTATCACCTCATACGCCACGTTCAGTCCGGGCCGCAACAACGAACAAATCCGTACGACCATTTCGCTCAACTACGTACCCGTTAAAATTGCGGGCAGTCACGCCGGACTTTCGGTCGGTCCCGACGGCGCCACCCACCAGGCGCTCGAAGATCTGGCGCTCATGCGCGTGCAGCCGAACATGACGGTCGTCTCGCCCTGCGACGCCGAGGAAGCGCGCAAGGCGACCATCGCCGCCGCGGCGCTCCCCGGGCCGTGCTATATCCGCTTCGCGCGCGAAAAGACGCCGCTCATCACGACGCCCGAGACGCCCTTTGCGGTGGGGAAGGCGCAGGTCGTCTGGGACAGTCATGAGCCGGCACAGGTGGCCGTCTTTGCCACCGGGCCGCTGCTTTTTGAGGCGCTCAAAGCGGCACGCGAGCTTGAGCACGCGGTACCCACCGTGGTTGTGAATTTGAGTACCGTCAAGCCACTGGATCGCGAGACCGTCGTTGCCAAAGCCAGAGAAGCGGGAGCGGTCGTCACCGTCGAAGAACATCAGATCGCGGCGGGTATGGGCAGCGCCGTGGCCGAGGCGCTCGCGCAGGAGTGTCCGGTGCCGGTGGAATTTGTCGGTGTGCGCGACCAGTTCGGCCAAAGCGGCGAACCGAAGCAACTCATCGAACACTATAAGCTCGGCGCCGCGCACATCGCGGAAGCTATTAAAAAAGTGCGGGCACGCAAAAGCTGATCCATGCGCGGCGACATTCTACGCACCAAAATAAACGGGCTTATCGGGGCCGGATTCGTCGGAGTGTTCGCGCTGGGCGCTGTGTTCATTATCTGGCATGTTGCGTACAACGAAAATCCACTCGCAGACGCCCTGGTGCCCTACGTTACGCCTGCGGTAGGACAGTGAGCGCCTGCGCGAGAACTTCTCCGCGCGGACGCGACGCGTCTATATAGAGGAACGGCACGCCGCTGCGTGCCGCTTCTTCGTTCCATGAGCGGCACTCCGCCAGGCGCGCCTCGACTTCGGCGGCTTCTTCACCCCGCGCGGCGAAGCGTTTGCGCAGTTCATGTTCGCTGTCGATCTTGAGATATATAAATAGCACCGCGCGTTCTTGTCCCCGCGCGCGGGCATAGTCAAAAAGTTTTTTTGCGGCGTCGACGACGAGAACGGGGATGAAGCGGCCGCCCGCGAGTGCCGCATCGATATCGCTCTTGAGCGTGCCGTAGCGGTTTGAGGTCGTCTTTGCCTCCCATAAAAAAACGCCGTCCCCCGCGCGCCGCTCAAACTCACCGAAACTTATATAGGTATACTCGCCCGGCTCGTCGGTGGGGCGGCGCGCGCGGGTCGTATAGCTCATGAGCGGCCGCGCCCCGGGGAGCGCCTGCAAAAGGCCGTGCAACAGCGTTGTTTTTCCCACACCCGAGGGGCCGGTCAATGCAAGTATCACGCTCCCATTTTACTGTGTTGCGGGGCTGTCAAAAGGACTTGACAAAATGGCATTTGTAATGTTAAAATGTTGCTGAAGTACCCAGTACCTTATCAAGGGAGATCAGTATGAGTACGAGTACCGGGACGCGTATCTTGTCCCTTCTTTTGTGTTTGTTTCTCTTCGGAGGAGCAACCGCAGCGCAAGCGAAGACGAGCAAGCATGCCATGCACCGTGCGGCGCCGCATTATCGCGCGGTGCCGCTGCCGAAGCCCCGGCTGCTTATTGACATGTCGAACCCGCGCAACTGTCTCGCGCGCGCCGTATACGTCGAGGCGCGCGGCGAGCCGCTTGACGGGCAGTTGATGGTCGGATATGTCATCCGCTACCGCACGCTGCTTGATTCTCCGGGTTTCGGCGGGCGCGTCATCTGCAAAGCGATTTATGCCAAAGCGCAGATCGACGGCATCAAGGGCAAAGCTTGGGCGCCGGGTGAACTGAATGCCTGGCAGGTTGCGCTCGCCGTGGCCGGTGAAGTCATGTCGGGACGCTTTGTGCCGGCAGGAGAGTTGAGATACGCGACGCACTACTTGCGGCCCGAAAAGTCCGGTGTGGCGGGAAAGTGCTGGTTTGAGTCGACACTCAAACCGATAGCGTGGGTGGGCAACCATCTGTTCTATCGCGAACCGCTGCCGTACGAAAAGCACGCGCTTCACCCCTCGTTCGATTGTTCACAGCAGGTGGCAAAGCGCTAGTGTTGCAACTAAAAACCCCCGGACATTGTCCGCGGGGTTTTTCTTTTTATGGCGATTATAATGCGGTGATGTCCCACGCGGCGGGCGGATTGGCGAGCATGTGCTCAAGTTGCGGCCGCGTGAGCAGGCCTTTTTGTGCGCCGATTTCCTGAATGACGGCCGCGGCGTTCGCCGAGCCCCATTTGAGCGCTTCTTTCATATCTTTGCCAAGCGCTAGCGCCACCGTGACTCCCGAAGCGAGCGCGTCGCCTGCGCCGGTTATCTCATATGGCGCGCGCGGGTCGGGATAGCGCGGGCAGTGCGCCATGGCGCCGCTTTCCTCGCGCCAGTAGGCACCGCGCACATCGTCGGTAATAACGACAATCTTTGGCCCCAAAGCCTGCATGCCGGAGAGCAGGTCTTTCATATCGCTTCCCGCAGGCTTGCCGAGAATGCGCTCGGCCTCTTCTTTGTTGCAAAAGAAGATATCGCTGCGCTTGTAGATATCGGCGAGCGCCTCGATGCCCATCTGCATCTGAAAGGTTCCGGGCTGAAAAGCGAGCTTCACGCCCGGGTTGCGCTTGAGGTACTGCGTCCACTCGTTGTGGTACGGCAGCGTGTGTGCCGCGAGCGAAGTGAGATAAAGCCAGCGCGGAGGTTGTGCTATGGGCGGCAGTGCGTAGTCGTACAGCTCGTGCTTCACCAGGATGGTGCGGTTGTGCTCGTACCACAGCACGTAATGATAGTTGGTGATCTTGCCGGCCTGCTTTTCGATATACGTGACGTCGACTTTGTCTTTGAGGAGCGCGGCGAGACAGTCCTGACCGTATTGGTCGGCGCCCACGTGCGTGCACAGACCGGCGTTGAGTCCGAGGCGCGACGCTGCCACTGCGGCGTTGGCGCAGTTGCCGACCGCGGGCACCACGGTGGCGCTTTCGTAGGGGATTTTGTCGCCCCAGCGCATGCAGATTTCGCAGTCTTCGTCGTTGAGCTTGCAGTGCACGTGCGCGTCCTTGAGCTTGATGAACGCGTCGATGACAATGTCGCCGATGGCCAGGAAATCCATAAAGATTCTGCTTCGCTTCAAATCATTATATACTATTTCTATGCGTACCTTGCGGGAGGTTATTAAAGAGTTAGACAAAGAGGGCAAGGCTGTCGGGCACTTCAACTTTTCCGACTCCAATCAGCTCAAGGCGCTCGCCATGGCGAGCAAAGCGAGCGGTTTGCCCGTCTTGGCGGGACTTTCAGAAGGCGAGCGCAACTACTTTCCCATCCGCCACGCGCGCGCGTTGGTTGACCGCTATAACGCCGAGGGCATCGAGATGTATCTCAACGCCGACCACACGTATTCATACGAGAAGGCGCGCGCGGCGATAGACGACGGCGTCGACTCCATTGTAGTGGACGGCGCACAGCTGCCGTTTGAAAAAAATGTAGAACTCCTCAAGCAGGTTGTCGCCTACGCGCGGCAAAAAGATTTTGCCGGTATCGGGAAGCGCGTCATCGTCGAGGGGGAGCTCGGCTACATCGGCACGTCTTCGGCGGTGATGGACACGCTCCCCGCGGGCGCCGCCGTCACCGAAGAGATGATGACCAAGCCCGATGAGTTGCAAAAGTTGGTTGCTGAGAGCGGCATTGAGCTGGCGGCGCCCGCGGTCGGCAACGTGCACGGTATCGTCAAAAGCGGCCAGCCGAAACTCTCGATAAGCCGCATCGCCGAGCTCGCCAAAACGGCAGGAGTGCCTCTGGTCTTGCACGGCGGCTCGGGCTCGAGCGACCTGGAGTTTCGCGACGCGGTGCGCGCGGGCGTGCGCATCATCCACATCAACACCGACCTGCGGCTCCTTTACCGCGACTCGCTGCGCGAGTCGCTCAACACCGCAGAGACCACGCCCTACAAATTTCTCACCCCCGCGGTTGAGGCCATGCAGCGCTTTCTGGTGCAGAAAATGAAATTGTTTCATCTGAGTTAAGGGGATAAGTCTGGGGATAGCGTGTGGAAAGGCGGGAGACAGGGCATATACTTTTATATATACATGGGTGGATTCTTTAAAAATTTCAAGCGCCTCAGCGAAGGTGAATTACGTTCGCTCGCGAAGCTCACCGGCGGCATGGCGGTTTTGGTACTGTTGGTTCTGGCGCTCACGGGCACATTGCCGGGGGCACCGGAGCCGCTCCGGCTCGCGCTCAACAGCGGCAACCGGACGGTCAACACCGCGGCGGTATTTAATTCAAACTCACCGGGTACCTACACCTGGACCGCTCCGTCCGGCGTAACCCAGGCATGGGTCACCGTTGTCGGCGGCGGCGGAGGAGGAGGGAGGGGTTCGTGGACCATTAATGCCTGCAGCGGTGATTCCTATACGGGCGGCGGCGGCGGTGCGGGCGGCGCTATTGTCAATCAGCCTGTCTCGGTGACGCCGGGACAGGATTACACGATTACCATCGGTGCGGGAGGCCCGGGTGGCACCGACAGTTGGTGTCAGAGTGGAATCCCGGGTACTGCCGGCGGCAGTTCCTCCATCGTGGGACCGGGCGTGAACGTGGCTGCGGGCGGCGGCGGCGGGGGTGCTGCGGGTCCGCCGAGCACCGGCGGCACCGCCGGCTCTCCGGGTGGCGTCGCCGGCCAAAGCGGTGGTGACTATTGCAGTCCTTCCGGCACCGGCGGCGACAACGGCAGCGGCTACGGCAAGGGCGGCACCGCCAGCTGCGGCGGCGGTAACGGCTCTAACCCCGCCAGCGGACAATCCGGTCAAAACGGTTATGTACTAATCTATACCTCGCTTGCTATTACGGCAACCCCGCAATCGGTGAGTCCGGGCGGCTCCACCGTGTTGTCGTGGCAGCTCGGTGCCGTGAATCCGGCTACGTGTACCATCAAAAATCAAAACGGCACAACCCTCGTCTCGTCGGTGACGCAGTCATATGGCGTCTCCACCGCCTACACCGTGCCCAGCTTTAGTTTATTGCAGGTGAGCATTTTTGGCGCAGGCGGAGGCGGAGGCGGCGGCGCCGGCGGGTATGGCAGTAATACCAACGGTTCTGCGGGGTCAACAGGCGGCACCGGAGCGACGACTTATTTCGGCGCGGCCGATGGAGCTTTGGGCGGCACCGGCGGCGGAGGGGGGAACCCCCTTACTAATCTCCACCAAACGGTTGGGCCCGCCGGCTCAAACGGCAGCGGCGGAGGCGGCGTCGGAAGCGGATTTACATATGTAGGTTCAGGAAATGCCGGCGGCGCAGGTGGCGCCGGGGGTACGGGTGTTTCGGGATATACCGGCGGTCCAGGCGGCACGGGGGGCGCAGGGGGCAAGGTTATTAAGCAGTACAATGTCGGCGATCTCGTCTCCGGCGGTCAGGTGAGTATCACGATAGGCGCAGGCGGCGCAGGCGGCGCAGGCGGCGCAGGCGGTACTCAATGCACCGGGGCGCGTGGCAGTTGCGGGACTATTGCCCAGGAGCCTAGCGGCCAACCGGGCTCCACGGGTTCTGCGGGGTCGGTCTCCGTCTCGTATTTCCCTGCCCCCACCTTTACGGTCAACAACATCACCACCAACTCGACCTTTACCATTGCGTGCAATGACCTCAGCGGCAATCCGGTGTCTGCATCGGTGACGGTCACCGCCGGCGCACCTCCAACCGCCACCATCACCTCAGATGCCACCAAGGTCGGCGGCGTGCCCACCATGACGGTGGGCGGCAGCATGCACATCACCGCCAACTACTCGGCCGGGAGCGGCGACACGCTCACGGGCGACGGCATAAACCCCGACACGGGCGGCAACGGCATAGATTCGGGCAACAGCGTGCCCTGCGCCGACATATCGCCGTTTAACGCCTCCTGCTGGCTGCAGCCCGATGCGCAAAAAATCTACACCTTCTCAACCAACACGCCCGGCTCATACACCTTCTTTGCCGACGCCAAGACCGCCAACTTCACCAACTACCAAAGCCTCGCCTCGGTGCAGGTCAATGTCGCCTGCCCGGCCAACTACACCAACCAAGGCGGCTCCTGCATTTGTACGCTCTGGGGCCCCGATGGATTCACTTGTGTAGGCACCGGCAATTGTCCGGCGCACTCGAGTCCGTCGGGTAACCAGTGCGTTTGTAACTCAGGCTACCAGGTTTCGGGCGACAGCTGTGTCGCGACACCTTCGGGCTCGATAACGACACAGCTCACCGCAAGCCCCAGCCGCGTGCGCTCGGGCGGCGGCACGAGTCTCTCCTGGGCTACCACCGGCATGAGCTCCTGCAGTGTCAAAGACGACTCGGGCAATACCGTGAGCACCCAGACGAGCTCCGGCGGCACGGCCGTCAACAACATCACCCATCAAACCACCTACACGCTCTCGTGCACCGACGGGACCAACAACTACACCTCAGCGGTCAAGGTGACTCTGGTGCCCCAGGTGCAGGAAATTTAGCTCCGTTAAGCCATTTTTTGTGGGGATAAGCGGCGGGCACCTTGCCTGAAGAGTCGCTATACTTAAGTAGTATATAGATGAGGGACTTTTTTAAAAATTTCAGACGTCTCTCGCATGGCGAGCTTGAGGAGCTCGCTAAATTCTCCGGCGGTGTTGCGGCGCTCGTGCTGGTCGTAATGGTGTTCTCGGGCAGCTTGCCGGGCATCCCCAATGCGCTCAGGCTCGCGCTTAGTTTCATCAGCAGGAGCGCCAATACCGCAGATGTCGTCAACTGGAATGCCGCGGGCACCTACACCTGGACTGACCCGGCGGTGGGGCAATCGGGGAGCGTCACGCAGGCGTACATTACGGTGGTGGGCGGCGGCGGCGGCGGCGCGTCGCAGACGGCCTCTCCCGGTTGCGGCGACTACGGCTCAGGCGGCGGCGGCGGCTCGGGCGGCTATGTCCACAACCAGCTCGTCTCGGTGACGCCGGGACACACCTACACCATCACTGTCGGTGGCGGCGGCGCGGGCGGCCCTAATCCCGGCTGCAACGGCACCTATAACAATGGCGGATCCGGTGGCGGCTCCAGCGTCGTAGATCAAAATACCAGCATCACCGTGCTGTCCGCGACGGGCGGGCAGGGTGGGCAGGGCGGCACCGGCGGCCAGGGCGGCAGCCCGGGAGGCGTCGCGGGTGCGAACGGCATTTATTATTACAACTATTCGCAAGCGGGCGGGAGCAACGGCTCGGGCTTCGGCTCGGGCGGCAACAGCGGGTCGGGGAGCGGCCAAAACGGCCAAGCGGGTTATGTGAGCATTATCACAGGCACCGTCCTTTTGACAGCCACGCCGCAGACCATGGCCCCGGGCAATGTCGGCAGCCTTACCTGGGCTTATAGCGGCTCGCTGGTTGCCACCTGCAAAATCACCGACCAATACAATAATGTGCTCCTTCAACAAGCCAGCGTCAGCAAACAAACGTTCAGCTACTCAGGCGGCGACCAATCATATACGGTGCCCGCCGATGTCACGCAGTTGATGGTTAAGCTTTGGGGTGCGGCCGGCGGCGGCGGGAACGACGGCGCCGGCGGTTTTACTTCGGGTTTGCTCGCCGTCTCGGGAGGGCAGGTAGTCACGGTGATAGTCGGCCAAGGCGGCGGTGCATACAACGCTTACGGCGGCGGTGGCGGCGGTAGCGGCACCTCCGGCGGCGGCGGGCGCTCCGCCGTGCGCATTAGCGGCGTTGAGCTCATGACCGCGGGCGGCGGCGGCGGCAGCTATTACAGCTACGGTACGCCGGGTGCCGGCGGGGGTCTCAGCGGCCAAGACGGCGACCCAACCTACGGCGGCACCGGCGGCACCCAAACCACGGGCGGCATCGGCAACGCGACGTATAACCCCGGCAACAACGGCAGCCAATTTACCGGGTCTCCCGGGCCATGGCATGCCGGCGGCGGCGGCGGGTGGTATGGCGGCGGCGCCGGCATAGCAGGCGGCGGCGGCTCCGGCTACTGCGGCGGTGCGGGAGTCTCAAGCTGCACCACTACCGCCGGCAACCGCACCACGCCCGCAGGCACCAGCGACCCGGACTATGTGGCCGGCGTGGGCACGCCGGACGGCCACAGCGGCTACGCGGTGATTTATCCCACCGCGCGGACTTCATCCGGTACGGTCAGCACGGGTGTGCTCTCATCAAGCAATACGTATACGCTCAGCTGTACCGACCTTCAGGGAAATACGTTTTCAACCAGTGCATCGGTGACCGTCGCCTCAAACCCCGTTGTCACGCTCAGCGCCTCCCCGGCCAATGTTGCCTCAAACGGCACCTCTACGCTCACGTGGAGCTCTTCAAGCGTGACGCCAAACTCATGCTCCATTGCGGCCTCGCCCGCGAGCACGGGCTCGGGCTCAAACAACCCCACCACCTTTACCAACACCAGCGCAACGCTCCCCGCAGGCGCGCCCGAGGGCGTCAACCAGCCGCTTGTCATCGGCAACTATATCTACCGCTTTGGCGGCTATGACGGTGCGAACTACACCACGGTCATCTCCCGCGCGCCTCTTTCAAACCCCACTAGTTGGAGCAATGTCGGCAATATGCCGGCTTCCAGCTACGCCGCCACCCAGTTTGTCATCGGCAACACCATTTATTCCTTCGGCGGGATTAACAGTACCGGCACGGCGTGGACCAACGGCATCTATACCGCGCCCACCTCAAACCCCACCTCATGGACAAGTCAAGGCAGCCTGCCCGCCGCCGCTCCCGCCAGCGCCTCAAACGCGACGATTGTCGGCGACACCATCTACTTCTTCGGCGGCATCAGCAGCGCCACCAACAACTGGACAGACGCCATATATGCTGCGCCCGTCTCCAACCCCACGGCGTGGGCGCAGGTGGGTACCCTCCCTTCAGGTGCGCCCGACGGCGTAGGGGGTTCTGCCGTCATCGTAGGCAGTTATATATACAAATTCGGCGGCGCCAGCACCGACATCGGCAACACCAATGTCATCTGGCGTGCGCCGCTCTATAGCCCCACCAGCTGGAGCAATACCGGTGCCACGCTGCCCGGCATCTTGGCGTATGCACCCCCCGCCATCGTGGGGAACACCATCTACCTTTTGGGCGGCCATAACGGCAGCGTTTGGACAGGCACCATTTATACCGCGCCCGTTTCAAACCCGCTCTCGTGGAGCACTTCTGCGGCCACGGTACCCATTACTCCCGGCCTATCATCGCCGGTCATCATCGACAACAAACTCTACATATTCGGCGGTTTGCTGAGCAATACCTGGTACAACGGCATCTACTCGGCGCCGGTGAATACGGGCTTGCCGCTCACGAGCCTCGGCCAGCCATCGTGGCTCATAGACGGCGGCAACAACACTGCGGTCACCTGGCCGCTCACCCAGAGCACCACCTATACGCTCATGTGCCGCAGCGGCGATGCCGGTCTGCTCTTGGGGAGCCCCACAACCGGCGTTTCGGGCAAGTTTGGCCAGGCGGTAACGTTTGGCAGCAACGACGTTATGCTGCCCTATTCGATTATCCCGCTCGCTTCCGGCACGTGGACCATCAGCACCTGGTTTATGACGCCGCTTCCGGCCACCACAAACGGCGGCTGGAGGACGCTTACCCGGGGCAGCGGGGGAGACCACGAGGTCATTGTCGACTCAAGCGGCAATCTCGGCACCTACGACAATATCGGGGGCACCGCCTTCCACAGCAGCGGATACAATCTATCGGGACTCTCGGCGGGCTGGCATCATCTCGCGGCGGTTGGCTCCGGGGCGTCGACCGCGTTCTATATCGACGGTTCGTCTGTGGGGAGCGCAACCTACAAATCTACCGCAAATATATACAGCGTGGGCAACTATGCGGGAGGCGGGCAGCAGTTTGGTACCATCGACGACTTCCGCGTCTACAACCGCGCGCTTTCTCCGAGCGAGATTACCACCCTGTATACCGGCGGCAGCGTAACGAACGGCCTCGAAGCATACTGGACGTTTGACACCGGCGACCTGTCGGTGCCGACCGTCTACGACTCCTCGGCCGCGCCCTCCCAAACCTCCGTGACCGTCACGGCCGGGACTCCTCCTCCGGCGCTTACTCTCAGCGCATCCACGCCGGTCAATGCGGGTCAGAGCTCAACGCTCACCTGGACCTCAAGCAATATTAACGCGGGCTCCTGCAGCGTCATCCAGATTGACCCGTCAAGCGTTGTTTCCAATGTTTACGGCATGGGCTCAAACGACAACGGTACCAACAAAAGCGGCCCGGCTCTCTCGCAGGCCGGCTCCTATACCTACAAACTCGCGTGTGCCGCGCCCTACACTGCGGGCAACAACGGGACACTCGTGGGCTCGCCTACAACCGGTGTCACGGGCCAGTTGGGGCAGGCGGTAACCTTCAACGGCTCGAGCCAATATATTACTCTCGGCACCCCGTCGGCGCTCGAGGGTCTCCAGGTGCCGGTCACTATTTCAGGATGGTTCAAGCAAACTTCTGCTTCTCCGACCAATCAACCGGTATATGCAGGTTACCAAAACACGAGTGGTTCCCAGTTATGGTCTCTGGTGCGGATTGACAACGGCATACTCAAGTACTACACGACAACAAGTTCCGGCGGTTACCAATCGTTGGGCAGTTTTGCGCCAACCGTTGGGTCGTGGCACTTCTTTACCGTCGTTGTGTCCGGTACGACCGCCGCGCCGACGGTGACCATTTATCTTGACGGCCAGGCCCCACAGTCGGGCACCCTCGCCGCGCTCTCCTCGAATCCTAACCTGTCGGTACCTATATATATTGGCGGAGACGCGGCGTATGCGGGCGAGCGCTTCAACGGCAGCATTGACGATGTGCGGGTATATAATAGAGCGCTCTCGAGCGACGAAGTTTCGACCCTCTTTGGCGGCGGGCAGGTCACCACGGGCCTCGTGGGTTACTGGCCGCTCGACACCAACACCCTCAGCGGCACCACCGCCTACGATGAAGCGGGGGGAGTCACGACCAAAACAGCCAGTGTCACGGTTAACAGCGCCCTTCCGCCCTCGACCATAACACTCGCCGCCTCGCGTGTGCGCTCCGGCAATGCCGCAACCCTCACGTGGAACGTCCAAGGCGGCATCCCCGCGGGCAACGCCTGCTACCTCACCCCCGCCGCCAAGCTCGCTGGCAATAACACGGGCGCCGTCTTGGCAGCCACGGGCTCCACAACCACCGTGCCCATCACGGCGGCCACCACCTACACCTTTACCTGCGGCAACGGCACCGCCTCGACGACCGTCTCCACCAACGCCACCCTGGTGCCCCAGGTGCAGGAGATATAAGTTGCGCTTTTAGCGGATTTTAGCTATAGTGTGGCGGCTTATGGTTATTGAGCTTGCCGTAGAAAAGCGCGACTCGAAGAAAAACCCCGGCGCCGTGCGCCGTGAGGGCTTTTTGCCCGCGGTGGTGTACGGCCGCTCGCAGAAGTCGACCCCTATTGCCGTTAACGCCAAGGAGTTTGAGAAAGTCTTTAAAAAAGCGGGGGAGTCGAGCGTCATTTCGCTCAAGGGTCTCGGCGCGGCGCAGGATGCGCTTATTCATGAAGTGGACTTCGACGCGGTTTCGGGGCATCCCGTTCATGCCGATTTTTATGCGATCGAGAAAGGCCAGACGGTGACCGTCTCGGTGCCGCTTGAGTTCGTCGGCACCTCGGCCGCGGTTAAGGATCTCGGCGGCATCCTCACCAAAGTGATGCATGAGCTTGAGCTTGAGTGTGAGCCCAAAGACCTCCCGCACGCCATTGAGGTTGATATTTCAAAACTTGAGACGCTTGAGAGCCAGATTCACGTGAGCGACCTCAAGCTCCCGGCTTCGGCAAAAATCTCGGCCGCGCCTGAAGAGGTGGTGGCGATGATAAGCGTCGCTAAAGAAGAGGTTGAAGAGGCAGCGCCAGTTGACTTGAGCGCGATTGAAATCTCTGAAGAGCGCGGCAAGAAAGAGGAGGAAGGAGCAGCGGGCGAAGCCGCCGCGGCCCCGGCGCCAAAAGGCCAGCCCGGCCCGACCTCGTCAGGCAATAAATAAAAAAACAACCCGAGGTTTTCCTCGGGTTTTTGTAATAGAATTTGAATCATGGAAGCCGCTATTATTGAGAATGAGGAGCAGCTCATTGATGCTGTTCAATATGTTGTGACCGAGACCTCAAAATTGTGTAAGAAGGTAATAGGGAAAGAATTGCCCATACACTCACTTACTGTTTTTTCACACGAGCAAAGAGAATTTGAGAATTTGAAAAAAATTCTCGCTGGACTCGGCTCTCCGTTTAATGAAAATAACGGCCCGCGCGCCGTCCTACGCAATCCCATACAAGTGGAAAGGAACACCGTTACTCATTTACGTATCCGTAAACCTGATTCTGAGCGACCACAGGTTGGATGCAATGATTTTGATATTGAAAATTATGAGCAATTTAAGGGCACTTATCTGGCCGCACACCCACAAAATCTCCGTCTTATCGTGCGACCCGAGTATGAAATGATAGAATTTTTTGACCCGATGTTCGACGTTTTAGCCTATGTGGTATCGAAATGAAAACCGCGATTCAAAATAGAAAGGGGCAGAAGGTGGTGGTGATTGTTGACGAAGCCACGCCCCAAAAAGGTTTGGCGTTTGTGATGCACGGCCTCGGCGGCTTTAAAGAGCAGCCGCACGTTGAGACCTTTGCCCAAGCGTTTCAAGAAAAAGGCTTAACCGCAGTCCGTTTTGACACCACCAACACGCTCGGCGAGAGCGGCGGCGACTATGCCGACGCCACCGTCACCAACTACTATGAAGATTTAGAAGACGTCATCGCGTGGGCAAAAACGCAGCCGTTTTATAAAGAGCCCTTTGCGCTTTCTGGCCACAGCCTCGGCGGCATCTGTACCGCTCTTTTTGCCGAAAAATATCCCACAAAAGTTTTGGCGCTCGCGCCGGTCTCAACCGTGGTCTCAGGTGCCTTGAGTGTGGAGGCCCAAAAGGCCGACGAGCCTGAAGAATTTGCCAATTGGGAGAAGACGGGCTGGAGCGAAGAAGAGAGCCGCTCAAAACCCGGCATGATAAAGCGGCTCAAATGGTCGCATATCGCCGACCGCCTCAACTATGACCTCTTGCCCGAAGCGGGCAAGCTCACCATGCCGGTGCTTTTGGTTGTGGGCGGGGAGGACACCACCACGACGCCCGCGCATATCAAAATGCTCTTTGATGCCCTGCCGGGGCCGAAAGAATTTCATGTCATCAAAAACGGGCCGCACACCTTTCGCGACCCGGCTCAATTGGCCGAGATAAAAGCGATTTTTCTCAAGTGGATTGATTCTTTTGTCTAGGTGAGCTACAGTAACGGCGGAAAAGTTAACCTGACACAGGGAGGTCGCTATGGCGACGCAGATTCCAGAAGACATTGAGGCCTACAAAAAGCAGAAGATACAGCAATTTACCCCGCCCAACAAGGCACAACTGCTCTACAAGCGTCTTCTGAGCTGGCAGGGTGGCGCTTTTATCGTCGTGCTGTGGACACTGGTCTGTGTCTGGCTCTACAAGTGGGGGTTTGATCTTTTGAGCTTCCCGCCTGAGCGTTTGACCGGTCTACCGAGGGTCGGCTTCTCGCTCTACTTCAGTCTCATGGCGACAATGATATTTATTATTGCGCCGGTGTATATGTTGCTCTCGGCCTTGCGGCGGACGCCGGGTGCTTGGCGACACTATGGCCTGGCGGACTTTCTCGACTACTACGACTACAAGGTACCCGCCATCGCCGCCGAGGTTCGGCGGGTGCGCGCCGCACTTCCTGAAGCTGAGTTCGAGGTTGAAGTCTTGCAAGCTGAGCCGTTTGCTATCGGCGACGTGCTCGGCGTCATCCTCTACCAGACGCTCGACGAGCTTGGGGCGGTGCCTCCGTATGCAAAAGAAGGTGGCAAGCCTCTGCTCGTCTTAAACGGGCAGGGAGGCACGGAGATGTTCAACGAAAAATCGGCCTTTGCGTTCTAACGCTTTAGCCGAGCGGCCGCGCTATGCGCGGCCGCTTTTGTTTTTATGAGCGCTTCAGGGAGGCTCAAAGCAGCGGTAATTTTTTGATACAATAGTGAGATGTTCATACAGGTCAGGCGCGCGCTCGGCGCTTCTCTTTTTTGCGCGCTCGCGGTGGCGGCCGTTGCACACGCGCAAAGCGACACTTCAGGCTCTCAGGCCGTCGACACCTACCGGCAGCAGCTCCAGAGCCAGCTCGACCAGATCGAGGCGCAGATCACCCAGCAGCAGCAGATCTTGACGCAGACGCAGGCCAAGAGCCAGTCGCTCCAGAACACCATCACGATTTTGAAGGCCCAAATCAAGCAGGCGCAGCTCGCTATTCAGGCGCGCGATCTCAACATCCAGGCGCTCACGGCGAGCATCCAAGATAAAGAGAACACCGTCTTCGGCCTCAACTCGCAGCTCAACGCCGAAAAGGATTCCCTCGCGGGCATCCTGCGCGAAAAGGCCCAGCTTGAGAACACCTCGCTCATCGTGGCGCTCCTCACCTCGGGCAGCATCTCGGCATTCTTCTCCGATCTGGACTCCTTCGATCAGATAAACGCGAGCATGCAGAATTCATTTCTTGAAATCGCGAGCACCACCGCCATAACCCAGCAGCAGGAGGCCGATTTGGAGGCCCAGCGTGAGCAGGAATCGCAGCTGCGGCAGGTACAGGCGCTCCAGGCGCAGCAAATCCAAAACCAGCAGGATCAGGAAAATCAGCTTCTCACCGAGACCAAGGGCCAGGAGGCGGCCTACCAGGCGCTTATCTCGGCCAACCAAAAGACCGCCGCACAAATCCGCACGGCGCTCTTCCAGCTCAACGGCTCGGCGGCCATACCTTTCGGCAAGGCGCTCGATTACGCCAATCTCGCTTCGAAACAAACGGGCATCCGTCCCGCATTTTTGCTCGGCATCATCGCCGAAGAAAGCAATCTGGGTCAAAACGTCGGCACGGGTTCTTATCTCGTTGATATGAGCCCGGCCAATCAACCTATTTTCATCGATATTCTCCAGAGTCTCGGCCTCAACCCGGCGCAGATGCCCGTCTCGGCCAAACCGTGGTACGGCTGGGGCGGCGCCATGGGTCCCGCGCAGTTCATTCCCTCGACCTGGGCGCTGTATGCCGGCTATGTGAAGCCTGATTATCACTACGATTCAAGCAAAGACCGCATCGGCAAATTAACCGGCGACACGCCGCCCAACCCGTGGGACCCGCAGGACGCCTTCATGGCCGCGGCGCTCTACCTCACCGACGACGGCGCGGGCGTGCAGAGCGCTGCGGCGGAGTTTAAGGCGGCGATGTGCTATCTTGCGGGCTGCGGCAACACCGGCAACCGGAGCCTGCAATTTTACGGCCAGCAGGTGCAGTGTCTTGAGCTGCAGTATCAAGAAGACATCGACACTATTTTGGGCACCCACGACGCCAACGCCATGAAGCAAAACTCGCTTTACTACGGCGCGTGTTAATGCTATAGTGCCTGCCATGAAAGCTGAAACCCACCCGACCTATTTCCCCGAGGCCCAGGTGACCTGCGCCTGCGGCAGCAAATTCACCGTCGGCTCGACCAAAGAGAAGCTCGAGGTTGAAATCTGCTCCGCCTGTCATCCGTTTTATACCGGCAACGACAAGGTGCTCGATACGGCTGGCCGCGTTGAGAAGTTCAAGGCCCGCCGCGCAAAGGCAAAAAAGTAAATGGATTTAGAAAAATATAAGCAAAACCCCAAGACATCGTACTTGGCGGAGACTCTTCAATACCTGCAGAACGAAGCCGACCGCTCCGCGCTCGTGGCGCAAATGGACGCGATACTTAAAGGAGAGGAGGGGAGCGACGAGTTCCCCAGTGAAGTGGTTTTAGAAACGCGCGCCGGCGCGGGCGGCGAAGAGGCCGCACTCTTCGCCCGCGAACTCGCGGCGATGTACCGCGCCTATGCGGCACAGCAGAGCTGGCAGGTCAAAACGCTCTACGAGAGCACGACGGATCTGGGCGGCTACAAAGAAGCGGCATTTGAAATCAAAGGCAGGGGCGTCTATGAAAAGCTGCGTTTTGAGACGGGCGTGCACCGCGTGCAGCGCATCCCCGCGACCGAAAAGAGCGGCCGCATCCACACGTCGACGGCGTCCGTCGCCATTTTACCCATACGCAAAAAGCATAAGGTCGAGATTAATCCCGCCGATATCGAAATGGAGTTTAGCCGCGCGGGCGGCGCCGGCGGTCAAAACGTCAACAAGGTCGAAACGGCCGTGCGGCTCATCCACAAACCCACCGGCATCGACGCGCGCTCGCAGGAGGAGCGCAGCCAGGCGGCCAACCGCGAGCGCGCGATGAGCGTGCTCATGGCCAAGCTTGAAGCGCTGCAAGAGGAAGAAGAGGCTAAAAAGCACGCCGAGGTGCGCAAGAACCAGATCGGTACCGGCGACCGCAGCGAAAAGATACGCACCTACAACTTCCCGCAGGATAGGGTCACCGACCACCGCATTAAAGAGAGTTGGAGCAATCTGCCCAAGGTTATGGCGGGTAATATCGAGCCGCTTCTCGACGCGCTTGTCCTGCACGCCAAAGGTTTGGCGTGAGGGCTTGCCGCCCGGGCGGCGCTGTGATAAGGTTGTTTGGCAAAGGGCTTGAGCCCTTTTTCATATGGACACCCAGGCACTCATAGACAAACTTTTCTCGGTCGGCGCCCACTTCGGCTACGCGCCGAGCAAGCGCCATCCTTCGACGGCGCCCTTTATCTTTGGCGAGAAGGGCGGCAGCGAAATTTTTGATCTGGAACAGACTGCCGGTTTGCTTGAGCAGGCGCTCGAGGCCGTGAAGGCGCTCGCCGCGCAGCGCAAAACCATCCTCTTCATCGGCGGCAAGGCCGAGGCGCGCGAGGCGGTAACCCGCGCGGCCGAGCGGCTCAACATGCCCTTTGTGGCGGGCCGCTTCATCGGCGGCACCCTCACCAATTGGAGCGAGATAAAGAAGCGTCTCGCGCGCCTCGGCGACATCGCGCAGATGCGCGAGAAGGGCGAGCTCGCCAAATTCACCAAAATGGAGCGCCTGCTCATCGAGCGCGAGGCGGAAAACCTCGAAACTATGTTCGGGGGCCTCAAAGGCATGACAAAACTTCCCGACGCGCTCTTTGTCATCGACCCGCGCGCCGAATCCGGCGCGGTGAGCGAGGCCCGCGCGCTCAACATCCCCGTCATCGCGCTCATGAATTCCGACTGCGACCGCGCGCAGATAACCTATCCCATCCCCGGCAACGATTCTTCCCGTGAGACCGTGTCGTTCGTGCTGGAGCAGGCAACCAAGACCTATGCCGACAACCTCGGCACAGCCCCCGCGCCCGCGTCCGAAGCGGCACAGGCTTAATTCCGCCATGGCCGTGGACGCAGAAGCCGTCAAATCGCTCCGGGAGAAAACCGGCGTTTCATTCATGGAGTGCCGCAAGGCGCTTGAGGAAGCGGGCGGCGACCTTGAAAAGGCGCTCGCGGTGTTGGGCGTCCGCGCCGCAGCGGCTGCGGCAAAAAAGGCCAACCGCGCGCTCGGCGCCGGCACGGTGGCCGCGTATGTGCACAGCACAGGGCAGGTGGGCGCACTCGTCCTCCTCAATTGCGAAACTGATTTCGTCTCAAAAAATGAAGACTTCAAGACGCTGGCGCGCGATATCGCCATGCACATAAGCGCCATGCGCCCCGAGAACAAAGAAGCGCTCCTCGCCCAGGAGTTCATCAAAGATCCTTCAAAAACCGTTGCGGAGCTTATCGCTTCGGGCACGCAGAAGTTCGGCGAGCGCATAGATCTCGGCGGCTTCTCGGTCCTCGGCGTTTAAGGTACAATCGGAGTATGGTGCTTTTCTTCACCGCAACTCTCGGCGTTTCGCTGCTGGGCATGATCCTGCTCCTGTGGCTCAAGCACTACGAGCTCACGACAGGCAGGGTGGTATTCTCCGGTGTGCGCCCGTTGGTGGGCGAGCTCCTCGCGGCGTTTACGCAATGGTTTCAGCACCGCGCGCCCGCGCTTGCGGCCCGTGTGGCGCGCCGCGCGTGGGAGGCGCTCCTTTCTTTCTTGCACCGCGCCGTCGCCCGCGGAGCGCTCTGGGCGGAATACGCGCTCGAGCACATCTTGCGCACCGTGCGCGAAAAGACGACTCACGCGCGGCCGGGCGGCGAAGCATCCGACTTCTTGCGCCAGGTGGCCGAGCATAAAAAGACGCTGCAGCGGCACCGCGGGCAGCACACCACAATCGAATAGGCCGGCGTAGCTCAGGGGTAGAGCAGCGCTTTTGTAAAGCGTTGGTCGGGGGTTCAAATCCCTCCGCCGGCTCAGTTTTTATTGCTTGCTCGTTGTGGCGGTCGTGGTCGCCATAGTCTTGAGCTCGGGGATGAGCTTCTGCATATCGCCGAGATCCTTAAATCCATAGATCGGCGCGCGGTCATTGATGACGAACGCGGGCAGCTGCCCTTTTACTTTCAAAAGCGATTCAAGGGTCTTCAGTGCCGAGAGGTCGAGGTCGTAGTCGAACGAATAGATGCGCAGGCCGGGATACGTTTCGCGCAGGTAGGTGAGCACGTCACCCGCCGCGCCGCACTGCGGGCACGAGCCCGAGTTCGAATAAAAATAGAGCACGTAGACCGTTTTGATGCCGCACTTCTGCGATATTTGCTGCATGAGCAGATAATCCTTTATCTCAAGCAGCGAATACTGCTCCTTGAGCTGGACGACTTCGGCGTTTGAGCTGCCGAGGTTGTTTTCTTCGACCGACAATTGCGAGGCCAGCGTGTTGAGCTCGTCGGTGAGCCCTGAATTTTGCGAGAGCGTTTGGCAGCTGAGATTGCTCAAAAGGTCGTACTGAGTTTCGTTCGAAAGTATGTCGATAGATATAGCTTGCTCGGTGGCACGGATGTCGGCTACGCGGGTCGCGTCAAATTGTGAAGCCGCATAGAACGCGGTGCCGAAAATTGCCGCAGTAATAACGAACGCCAAAAGGTACCGCTGCCAGCTCATAGCTTAACGCCAGGCGGCGTCGCGCGCGCGCAGGGCGCCCACAAGCGCGCGGGCGAGCCACAGCGGCGCAATGAGGCCGAAGAGGAAAAAATACGAAGCGAAGGCTTTCACTCCCAGCCGGGCGTTGGCGATGCGCGCGCCGAGCAGTATCGCCACGAGCGTCATGGCGAGCGTGGTGATGATGAGGAGGGTCAGCGTACTCGTGTTGAGATAGTACCAGGAAAAGTGGGAGACCGAAGGCAGATGCGCCGGTACGCCCGAGGCGATAAAGTTGGCGAGCTTGGTCTCGATCATGCGTATGAAGGTAAAGAGCGCGTAGCCCGCGACATACAGCCCCGCGAAGAACGCGGCGAGCGCAAACGGCAGCACCAGGAGGCCGAAGTGTCCGAAGCGCGGGTTAAAGTACATGTAGGCATAATCGAGCGAATTCTGCAAAAAACCCTGCGACCAGCGCGTGCGCTGCTTGATGAGCGCCCGCATGCTCGGCGGCACGGTAGTGTAGACGACCGCCGTGTGCGCATTGGCGATTTTAAGCCCGTGGGCGTGCATGCGGAAGGCGATCTCCATATCTTCGGTATTGTGCGCGTGGCGGAAGAGCCCGATGCGCTTGAAGACCTCGCGGCGGTACATGGAGAACGGCCCGGGCAGCACGTTGATGGCCGAAATATTGTCGAACATTTTTTTGTAGAAGATGCCGAAGGTGTATTCAACCGCTTGCATAAGCTCGAGCATCTTGCGCGGGCGGTAGACTTTCATCGCCGGGGTGATGGCAAATATATTCGCGTCGCTCTCGAAGCTCTTGACCATCTCAATGAGGCCGTCCGGCGCCACAAACGAATCGGCGTCGAGGCAGCCGATGAGTTCGCCCTGCGAATGCTCGATGCCCCAATTGAGAGCGGTATATTTGCCGCCGTTCTCTTTGCGTGCGTAGCGCACCTGCGCGGGATGGGCACGGGCGAGCGCCGCGCCTATGGCGGGCGTTTGGTCGCGCGAACCGTCGTCGACGATGAAGATGTCGAGTTTGTCGGCGGGATACTCGAGCGCGAGCAGAGATTCGACGGTTTTCCCGAGCGTCCGCTCTTCGTTAAAACAGGGAACAATCATCGTGACGGTGGGGTAGTGGCGCGGCAGCTCGCGCGATTTACCCGCAGGTCTCTTTTCGAAGAAGGAAATAAGCAAAAAAACCTCAAAATAGAGGGCCACGAACAGACAACACAACACACCGTAGGCGCCTGCGTCCATTGCCTTGAGTATACCATTGCGCCTAAAAAACGGCTATAGTAAAGGGATGGAACAGTTCGGCGGCCATTTGCACCCGCTTTCGAGCCTCATCCGGGAGGCGGGCAAAATATTCTCCGGCATGGGCTTCACGCTTGCCGAAGGTCCGCTCATCGAGACGGAGTGGTACAACTTTGACGCGCTCAATGTCCCCAAAGACCACCCCGCGCGCGACATGCAGGACACGTTCTTCATTAAAGACGAGCAGGGCATGGTACTGCGCACGCACACGAGCAACGTGCAGGTGCGCTACATGGAGGCGCAAATGAAAAAGAACATCCTGCCGCCGTACCGCGCGGTCGTCATGGGCAAGGTCTTCCGCAACGAGGCGACCGACATGACGCATGAGGCCGAGTTTTATCAGATAGAAGGACTCGTCGTGGGAGAGGACATCACCATGGAACACCTGAAGTGGACGATACAGACCTTCTTCAGCGAACTCTTTAAAGGCACGCAGGTTGAGGTGCGCTTCCGCCCCTCATTTTTTCCCTTTACCGAGCCGTCGGTCGAGGTTGATATGCGTCTCACGGGAATAAGCGCACCCGAAAAACTGCGCGATACATGGGTCGAAATGATGGGTGCCGGCATGGTGCATCCGCAGGTCCTCAAAAACGGCGGAGTGGATCCGGCGCAATACCGCGGCTTCGCTTTCGGCGGCGGACTCGACCGCATTGCGATGCTGCGCAGCGGTATTGACGACGTTCGCCTCATGCACAGCGCCGATCTGCGCTTCATAAATCAGTTTTAGCATATGAAAGTTTCCCGACACTGGCTTTCTAAATTTTTTGATGCGCCGCTGCCGCCCGCCGCGGCGCTCGCTGACGCGCTCACTTTTCATGCGTTCGAAATCGAGAACGTCGAGAAGTTCGGTGAGGATGACGTGCTCGGCGTCAAAGTGACGCCCAACCGCGGCCACGATTGTCTAAGCCACCGCGGCATTGCCTCGGAACTCTCGGCCATCCTCAATTTGCCGCTCGCGCACGACCCGTTTGGGCAAACGCCGCAACTTGCTCCCGCCACCAACGCCGTGTCGGTCGCCATTCACGAGCAAGCGTTATGTCCGCGCTATATCGCGGGCTACATAACAGGTGTCAACGTGGGCCCGAGTCCCGCGTGGCTCAAGCGCAATCTTGAGAGCCTCGGCCAGCGCTCCATTAACAACGTGGTTGATGCCACCAACTTCGTTATGTTCAATCTCGGTCAGCCGCTCCACGCATTTGACGCGGGCAGGCTCTCCAAAAAAGCTGGAGGATACAAAATCGGCGTGCGCCGTGCCCGGGCGGACGAAGGTATCGAGGCGCTCGACCTCAAAACTTACGCGCTCGGGTACCAAAACCTCGTCATCACCGACGAGGATCTCAACCGGCCCATCGGCATCGCCGGGGTCAAAGGCGGCATGCCCGCAGCCATCACCGAGGAAACGAAAGACCTCATCATCGAATCGGCAAACTTCGACGGCGTTTCCGTGCGCCGCACGGCCGCGGGACTGAAGTTGCGCACCGATGCTTCCGCGCGTTTTGAGCAGGGACTTTCGCCCGAACTTGCGGCGTGGGGAATGGAGGCCGCCGCCGCGCTCATCATCGAGCTGGCGGGCGGGACGCTCGAAGGTTTTGTCGACCAGTATCCCGTGCCGCAAAAGGTGAGTCCGGTGAGCGTCACGCTCGGACAGGTGCGCGCGGTGCTGGGCGCAGGCTTCGATGATACCGATATCTGCAAAGCATTCGAGCGGCTGGGATTGCCGTATACCGCCGAGAGCGAATGTTACACCGTGACGCCGCCGCCGTGGAGACTCGATCTCGCTATTGCCGAAGATTTAGTGGAAGAGGTGGCACGCATCGCGGGTTATGACCGCATCATTCCCAAACCTCTGCCGCCTGCGGCGGGCAAGCCCGAGCTCAACGCAAACTTTTACCGCGCCGAGGAGGCACGCGAAGCATTGCGGCTCAAAGGCTACAGTGAAATCTACACGAGCGTTTTCGCGCAGGCGGGGGAGCGCGCCGTCGCGAACAAAATAGGCGGCGAGAAGCCCTTCCTGCGCCAGAGTCTGGTGCCGGGGCTCCTCGATGCCCTCAAAGCCAACGTGCCGAATAAAGATTTACTCGGGCTCAAAGAGATAAAATTATTCGAGGTTGGCACCGTCTGGCAGGGCGGCAAAGAGGTGTGCATGGTCGCCACCGCGGGCGAAAAAGAAGAAGCAAAAGAAACGCCGCTTGAGCGCTTCGGCAAGGCGCCCGACCAGTGGGCGGCGTATCCCGCGTATGTGCCGCCGCCTGCGCAATACAAACCGTTTTCGCGCTTCCCTTCGATAACCCGCGACGTGGCGATGTGGGTCGCGGGCGCAGCCGTAGATCCCGAGCTTGTTGAGGGATTGATACAAAAAGAAGCGGGGGAGCTTGCGCAAAAAATTTCGCTCTTCGATAGGTTCGAAAAGGCGGGACGGGTGAGTCTTGCATTCCGCATCGTGTTTCAATCCTTCGAACGCACGCTCACTGAAAAAGAGGTAAATGAGATCATGGAAAAGGTGCACGCCGCGCTCAAAGCACAAGGCTACGAAATAAGATAACAAATACCGCCGCGCTAATGCGCGGCGGCTATGATTTTGCGAGGGTCCGCCTGAGGGAGCGGCGGGTTGAGGTCGCAGGTCGGCCAAAACTTTTTTGCATCATTGTAAAACATACCGAGCATGTGTCTGTCGTCTCGAGGAAAGTCCCCGTGGGCGACAACCCAGCCAAGTATGTCGCGAGATTGTGGCGGGTCGAACCGAAGCACCTCACCCTCAACTATGCTGCGGTCATACCCTTTATGAAAGAGAAATACCGCCTGTTCAGTGATGCACACCTGCGGGCGCCCCCAGTCAGCAAATATCTCACAACCGGATGCACAGGTACCGTCGATGACCGCAAAGCGACCGCTCTTTTTTAGTGCCTTTGCGGCGTCAAGAAAGTCGTACAAGTTGCCACCCCAATTTTCTTTAACGACGCAAGGGTTCTTGCAGTCTCCGAAGATCTTCGTCATCGACTCCAAGTTAGCTTCCTGGCTTGATTTAGTGGACGAAGGGAGAATTCGGATTGTGAGTTCGATTTTCCCTGTAATAAGCAAAAACGCGAGCCCCAAGACAATCCCCACAGACAACCCATCAAGAGCACGGCCGAACCCCTTTATTAAGCGCCTCAAGCACATGTGACCTCCCGATTTTTGAGGAACTTTTGGCTACCAACACCTTACAATAATATCCTTATTTTGCAAGCTTCTTTTACCCACAGAGGGCTTTTATTTTAGCCTCAAATTTGGTAGAATTAACGAGAAAAGCGGCATGCCGCTTTCTGCATTTTTATGGCTCAACCAAAGGCTAAAAAAGACGAAGAGAAAGAGAATAAAAACGGCTCCTACAGCGCCGCCGATATTACAGTATTGGAAGGGCTTGAGGCCGTGCGCCGCCGCCCGGGCATGTACATCGGCACCACCGGCCCCGACGGCCTCCACCATCTCATTTGGGAAGTGTTCGACAACTCCCGCGACGAGGCGATGGGCGGCTTCGCCGACGACATAGAGGTCGTCTTGCTGCCGGATAATTTAGTGCGCGTGGCGGACAACGGCCGCGGCATTCCCGTCGACGTCCACAAACAAACGAAGGTCTCGGCGCTCGAGACGGTCATGACGACGCTTCACGCGGGCGGCAAATTCGGCGGCGAGGGTTACAAAGTCTCCGGCGGTCTTCACGGCGTGGGCGTCTCGGTCGTCAACGCTCTGGCCGAATGGATGCGCACCGAGGTCTTCCGCGACGGCGGAGCCTTCGTTCAAGAGTATGTCCGCGGCAAGCGCAGGGCGGCGGTTAAAAAGGCGGGTCCGAGCAAGCTCCACGGTACAGTGCAGACCTACTTCGCCGATACAGAAATCTTCACCGGCGGCATTAAGTACGATTTCGACAAAATCGTTGCACACCTGCGCGAACAGGCGTATCTCGTGAAGGGTTTGCGCATCACCATAATTGACGCGCGCGAGAGCGGGATGAAGTTTACCGAAGTAGGTAAAGAGCTCTATATCCGCTCATACCTCTCCAATTGTCCCTCGCAAACCTTTTATTTTGAAGGCGGATTGCGTTCGCTCATCTCGTTCTACAACCGCTACCAAAAACCGATCCACAAAAATATATTTTATATAGAAAAGGAGCAGGACAACGTGCAGGTTGAGGTGGCGCTCCAATATGTCGACGATATTTCAAGCCGCGTGTTTCCGTTTGCCAACAACATTTATACCGCCGAAGGCGGCACGCATATCACGGGCTTCCGCACCGCGCTCACGCGCACGCTCAACGCCTATGCGCGCAAAAGCGGCGGGCTCAAAGAGAGCGAAGAAAACTTCACCGGCGACGATGTGACCGAAGGGCTCACGGCGGTGGTCTCGGTCAAGCTGCGCGAAATCCAGTTTGAGGGCCAAACCAAAGCCAAGCTCGGCTCCGTTGAGGCGCAGGGCGCGGTGGCGGGCGTTTTTGCCGATGCGTTCTCGACTTTTCTTGAAGAAAACCCCGAAGACGCGCGCGCCATCGTCGGCAAGTCGGTCCTGGCGCTCAAAGCGCGCAAGGCCGCCAAAGCCGCCAAAGATTCGGTCTTGCGCAAGGGGGCGCTTGAGGGCTTCGGCCTGCCGGGCAAGCTGGCTGATTGCCAGAGCAAAGAGGCTGAGGAGAGCGAACTCTTCATCGTCGAGGGCGACTCGGCAGGCGGCTCGGCCAAAATGGGCCGCGACCGCCGCACGCAGGCAATACTCCCGCTGCGCGGCAAAATCCTTAACGTTGAGCGCGCGCGGCTCGACCGGATGCTCGCGTCGCAAGAAATTAAACATCTCATTTTGGCGCTGGGCACCGCCATCGGCGACATCTTTGACCTTTCAAAACTGCGCTACCACAAAATAATTATCGCGACCGACGCCGACGTTGACGGCGCCCACATCCGCACGCTGCTGTTGACGCTCTTTTACCGCCACTTTAAGCCGGTGATAGAGGGCGGCTATATCTATATCGCCCAGCCGCCGCTGTATAAAATTAAAAAAGGGAAGGAGGTGCACTATGTCTATTCGGACGCCGAGAAAGAAAAAATCGTCGGCAAAGAAGTGGCCGTTGAACCCTCCGTCGCTGACGCTATGGAGGGCGAGGAGGCCGCTGAAGCAAGCGAGGTCAAAGCTAAAGGCTCGCGCGTCACCATCCAGCGCTACAAAGGTTTGGGCGAGATGAATCCGGAGGAGTTGTTTGAGACCACCATGGACCCGGCGCGCCGCGTCTTAAAGCAGGTTAACATTGAAGACGCCGCCGACGCCGACAAGGTATTCGATATTTTGATGGGCGAAGATGTGCTCTCACGCAAGAGTTTTATTCAAAGCAACGCCAAATTGGCGAATTTGGATATCTAATGGAAAAAGAAAAACCCCGCCAACCGGCGGGGTTTTTGATTCGCTCAATTTATTTTTTAGTACGCCTGAGCGGTGGCGGTGTTGTTGGCTTTGTTGCTCTCAGTCACCAGGTTGTAGGGGTCGGCGGTGATGGTGACGGTGCCTATCGAGGCGCCGCCGTAGCCGGTGGTACCGAAGGGCGCGCTGCAGGAATATCCGGGCGGGCAGTAGCTCTGGCCGGGCAGGCCGCTGTTGCCATAATAGTTTTGATAGGGTGAGCCGTACGGGTAGAGATTGACGTAGCCGGGGATGTTGCACGGACCGTAGTTATTGCAGGTGTAGGGATAATTCTGGTTTGGGTATTGATAGTAGGGAGTCGTGCCGCAGTTGTAGTTAATGCCATAGTTTGAACCGCATCCGGTCGTCCCGTAGTTGTAGCCGTAGCCGGTATTTGCCGGGCGCTCAAAGCTCAACGTATAGACGACCTTGTCGCCGGGATTGAGTGCGCGCTGCGCCTGTGAGTTGAAGGTATAAGAACCTTGCACCGGAAGCACCGCATTGAAGGTCCAGCCCGCAGGCACGCGGTTGGTGCCGGTGTTTTCAATCGTGAAGGTCACGCTCTCAAGCGAGCCGCTGGGCGTTACTGAGTTGATGATGACCGCGAGGTCGGCGTATCCATAGAGGGACGCGGCGGCTTTGGCGGCGGGGTAGTAATTCGTCTTGGACGCCGCCGTTGAAGTTTTTTGCGTCGTCGCGCCGGCGCTGTTCGTCACGGTAACCGTGGTGGTACCTTGTGCGGTGATGACGCCGGTGGCGAGGTTGGTGGCACTCACGGTGATGACGAGCGCCGCCTGATTGCCGCTCCCGAGTGTAGGAATGAGCAGCATGTGCTGTGTGGCGGTCACATAGTTAAACGGCGTGTCGCAAGCGACGGCCGAATACGCACCGGTGGGCGTAGGCGCTTTCACCGAAATGCCGCTACCGCACGAATATGAAAGGTCGTAAGAATACTGGCCGTTCTGATTTTTGTGCGCCCAGGAAATTTCAACCGACTGCCCCGATGCGACACTTGAAGGGGTCGCCATCACGGTGAGGGTTTCGGTCTGAGAGGGGAGGAGGGTCGAAGAAAAGCCCCCGCCGATGTAGTTGAAGATGCCCGGCAAGTTTACGGCAAGCGTGATAATACCCCATGCGCCCAAGAGCAACACGGCGATGAGTCCGAGCACGGCGACCGTGCGCAAAAAGGCGTCGCGCGGCTGGGTTTGAGGTTCGTTGGTCATACGCGGGGAGCCTACCACCACCAGGCTTTCTTGTCAAGAGATAAAAAGTAATGTCTAATAATTAACCTTGACAAATAAGGATAAATAGTGTAACCTACTGCAGATGCAAAAGAAGCGTCGCGGCGCCGTATATGAAGTTGCAGAACACCCGGTCGCCTTTGCGGCCGTCTTTCTCGCGTTCTTCGTGGCGCTTTATGTGCTCATGTCTGCGGTGGGTGCGACGCCCGATCCGCTCGGGAGCGTGGCGAGAGACCAAGCGCCCGTGAGCACGACGCAGATTACAGCCACGTCGACGCCTGAAGAGCCCGTGCGCGTCACGGCCAAATCAATCGGACTCGATGTAAAAGTCGTCAATCCGGACACTACCGACGTCGACCTGCTCGACGAAGCGCTCAAACAGGGCGCGGCGCGCTATCCGACGACGGCATTATTGGGAGCTCAGGGCACCATGGTACTCTTCGGCCACTCAAGCTACCTGCCCATCACGACAAGCTACTACAAGACCTTTGACGGCATTCAAAACCTCAAGCACGGCGACATCGTGAGCGTTTATTCGGCCACGACCGAATACCGCTACAGCGTCGTGGGCGTGCGCATCGCCGACGCCAACGACACGAGCAACGATGTTATTGACCTGCCGCAGGACGGACAGCACCTTACGCTTATCACCTGCGACTCCTTCGCGCAAAAGAGCAACCGCTTCGTGGTGACGGCGGATTTTGTAGGAGCATACGCGCTCGCGAATTAATCGCGTGCGGATATGTTCCTGTAAACCCGGAATGGTTTAGAGGAATCCCAATGACCGGTGGGTAACCGGCCGATGCACATTCAAAAACCAGGAGGGCCGCATGGCCAAAAAAATAGTAAGCGTTATTCCCTCAGGGTATATCGAGGTCGATAACGACGGCAATGTCGTCCGTCTCGATAAATCAGATCAGCGGGTCGTCGCGGCGAAAGCGGCGGGAACCATTGAACAAGCGCTCCAGGCCGCAAAAACTTCTCAACCGACCGCGAAAGCTCCGGCGCCGAAGGCGCCGGCGCCTGCAACTCCGGCACCGGCCGCGACCCAACCGGTCGTGGCGACTCCACCGGATGCACCGACCGCGCAAAACACACGCGCAGCACCAAAACGCTCACGAAAGCCGTGGGCGATCGGCGCTGGCGTTCTTGTGACTATCGCGCTGGGGGCGTGGTTCATCCTGAGCGTGTACCACCCGGACATCCATATGCCTAGTGCCGCAACCAGCGACACAACGGCACCGCCGGCACCCGACCATTCTGTGCAGATTATGCGGTTGGAGTCGCAGGTGGGGACGTTGCAAAGCGACGTGGTCGAGATCCGCGGCGAGGTTAAGAAACTGAAGAGCGAACTTAGCGATCTCACCGAAACGGTGAAAGAGCAGAAAGCCTCTCAAATCCAGCCCGCGCCGCCCCCGGCGGTTCCTCCTCCGGCACCGGCGCCCCAAGCGCCGCCTGCACCGCCGGCTCCTCCGGCCGCAGCTCCGCCGAAGCAGGAAGTTGAAAAGGAGCCTGCTCCAGCAGCGCAACAAACTCCCTGTGAGCTGCCTGGTGAAGTTCACTTAAAGTGGGGGGGGATGTGCGGCTTCATTGCACACCGTTAGCTTCTAGGGCGAGACAGCAGCTGCTGCCTCGCCCTTTTTAGTGGGGTATTGACAAATTTGTTTGTATGGTGTAGGATACCCCTATCGCCCCTTACCGCAACGCGGAGGTATGGGCACAGTTCATCTCAGAGGGAGAACTCACATGAAGTCGTTTTTGACTTCCGTTTTGCTGGCCTCGGCACTGCTCATCGGCTCTGCTCCGGCGGAGGCTGAAATGTTTCGCTGTGTCCGCATCGTCGACCACATGTGTGATACCGGAAACTCCGACGTCTACCACAATCGCGGCATGTCCTCGGTCAAAGAGCGCGTCGGCTACGAACACGGCCGCCGTTGTGCTGACGGCGGCACGCCGAATAACAAGACGCACGAGTGCGATGTGCATCTGGCGGGCGCCAAGGGTGTGCCTCAGTCCATCGAACAGGACCCGTGGTGCAAAACACACCCCGGCAAGACTCACGATGTTCCGATCGACCTCGACGGCATTCAGGCTGTCGCGCACTACAAATGTCGGTAATCTGGTTGGCGGATGAGAGAGATCTCATCCGCCGCCAAACTTTTTTCGTTATTTCCTGATTGTAAATCTTTTGGTAGGTTTACAGCCAGGCTTTAAGGAACTCTTGAAAGGAGGAGAAAGCCATGAAGCACCTTGTTATAGTTCTCTTCGCGCTCCTTCTTTCTTTTCCCGCGTTGGCGGGTGAGAAGCGGGGTTGCGATGAGCGCTGCCAATTTCAAAAGCATGCGCCAGGAACTAACCTAAAGCCCGCTGTGCCGAACATGGTGTGCTTTCAGTTCGTCCAAAACCAGCCGGGTTTTGTCACGTTCACGCTCTACCGCGTCTACTTTGGTCTGAATGATCCACGCAACCGCGTGCTTCGGCAGATCAAACACACGACGCCGGATGGAACGCATGGCGAGTTTTGTGTCGGGCCACAGTGGGTCCGGGCGTCTGTCTGGGCTGATCTGTGCGACACCTTCAGTGCGCACTCCGACCGGGGCATACCTTCACTCAAGAAGGGGCTCGAAACCGGCATCGTTGAAATGTGCTTGCTCGGCGACGACCGTTGTCCGCGCTTCGTTTACTAACGGTCTGGGTCGCAGGCTTCTAACCAGCCTGCGACCCGGCCAAATTCTTAAACTATTGACATTACTAGATTATTAAGTAAAATCACGCCGTTCGTATGAAAACTAATCTTATGAATATGAATACGCTCCGCTCAGCCTCAAGCGCCCTTTTTGTAGCGGTGTTTGCCGTGGCCGTATTTTCGGTCGCGCCGTTTGCCCATGCTCAATATGATGATGGTGGCGATTATAGCGGCGGTTGTTGCGGAGGTTCCGACCTTACCGGCATCGACTACAGCTACCCGCAGTCCTACGGCAGTGATCTTACCGGTATCGACTACAGCTACCCGCAGTCCTACGGCAGTGATCTTACCGGTATCGACTACAGCTATCCTCAAAGCTCCGACTACACCACCTCGAGTGGTTACGCGGGCACGAGCTACATGACGGGCAGCTACGGCTTCTCAAGCGGCGGCTACGGCTACAGCGTGCCGTTCGGCGGCTACAGCGGCGGTTCGAGCGTTTATGCGCCGAGCAATACCTGGGACAACGGCAATACCAACATCTACGCGCCGACCCAGACCAACACCTGCACGGCGGGCAACTCCTGCAATACCAACATCGTGACCAACACCACCAATCCGGCGCCGGTCGTTTATAACACGCCGTCGACGCCGGTGTACTACACCAATCCCCAACCGGTTTATTACCCGGCGCCCAACTACAACACCTGCAATACCTGCGGCTGTCTCGGCTACCCGGTGTGTCCGCAGCCGGTCGTCTACAACAGCAATCCGACCCCGTATATCACGCTCAGCCAGGTACCCTACACCGGCCTTGACCTCGGCTTCTGGGGCACCATCGCATACTGGAGCTTCTTTGTGCTCTGGTGTCTCGCGGCGGCGTATCTCATCGTCGTGAAGAAAGTGCAAAACCGCATCTACCGCGCGATGAAAAACTTCCTCTTCGGCGCGCCGGTCTCCGAGACTGCGCAGCATGGTGTGGTTGAAACCTCGACGCTCGACGTCAACGCGCTCGCCAGCCAGATTGCGGCGATGATTAATCCGCAGACGGCTACGCCCAACGGGGCGCCGGTTGCGGGCCGTGCCACGGGCTTTGAAGACAAGACCGACGAGTTCGTTCTTGCCCAGATTCACCGCCCGCTCCGCTAATCAACAAGGGAAGGATGCCCCTCGATTTCACTCGGGGTAAACAGCTCCAAAACATTGTCCTGCAAAAAATCCCCGGAAGGGGATTTTTTGTTTACTTAGATGTTGGCGCGCTCGCGGATGGCTTTGAGCATCGGTTCGATGAAGTCGCCAAGCGGCACGGTGGATTTAAACAAATTACCGTCTGCCGGCGTCATGCGGTTATTTTCCGCCGTGACGGTGCCGTCTGCTACCTCTTTGTCGCCCACCACGAGGTGGCAGGGGATTTTTTGCGTCTTCACTTCGCGGATGCGCTTGCCGAGGCTGTCGTCGGCTTTAATCTCCGCGCGGATTCCTGCGGCTTTCAGTTCATCCAACACTTTTTTAGCATATTCTTTGTGCGCTTCGCCCACGGGGAGCACCGCCACCTGCACCGGCGCGAGCCAGACAGGGAAGGCCCCGGCGTATTTTTCTATGAGAAAGGCCATGATGCGCTCAATGGCGCCGATAGACGAGCGATGTACCACAAAACAGCGCTTCTTTTCGCCATCCTCGCCGACATATGAAAGATCAAAGCGGTCCGGCATGCAAAAGTCGTACTGCACGGTGAACGCGGTGTCTTCTTTTCCGTTCACGTTCTTCATTTGCACGTCGATTTTTGGACCGTAAAACGCGGCTTCGTCTTTTGCTTCTTCAAAATCTTCGCCGCGCTTTTTCATCACCTCCCGCAGGAGCGATTCGCTCTTCTCCCATGCGGCGTCGTTTTTATAATATTTTTCGGTATTGGAGCGGTCGCCGAGGCTCAGGCGGAAGCGGTAATCCACGCCGCGCTTTAGGCCGAACACGCCGGCCATGTGCTCGATAAGGTCGAGCGCCTGGCTCACCTCATCGGCGGCCTGTTCTTCAGAAGCACAAATGATATGCGCATCCGCGAGACAAAACGTGCGTACGCGCTGCAGACCCATGAGTTCGCCGCTTTGTTCATAGCGGTAGAGCTGCGCAAGCTCGGCAATGCGCATGGGAAGTTCCCGGTAGCTGTGCGGCTCATGCAGGTACAGTTGAAAATGATGCGGGCAAGTCATGGGCCGGAGCATGAATTTGTCCCCGTCTATATCGATGGGTGCGTACATCGAGTCTTTGTAGTGCGGATAGTGGCCGCTCTTTTCATAAAGTTCGAGCCGCGCCAAGTCCGGCGTTTGCACATGATGATAGCCGCGCTTGGTCTCTTCTTCAATGACAAACTTCTCCAGTTCGCGTTTGACTATTGCTCCCTTGGGCAAAAACATCGGCAATCCTTTGCCTACAGTCTGGTCGATATAGAAGAGTCCGAGTTCCGGCCCTAATTTTTTATGGTCGCGCTCTTCCATATGCAATGATTAACTAATACTAGCAAAAAAAATCACCCGCGCCAGGGACCGGCGCGGGCGTGATTGTGTTGCGGCTTTAGCCGCCGTTGACCATGTCGTGAGCCTTGTTCAAGTCGGTAGTATCGGCCACAGACTCGGGATCTGAGAATACCCGAATCGCAGGACTATTGTCCAGAACTGCGGGATCAAGTTCGCCGACGGTCGTATGACCACCGAACAGCCGATGTGGCGCTTTTCTGCCGTTGCAGAATTGATGGATAGCTTCTTCGCGCTGTGCGCCCGTTTCAGGCAGCTGATTTGGTTTTGCCACCGGTCTCTCCAGGAACGTTATGCCGCTACTATTTTACAACGCTTTGAGCGCTTCTGCAACTAGGGAGAGCTCGCCGTTGCGGTTTGAAAGCCGGCCCTTGAGCGCGATGCAAGATTCAGGCTTTAGGAGCTCGCGGTGCTGCGTGAAGTTTTTGGGGAAGACCACCGCCTCAATTGAGCCGTCGAAGTCGGCGATTTTCACAAAGGCCATCTGGTCGCCGCCTTTGGTTAAAATGGTGCGGATGTCCTCAATAATGCCGGCCACCACCGCGGTGGTGCCGGGAGCGACGCGCTCTTTAAACTCGGCGAGATTCATGGGCCGCTTGGCGAGCTTTTCGCGAAATTTGTCGAGCGGGTGGCCGGAGACATAGAGCCCCAAAAGTTCTTTCTCCCACGCGAGGCGCTGCTCAAGGGTGGCGGGCCCGGCTTTAGGGATTGAAAGCTCGGCATGGGTACCGCCCAGGCCCGCAAAGAGCGAGTCTTGGTTTTGCTCGGCCGCGGCGTCGCGGTGGTAGTGCAGCAAAAGTTCGATTGACGCGAGCATCTCGCCCCGCTCGCCGAATTGGTCGAGCGCGCCGCACTCAATGAGGCTCTCAAGACCTTTTTTGTTGAGGTTTTGATCTTTGACGCGCTGTAAAAAATCGGAGAGCGAGGTAAATTTGCCGCCGCGCTTGCGTTCGGCGATTATCGAGTCGGCAACGCCGCGGCCGAAGTTTTTGATCGAGTAGAGGCCGAAGCGGATTGAGTCCCTCTCGACATCCTGGGCGAGCGCCGCGGCTTTCTCGCTGCGCTCACTGCTGCGCCCCAACAGTACCGTAAAATCGCCGAAGCTCGCGTTCACGTCGGGCGGCAGCACGGGGATGCCCATGCGCTTGCATTCGGCGACCATCACGGCAACCGTCTCAACATCTCCAGCTTCGGCGGTCAAAACCGCCGCCATATATTCGACCGGCCAATTGGCCTTGAGATACGCGGTTTGGTAGGCCACGCGCCCGTAGCTCGCGGCATGCGCTTTGTTGAAGCCGTAAGCGGCGAAGGGTTCTATCCAGTTCCACACCTCCTGCGCTTTGTGCCGCGGCCATTTGGAATGCGTCACGCAGCCGTTGATGAATTTTTCCTTCTGCGCCTCCATTTCGGCCGGAATTTTTTTGCCCACCGCCTTGCGGAACTTGTCGACATCGCCCCAACTGTAGCCCGCCAAGTCATGCGCCATGATGAGGAGATCATCCTGATATACAAGAACGCCGTAGGTTTGTTTCAGTATCGGCTCCATCGCCTTGTCTAAGTAGCGGATGAGGTTGGGGTTGTGCTTGCGCTCGATATACTGCGGAATGAACTGCATCGGCCCGGGGCGGAAGAGCGCCACCATCGCGTTGATGTCGTGTATGGTGGTGGGTTTAAGCTCCTTGAGAAAGCGCGTCATGCCCGCGCCGTTGAGCTGAAAAGTGCCTTCAGTTTCGCCGCGCGTGAGCATGGCATAGGTTTTTTTATCTTCGAGCGGGACATTTTCGATATCGATGGCGATGCCGCGCGTGGCTTCGATGAGCACGACCGCGCTGGCAAGAATCGAGAGGTTGCGGATGCCGAGAAAATCGAACTTGGTAAGCCCTACGCCGTCTTCGCCGACGCTGTACATATCGTACTGCGTGATGCGTTTGCCGCCCTTCGGATCAAACTGGAGCGGCGTGAATTCAACCAACGGTTTTGGCGCAATGACGACACCCGCCGCGTGAACGGAGATGTGCCGCGCGCAACCTTCGATTTTTTTGCCGAGGTCGATGATTTCACGCACCTCGTCTTCGCCTTTATACATTTTGGAGAGCTCGGGGTTCTCCTCAAGCGCGCGCGCAAGCGTCATGGGAAAGCCCTGGCTGCCCACGGGCACCTCTTTGGCGATGCGGTCGCCCACGCCGTAGCTATGGCCCAAGGCGCGCGCGACGTCGCGCACGACGCCGCGCGCGAGCATGGTGCCGAAGGTGCCGATCTGCGCCACTTTGTCTTCGCCGTATTTTTGGCGCGCGTATTCGATGACCTCGTCGCGGCGGTCGTCGGCGAAATCCATGTCGATATCGGGCGCCGAGGGGCGCTCGGGGTTGAGGAAGCGCTCGAAGGGGATGTTGTACGCGAGCGGGTCGATGGTGGTGATGTTGAGGCAATAGGTCGTCAAAGAGCCCGCGACCGAGCCACGGATGGTGGTCATGATGCCGTGCTCGTGCGCAAAGCGGATGAGGTCCTCAACCACCAAAAAGTAGGCGGCGTAGCCCTTCATTTTTATTATGCCGAGCTCATACTCGAGCCGCTCGCGCGCATCCGGCCGGTCTGCGAAGCCGCGCTTCACTAAACCAGCTTCACATAGCTGCCGCAGATACTCGTCGGCAGCGACGCCCGCGGGGAGCGGGAACTCCGGAAAAATGAATTTACCGACCGTGAGTTCAAGGTTGCACTCGTTTGCGATGGAGAGTGTTTTGGCGAGTTGCGCTTTAGTGAAGCGCTCCTCCATCTGCGCTTCGGTGGGAAAGAAGTAGTCTTCATCCTCGAGCCCGTCGCCGTCTGAGGCGCCGTGAGCGATGGCGCGCATCACCTCCCACGCGCGGCGGTCTTCAGGCTTCAGATAATAAATTTCAGAGAGCGCCACCTCTTCACTCTTTGGCTCAAGCGTGATGAGCCCGGCGCCGTGCGCCTTGAGCATCGCTTTGGTGACGAGCGGCTCCTGCGCGGCGGAGGCGTGCGACTCGGTCACGAGCGCGAGCAGGTTTTTGTAGCCCTCGAGATTTTTGGCATATAAAAGAAGACGGCCGCCCTCGACGCTGGCGTCGAGCCCGATGATTGGTTTGATGCCCTGCGCCTTGCACTCCTTATAAAACTCAATCGCGCCGTAGAGATTGTCGCGGTCGGTTAAGGCGAGCGCTTCGCATCCCACCTCGGCCGCTTTGGCGACGAGTTCGGGGATTTTGGGCAGGGCGCCCAGGAGCGTGTAGTGCGAATGGACATGGAGGTGGGCAAACTTCGCAGCCATGGAGGCAGTATACTGCGGGCTCGACAGCTTGAGCTAACCGCGATAATGTTGTGTTGGAAAGACCTTAAAAAGGGAGGGTTACCCTATGCAGGGCAAGGACGGAATTTTTATTCCGATGGAGTTGGTCAATGCGTACCTCAACGCAGTGTTTCTCATCGCCGTATTCTTTGTGGCCGGATGCGCCGTGTACTACCTGTGGCGCGGACTGCGCAAAATTATGGCATGGCACCGCATGTCTCAACTTGAGCGGGCAAAAGCGTTCTTGCGCAAACACGACCCGGAGTTCAGGAGTCAGGAACAGATGCAGGGACTCGTGCGACGCATGAGACGGCCTCGCAGACAGACCGACGAGCTTTTGCATCTGCCAAATCCGCAAGGCATAGCAGTACAGCCTACACCCGGCAAAAAAGCCTGAATGATCAAGGTCGCGCGGCACAACCGCGCGGTCTTTCTTTTTTAAGCCAATGGCGTTACTGTGGTGGAGGAAGATTCATTCTCAGCAGGGAGGAAGCCATGCTGGCTTTTCTGAAGTTTGTCGACAGGTGGTCCCGCTATGCGGCCATGGCGCTCGTTATCGTCTGGTCTGCGGCTCTCGTGTTTGTGATGCGCAATGCCGGCATCCAACAGTTCATTCTGGACTATGGTTTTTGGGCGGGGGCGGCCCTACTGGTTGTGTCTCTAGCTGCCGGTTGCATCGCGGATCGTCTTGAACACACAATCGTTCCCATGCGATACGGCAACGCGTTTGCAATTCTCGGCTTCGTGGTGGCCATAGTTTCCGTGATTCTTAAGGAAGCAAAACCACCCGTTCCTTCCATAATTTACATCGGGATATTTGGACTGAGCCTCCTCATCTTTGCAATCGCATGGGCTTTCTTCGAGAAGGATGACAAAGCCCATTATCACGCAACTAACACCTGACTCGATTAACCGCGCGGCACAACCGCGCGGTCTTTCTTTTTTGATACAATAGATATATGGAACTTCTCATCGGCGTTGACGAGGCGGGTCGCGGCCCGCTCGCCGGGCCGGTTGCCGTGGGCGTGGTGGCGCTCCTGCCGGGGTTTGATGTGAAGCGCGAGTTTCCCGGCGTGACCGACTCAAAACTCCTCAGCCGCCAAAAGCGTGAAATTCTTTTCACCAAAATCGAGAGCCGCGCTTCGCGCGGCGACCTCTTCTTCACGGTCCGCATGAGCGACCACCGCTATATCGACCGCCACGGCATCGTGCGCGCGGTTGAGGCCGCGGTGTGGGCCGGCGTGCGCGAGCTTGCCGCGCCCGCGCACGGCTTTGTCATGTTAGACGGTCTCCTGAAGGCACCCCCAAGCTATGCGCAGCGCACCGTTATCGCCGGCGACCTGCGCGTGCCCGTCATCAGCCTCGCCTCAATCCTCGCCAAAGTGACGCGCGACCGCTTAATGGAGGCGCTCTCGGTGCGCTACCCCGAATATCATTTTCATCAAAACATGGGCTATGGCACGCCCGAGCATCTGCGCGCCCTGCGCCGCCACGGGCTCAGTGACATTCACCGCCGCAGTTACTGCAAGGCGAGCATGAAGACTTCAGCCCGCCTTGCCGTCGGGCAGGTTGACCGCGCCGCGCCGGCGGGGGTATAGTGGCGGCGGGTTAGTCTAAAAGTACGAGCGTAGCAAAGGCCGGCTCAATAAAGGGGAAGAAATCGTGCAGCCACAAGAAGCGACTGAGATCACTCCCGCGCAGTACTATACGTCCGAACGGGTTCTTCACATCGTTGCGCCATGGCGTCCGCCAGGAAACGTTTTGTTGTGCAGCTCATTCTGCCGGCACTTTGAAACCAGGCGGTGTCCGCACCGGCAGGCAGTTCCCAAGGAGGGTCATTGCGCTGAGTTTGTCTTCAAGGCGAAGAACGACAAGGATGTAATGCCCTTGTTCGCCGCTGATTCCGCTGCCCACGGCAAACCATGGGGAAAGGCGGAACTCAAGAAAAAGAAACAAAAATAGACCTAACCCCCGCCCATAAAGCGGGGGTTTGAATTTTCAGGGCTTTTTGGTATAGTGGGGCCATGGTTGTCAGGATGAGACATAACCGCTCCCAAACGCGGAGCCGCCGCTCGCACCACGCGCTCACCGAGCGCGCCCTTCAGAAGTGCGAGTGCGGAGCCGTGCGCGTGAGCCACCGGGCGTGCCCGGCGTGCGGCCGCTATAACGGCCGTGTGGTTGTCGACCTGGCCGCCAAGGCCCAGGCGCGCGCCGCGCGCCGCGCGAAGGCCGACGCCAAGAAAAACGCATAAGCGGACTGGGCGCGTGCGGGGCATTGTAGTTCTTTCTTCACATGGCAAACAGGCACCTTTCAAGATCAATCGTCTTGCAGACGCTTTTCGAGTGGGACTTTCGCGGCATCAGTGCTGGTGATGCGATGGATGCACTTGAGCGCAACGCGCGTGAACAGGCGCGCAGCGCCGACCTGCCTTTTATGCAGGAGTTGCTCAAGGGGGTCCTCGAGCGCCGCAATGACCTTGATCTCGTCATAACCAAAGCGGCGCCTGAATGGCCGCTTGAGCGGATAGCGCCGGTTGACCGCAACGTGCTCAGGCTCGGGCTCTATGAGCTTCTCTTTGCCGACCGCAGCGTGGTGCCGGCCAAAGTGGCCATTAACGAAGCCATCGAGCTTGCCAAGAGCTTCGGCGGTGAAAACTCGGGCCGCTTCGTCAACGGCGTCTTGGGCGCCGTCTATAAAGAACTCGGCGAACCAGGCAAAGACGAGGTCAGCAAGCGCAAGAAAGACGTGCCGTACGACCAGATGCCCGTGGAGCGCCTCGGCGGCGCGGTCGTCTACGCACGCGTTAAGGACGATATATTCCTCGCACTCGTGCACGACATCTTCGGCCACTGGACGCTTTCAAAGGGAAAAATAGGCGACAAGCCCGAGATAGCAAACGAAAGCGTCGAAGAGGGAACTATACGCGAAATAAAAGAGGAAATGGGTCTCGATATCGCGCTGAAAGAAAAGGTGGGCGAGAACGAATACATAGCCTCCGATCCCCAGGCTGGCAAAAAGCGCAAGCATGTGGTTTATTTCCTCGCGGAGTCGCCCTTCGTCGATGTGACGCTTAAGCAGACCGGCGGACTCGACGACGCGCGCTGGTTCCGTCTTCAGGACGCGCTCGAGCTTAACTTTTACGAAGATGTGCTCCCCATCGTGCAAAAAGCGGTGGAAAAACTTACCCAAGCAAAAAAACCCAGCAAGACGCGATAATGCCGAAAGATTTCAAAACATTTCAGGAGCGCATCGGAGTTTCCTTCCGCGATGCGGCGCTGTTGCGCCAGGCGTTCACGCACCGCTCCTATCTCAACGAGCACCGCGGCGAGCGCGGCGGTCATAACGAGCGGCTCGAATTTTTGGGAGACGCGGTGTTGGAGCTCGTCTCGACGCACTTTCTCTATGAAAAATTTCCCGAGAAGCCCGAAGGCGAGCTTACCGCCTACCGCGCAGCCTTAGTGAACGCGGTCACCTGCGCCGAAGTCGCCAACGCGCTCAGCATGAACGATTATCTTCTGCTCTCGCGCGGCGAGGCCAAAGACACCGGCCGCGCGCGCGGCATTTTGCTCGCCAACGCATTCGAGGCGCTCGTGGGCGCGCTCTATCTAGACCAGGGCTATGAAGCCGCGCGCGAATTTATCGCCCGGCACTTGCTGCCGAAGACCGATGACATCGTCGCCAAAAAACTTTGGCAGGATTCAAAATCGGCCCTGCAGGAAAAAGCGCAAGAAGTAGACGGCGAAACGCCGTACTACGCTGTCCTGCGCGAGACCGGTCCCGACCATGCCAAGGAGTTCGTCGTCGGCGTCTACGTGAAGGATACGCTTTTGGCGGAGGGTATCGGCCGCAGCAAACAGGAGGCCGAACAAAGTGCTGCGAGAGCGGCGCTCGAAAAGAAGGGTTGGTAAAGCCACCCGCCGCCGCGCTTGATAAAAGAGGCCGGTTGTTGTATACCTTTTTTAGATTCATCGGCAAAAAACAGAGGGGGCTCCATGTGGGAGGAGAATCCGGTTTCTTCCATTGAGCGCTTCGTGGCAGCGCAGCAATGGGAATTTCAACGCGTTGAGGAGAACGAGCTTACCTGTGTAATCGACGGCAGGTTGACGTGCTATCAATTGAACTTCTCTTGGATGCCTGCAATCGACACGTTACACCTGGCGTGCGCCTTCGATATGAAAGTTCCCGAACAAAGACGCGGCGAAGTGCGCCAGCTCGTCGCACTCATCAATGAACATCTGTGGATCGGCCACTTTGACGTATGGAAGAGCGAAGGCCTGGTCATGTTCCGGCACGGTTCGCTACTGCCCGGGCATGCGGCTGTATCCGATTCGCTGAGCGAAGCGCTCATCACCCGCGCCGTGGATACCTGCGAGCAGTACTTCGCGGCATTTCAGTTCGTCGTATGGGCCGGCAAGACAGCCGAGGAAGCTCTGCGTGCGACGCAGTTTGAAACCAAAGGCGAAGCATGACGGCGGGTATTTGCCTGAAGGTTCGTCGCCTGAGCACACGGCCCCGCCCACAAGCGGGGCCGTTTTCTTTTGGTACAATTGGACATAATGCGGCTTAAGAGCATAGAGTTGGCGGGGTTTAAGTCGTTTGCCAAGAAGACCACGCTTGAGTTTGGCGCGGCCATCACGGCAATCGTCGGGCCCAACGGATCCGGTAAGAGCAACGTGGCCGAGAGCTTCCGCTTTGTCCTCGGCGAGCAGTCGATGAAGAGCATGCGCGGCAGGCGCGGCGAGGATTTGATATGGAACGGTTCGACAAGTTCGCCGCGCGCGGGGCGCGCGGGCGTGAAGCTTGTGTTCGACAACCGCGACCGCGCGCTTAACTTGGATTTCGATGAAGTTACGCTCGAGCGTGTCGTACATCGCGACGGCGGCAACGATTACCTGCTCAACGGCTCTCTGGTGCGCCTGCGCGACATTGCCGAGCTCCTCAGCCAGGCCAACATCGGCGCATCGGGCCATCACATCATCAGCCAGGGCGAGGCGGACCGCGTGCTGAGCGCCGGGGTCATGGAGCGGCGCGAAATGCTTGAAGACGCGCTCGGGCTCACCGCGTTCCTCTATAAGCGCGAGGAGGCGCAACGGAAGCTTGAAAAATCGGCTGAAAACATGCGCGAGGTTGAGAGCCTGCGGCGCGAGCTCAGCCCGCACTTGAAATTTTTGGCCGTCCAGGTCAAAAAAATAGAAGAATCGCATAAATTGCGCGATGATCTGACCCAGCGCTATCAGGAGTATCTCAAGCGCGAAAGCGTGTATCTCGCCCGCGAACGCGCTGAGCTGGCGCGCGAACGCGAAGAACCCGAACGGCAGTTGCGCGCTTTGGATGCCGCCATTGCCCATTTGCGGCACGAGCTCTCCCGCGAGAAGGGCAAAGACGCCGGCACGCGCGAACTCATCGAGCTTGAGAGTCAAAGCCGTGAGGCGCGCCGCAAACGTGATAGCCTGGGCCGCGAGCTCGGGCGCATCGAAGGCGAACTCGCCGCGCGCGTTCATCTCGAACATGCCGAAGGCGGCACGGTGCCGCTTAAGGACGCGCATACTTTCGCCCAGCGGGTTGAGGACGAGCTCAGACAATCGCTTGACCTCGACGGTCAGCCGCTCAAAGCCAAACTTAACGCACTCCTCGTGCTTGCGGTTGAGTTCATGCGCCGCATCGCGCAGGCGGGCGAGTCCAAGGGCAAAACTGCGGCCGAACTTGCCGGAAAGAAGCGCACGCTTGAGCAACAGGTACAAGAGCTTGCCGCTCAGGAAGAACACGTCACGCATGCGCTGGCAGCGCTGCGCAAAAAGATTGAAGGCGAAAAGGATGCCTCGCGGGAGGCCGAGCGGGAGCTTTTTCAAAAGATGGCGGAGCGTTCGGGCTTCGAGAGCGCGCTTGCGTCTCTCAAGGCGAGGGAAACCGTTTTACTGAAAGAAGAAGATGATTTCAAGCGCGAAGCGGGTGAGGCGGCGGCGCTCCTGGGCGGAGCGGTCGCACAGTACGCGCAATTCGCGCTTACCGATAAGGATATTTTGGCCGAGCCGCGCAACGCGCAGGAAGAGCGCCGCCGCAAGCTCGAGCGGCTCAAGATCAGGCTTGAAGAGAGCGGCGCCGCCGGAGCCGCGGATGTGCTCAAGGAATATAAAGAGACCAGCGAGCGGGACCAATTTTTGAGCCGGGAACTCGCCGATCTCGAGCAGACTTCGCAAAAGCTGCGCGAGCTCATCGAAGAACTCACGCAGACGCTCGCCGATCGTTTTAAGGACGGCGTCGCAAAAATAAACAAAGAGTTTGAAACGTTCTTTAAGCTCATGTTCGGCGGCGGCGAGGCGAAGCTCATGCTCGTTAAAGAGCGCAAGTTTAAACGCGCCCCGAGCCTCGGCGAAGAGGAGGATGAAGGCGGCGCGGATGAAGAGGATGTTGAGGTGCAGGAGGGCATCGACATTGCGGTGAGCCTGCCGCACAAGCGCATCAAGGGCCTGCACATGCTCTCCGGCGGCGAGCGCGCGCTCACCTCAATCGCCCTCATCTTTGCCATGAGCCAGGTCAACCCGCCGCCGTTTCTCATTCTTGACGAAACCGACGCGGCGCTCGACGAAGCCAACTCCAAGCGCTACGGCGATATGATTGAAAACCTCGCCAAAAAATCGCAGCTCATTGTCATCACCCACAATCGCGAAACGATGAGCCGCGCCGGGGTGCTCTATGGCGTCACTATGGGCAACGACGGCGTCTCCAAACTCCTGAGCGTCAAATTTGAAGAGGCTCTCGCGGTAGCGAAATAAATTTTTTGTGGTAGAGTGTGTGAGGATTCACACATAAGGGAGGCTTGCTTGCAGACTCAACCCATTCCTGACGATCACGAACAGGCCGAGGCTTTCAAGCGGTATCTCGCTAAAGAGCTTGGCTGCACCGTTCAGCAGATAGAACAATGGCAAAAACGCAAACCGCCGAGGAGTAGAGCGCATGGCAACGGCAAACCAGCTTGACGCGCAGACGGATCAGAAAGTGGTCCCGATACACGCGGGCATCGTGGTCAATGAACGCAACGGCACTTTCTATACCGAGGATACCTCGGCTCACGAAAAAGAAATCGCCCGCGTTACCAGCGTCGACCCGATGGTTATCGAGTGGCATCGCCGCAATGTCGAAGACTAAACCAGCTCAAAATCGAGCTGGCGCGCGGCCAAGTCGGCCGCCACAAGTTTGATACGCACCCGGTCCCCGAGTGCGTATTTCTTTTTGGTTTTTTGGCCGATGAGCGCGTACTCTTTGGCCGAGTAGTTGAAATAATCGCCTCCCAAGGTATTTATGCGCACCAGGCCTTCGGCGCTGCTGAGTTTGTCTTCGACATAAATGCCCCAGTCGGTCACGCCGGAGATGATGCCCTCAAAGGTCTGGCCGATTTTTTGTTGCATAAATTCAACCAGTTTGTATTTAATGCTTTCGCGCTCGGCCGCGGCTGCCTCGGCCTCGCGCAGCGACGCGTCGATGCATAATTTCTCCAGATGGCCGTACTCGCGGCGGGTCAACGGCTTGCCGTTTAAATGCGAAGCGAGGATGCGGTGCACGAGCATGTCCGGGTAGCGGCGGATGGGCGAGGTGAAGTGGGTGTAATACTCAAACGCCAGGCCGAAGTGTCCGATATTTTTGGTCGAATAAATGGCCTTGGCCATCGAGCGCAGCGTTGCCGTGCGGATGAGCGCGGCTTCGGGCTTGCCTTCAATTTGCTCAAGAAGGTTTGAAATGTCGCGCGCAGAGTAGCGCTTCTTTTTCTTGCCGAATTCATAGCCGATGGCGCGCACGAACGTGGCGAGTTCCTCGATGCGGTCTTCTTTGGGCACGTCGTGGATGCGATAAAGAAAAACATAGTTACGTTCCGGCACTTTTTTGGCGAGGTCGGATATGTACGCCGCGACCTCGCGGTTAGCAAGCAGCATGAACTCTTCAATCAAAAGATTTGTTTCGATGCGTTCTTTGCGGTGCACCCTGAGGGGTTTTCCCGAAGGGTCCAGTTCAAAGCGCACTTCGTTATCGCCGAAGTCGATGGCGCCTTTTTGCTCGCGCTTCTTGCGCAGCACGCGCGCGAGCGAACGCAGAAGGTTGAGCTCGCGCAGGCAGGGGCCCTCCTGCGTGTCCAAAACGCCCTGCGCCTCTTCATACGTGAAGCGTTTGTCTGAGCGGATGACGCTTTTTTCAAATTTGCGGGAGAGCACTTCGCCCGTTTTGCTCATGCGGAAGACCGCAGAAAACGCCAACCGGTCCTCATCGGGTCGCAGCGAGCAGACGTTTCCTGAAAGTTCGTGCGGCAGCATGGGGATGGTCGCGTCAACAAGGTAGACGGAGGTGCCGCGGCGCTGCATCTCTTGGTCGATGGCCATACCTTCGCGCACAAAGTGCGTTGCGTCGGCTATGTGGACACCCACCTCAATTTCGCCGTCGGGCAATTCGACCACCGAGAGCGCGTCGTCGAAGTCTTTGGCGTCGAGAGGGTCGATGGTCATGGTCGGAGTGTCGCGGTAGTCGGCGCGGTGTTTGGCTTCGGCGGCGATTATTGCAGCGTGATTCTTTTCAATCTCCTGCGCTTCGCGCACGGCGGCCTGGGGGAAGTCGATTTTAAAGCCGTGCTCGATGACGATGGCGTTCATCTCAACGCGGTGTTCGCCTGCTTTACCCAAATGTTTAATAACCTCGCCGCGGGCTACCTCGCCGTCAAAAGAAAGGAGCTTCACCAAAACCTTTTCGCCGTCGGCGAACGTTTGTTCACGCAACTCAATCGGTTTGGGAAATTTGATGTCGCCCGGCACCGCCTTGCCGCTTTTCATGGTGCAGACAAATTCTTCTTTGGCCCGCGCGACGATTTTTTTAACGCGGCCCCTCGGGCGCGGATGGAGCGTCAAAAGCTCCACCTCGACCGTGTCGCCGTTTAAGGCGCCGTTTAACTTTTCAGGAAAGATTTCGATATCTTCGCGCTCGTCCGGCTTGCCCCGAGCTTCGTCGAAGGGCCACGGCAAATAGCCCGTCCCTTTGCGGGTCAGTTCAACGATGCCGGTTACATATTTCTTCGGGATATTTTCTTTGGGAGCGCCCTCGCCGCGGCGATGCGCCTGCGGTTTTCTGCGAGGCATTGATAGCTCAACCATAGCAGATTTGACCTGCGTTGTCGAATCTGTTAGAGTGCTTCCATACCGCCCAGGGCGGTCATTTTTAAACAATGCTTACCATCAGACTCAGCCGTGTGGGCCGCAAGAATGACCCGTCGTTTCGCGTGGTCGTTGTTGAAAGCAAGCGCAAAGTGAAGGCCGGCAACTACCTTGAAATGGTCGGCTCTTATGATCCGCGCGTTGACCGCGTGGCGCTGAATGCCGAGCGCATCAAGCACTGGATGAGCCAGGGCGCCACGGTGAGCGACACCGTCCACAACCTGCTCGTTTCCCACAACATAATTGAAGGGAAAAAGATAAATGTTCTCCCTAAGAAAACGGTAGAGAAAAAAGAGGAGCCCGCCGCCGCACCGGCAGGGGACGCGTCCCCCGAAGCTTCAGCGAAGGGGGATAACGCGGTTGTGGAGGAGGCTCCGCAAGCGTAAACTGGGTTTAGGTCATTTACTATAAACAACCACATACACTGTCATGGCAGAGCGGGATCAGGAGTTTTTGGAGTTCGTCGTTAAAGGCTTGGTCGAGCATCCGGAAGATGTCAAAATCGGCCGTGCCGTCGACGAGATGGGCGTTTTGTTGACGCTCGATCTCAACCCGGAGGATATGGGTAAGGTCATCGGCCGCTCGGGCAATACCGCCAAGGCCATCCGCACGCTCCTGCGCGTCGTTGGCATGAAGCACAACGCGCGCGTTAACCTCAAGATTAACGAACCTGCAGGCGGCCGCAGTGCCGAAGCCGGCGGCGGTAGCTCCAATACCGGCTGGGACGGCTCACACGAAGCCCCCGCGAATCCGCAGATGAAATCGGTAGACGAAGCGATGGAAGACCTCTCGAAGTTTTAAGAAAAGCCCCGAAAGGGGCTTTTTGATTTATACTGGGCGGATGGAAGATTTGCTCAAAAAATCAGACCAAGAGATTCTTGAAATTGCTCACCAATTGCGCGAGGCATACAAACTCAAACGCACGCTCCGCTATGACACCGCACGGGACTTCAGCGTACACAGTGAATCGGTCGCGGAACATGTGTTTGCGCTCATTCTGCTCGCCAGGTTTTTTCTTAAAGTTGAGCCGGCGTGCGCCTCACTGGATCCTGAAAAGGTCTACCGCATTCTCTTTTTCCATGATTTTCCGGAGATTAAATATGGGGACGCGGTGACCTACCACAAAACCAAAGAGCACGAGGAGCGGGAAAAAGAGGCGGCAAAAGAGATTTTTGCGTCCCTGCCCATGCCACTTGCTCAAGAGGGACTGCAGAGCTGGCAAGAATATGAAGAGCACACCAGCCCTGAGGCCCGTTTTGCCTACGCTCTGGATAAAACCGAACCGCTGTTTGAAATATTTGATCCGGTCAACGAACGCTCAATGAAGCGTCTTAAGGTGACGTTTGACATGCATGTGTCTAATAAATATCCCGTGGCGAAAGACTACCCGGTGCTTATGCGATTTATTAAAGTCTTGTCTGAAGACATGAACCGCCGTGGTGTTTTTTGGGAGAAATAGTATAAAACATTTATGGATGGAGTGATTCGAACAGGAGTAACCTTTTTCTGCCACGACGGTAATGGGCACTGGCTTATTGCAAAGCGTTCCAAAAACGCACGTGATGAACATGAACGATGGGAACCAGGCGGGGGAGGTTTAAAATTTGGCGAAAAAATTTCCGACGCACTAGTTCGAGAAATTAAAGAAGAGTTTCGCACCACACCATCGGAGGTCGAATTCTTGGGATACAGAGATGTCCACCGTATTCAAAATGGTCAACAAACCCATTGGATCCAATTGGATTTTAAAGTTCAAATCAATCCTAAGGAAGTGAAAATAGGTGAGCCGCATAAATGTGACGGTGTGCGTTGGGTTGCTTTGGATGAGCTTTTTGATTACCCTGAACCGCTCCACTCCCAATTCCTGCCTTTTTTGGAGATGTGGAAAGAAAAACTATGAAATTTCATGTGATAACCCTGTTTCCGGAGGTTATTGAGGCGTACACAAGCGCTTCGATACTCGGCCGCGCGCAGAAAGAGAAAAAACTGTCGGTAAAGGCCTACCAACTACGCGATTCTGTCACCAACAAATGGGGCAAGGCCGACGAGCGGCCCTATGGCGGCGGCCCGGGCATGGTGCTGCAGGCTGAGCCGGTCATCCGCGCTGTTGAAAAAATTAATAAAGGGAAGAAGGCGAAGGTTATTTTCACCTCGCCGGGCGGCAAGCCGCTCACCAACGCCTATGCCAAAGCGCTCGCGCGGCACAAAGAGGTGGTTATTGTCTGCGGCCGCTATGAAGGCATCGACGCGCGCGCCAAAAAGATTTTGAAGGCCGAAGAGGTCTCGGCGGGCCCCTATATTTTAACCGGCGGCGAGGTGCCGGCTTTGGCCATCATCGATGCCACCGCGCGCCAGCTTAAAGGCGTGCTCGGCCGGTTTGAAAGTTTAGAGGAGAGGCGCGTTGCTTCTCGCGATGTGTATACCCGGCCTGAAATAATTACGCACAAAGGCAGGGCCTACCGCGTCCCCAAGGTACTCTTGAGCGGCCATCACGCAAAAATCGACGCGCAGCGCTCCAAAACGCGCAGTTTGGGAGCGTGAATAACTCATATTGACCAAACACCGCCCCGGCGGTAGGCTCGGTAACGTACGCACATTCACTAGGGAGCAGTCCATGACGCTGTTTGAAACTTCGTCTACTCCAGTCCGTAAACCGCGCACCGGCAAAAAGACCATTTCAATGGTCGAGGCCACAAGCGATCTCCGATTGCATGCAGAGCTTCACCCTCCGCTTGCCGCAGGCGCACAGCACACCGTTCCCATTAAGAAGGGAACTGAAGGGATAGTCTGCGGGCCGGCACCGGACGGTATGGATGGGTTTGTAGTTGCCTTCAATTTTGCCCGTCATCATACGGCTACTGCAGTTGTGACCCGCGAGCAGGTCGTCCGACTTTCAACGTGATCGATTCAGAATTTCGCTCTTCATATAGGCCGCCCGCGCCATGCGCGGGCGGCCTTTTCCTTTGTGGACAGCCATTTGACAGCTTTTGCTCCCCGAGTATACTGGTAAGCGAAACCAACGGGGCTTGATTGAGTATCGGATAGGGGGTTTCGATACAACATAAAAGGTGCGAACCACCTGATTCAGTTTAAAAGAACTGGCAGGGGCGCTTTTTGCGCCCGGTCTTTTCGTGTTTATAGGGCCCCTATTACTAAAAAATATTTTTTACTCAATCTATGCGTGAACAAAAATACTTCGGTCGCTTCCGCGCGCCGCGCGTTGAAACCCCCGATCTCGTGGAAGCGCAGACACAATCCTACGCCTGGCTCCTTGAAAAGGGAGTGAAGGAGACGATCAAAGAGTTCACGCCCATCAGAGACTATTCGAACAAGAAATTCGACCTTGAATTCAGCAAGATCGAGATAGGCGAACCAAAATACGACGAACACTACGCCAAGGAGCAAAAGCTTTCGCTTGACGTTCCCGTGCGCGCCATCGTGAAGCTCCGCAATAAGACGGCAAACACCGAGAAGGAGCAGGAAATATTCCTTGCCGACCTGCCCTTAATGACCGATCACGGTACGTTCATCATCAATGGCGTTGAGCGTGTCATCGTGCCGCAGCTCGCGCGCTCTTACGGAGTCTTTTTCACCGCCGAGGAAGTCAAAGGCAAGCGTCATTTCGGCGCGAAGATAATCCCCGCACGCGGCGCCTGGATCGAGATTGAAGCCGAGGCTACGGGCGATTTGGCCGTGCGTATCGACCGCAAGCGCAAATTCCCTGCCACGAGCCTCTTGCGCGTCATGGGCGCGGCCTATGACAGCGACATCAAATCGCTCTTTGCGGGCACGCCGCACGGCAAGCGCTGGGTGGAGATGGCGCTCGAGAAGGATCCTGCCAAGACGGTTGAAGAAGCTTATATCGAAATTCACCGCCGTTTGCGCGACGGTGACCTCGCGACTTCACAGAACGCGCGCGAATACATCAACTCGATTTTCAGCGGTGAGCGTTATGATCTTTCACCGGTGGGACGCTTCCGCTTTAACCAGCGTTTTAATAAATCACTTGACGACAAAGAGCGCGAGCGCAAGACGCTCTCCCTCGACGACATCGTCGCAGTCTTGCAGCATGTGCTCAAGCTCGAGAACGATCCGGAGGCGGTCGAAGACAATATCGACCATCTGGGCTCGCGCCGCGTGCGCTACGTGGGCGAGATGCTCCAACAGCGCTTGCGCGTGGGGCTCACGCACATGAAGCGCAACATCCAGGACCGCATGTCGACCATTGACGCGGAGGCGACGATGCCCGTGCAGTTCGTCAATCCGCGCCCTCTGCAGGCACGCATTAAAGAATTTTTCACCACCAACCAGCTCAGCCAGTTCATGCAGCAGGAAAACGCGCTCACCGAGCTCGAGCACCTGCGCACTCTCAGCGCGTTAGGCCCAGGTGGCCTGACCCGTGAACGGGCGGGCTTTGAGGTGCGCGACGTACACCCGAGCCACTACGGGCGCCTCTGTCCCATACATACACCCGAAGGTCCTAACATCGGCCTCATTTTGCGTCTCTCGACATTCGCCCGGCTCAATGAATTCGGCATGATAGAGACGCCCTACGCCAAGGTTGAAAAAGGCAAGGTCACCGGCGAAATTGTCTACCTCAACGCCGCAGAGGAAGAGAAGCAGCGCATCGCGCACGGCGCAACCAAGGTTGCGCAGGACGGCGCCATTCTTGAAGAACAGGTCGAAGCGCGTCTGGCGGGTGCGCCTACGCGCGTAGCGCGCGAGGAGCTCGACTACATCGATGTCGCCCCCGAGCAGCCGTTCTCCATCGCTACGTCGATGATTCCGTTTCTCGAGCACGACGACGCCAACCGCGCGTTGATGGGCTCCAACATGCAGAAGCAGGCGACGCCCTGCATCGTGCCCGAGGCGCCGCTGGTTGCCACGGGCGTCGAGGCGCGCGCGGCGCGCGACACGGGCCGGCTCATCCTCGCCAAGGAGGCGGGAGTGGTGACCGCGGCCGACGGCAAGCGCATCGCGGTTAAAAACGACAAAGGCAAAGAAATTGAGTATCCGCTTATCAACTTTGTCCGCACCAACGGCTTCACCGCGCTCCACCAGCGCCCGGTCGTGACGGTGGGGCAAAAGGTCAAGAGGGGAGAACTTCTGGCAGACACTTCTTCTTCTGACGCGGGCCAGCTCGCGTTGGGCCAGAACGTGCGTGTGGCGTTCATGACGTGGTCGGGCGCCAACTACGAGGACGCCATCATCATCTCCGAGCGTCTCGTAAAGGACTCAAAGTTTTCATCCATTCATATAGAAGAGTTCGTCTGCAATGTGCGTGACACCAAGCTCGGTCCCGAGGAGACGACCCACGACATTCCCAATGTTTCCGAAGCGAAACTCCGCAATCTCGACGAGGACGGCATCGTCCGCATCGGCTCGGAGGTGCGCCCCGGCGACATTTTGGTGGGCAAAATCACCCCCAAAGGCGAGACGCAGCTCACGCCCGAAGAGCGCCTCCTGCGCAGCATTTTCGGCGACAAGGCCCGCGACGTGAAGGACTCAAGCCTGCGCATGGAAAACGGCAAGCGCGGCCGGATCATCAGCGTGAAGGTCTTCTCCCGCGAAGCGGGTCACCAGCTTGAGAGCGGCATCATAAAGCGCGTGCATATTGAAGTGGCGCAGTTGCGCGCGGTTTCGGTGGGCGACAAGCTCGCCGGCCGCCACGGCAATAAGGGCGTTATATCGCGCATCTTGCCCGAGGAAGACATGCCCTACACCCAGGACGGCCGCCCGGTTGATGTGCTTCTCACGCCGCTTGGCGTGCCCAGCCGCATGAATCTCGGCCAGATTCTCGAGATCCACCTCGGGCTCGCGGCTAATTCTTTGAACTATCAGGCCATCTGTCCGCCGTTCCAGGGTGCGACCGAGACCGAGATCCGCGAGGAACTCAAGAAAGCCGGCTTCAATGAAAGCGGTAAGATGAAACTCTTTGACGGCCGCACGGGAGAAGCTTTCGAGCAGGACGTTGCCGTGGGTTACATGTACATCCTCAAGCTTCATCACATGGTCGAGGACAAAATCCACATGCGCTCCATCGGTCCCTACAGCCTCATCACCCAGCAGCCTCTGGGCGGCAAGGCCCAGGGCGGCGGCCAGCGCTTCGGCGAAATGGAAGTCTGGGCGCTCCTGGGCTATGGCGCGGCCTACACGCTGCGCGAGATGCTCACCGTCAAATCAGACGATATTCAGGGCCGCAGCGCCGCTTTTGACGCCATTGTGCGCGGCGAGCGTATTTCCCACCACTACGCGCCCGCCTCTTTCAACGTGCTTTTGCACACGCTGCGCGGGCTCGCGCTTGACGTCGAGCTCATGCGCTCGGGCGACCCCATCCGCTCGGCCCGCAAAACGCAGGGCGCTGACGCGGCCGACTTCGACGCGGTGCGCATCCGCCCGGCTTCCCCCGAACGCATCCTGGAGTGGAGCCATGGCGAGGTTACCAAGCCCGAGACCATAAACTACCGCACCCAGCGCCCGGAGAAGAATTCGCTTTTCGACGAAAAAATCTTCGGCCCCGAGCGTGACTATGAATGCTATTGCGGCAAATACCGCGGCATACGCTACAAGGGCATCATCTGCGAAAAATGCGGCGTCGAAATTACACGCGCAATCGTGCGCCGCGAGCGCATGGGACATGTCGATTTGGCCGTGCCGGTCGCGCACGTGTGGTTCTTGCGCGCCATCCCGAGCCGCCTTTCCATGGTGCTGGGCATTTCAGGCGGCGATCTTGAGCGCGTCGTCTATTTCGCCGGTTACATCGTGAACGAGGTATATAAGAACGAAAAGGAGCGCATCATGGGCGAGCTTGAGACCGAATATAAAACCAAGGTAAAAAATCTGCAGGACGAAAAGAGCAAGGAGCGGCTCAAGGAAGCGTACCTTGAGGCTAAGCGTGATATCGAGAGCATCCAGATAGGCGCCGTCCTGGACGAACCGCGCTATCATCGCTATGCCATCAAATACGGCGCGATGTTCGAAGCCGGCATCGGCGCGGAGGCCATTTATAATCTCTGCAAATCGCTCGATATCAAAGCGCTCGCCGGCGAAGTCGCCGCGGCGCTTGAAAAGAGCGGCGCCGCAGATCGCGAAAAGCTCAGCCGCCGCCTCTCAACCCTGCGCGGCATGCTCAAGGCCAATGTCCGCCCGGAATGGATGTTCCTCACCCGCATACCCATAATCCCGCCCGGGCTGCGCCCCATGGTGGCGCTTGAAGGCGGCCGCCACGCGACCTCGGACGTTAACGACCTTTACCGCCGCGTCATTAACCGCAACAACCGCCTCAAGAAGCTGCTTGAAATTCATGCGCCGGACGTGATTCTGCGCAACGAGAAGCGCATTCTGCAGGAAGCGGTAGACGCGCTCATCGACAATTCCATCCGCCACGGCGGCGCGGCATACTCCGCGACCACCCAGGCCCGCACGCGGCCACTAAAGTCGCTCTCGGACAATCTCAAAGGCAAGCACGGCCTCTTCCGCCAGAACCTCCTCGGCAAGCGCGTCGATTACTCGGGCCGCTCGGTCATTGTGGTCGGCCCCGAACTGCGTCTCAACCAGTGCGGCCTGCCCAAACACATGGCGCTTGAGCTCTTCCGCCCGTTTGTCATCGGCAAGCTGCTTGAAAAGGAACTCGCCTACAACATCCGCGGCGCCGGCCGCCTCATCGACGAAGGTGTCCCCGAAGTGTGGGCCATTCTTGAAGACGTCATCAAAGACAAGTACGTGCTCCTCAACCGCGCACCGACGCTCCACCGTCTCGGCATCCAGGCCTTCCAGCCGGTTCTCATTGAAGGCAACGCGATTCAGCTGCATCCGCTCGTATGTCCGGCCTTCAACGCCGATTTCGACGGCGATCAGATGGCCGTGCACGTGCCGCTCTCTCCCGAAGCGCAGGCCGAAGCACGCGAAATCATGGCCGCGCCGCGCAACATCCTCAAGCCGGGCAACGGCGAGCCCGTCGTCGCCTCCAAACTCCTCGATATTCTCCTGGGCGCCTACTGGATGACCAAGGAGGTCGAGGGCATGAAAGGCGAGGGACTTGCATTCCCGAACCCCAACTCGGCCATTTTAGCCTATGACTACGGCCAGCTCGGTTTTCAGGCGAAGATAAAGGTGCAGCCGAGCGAAAAAGAAAAGTACGCGCAGTACGGCGGGCAGCTCTTTGAGACCACCGTGGGGCGTTTGCTGTTCAACACCGTTTTTCCGAGCGACTATCCGTTCATCAATCATCCTATCGACAAGAAGAGCCTCGCGAAGCTCGTCGACGATCTCATCGCGCGCTACGGGCTTGAAAAAATTCCCGAGATTCTCGACCGCATCAAGAATTTCGGCTTCCGCTACGTAACGCAGTCGGGCATCACCTGGTCGCTCGATGATATCCGCGTGCCGAAAGAAAAGGACGACATCATCGCCAAAGCGCAAAAGAAAAGCGACGAAGCGCTTGCGCACTGGCAGCAGGGACTCCTTTCTGAAGAGGAGCGCTATCGCATGAACATCGAGATCTGGCACGCGGCAAAATCCGAAGTCGAGAAGCTCATGGAGGGAACACTGCCGCAAAACGGCTCCGTGCGCGACATGATAAAGTCCGGCGCACGCGGTTCTCTTGCGCAGGTAACCCAGATGGCCGGCATGAAAGGCCTCATCGCGAGTCCCACAGGCGAAGCCATCGAATTCCCGATCACCAAATCAATGAAAGAGGGTCTTTCGCCTATTGAATACTTCATTACCACGCACGGCTCGCGCAAGGGACTTTCGGACACCGCGCTTAACACCGCCAAAGCAGGCTACCTCACGCGCCGGCTCTTCGATGTGGCGCAGGATATCGTCGTCACGCAAGAGGACTGCGGCACTAAAGAGGGACTCGGCATCCGCTATGAGAGCGCTTCGGGCATCGGCACGTTCCTGGCACAGAATATCGAAGGCCGCTACCTCGCCGCCGATGTCGAGAAGGACGGCAAGATTGAGTACAAAAAAGGCCACTTCATCACTTCGGCTGACGCCAAGCGCATTGAAGAGATGGCCATTCCGAGCGTGTATGTGCGCAGCCCCGTCGGTTGCAAAGCGAGCCGCGGCATTTGCGCCAAGTGCTACGGCGCCGACTTGGGCACCATGAAGCCGGTTAACCTCGGCGAGGCCGTGGGCACCGTGGCCGCGCAGGCCATAGGCGAGCCGGGCACGCAGCTCACCATGCGCACCTTCCACGCGGGCGGCGCGGCATCGGTGGCAGGCGACATCACGCAGGGCCTCCCGCGCGTTGAAGAAATCTTTGAGCGGCGCGCGCCCCGCAATCCGGCGGTCATTGCGACCGTATCCGGCGAGGTCATCGAAATTAAAGACGACGGTAAAGAAAAAATCATCGTCGTCGCACCCGACCTCGAACACCGCGGCCAAACCAAATCAGGGAAAGTCAAGAAAGATACCATTGAGTATGAGCTCCCGGCGCGCCGTTTGCCCATCGTTAAACCGGGCGCCAAAATTGTGAAGGGGCAGTTCCTCACCGATGGTTCGGCAGATCTCCAGGATCTCTTCAAGTATGCCGGGAAAGAAAAGACGCAGGAATATATCATCTCCGAGGTCGTCAAAATCTACGAGCTCCAAGGCGCCAACATCTCGGCCAAGCACCTCGAGGTCATCATCCGCCAGATGTTCAGCCGTGTTAAGGTCAAGCAGGGCGGCACCACCGACTACTCGGCCGCCGACGTGGTGAACGAGGCCGACCTGGCGCTCGCCAACGAGCGCGCCCGCGAAGCGGGCGGCGAGGCCGCCACGGCCGAGCCGCTCGTGATGGGCATCCTCGACGTCAGCCTCTCGCGCGCCAGCTTCCTCTCGGCGGCGTCATTCCAAAACACCACGCGCATGCTTATCCGCGCGTCGGTTTACGGCAGCGTCGACAGACTCGAGGGTCTCAAAGAGAACGTCATCATCGGCCGGCTCATCCCGGCGGGCACCGGCTTCGCCGACTCGCCGAAGGCGAAGCTGGTGCAGAAATTCTCGCCCGCAGTCGCGCCGCAGACGGCAGAAGGGGAGAAAGAACTCACGCGCTAGCGAGCACTAAAATTTAAAAGAAAAACCGCCGGCAGAGATGCCGGCGGTTTGCGTTAGTCGCCTCGCGCAAAGTGCTGGGCGAGGTGTATGGCATAGAGGTACCACTGCCCCAACGTGCGCAGGCGCTTGAAGCGCGGGTCAAGAAACCCCTCGACACATCCGGCGATTTTTGAAGCATTCGCCGGGACGAGTGCTTTGAGAATGAAGACCGCCATTGCGTCTTCGGCAAAGGTGAGCTCACGCTCCTCGCTCTTTTCTTCAAAAGAGTCGAGGTAGTCGATGAGCGGCCGCACCGGCTTGAGGCTCGGGGATGGACGATAGTTGCCGCTCGGCAGCAGCGGCGCTTCGGCTATCTCCTGCATTGAGGCCCTCCCGGCGGTATGACGGCGGGAAGGTTTACATTGTGTTGGTTGTGGCCCAATTTTTTGTGCATCCGGCGCTCAAGACGGATGACGGGCAAGACGATTACCTGCGCGGGCTCGTCTTTTTTCACCGTATAACGCCCCCGGTGAGAGTTCTCAAAGGGGAAGTAGATGACGACACCCATAGCAGGCTCCTCTTGGTTTGAGAAAGAACTTGCTGAACGCATAACCCTCCGGTTGTTCAGCCGGAGGGTTTCGATAGGGCGGAGTGGTGGGGGAGTATCAAATCACTTCGGCTGGACGACTTAACACCTGCGTCATAAAGGTGACGTTGGTGTTGTGGTTGTGGCGCTTTGTCCAGCCGTTAGTACTCATATATTTTGTGTACCAGATATTTCAAAAGCCTGCAATGGGGATAACCCGCGGCGGCATAAAAAAGTAACAAAAATAAACCGATGGTGAAGCTATTTTGTCAACCTGCTATACTATAAACCCAATGGATGACGATGTTCAAAAAATAAAAGACCGCCTCAATATTGCCGATGTGGTGGGGCAGTATGTCCAGCTGCGCCGCGCGGGGCGCACCTTCGTGGCGCGCTGCCCCTTTCACAAAGAGCGCACGCCCTCCTTTCATGTTTCTCCCGAGCGCGGCACCTTTAAATGTTTCGGCTGCGGCGAGGGCGGCGACATCTTCACCTTTGTTGAAAAGATCGAAGGCGTCGATTTTTCTGCCGCGCTCAAGATGCTCGCCGAGCGAGCCGGCGTCAAACTTCACCGGAACTTCACGCCGCGGGCTGAAAATAAGGAGCACGATGAGCGGCTGCGTGACGCGCTAGAAGCTGCGGCGGCCTTTTTTGAGGCCAAGCTCAAAGAGAGAAGCGATGTGGGGGAGTACCTGCGCTCGCGCGGCGTTAAAGATGAGACCGCCGCGCTGTGGCGTTTGGGCTATGCCCCGGCCCAGTGGCGCACGCTCACCGCGCACCTGCGCTCGTTGGGCTTTAGCGAACAAGAGCTCACCGACGCGGGGCTCGCCATCAAACCCGAGCAGCAGGACAAAGAAATTTATGATCGCTTTCGCGGCCGCGTCATGTTCCCGATTAACGACGCGCAGGGCCGCGTCGTGGGGTTCTCGGGCCGGTTCTTTGAGAAGGTTGAGGGCTCGCGTGAGGAAGGCGAGCCGGCCAAATACGTCAACAGCCCGGAGACGGCGCTCTTTCACAAGTCGCGCATGCTCTACGGCTTTGACCGCGCCAAATCGGCCATCCGCAAAGCCGACTGCATCCTCCTGGTTGAGGGGCAGTTTGACCTCATTTTGGCGCACCAGAGCGGCCTGCCCTTTACCGTCGCGCTCTCAGGCACCGCGCTCACGCCGGAGCATCTCTCGCTTTTAAGCCGGCTCTCAAAGCGGCTCGTGCTGGCGTTGGATGCCGACACGGCGGGCGTGCGCGCGGGGCTCAAGAGCACCGCCATGGCACTGGCCGCGGGTTTTGACGTGAAGGTGCCGGTATTCCCCGAAGGCAAAGACCCCGCCGATCTCGCCGCCGAGAATCCGGAGCTCTTGAAGGCTGCGGTGCGCACCAGTCAAACTGCTATTGAGTTCTTTCTTGAGGTGCTCCGCCGTCAGGCAAAAAATGAGCGTGCCTGGGCCAAACTGGTTGAGGCGCACGTCTTGCCTTTGGTAAAGGCTCTCCCGAGCCGCATTGAACAAGAACAATGCACGCATCTTATCGCCGGTAGACTCGGCGTTTCCGAGACAGCAATACGCGCCGAGCTCGCAAAAATACCGACACCCGGCGTCCCGGGGACGCCGGGTGTCGGGGACGCCTCACCATCTTCCGCGGCATCCGAGCTTCCGCCGCTTGAGAAAAAGGTAGGCATGCTGCTCTTTTTCTTTCCGCAAAGCTCGCCGTGGCATCAAAAGCTCGTTGAGACGCTCGGGCAGGAGCGCCTGGCGGAGATTAGGGGGCAACTTGCGGGGTGTGCCGAGGAACTGCGTTTCCGTTTTGAGCAGGAATTGGGCGAACATACCAGCGAGGAGGTTATTGCAGGAGACATGTTCGCCGATATCGAGCGGGTGATCGGGCGGGAGCGGCTCAAGCGCCGGTTGCTCGACAGGGCTTCATAAACGCCGCCAAGTGTGCTATAAAAGTAAAAATGGCTAAAAAGAAGGTGATAAAAAAGGCACCCAAACGCAAGGCGGGCGCCTCGGCAAAGGCGCGCAAATTCCGTGCGAGCGCCGCGAAGCGGCGGGCTAAGCTCGCACCCAAAAAGGTCCTCAAGAAAACGGCGCTCAAGGCGGCGGCGCCAAAATCCAATAAAAAGCTCGCCGACCAGGAAAAGAAGGCCGAGGCTCTCATGGCGAGCGGCCGCCAGCGCGGTTTTGTCACCTATGACGAGATCCTCAAGGCCTTTCCCAATATTGAGAGCGACGTTGATTTTTTGGAAACGCTCTACGAGCGCTTCTCCCAGGCGGGCATCGATGTTTTGGAGGGCGGCGGCATGCTCGAAGTAACCGACGAGGCGCTTGAAAAGGGCTACAGCCGCTCCGACTCCTCCTATGATTCCATCCAGATGTACCTGCGCGAGATAGGCAAGTACCCGCTCCTCAATGCCCAGCAGGAGCGCGATTTGGCGAAGCGCATCGTCGATGGCGATGCCGAGGCGCGCAATCTCTTGGCGCGCGCCAACTTGCGCCTCGTCGTTTCCATCGCCAAAAAGTACGTCGGCCGCAGTCCCGACCTTACGCTGCTCGACCTCATCCAGGAAGGCAACATCGGCCTCTTTAAGGCGGTCGACAAATTCGACTACACGAAAGGCTACAAATTTTCTACCTACGCGACCTGGTGGATCCGCCAGGCCATCACGCGCGCCCTGGCCGACCAAAGCCGCACCATCCGCATCCCCGTGCACATGGTGGAGACCATCGCCAAATACAAGCAAGTCTCGCGGCGCCTGAGCCAAGACCTCGGCCGCGACCCGCTCGCGGAGGAAATAGCCCTTGAGATGGGTATTGATGTTGAGAAGGTTTATCAAATCGAGAAAATAGACCAGGACACGGTAAGCCTCGAAAGCCCGGTCGGGAGCGACGACGACGACGGCAAGTCGGTTTTGGGCGATTTCATTAAAGACGACAAAATTCTCTCGCCCGACCAGGAGGTGGCGCGCCGCATTTTGGCCGACCAGCTGCGGGAAATTTTAGACGAGCTCAGCCCCAAAGAGCGTGAAATTCTCAAATTGCGCCACGGGCTTGAAGACGGCATCTATCACACGCTTGAGGAGGTGGGCAAGAAGTTCGGCGTCACGCGCGAGCGCATCCGCCAAATTGAGGCAAAAGCCCTTGAGCGCATCCGCACCCACGAAAAGGCTAAACGCCTCCGCTCATATTAAAAAAGCAGAACCCCGCCTCATCGGCGGGGTTGTTTCTTGAATCCTCTCCACATCAGCACAATATATAGTCCTACACATACTGTGCCGAACCAAAAGAGGACAGGATGGTCGAACCAAAATTCCATAACACACCTCACAGAACTGTTTCGCTCTTTTTCTTGTACCCCATATACTGTGAACATGCAAGCAAAGCGGCCTAAAAACGCGCTGCCCATCAAACACTGGAGCCACTCGTCTTTGATGGCTTTTTTGCGCAACCCGCTCGCCTGGCACAAGCGCTATGTCGAGGAGGTCTATGACACGCCCTCCTCGCCCTCTTCGGTGGTGGGCCGCGCCGCACACAAGGCCGTGGAACATTTTTATGGCGGGCTTCCCAAAGAGGCGGCGCTCGGCCTCGGACTTGAATATTTGAGAGATGTCGCCGATTTTGAAATCAACTTCGGCAAGGCACAAGGGAAGGCGGCAAAAAAGAAGCGCCGCGCCGCGATGGAGCGGGAGTACCAGCAGGCCGTGAATTTTTATTTAGCAAAGCCGCCGAAGTTCAACGTGCTGGCCGTTGAGGCAAAGGGGACGGTTGAGGTCGGGAATATTCCGCTCCCCATAAAAGCGGTTTCAGACCTGGTGGTCACGAGCAAGGTCGACCCGCGCGGCGTTGACATCGTCGACCATAAATTTGTTTCAAGCTGGAGCCCCGCCCGCGCCGACAAGTCGCTTTTTGTCATGCAGGCCATCTTTAACTACTATGTGGTCAAAAAAACCTTTCACAAGCCGGTGCGGCGCTTCATTGTGTATGAATGCAAAATTTCGCGCAATGCCGACGGCAGCCCCCAGGTGCGCCGTTATGTTATTGACTTCAGAAAGTTCCGCCGCGAGTTTATCATCTTCAACCGTCTGTTGCGTGACGCGACCGCGGCGCTTAAGCATATGAAAGTCTTTTTGCCCAACCCCTCCGACATTTTTGAGGGGGAGAACTCGCTCTTGGTATATGAGCTCAACCTCCCGCGGGAGGAGTACGACTCCCACTTCAGACCGGATGAATAAAAAGGACGGCACCACGGTGCCGTCCTTTCGATTTTTTTATAATTTTTTATTGCGTCGTGGTTGAGGCGGTCACTGAAGTGCCCGTACTCTGCAAGACCGCGTTGACGGCGGCAATCATGCTGTCATAGGGCTGGGCGCCCTCGAGCGTCACCGCGTCTTTTGAGCCCGCTACCGTGATGAGTATATACGGCGTGCCCGAGCCGCCCGATTGGATGGCTTCGTTGTAACTATTTTGCACGGCCTGGGCGAATTTGCCGCTCTGCAGGCACTGGTTGAACTGGTCGACATTGAGACCCTGGTCTCCCGCAATCTTGGGCAGTTGCGTAAGGTCGAGATTGTTCTCGCTCGGCGTTATCGCGTAGACCTGGTCGATATACTTATAGAATTCAGCGGCACCGCCCTGGTCGGCCGCGCACTCGGCCGCCTGCGCCTCTTCGGGCGCCTTAGAGTGAATCTGCGCGAGCGGGAAGGGCCGGTACACCCACGCGACCTGCCCGGGCGCATTGGTGTTGTAGTAATCCATCACCTGATGCATCGTCGTCTCGAAGGTCTTGCAATAAGGGCACTCAAGATCGGCGTATTCGATGATGAAGACTTTGGCTTGCGGGTTGCCGAGAATATGGTCGGTGGAGTCGACAGGCCGGAAGTTTACCGCCTGTGCCTGGCCGCTGTTATTCTGCGGCGTGGTGCCGTTTTTGCCGGAGAGAAAGACCGCGCCCGCGATTAAGAGACCCGCAATGACGATGGTAATGGGGAGGACGTATTGTGATTTCATATGAGTTGATTCTACAAAGCCCGCGCCGCGCGGGCAAGCCGCGCGGCGCGGGCGCACCAAACCCCGCTTGCGCGGGGTTGGTGCTGCCTGTTTGTCTTCTCCCGAGGAAACATCCCTCGTTTTTTAAGTGGTCCAGGTGTGGGCAGGCTCCCGCCTGCTCGTAGTTAGGACCTTATTTTTTGTAGGATGTACCAAGAGAAGCAGACCGGTATTAATTGTTTAACCTATGCAAAAAAAGTCAACCTAAAATCTGCGGAAAAGTAGGTTGATATCCTGTGCATAAAAAGTGGAGAACTAGAAGGGCAGTGTGTGCGTGAGGGCGGGCGTGCCGTTGATCTGCTCCCACCCGCTCGTGTCGAGCTTGATGTCCCGTATGCCGTCGTAGTCTTTATATTTGAGGCCGCCGTTCTTTTTTGCGTAGTCGTAGAGCTCGCGCGTGAGACGCACGTCGTCGAGGCAATAGGCGCGCACCTTTTCGACCTCGCCCTGCGCCCACCACTTTTGCGCCTCGAGCCCGTGACCGCTCTTTTTACGCCCAAGCGTCGCCTCGGCCAAGTTGTCGAGTTTGAGCCGCCGGCCGAGCACCTGTTTTACCTCCTTAAGCAAATCGACGCTCTTGAGCTTGGTGAGATCACCCGCGTAGTATTTGTTGAGGATAGGAAGATCGAAATGTTCGCTGTTGTAGCCTACGATCACGTCCGCCCGTTCAAAGAGCGGCCAAAGTTTATGAAGTTCATCCTTTAAATAAGAAGTATACGCATCCGTTTGCGAATCATGCACGCCCACGACCGTCACCTCAAGGTTGCTGAAGTCGCCGTTACCTTGAAACTCGCCTTCAGTTTCTATATCGAAAGTCAGGACTCGCATCACCGCTCTAGATTAAGGAAGAATTCGGCCAGTTGCCCGCGCTCAAATATTTTTTCATCGCCCGTGGCAAGCTCCTTGACGGTGAACCGCCCCGATGCGAGCTCGTCGGGACCAACGACGATAACGAAGGGGATTTTATGCTTGTCGGCGGTCTTTATCTGTTCGCCCAGTTTCTTTTCGCCGAAATCAACCGCCGCGTTAAGTCCTTTTTGACGCAGCTCACCGGCAAACGCTTGCGCCGCCGCCGCGAGTTCCGGGCCTGTTACCGCCACATACACCTGCGTGGGCGGCACATAGCGCGGCAAAAGGTTGCGTACCGCCAAGAAGTCGCGCACGGTCACGTCGCCCATGCCGAAGCCCACGCCCGGCAGAGGCTCGTCGTCAAAAAGCGCGGTGAGGTTGTCGTAGCGCCCGCCGCCGAAAAGCGCGCGGTTGTTTTCGGGGTGGGTGTCGAAAACCTCAAACACCATACCGGTGTAGTAGTTAAAGCCGCGCACCACGGAGGGGTCATAGACGAGGTTGGTGATATTTGCGGCGGCAAATTCAGAAATCATTTTTTTAATATGTTCCGGCGCCGCGTCGGCCGCGAGAGTCGAAAGGTCGAGGTTGAGTTCCGCGAGGCCCGAATCGAACTCCTCTTGAGGCATCTTTTCTTTTCGGTCGAGCAGTGCGAAGAACTTTGCGCGCCGCTCCTCGTCGAGCCCCGCGCTTCCAGCCACCGCATTAAGATGCGCGCGGTCGTTCACCTTAATCACAAAATCGGAATCCGCCGCGCCGAAGGCCTTCATGATGCCGTAGGCTACGCCGATGATCTCGGCGTCGGCATAGAGGCTCTTGCTGCCGAAGAGGTCGACATTCAGCTGCCAGTGTTCGCGCAGGCGTCCGCGCTGGGGCCGCTCATAGCGGAAGACGTTGGGGATTGAATAGAGCCTGAGCGGAAACCCCATCTCACGGCGCTTAGCCGCCACCATGCGCGCCGCCGTGGGGGTCATCTCGGGACGCAGGGTCACCTCGCGCCCGCCGCGGTCCACGAAGGTATACGTCTGCTCGTTGATCATTTCTTCATTTTCGGCGCCCTTGGCTTTATAGAGCTCGGCGGGTTCGAGCACCGAGGCGTGGTACTCGACGTATCCCGCCCGCTCGCAGACGCCGCGGCAGGTGTCAATGAAATAATTGAGAAACGCCTGCTCCTCGGGATAGAAGTCCCGCACGCCTTTATAAGCTTCGGTCGGGAGCTTATCGTTTTTCGCCATTGTTTGGTATTGTAACAGTATGCCCGAGAATCTGAAAATGGCCGGCCAGATGGTGAATCTCTATAAAAAAATGGGCGAGACGCCGCGCGAGCGGCTCGAACGCTTGCGTACCCAGCGGCCGCACTTCGAGCATGAAGTACTCTCTTATGCCGGGCGGCTCGACCCGATGGCCGAGGGGGTGCTCTTGTGCCTCGTGGGCTCAGCCAACCGCCGCCGCGAAGACTATTTGAATTTGGACAAAGAATACACGCTTGATGTGCTATTCGGCTTCTCGACCGACACGTATGATATCCTCGGTCGCGTCATCGAGACGGGTGACAGTGCGGGCGTGCGGCGCAAGGCCGTCAGGCAGGGTCTCAATGAATTCCGCGGTTCCATCAATCAGCAGTATCCGCCGTTCTCGTCCAAAACAGTCGAAGGCAAATCGCTCTTTCAGTGGGCGCGCAGCAACGCGCTGGGGACGCTCGTACTCCCGACCCGGCAGGTGACCATTTATGAGATAGAGCTAAAAAGCGTTTATAAGGTGGGTGAGCCGGAGCTCCTCGCGTATATCGAAGAACATATCGAAAAGGTCAACGGCGACTTTAGACAGGAAGAGATTCTGCGGCTCTGGCGGCGCCATCTCAAAAAAGAGGGTGAGCGCGAGTTTCCGTGCGCGACGGTGCGCATCGCCTGCTCTTCGGGCACGTATGCGCGCTCCATCGCCCACGGCCTGGGCGAGCACATGGGCACGCCCGCCCTGGCGCTTCATATCAAACGCGAGCGGGTGGGCGAGTATAGCGCCGAGCAGAGCTTGAAGTAAGCACTGGGCATGCTATAACCAAAAACAGAAGCAACCGGCAGGAGGTGCGGATGAAAGACCCTTTGGACGAGGTGGCTGAAGCGAACGCCCACGACTTTCTGTGGGGCGAACGCATTGTGAAGCTCCTCGCTATCGGCGCGGGACTATTCGCTGTCGCGGTCGTCGCGGTGACGATGGGCATACTGCGCACATGAAAGAAGCCCGGGCCCCTCCTTTGGAGCCCGGCGCTTTCTTTTTAGTGACTTTGGGCGGTAGGTAACAGTTTTAAGATTGGGACAAACAGAGAGGTTCTTCGATGACGCAGTCACAGTCCTCCGCAGAAGCGGATATGAGGCTACGGATCAATAGCGAGTTCATCGGCGGCATTATCGGTTGTGTGCTCATCGTCCTCATCGCGCTCGCCATGGGCATGGCTCAACCGGCAGGATAAAAACGGCCCGGCTCCCGCAAGGAGCCGGGCTTGACTATATTGTTTTAGTATGATAGTCTGTTTTTGTTGCGACAGGTTCGCAATGTCCGCTGCGGAAGTCCGCAGCCTGCTCTTTGAGAAAGGGCTCTGTCATGTCTACAAAGCTTGGAGAAATATCTACCGATGAGGCGAAGGCCATCAAAGTAGCACGGTGGGTTGACCATCGTTACGGCTTCAGGGTTCCAAAATCGAGTTGGGAAAATAACGACTACGTTTGGATCGACTGGATGCAGCCCGTCTTCAAAATTTTTGGAATTACACTTTCCCTTCCGCGCGTTAACGTGGCACTTCTGGAACTGAAGAGTCCAAAGAACTGGGTGTTGTCCGTCTATGGGCGGCGGGTGTTTGGCGAGTGCCAGACTCTCGCCATGAGCTTGGCGGAAGAGTTTCAGACGCACGTGCACGTGAAGATTGTCCAAGAAAAATTGGGCGCCAGAAACTACTTATAATATCCCTTATTCAACAGTCCCTGCCAAATTTGGTGGGGACTACTTTTTTATTATGTTACCAATCCAGCTCGCCGGTTTTATATTCCGTCACCCGCGTTTCGAAGAAATTTTTCTCCTTCGGCATGTCGATAATCTCGCTCATCCAGGGGAAGGGGTTGTCTTTGTGGTACTGCCGCTCCAAACCTATGCGCTCCAGCCGGCGGTCGGCGATATGCTCGACATATTGCTTAACCGTGGCGGGCACGAGCCCCACGATGCCGCGCGGCAGGCAGTCGTCGACATACTTCTTTTCAAGCTCGACGCCGCGCTTGATGTTGTCGGTCAATGTCTGCTTGAATTCGGGCGTCCAGATGGCGGGATTTTCTGCCACGATGGTGTTGATGAGATCGGCGCCGAAGGCGAGGTGAACCGACTCGTCGCGCAAGATAAACTGAAACTGCTCGCCCACGCCGACCATGCGGTTCTTGCGCAGCATGCTCAGCATCATAACGAAGCCGGCATAGAAGAAGATGCCTTCCATAATGACGTAGTAGCCCACGAGGTCGTGGACGAAGCGCTGGATATTATGTGTGCCTTCGGTCGAAAAGGTCGGGTCAAAAACGCTTTTGGTCATCTCAACGACGAATTCGTCCTTTTCTTTGATGGAAGGGATTTTTTGATACATGTTGTAGATCTCGTCCGGGTTGAGGCCGAGCGTATCGCAACAGTAGATGAAGGTGTCGGTGTGGACGGCCTCTTCATAACTCTGGCGCAAAATATATTGACGCGCTTCGGGGTTGGTGATGTGACGGTAAATCGCAAGCACCAGGTTGTTGGCGGTGAGGCTCTCGGCGGTCGAAAAAAAGCCCAGATTCCATAAGATCATGCGGCGTTCGTCTTCGCTCAAGCCGCCGGGCTTCTTCCACAGCTCGACATCCTGCTGCATGCTGACCTCTTCAGGTACCCAGTTGTTGGCGACGCCTTTTTTGTAGTGCGTGCGCGCCCACTGGTACTTCATCGGCAAAATTTTGTTGGGGTCGGTATTTGAGCCGCCGTTGATGATGCCCATACGTCATGACATTGTACGCGCCACGCGGTGAAAGAGGCAAGGGGATAGATGATTGACCATGAATATTTTTTGCTGTAAAGTGCAGGGCGGCAGCATGAATCGAAACAGGGAGGCAGTGATGTTCTATCTCAGACTTGTGCTCGGAGCGGCACTATACATCGGGAGTTTTGTGATTACTGGTCTACCGTTGGAAATATCTATTCCAGCAGTGGGCGCCGGTTCGTATCTCCTGGTCTATTAAAAAGTTCTGTTTGCAACAAACCCGCGCCGTCATCGGCGCGGGCTGTAATTTTTATAGGAGTGTAGTAAGCTGGCGACGGCTGAAGAGGGAGGGAAGAATGTTCTTACGCATTGTCGCGATGGCACTTGCCCTTGTGGTCTCGACCTCGGCCCAAGGACAGATGCGGTTTGGCCGGATGACACTCGCCTGTGCTGAAGACCAGGGTTGTGTGCGTTTGGTCGGCCTTATGAAATCGCTCCACGATGAATATTTTGCAACCGCAGGCAAAAAAGGATGGGGAGTGGTTCTCGACGAACTGAGGGCCTTTAGAGGGCTTCGGGATATTCTGGAGAGACGATATCCGGGCGTGTGGCAGGCGCAGAATTGCCCGTTGGGCGACTGCCGCCCGGTTCTCAGCCCGTCTCAGACGCAAGAGCTGAGAAAGGCCTTCAAGCAGTAGTGGCAACACCGCCCGCGCCGGTTTCCGGCGCGGGCTAATTTTTTGCCTAAACCGAGCCGCGGAAGGGGTTGACAAAACGCACATATTTAATGTATTATATTACCAGGTTAACCGTTCCGTCCAACAGGGAGGCAGCAATGCACATGATTCTCAATACAGCCTATGGAGTTGTGCTTGGGATGATCTGCGCCAATTTTCTCTGGCAATTTTTGTCAGGCCGGCGCAATTGGCAAACGGCGACGGAGAGAAGTTTCTTTCAACTCGTCGCCATCGCCATTTTCATAGTCGCAATCGCGCTCCAACACTGAGCCCCGAAGAGGCCCTTGCCTCTGCGGGGCTTCTTCATTTTTAATTTTTACGCGCTACAAGATTCACACTGCTCGCCGACCACTTCAATTTTTGGGCGGTTTACCACGGCGGCTTTTTCGCTGAAGGCGGGGATACCGCTTGAGCCGCGGCTCAAAACCACGCGCTCGGGCACGTTGGGCACCATGGTACCGACAGAAGGAACCGGCATGCTTTTATCCCGGGCAGGATCCAGCGACATCTGCCCGGCCTCAACCTGGGCGTGCTCTATAGAGGCCGCCACGTCGGCTATAAGCGCCGCTGGCGAGGCTTGCGGCTCTTGTCCGGCCGTCGCTGCCATCATAGCCTCCTCGGGCCCCGCTTCGCCTATCATGCTCGGCTGCTCGTGGGGTTGCAGCGGCATTACGGCAATGGTTTCCTCAACTATGACGCTTGAAACGACGGCCGCGGTGTCCTGCTTGCTGGTGCCGCCGAATTTGGCGAGGTTGACGGTCGATTTTTCTATGCGGCTGGCACCCATGGTGCGCAGGTAGTAGGTGGTTTTGAGGCCGAGGCTCCACGCATACTGATAAATTTCACTGAGCACTTTACCCGAGGTGCCGCCGTAGAAGATGTTGAGCGACTGCGATTGGTCTATCCAGCGCCCGCGGTAGGCGGCCGCTTTGATGAGCCATTGCGGCTCGATCTCAAAGACCTCCTTATATTTTTCGCGGATGGCGGGCGGAATCTCGCTGATGGCCTGGATGCTCCCGTCGTGGTACTTGATTTTTTCAAGCATATCCTCGCTCCAGAGCCCGAGTTTTTTGAGATCATCGACGAGATAATCGTTGACGACCATGAAATCGCCGGCCATGTTGCTCTTCACATAAATGTTTTTATAGATGGGCTCGATGGTCGGGTAGCAGCCGGCGATGTTGGCGGTGGTGGCGGTGGGGGCGTTGGCCATGGTGTTTGAGTTGCGCATACCGTACTTGCGCACGGTTTCGCGCACCAACTGCCAGTTGAGGGTTTCGTGGCGCGGCACCTCTATGACCGCTCCGCGCTCGGCTTCAAGCAAATCGAGCGTGTCCTGGGGAAAGATGCCGCGGTCCCACTTTGAGCCTTTGTAGGTCTCGTAGGTGCCGCGCTCTTTAGCCAGCAGCGAGGAGGCGAGGATGGCGTGGTAGGCGATGACCTCCATGCTCTCGTCGCTGAAGCGCACGGCCTCTTCGGTGTCGAAGTTTATGTTGAGCTTGTAAAGCGCGTCCTGGAGCCCCCGCAGGCCGAGACCCACCGGGCGGTGCTTCATGTTTGAGCGCAGCGTTTTTTCGGTGGGATAGAAGTTAACGTCGATGACGTTATCGAGCATGCGCATGGCAACGGGCACCACGCGCGCGACCGCATCGCGGTTGAAGGCGCCGTTTTCAACAAAGCGCGCCATGTTGATGGAACCCAGGTTGCAGACGGCGGTTTCGGTGGCCGAGGTGTTGAGCGTAATTTCGGTGCAGAGGTTTGAAGAGTGGACGACGCCGATGTGGTCCTGCGGGCTGCGGATGTTGCTCGGATCCTTCCAGGTGACCCAGGGGTGGCCCGTCTCAAAGAGCATGGTGAGGTTCTTCTTCCATAGTTCGGCGGCGCGCATGCGCTTGTGGTGGGGGATTTGCCCCGCCTCGGCCATGGCTTCATAGCGGGTATAGGCCGCCTCGAATTTTGCGCCGTAAAGGTCGTGCAAGTCGGGGGTGTCGCTTGGGCTGAAGAGCGTCCAATAGCCGTCCTCGGCGAGGCGCTTCATAAAGAGGTCGGGGACCCACACGGCGGTGTTGAGATCGTGGGCGCGGCGCCGCTCGTCGCCCGTGTTCTTGCGCAACTCCATGAAATCCTCGATGTCCAGGTGCCAATACTCAAGGTAGACGGCAGCGGCGCCGCGGCGGCGGCCCGAGCGGTTGATGGAAATGGTGACGTCGTTGGCGACCTTGAGAAACGGTATGACGCCCTGGCTCTCAACGCCGGTGGTCTTAATGAGCGAGCCCGTGGCGCGCACCGGGGTCCAATCGGTCCCGAGGCCGCCCGCGTACTTCAGCAGTTGCGCGCCGTCTGAATACTCCTTGAATATCATATGCAGATCGTCCGGCACGGTCGAAAGGAAGCAGGAGGAAAGCTGCGGCTTTTGGAGGCCCGCGTGGTAGAGCGTGGGGGAGGATGGCGTGTAGTACATCGCCGACATGACCTCGTAGAACTCGACGGCGTAGCGCTCGCGCTCTTCGGGCGTTTTTTCGGCCAAGGCACAGCCCATGGCTATGCGCATCCAGAATATTTGCGGCGTCTCAAGCAATACGCGCGTACCGTGTTCGCGGCTCAAATAATTTTTGTCGAGCGTCTGGAGGCCGAGGTATTTGAAATCAAGGTCGCGCTCGATGACGAGCGCTTCGGCGAGCTTTTCGAGATTGAACTCGAGCATGCGCGGATCGAACTGGCCGATCTCGACGCCGCGGCGGATGGCGGCGATAAAGCCGGCGCGATGCGCATCTTCGATGTTTGCATATTCGAACGCGCCGAAGACCTGGCGGTACATACTCTGCAAGAGCAAGCGCGCGGCGACCAACGAATGTGCCGGATCGCGCTCGATCATGCTGCGCACGACCATGATGAGCACGTCGTGGATATCCTTGCTCGTGATGCCCTCGTACATCTCCGCGCGCACGCGGCCGATAATGCCCGGGATGTCCAGCGAGCGCTCAAAACCCTGCGCGGCACGCAAAAGGGTGGCGGTGAGTTTTGCCTCGGAAAACCTTTCTTTTGAGCCGTCCTTCTTGGTTATGACCAGCGCGTTCTCCTCTATCTTTTCGGCTATTTCCTGGCGTTTTTCCTCGCGTATCTTTTCATGCTCATAGCGATAGATGATGTAGCTCTTGGCAACCCCCCAGTAGCCGCGCTCCATGAGCGCGTTTTCCACCAAATCCTGGATGTCTTCAACGCCGGGCATGAACGCCGTCGCGCCGAATTTTTTATCTATGAAATCGGCGACCGCACGCGTGATCTCGACGGCTTCGCGCTCGTGCGCGTCGCCGAGTACTGCGGCGAACGCTTTTTGTACCGCGATGGCAATTTTCTGCGGGTTGAAGTCGACAATCTCCCCGTTGCGCTTCTTAATTTTTTGTATAACTGCCATAGGTACTCTTAGAAATAATTTTATCAGTCAGGATGTTTATTGTATCCCGTGCACGCTCCCCCGGACTGTGCATAACGAAGCAGAAAATTTTTTTACAAAAAATCAACCGCAACCGCAGCGTTTTTAGACGCTTGACTCTTAGCCAAAAGTGTCCTCTACATCGCTCCGCGATGGTGTATAGTAGTGGCATGGAAACCAAGCGTCACAAAGAAGACCAGAACCTCTGGAACTTTATTTTCTCGCTCTTTTTTATTGCCGTTTTGGTCGGTGCGGAAATAGTGATGAAGCAGGAGCGCGGCGGATATCTGGTCTCGGTGCCGTGGTTTGACGCGGTGATGATGGCGTTTGCATCTTTCCGTGTCACGCGCCTTGTCGTCTACGACAAAATAACGCGCTGGTTTAGAGAGCTGTTCGCCGACGTGCGCGAGTATGAAGAGGGCGGCGTTACCTGGGTTGAGATACGGCCGTGGGGCTCGGGCTTCCGGCACACCATTTATGACCTTTTGCAGTGCCCGTGGTGCATCGGCTTTTGGTCGGCGCTGGTTATCGTCTTTTGCTACTTTGTCTTCTCCTGGGCATGGTCGGTCATCTTCTTTCTTGCCGTCGCCGGGGCGGGCTCTCTGCTGCAGCTCTGGGCCAATGGCATAGGCTGGCGCGCTGAAAACCTCAAAATAGACGCGCAGGACAAGGGTGCCGCTTCGCAACGCGACGTTAACCGCCTCTCGCTCGGCAGTTAGCCCATCTGTCCAACACTGAAGTGTTGGACAGATGGATGATTCAGAAGGTGACGGGAATGCGGAGAGTCTTTTGATTGGCCGGGTCGCCGGACGGGTTGTCGTTTTTCAAAACCAAGGTGCCCGCCGAACCCGCGGGCTGGGGCGGAAAGGAAAGCGTCGCGGTGAACGGCACATAGTTAGCGGTCATCCAATCGCCCTGCGCGGTGATGTGGCCTTGGGCGATGAGCATGCCGTCGGCTTTGCGCAGTTCAACCGGCGCGGACGCTTCAAAATACCAGCCGCCGCGGGCCTCGCCGCTTATCGGGAGCGGCGGGGCGACCCGCGCGTTTGGAGTTGGCGCCGTGACGGTAATAAGGTCATCGAGAGAACTTGAGGCCATCTGAGTGCTGGTTGTAGGTGCCGAGACCCGCTGTGGAGCGGGCATGAGCACCAAGACCGCCGCCGCGATGATGATGAATACAAGCAGTACCGCGAGGAATACCCATCGCCACATGCGGTGAGTATAGCACCGCACTTTACAGCAAGAGCCGGTCTGGTAAGCTCGCGGCACCATGACTGCCGTCCTTGAGGAGCTGAAACGCCCGGGCGCCGTCTCAATAATTGCGCTCGTCGACGCCCTGCTGAGCGAAGCGTATGCGCGCCGGGCATCCGACATTCATATAGAACCGACTGAGTACGGTGTGCGGGTGCGCTTGCGGGTTGATGGCGTACTGCATGACGCGTACCAGCTTGGCAAAGACATTCACGCGGAGGTTATTTCGCGGATCAAAGTACTCGCCTGGTTGCGCACCGACGAGCATGCCGCGGCGCAGGACGGCCGCTTCCGCACCTGGGTCGCAGATGCGCCGGTTGATGTGCGTGTTTCGATAACGCCGACCTATTGGGGTGAAAATGCGGTTTTGCGGCTCCTGGCGAACAATGCCGAGGAGCATACGCTTGAGACCCTCGGTTTTAGCCTTGCGGATCAACGTAAAATCCTTAAGGCGGTGAGAACTTCACACGGTATGGTGCTTGCTACCGGTCCCACCGGCTCGGGTAAGACGACTACGCTTTATACGCTTATCAAACTTCTCAATAAACCCGACGTTTCCATTGTGACGGTTGAAGATCCCATCGAGTATGCCATTGAGGGCATCACGCAAATTCAGATAAACCCGCGCTCAGGCCTCACGTTCGGCAGCGGCCTGCGTTCGCTCCTGCGCCAAGATCCGGACGTCATTATGGTCGGTGAAATCCGCGATACGGAAACGGCCGGCATCGCCGTCAACACGGCACTCACCGGTCATTTACTTCTTTCGACATTACATACGAGCGATGCCGCGACCACGCTTCCGCGCCTCTTGGATATGGGAGTGGATCCGTACCTCGTCGCCTCTACGGTGCGGCTTGCCGTGGGTCAACGGCTCGTGCGGCGTATTTGCGGCTCTTGCAGGCAAGCATGTGCGCTCACGGCGGCTCAGGCGCATGCGCTTGCCGCCGCCTTGCCCGAGGATGTGGACATAGGAGAAGAGCGTTTTTATGAGGGTCAGGGCTGTGGCGAATGCGGCGGCACCGGCTATCGCGGTCGCACGGGCGTCAACGAAGTGTTTGTGGTCGACGAAGAGGTGCGGGATGCCATTCTGCGCAAGCAACCGGCCGCCGTCCTTAAGGCGATGGCCGTTAAAAACGGAATGACGACCATGTTCGCCGACGGTTTGCGTAAGGCGGCGCTCGGGCTGACCACGCCCGCCGAAGTATTGCGCACCATCCATGATTGAGTTTTCTTTGATGCGTTTTTCTGCGAAGGAGCGCGGCATGTTCGCGCGGCGCCTCTCGTTTTTAATAACCGCAGGCGTACCGCTTGTGGAATCCGTGGAGATCTTGCGCGCGCAGGCGCGCTCGCGTGCCACGCGCTCAGTATACGCTTCGGTGGCGCGGGATTTGCAGAACGGGCAATTTTTAGCGAAGAGCCTGGAGAAACACCGCCGCCATTTCGGCGACTTCGCTATTAATCTCATCCGTGCGGGAGAAACAAGCGGTATACTCATCGAAAATCTACGGCACTTGGCCGAGGAGCTCGACAAGCGTCTCGCGCTCAGGCGCAAGGTTACCTCAGCGCTCATATACCCGGCGTTTATCACGGCGGCAACGCTCGGCGTGACTGGCGGCATCGTTGCGTTCATTTTTCCAAAACTTCTGCCCGTGTTTTCCGGCTTGCATGTTGACCTGCCGCTCACGACACGCATACTCATCGGCATTTCAGAGTACTTGCGCCACTGGGGACTCCTGACGGTGTCGCTCGTCATCTTTGCACTGGTTGCTTTTTTCTATATTCGTGCGCGGTTCGAGCGGATCCGGTATCTGGCGGATGCCGCTCTTCTGCATCTGCCGCTATGCGGCGGTATTGCACGCCGCTATAACCTCGCCAACAGCTGCCGCACGCTCGGACTTTTGCTGCGCTCGGGCGTGCATGTGACCGAAGCGCTCAACATAACCGCGCAGACGACGCACAACCGCGTCTACCGTGCGTCCCTCGCGCGTTTTGCCGTCGCGATGACGCGCGGAGAGCGCCTTTCAAGCCGGCTTGAGGCCCAGCCCGCGCTTTTTCCCGCTATTATGGCCCACCTTGTGGGCATCGGCGAAACGACGGGCAATCTCTCCGGTACGCTGCTGTACCTTTCGCAGCTCTATGAGGGTGAGGTCGACGAGCTCACAAAGAACCTGTCTTCGTCCATTGAGCCCGCACTCATGGTGATTATGGGTCTTTTGGTCGGACTTGTTGCCATTTCAGTCATAACGCCTCTGTATGCAATTACCCAGCATCTTCAGCCACGGTAATTGGCCAACACTGAGTGTTCGACACTCACTGTGGGACAATAGAAGCAAGAGAGGATTTACGCTTTTGGAATTACTGGTGGTTGTGGCGCTCCTTATTGCGATTATCGTTGCGGGCCTGTTTGTGAGCATGGATGTGTACCGGCTGGCCGGCGTGCGCTCGCAGCGCGATGAGGCGGTGTCTGTGCTTGAGGAGGCGCGCGTGCGGGCGATGACGAATACCGACGAGAGTCCGTGGGGTGCGTGTCCGCAGGGCGGCGGCTGGACGCTCGTAGTCGGCGGCTCGTGTCCGGGCGGCGCCGTTTTTACGCAACTCAGCGGCACCGCCACGCCTGTTGCAATTCCCATCATGCAGGACGGCCGCACCGCGACGATAACCGTGAATTATGAAGGCGCAATTTTGTGGTAAAGGCAGCGGCACGCTCGAAATGATCATCGCCTTTGCGGTGCTGGCGCTCGTTATGACAGCGGTCATTGTGGTTGTCTTCGGCAATCAAACGCTCGCCGAAGACGTCAGCATGCAAACGGGCGCGCAGGAGCGCGCCCGCGCTATGCTTGCGGCGGCGCAGGTGCGCTCACTGCAGAATTTTAATGCGCTCACGGCGGTGGCCACCACGAGCGACGGACTCTTCGATGAAGGTCTTGGTGTCGAGGATATCGATACGCAGACCAAGCGGGTCACTGCGTCCGTATCGTGGCGCTCGGGCGGACGCGCGCTTTCAATGGCGCTGACGACGCTCGCGTATGATGTGCGGGATTGGCAGGGTGCCTGCGCCGCGCCCTCGGGCGACTGGAGCAAGCCCGTGGTGCTTGCTTATGCGGACATCGCGAGCCCCGCCGGGGCGAGCGGGCTCGCGGTGCGCGGCGCGAGGGCATATATCACGTCAGACCCCGGTTCGGCGGGCGTTGATGATTTCTACGTCGTCGACGCGGGCGCAGGCGCGGGGGCGCTGCCCGTGCTCGGTTCGTTTTCGACCACGTACGGCCTTACCGACGTTGCGGTATCCGGTGCGGATGCGTTCGTCGCCGCCGATAGTGCGCGCTATCAACTACTTGCCGTTGATGTGAGTGATCCCGCGCATTTCTCCGTCTCAAATATCATCGGAAAGTTGCGCGTCACACAAAGCGGCGATTCGGCCGTCGGCAACACGCTCGCGTACGCGGGAGGGCTGCTGTATTTAGGGCTCACCAAATCGAGCGGTCCGGAATTTTATATTATTGATCCTTCAAACCCCGCGGCACCATCCGTGGTAGGCTCATTTGAAGTGGGGGCCGCGGTTAATCAAATTATCGTTCAAAACGGCTACGCATACCTCGCCACGGCCTCTTCAAGCGCCGTGGTGGAGTTGGATGTGCATAATCCCGCCGCGCCCGCTCCTGTAGCTGCGCACGCGCGGCCAAGCGCTGTGCTCACCGGCCAGAGTGTGGCGCTCAATCAAAGCGCGGATCTCATGTATACGGGCATGATAGGCGCGAGCGCCAACCCGAAGTTCTTTGCGCTCGCCACCGGCAGTATCGCGGGCGCGCCTGTTTGGGTCCAGAACAAGCCGAAGGGAAGCGGCGTGTACCGCATGCTGTTGCGCAGCGGCCTTTTGTTCATGACCACCGCCGACGCGACCGACAGCCTGCAAATTTTAGACGTGTCCCATGCGGGCGTGGCGCCGCCGCGCTTTGATACCGCACCGCTCAAGCTCGCCGGGGCCTCGACGGCCGCGCTTGGCTGCTCCGGAAATGATATGTATGTTGGATTGAACAACACCCGCGCACTGGAGGTGATTGGACCCTCATGACCAAACGCGGCTTCACATTGTTTGAAGTGATTATTTATATCGCGCTCCTGAGCATGCTCATGACCGGAGCCTTGGCCGCCGCCTGGGCGTTACTTGGGAGCTCCGGCCAGAGCAATGACGCCGTTACCGCGGATATCGAGGAGTCCTTCGTCATGCAAAAAATTTTACGGACACTTACGGAGGCGACGACAACACCGACGGTAAGCGGTGCGGGTTGTACCACGACGCTCGCGCTTGTTGTCGGAGCGGACCATATTGTGTTCAAGCGGGACAACGACTCGCTGGAAATGGGCGAAAACGGCAGCTTTGTGCCGCTCACCGCCGTGGGGGCGTCATGTCTGCAATTCAGCGTGCTGCCGCCTGCGACCGGAGTGTCGTGGGGAGTGGCGGCAACCACGACGATAGGCGGCGAAACATCCGGACTTTTATATTACGAAAACATATGAAGCCGAAAGGATTCGTCGCATTAATGTCGGTCATCGTCATCTCCGCCGTACTGCTTACGGTAGTTGCAGGAGATACGCTTGGCTTCTGGTATGCGCGCGCGGGCACTGCCGAATGGGAGTATAAGGCACGCAGTGAAGCGCTCGCGGATGCGTGCATCGCACACACGCTCTCGCAACTCGCCCAAAACCAAGCCTATGCCGGGCCGGAGATTGTGCCGGTGGGAGACGATTCCTGCAGTATCCTCGACGCGAGCGCGTTTCAGGACAGCGGGCGCACCTTTTCAATCCAAGCGGTTTATCAGCACGTTTACACCAACCTGCTCGTCACCATAGATACCGCAACTCTCCAGATACTTTTCCGCCGTGAAATTGCGCATCTCTGACCTGCCAACACCGAGTGTCGGACATTTGCCGGTTGCAAAAAAGGCGACGGGTGGTAGAGTCGCGCCGACACAACCTATGCGCGGCTTTACACTCATAGAAGTGCTCATAGTTATCGGGATTTTGGCTATTCTGGCTGCAGCGGTCATTATTGCGATTAACCCCGCGCGCCAGTTCGCGCAGGCCCGTGACTCGCAACGTATGAGCAACGTGGAAACTATTCTCAACGCAATCGGCCAGCGTTTGGTAGATAATCACGGCACGTTCACCGGAGGCAATCCAAGTTGCCCGTCACTTGTGGCAAGTACCACCTACGACATTGCGAGTACACCAGCTGCGGCCAACGTCGACCTCTCTTGTTTGGTGCCGCTGTATATCGCTTCCGCTCTCCCGGCTGACCCATCCGCACCCGGGGCACACTGGACCTCGGCCGCAGATTACGACACGAAATATACTGTCGCGATAGACCAGAACGGCCGTTTTACTGTCGCGGCACCGTACGCAGAGCTCGCGTCGACCTCTCTCACACGCTAGGTGTCCAACACTGAGTGTTGGACAAAAGGGACGAAATTGTTGACAGTGATGGAGGAGTCAACTATCGTTAGGGCGTTTTATAGAGTAGGGAATTAATAAAAATTATTATGCAAACAAAAGTACCGGCGGTCTTTCTTTCGGGCCTGGTCGCGGGTTTGGTGTTCGTTGGTGCGGCGGGAGTGCCGCGCGCACACGCAACATCGCTCGCGCAGCAGATTATCTGCCTCGAGTTCGGTATTAATAATCACATCATCGGCAGCATAGTTACGCTCAATACCGATTACTGCCCGGGCGGGACAAGCACCTCAACCCAGCCGGTCTTGACCGTCATAAAACAGATAAACGGCGGCGACGCGTCGCCGGGGGACTTCACTATGCAGGTGAGCGGCTCGAACGTTTCGGAACCTTCATTCCCGGGCAGTAGCTCCGGTACGCTGGTGACGCTCGATGCGGGCTCGTACACGGTGAGCGAATCGGGGGGTCCTGCCGGCTACACGCCGAGCTTCTCGGGCGATTGCAATGAAACCGGCAGCGGCACCATCGCGGACAATGAAACGCAAACCTGCACGGTCACCAACACCTACTCGGCGCCTCCTCCGCCGCCCAGCCAGGGCGTCCTGGAAGTCAAAAAAGTCATTGTGGGAGGGCCCGATTCGAACCCCCAGGACTTTTCCTTTGAGGTGACCGGCTCGACCGACGGCACCGGGAGCCCCATAGCCTTTGGTCCCGGCGGTACCAACGACATGACGGTCGGCACCGACCAGTCCTACTCGGTTGCGGAGGTTGCTACGTCGAGCTACACGACCACCTATTCGAACAGCGAAAATGAAAACGCCGACTGCGCCGGTCTCAGTATCGTTGAAAACGCAACCACCACCTGCACCGTCACCAACACCTATAATTCTTCCGGCGGCGGCACTGCCGATATCGCGGTTACCAAATCAGTTGACAACGACGCACCAAACACCGGTGACACGGTCACCTACACCATCACGGTGAGCGACACGGGAGCTGACGCGGCCGGTGTGGTGGTGCATGACGCACTCCCGTCCGGCCTCACCTTCGTCTCAACGAGTAGCGCCGACACCGTGGGCGTGTACGATTCTTCAACGGGAGACTGGACCATCGGCGACATTGCCGGCGGGGCGTCCGTCACGCTCCACCTCATGGCGACGGTCAACGGCGGGCTTGAAGACGGCACGGTCATAACCAATACCGCCGCCGTGACCTCGGGTGATACATCGGACGACAGCGAAAACGACTCCGGTTCGGCATCCTTGACGGTTACCATTCCCGGCAATAACCCGGGGCCCAGCACTCCAAGCGGCGGCGGTGGCGGCGGGGGAGGCGGCGTCATTGGCGGCCCGCTTTCCGTGGGTTACCAGGGCGGCGGCGTAGTGCTCGGCACTTCAACTCAAGCGGCAACCTGCGGCCCGCTCCTCACCAAATTCCTGCGCCAGTCATTTGGCTCAAAGAACGATCCTTCTGAAGTGAAGAAGCTCCAGCAGTTCCTCGACAACCAAATGAACGCGGGACTGCCCGTCAACGGCATCTTCGGTTCGCAGACCGATCAGGCCGTGCGTAACTTCCAACAAAAGTATGCGGCGGATGTGCTCACGCCGTGGGGTCTCTCGGCGCCGACCGGCTTCGTCTACCTCACAACCCAGCGCTGGGTGAACCTGCTCTACTGTCAGAGTCTTACTATTCCGATCCCTCCGCTCATCCCATACGGCGGCCACTAGTGGATAACCCGTAGTGCGGCACTGCGCGCGGATGCTACCCTAAAGGTAATGAAGGCATCCGCGCGCTTGCTGTTGGGAGGGGGAGTTGCCGCGGTCTTGCTGTGGGCGGGCGCCGCCTCCGCCCAGGTTGACCCGGGCGTGTCTGCAAAAATTGCTTCTTTGGGCGACCTCATTTCCCAGCGCGACGCCGCAGTATATGACAGGCTCAATATCGCCGGACGTTTCGGTGTGAGCTTCAAACCGCATGAGGCCGTCTGCGCCGATTCCGGCGCAGGCACCGCGCACTGCAATGCGCGCGTCATCAGCGACTTCGCTTCTGTGGCTGCTTCGCGCCGCGGCGGCGCCTCTCCGGGCGCGGTGCCGCCGCCGCCGTCTTCGGCCTACGGCCCCGCGCAATTTTTGACGGCCTACGCGCTCTCCGGCGCCGCCGCAAGCGGTAATCCAATCATCGCGGTCGTTGACGCCTATGACGACCCCAACATCGCAAGCGACCTCAGCGCCTACAGCACCGCCTACGCCATCCCGCAGCTGCCGGCCTGTGCGGGGGCTATTGCGAGCTCCGCGACCGCCTGTTTTCAAAAAGTGAACCAGAGCGGCTCCACAACCTCGCATCCTTCAAGCAACACCGGTTGGGGGCTCGAAATTTCTCTTGATGTGGAGGTCGCGCACGCGGTATGCCAAAACTGCAGCATCTTGCTCGTTGAAGCCAACTCAAACGGCTACAGCGATTTGATGGCCGCCGAGGATCGCGCGTTTGGGCTCGGTGCGGCAGCGGTTTCAAACTCCTGGGGTTCGGGTGAGTTTACAGGCGAGAGTTCCTACGATTCGCACTTTAACCACCCGGGTGTGGCCGTCACCGCCTCGGCGGGCGACGGCGGCTACGGCGTCGAATATCCGGCAGCGTCGCCTTACGTCACGGCAGTGGGCGGCACTTCGCTCTTCCTTAATGCCGACAATTCGTACAACAATGAGATCGCCTGGAGCGGCACGGGGAGCGGTTGCAGCGCGTATGAAAGCAAACCCGGCTGGCAGAGCGATGCGGGTTGTGCCAGGCGCACGGTCGCCGATGTTTCAGCCGATGCCGATCCGAACACCGGCGCTGCGGTCTACGACACACTCGGCTACGGCGGGACGAAGGGGTGGTTCCAGGTGGGCGGTACAAGTCTCGCCGCGCCGCTCATCGCCGCAGTTTACGCGCAGGCCAGCGTGACAGCGAACACGCAGGAAAATGCTTTGCCGTATGCCGATGCGGCCGACCTCCACGATGTCGCCGGCGGCTCCAACGGCTCCTGCGGCGGCTCCTATCTCTGTACCGCTTTGGCTGGTTTCGACGGACCCACGGGTTTGGGTACGCCGCTCGGGCTCGGTGCCTTCGGCGGCACGGGCGGCGGTCCGCCGCCGCCTCCACCCCCGCCGCCCGCACAGAGCTTCACGCTTTCCGCCGGTCCGACCTCGCTTTCAATAACCCGCGGCCGCAGCGGCAGCGATACCATAACCGTCATTCCCGCGGGCGGCTTTTCGGGTCCGGTGACGCTTTCAGTGAGCGGCGTGCCTTCGGGCGTGTCGGCGAGTTTCAGCAAAAATCCGGCCACCAATTCGTCGAGCCTCAGACTTTCGGTCAACCGGCGGGCCGGCACGGGTACCTACGCACTCATTATCAAGGGCACGAGCGGCACGCTTTCCGCCGCGACGACCCTTTTCCTCACAATCAACTGATGTTATCTGTCCAACACCGGGTGTTGGACAGAGTGTCCACAGGTAGTGCACAGGTTGCCCACAATGGCGCCTGTGGAAATTCTGTGCCTGGGTGGTAGGCTTCGGGCAGACTCGGCTCCGCGCATTAATCACCGTTTTCCTTATTATTTTTAGTAATTGCATATGAAAAAACTCGCCCCGCTCGGTGCGTCGATTTTGGTCGCGTTTGGTGCGCTTGCATTCGCCGCTCCGGCGTTTGCGGACACCGTTGGTCCGATAGATTTTGAAAGTCCCGCTTATACGCTCGGCAACATCGACGGACAAAATGGTTGGTCAAAAACAGGCGCGTATGATTCTGCCGTAAGCTCCAGCGGCGGTACGGCTGGTTTTGGCGCTCAATCGCTGCGTATTTCCAATGGATATGCCGACGGGGCCTTTGGCGGCCAAACATTCGCCCCGCTGCTTTCAAGCGGTGCCGGAGAAACCTCAGTGGCGCCCAACCAACACTTTGTAGCACAATTTGACATTGCGTCGGTTCTGCCGACTTTGCAAAGCGGTTTGGCGGTGTCTGTGTCACCTGATGACGGCCACGGTTCCCGAATGAGCTACCTGCGCTTTGAGGATCAGTCTGACGGCATTCACGTCTTCTTCGACGACGTGACCGACGCCGGACCCCTCGGTACCACGGCCACCTTCAATGAAAGCGATATTGCGACAATTACTCGCGCGCCACACACCATTAAGTTCGACATGGACTTTGTGGACGGTCCGGCAAACGACGTAGTGAAAATCTATATTGACGGCAGCTTAGTTCACACCGGCACGAGCTGGGAGGATTATTATCGCTACGATCCCGAACAGGCAGGTAATGGCAATCAACTCTTTCCGGTTAAAACTCTCATCTTCGCCGCGCGCGGCTCTAGCGTCCCGGCAAATCTAGGAAACGGCTACCTCATCGACAACCTCTCGATGAGCTCGGGGCCCATCCCGCAAGATTGCTCGGCGGTCGGCAACAGTGTGGTAAGCGACGCCTCAACGCAATACAACGGCGGCAACTCGACCGTGCTCACCAGCGGCATGCTCAACCCGGGCATCCTGCCGCCCGGCGTATGGGTGGATATTCCAGGATCTTCGTGGATATGGGGGAGCGACGGCAGCGGCGACAACACCACGCTAGCCTATAGCGAAACCTTCACCCGCGCCTTTAACATCGCGGGGCCGGTATCGGCCGGCGCCGTCGATCTTGCCGCCGACAACGGCTTTAGTCTCGTCGTTAACGGTACGACGGTAGACACTAAAAATTCCGACCCGGCCGATGAGCATAACTACAGCGCCGCCGCGCACTACGACCTCACGGGCCTGCTCCACCCGGGCAGCAACACGCTTGAGATCACGGTCACCAACTTCGGCCGCGCAGGCACGACCTTCCTGAACAACCCCGGCGGGCTCATCTATAAGCTCTCCTACACCGACAACGAGTGTGCGCCTCCGCCGCCCACAAGCGTAAGCGTTCATATCGAAAAATTCCTCGACGGCGCCCTTGCGACCGCCGCAAGCGCCAATAACACCAACTTCCCGATGGTGACTACCTTCACCTCCACGACCTACGGCAACGCGATCAACGCGCCGTTCACCCTCGGGCCGGCGGGTTGGGGCAGTGACCCGGCATACATGGCTTCATTCCCCAACGCCAACCCGGGCGCCGATTACGCCACCAATGAGGTCATCGGCAGTACGGTTGGTTCAAGCTGTGAAGCCGGGACGCCCTATGCGCTTTTGGGCTACACCATAAGCCCCACGGCTTTCGACACCAACGCCGCAGATATCACCCAGACGGCGCCCAGCTTCGCCAACCTCCAAAACGACGAGTATGTGGTGGTATGGAACCAAACCTGCGAGGTGGCTCCGCCCGCGACGCTCAAAGTGCACATCGCCAAATATCTCGACGGTTCTCCGGCAACCGCACAAAGCGCAAACAACTATATCTTCCCCATGACGGCCACCTGGCAGACACCCAACCTCAACGGCGGCGCGCAAACAAGCGGCACGTACACGCTCGGCACGGGCTGGGGCGGCGCCACGGGCTACTTTGCCGACACCGCGCCCATGCAAGCGCCCGCGGATTATGTAACGTCGGAGGTAACGAGCGATCTTGATTCCTCAAGCCAGGTCGTGCCGTCAGCCGACCAGTGTGCGCCGGGCAAGTATTATTTCAACGGCTACAGTTCAAGCGCCACGAGCTTCGCCGATGCGGCGACTCAACCGACGACCACCACTCCGGTGCAATTCTCCCAGATCAGCAGCGACCAGTATCTCATCGTGTGGAATAGCTCTTGCCCCACCACCGGCAATCTCACCGTGACCAAGGCCGCAATTGGCGGGGACAAAACCTTCAACTTCACGAGCGATATCCCCGGTTACGCCGCTTTCAGCATCACCACCGCCAACCACACGGGGAGCATGACCTTCAGCAACCTGCCGCCGGGCACGTATCACGTGACCGAAGTCAACCAGCCCAAGGGTTGGACGCAGACGGACACCACCTGCAGCGCGGTCGACGTGGCCGCGGGCGACGACATCGAGTGCACCGTCGTGGACACGAGCAACAAGCTCCTGGGCTCCATCCGCGGCACCAAATATGAAGACCGCGACGGCGACGGCACGCTCAAAGACGGCGATCATCACCATCTTGCGGGCGTGACCATATATCTCGATCAAAACCACGACGGCCAGCTCGACAACGGCGAAACTTCGACGGTGACCAACACACACGGCGTTTATGACTTCGTCGGGCTTCCGGCCGGCACCTACCGGGTGTGCGAAGTGGTGCCGGCGGGTTGGCAGCAGACGTATCCGGCCTCAAACGGCGGCTGCTGGAATGTGACGCTCAGTGCCGGCCAAAACGTCAAAAAGGAGAACTTCGGCAACTTCAAACCGGGCAGCATATCGGGCATTAAGTTCAACGACCTCAATGGCAACCATAAGCTCGACACGGGCGAACCGGGGCTCGGCGGCTGGACGATACAGCTTGAGGATAAGCACGGGCACGTGTTGCAAAGCACCGTGACGGCATCCGATGGCAGCTACAGCTTCACCAATCTGCCGGCCGGCACCTACACGCTCGTTGAGGTGATGCAAAACGGCTGGCGTCAGACGCTTCATCCGGGTTCCGTGACCATCCGCTCGAGCTCGAACATAACCAACAAGAACTTCGGCAACACCCAAAAGCCCAAAGGCAGGGGTGACCACGACAACGACGATCATTACGCCGATTAGCGCGCCTTGACGCGCTGACGCGCTTTGGTAGGCTTCGGGCAGTCAAAAGCTCCTTAGTGTTTTACTGAGGAGCTTTGGCGTTTTTAGTAGGGTAGCGAAGGGGGCCCGCGACCGACAGCTTTACGCTGATTTCCCTAGGTCATGGGCCCGCTTTGATACCGTACGCGCCCGTGCGGCAGGTTTTGCCGTGCGCGGATGCGGACGAAAACTATTTGACAGGGGTTTGGATGCATATTCAAATTCTTTTCCCCAGGTTTTTCACGTTGACACGCAAAAGCGTTGACGGATAATAGCCAAGCACCTTACCGGGTGCTAGGGAAATCAGCGGCAACCATATGGGTGCTGCTACTCTTGCCGTACATATTGCATCGTGCGCATAACACAAGCGGAATGCCGGGAGGCGTTTCGCCGTTTTCGTATACGTGCGGGTCTTTGAAAAAGGTTCATGAAGTCTTCAGCACAGCCTGTCGCTCGCGGGTTGTGCTGTGGACTGCATTGGTCCACGGGGCAGGTCGATACCCGTCATCACGCTTGCCGTACGGGAGCGGGATGACAGATTAATAATAAAATAATTCTCTAAAGCATATATGAAGAAACTTCTTGCAGCAGCGACGGTTCTCGGTATGCTCGCGGTTGCCTCACCGGCTTTCGCGGCAACGGTATCCAACAGCAACCATGCTGATGTAACTACGACGACTTCTGCGTCTGCCTCGTCCGGCTCGAACACCGTTACGGGTAGCAGCAACGGCGGCTCGTTCGGCGGTAAGAACGGCGGTAACACCTCGATCACTTCGGGTGATACGGAGGCTGATGCGGGTTCTATCACCGTCGTCAACTCGAACGCCTCGTCGGTGTCTGGCAGCAGCAATGGCGGCCATCACAGCAGCGCAGTTGACAACAGCAACCACGCGAAGGTTACGACCACGACGGCGGCTTCGGCTTCGTCTGGTTCGAACGGCGCGACAGGTGACAGCAACGGCGGCGGCTTTGGCGGCGGCAACGGTGGCAACACCAAGGTTGACACTGGCGTCGCGATCGGCCAGTCCGGCTCGGTCACGGTGGTCAACACGAACATCACTCGCGTTTCTGGCGGCAGCAGCCACGGTCATCACTAGTTCATTTTGAAGGCAGGGAGTTCATAGCTCCCGCCTTCTCCCGGGGCTTGGCAGTGGGGTTCATTTGAACTACATTCGAGGCCTCTGAGAGGGTATATGACAGGGCAACACGCAAGACACACGGCCCTTTGGGCGCTTATGACGCTGGGGCTTTTGTGCTGCCTGAGCTTCGCCCTGGTGGCGCGCGCCGACGACGCAAGCTCCGCGCCTGACCAAACGCAAACCGATACCCCGCCGCCGGGCGACGCCACCGTCACCACCGGAGACGCCGCGGCGCAGAGCGACACCCAAAACAGCGTCAATACCAACGACACCACGGTGCCGGGCGATGCCAGCGTCGCCGACGGCAATACCGCCTCAACCACCAACGACACCTCCGCCGCGGCCGACACGGGCGGCAACACCGCCGCCGCAGGCGGCGGCAGCGCCTCCGTCTCAACCGGCAGCGCCTTCGCCTCGGCCAACGTCATCAACGTCATCAACACCAACCTCATCAACTCATCGGGACTCCTCGCGTTTCTGAACCTCTTTTTCACCGGCGGGGGCATCAGTCTTGACTCGCCCGCCATCAACGCGCTTTTTGGCGGCGGCAGCGCCGGCTGTTCGTTTGAAGATTGCGACTCCGGCACGCTCAATGTTTCAAACGACAATACGGCGACGACCACCAACACCACGGTGGTTGAGGCATCAACCGGCGGCAACACCGCCGCCGCAGGCGGCGACGCTGCGGTTTCAACCGGTGATGCGGCGGCCTCGGCCAACGTCGTGAACGTCATCAACACCAACCTCATCGACTCCCATTACCTTTTGGTGGCGCTCAACAACTTCGGCAATCTCGGCGGCGATATCACGCTTCCGGGTGCGGCGTTCTTTGAGCAACTCATGGCGGGACAGGGCGGCACGGGTGGCTCGGTGAGCAACAGCAATACGGCCACCGTCAACAACACCACCTCCGCCGCGGCCGACACGGGCGGCAACACCGCTTCCTCAACCGGCGGCGGCGCCTCCGTTACGACCGGCGCGGCGCTTTCGCAGGCGACGACCTTCAATCAGGTCAACACCAACCTTACCGGCGGCTCGACCGTCTTCATGCTCGTCAACATCATGGGCAATTGGTCCGGCACCGTCGAGGGCTTGCCGCCGGGGCTCACCTGGGCGCCCACGCCGACGGGTATCGCCATTATGGGAACGGGCGCAGGCGGCGATCCTTCGCAAGTGCTCGCCGATAACAACAACACCGCCAACGTTGACAACCATGTGCAGGTTTACGCGCTCACCGGCGCTAACGAGTCGAGCTCTGCGGGCGGCGACGCCAGTGTCACCACGGGCAACGCCTACGCTTCGGCCAATGTCGTCAATCTGGTCAACACCAACGTTATCGGCGAAAACTGGATGCTCGCCATCTTCAATGTCTTCGGCAACTGGGACGGCAACCTCGCTTTCGGCCACCCCGACCTCTGGATAGGAGGCGTGGCGCAGACGGACAATCCCACGCCGCCCGGGAGCGAAGTGGTCTACGATTTCACCGTCTCAAACCGCGGCGACGCCGACGCAACCAACGTCGTGCTCTCGGCCGATTACGACACGCACATGCTCACCTTTGTCTCGCCCAGCGCAACGACCACCGGCGGCGTGAGCTGGAATCTCGGCGACATACCGGCGGGGCAGACGCGTGAGTTCACCTACACCGCACAGGCGGGATTAAGCGACGGCGCGGTGCCGCTGGCGGCCACCGTCACCGAGGACGGAACGGACGCCAACCCCGCCGACAACACCGAAAACCTCACCATCAACATCGGCTACGGCAACTCAAACGGCGGCGGGCACTTCATCGGCGCCTACGAGCCCGAGCCCAAACTCACCATCACCAAGACACAAAGCACCTACGCCACGACCGCGCCCGCGACGGTGGACTACACCGTCACCGTCGACAACGACCCCAATGCCGGCCCCGCCTATCTGACGACGCTCAGCGACTCGCTCACCGACCCTTCCGGTGCCGTCATTTACAGCAACTCTTGGTCGCTCGACACCATTGAACCGGGCGACGAAATAAAACTCACGTACTCCATTGAGTACGGCACGAGTTCGGTGCCCGGCCTCTATACCGACACGTCGAGCCTCGACGGCTATAAAAACTACGACACGCTGCCTTATGCCAATCCGCTCGACCAACTCTCGACCTCGACGGCGCTCTCTTTGGGCGGGGTACTCGGCGCCTCGACCGATGTGCCATCCGTTGCGCTCGCGTGCGGGCCGTTCATCACGCAGTACCTGGGGCCGGGCCGGCACAACGACCCCGCGCAGGTGAAGCTTTTGCAATACTTCCTGCATACGTTTGAAGGGGCTGCTGTGGGGCACAGCGGTGTATATGACGCCGCCACGCAGGCGGCGGTCGCGTCCTTCCAGCAAAAATATGCCGGCGACGTACTTTCACCCTGGGGCCTCAGTGATCCGAGCGGCAGCGTCTACTACCTCACGCAGCAGAAGATAAATGAGCTCTATTGCCAGGGACGCTCCGAGTTCCCGCTCTCAAATACGCAAACGAGCGAAATTCTCTCCTACCGCGCGACGCACTCCTACGCCTCGACCGTTGCCGGCGACACGGCGCCCAAGGCGCTTTCCAACTACTTTAAGTTCACCCTGCCGCCGCAGCCAACGCAGGCGGGCGCTCCGGTGTCCGCGCCCGCGCACGAAGCGCAGGCTCCCGCCAAAGACCTGCTCTCGCAGCTAGGCCGCTTTTTCGGCTCGTATATCGTTTGGGACGTGCCGCAGGCGCAGGCTTCAGGCACCATCCGCTAGAGGAGGCGGGAGTATACTTAAGGGTATGTTTGCCATGCCCCCCATGCCGCCGATACCCGATGTGCCGCCGCCCGCGGCCGAATTTCGGATGCCCACCACGACACAGGGCGGCTCGTATTCGGCCGTCGAGATAGACGCGCGCATCAACGCGGGGCCGGGCGGAGGCACTTCAAGCGTTTATATCGAGACGGGCAATGACGGACAGGTGCATACCGAACATTTCACCAACGTCATTCCGCCCGGCGGGGAGTTCACTGTTACTTACGCGACCTCCACCGGCGGCGGCGTCATTAATGTGCACTCGCTCTTGCGCACCGGCAGCGCCACGGCCACCGGTACGCCGCCGCGCCCGGGGCTGTATCGCGGCCACGAAGGCAGTTCAACTCCCGAGGCAAGCTCAAGCGCGCCGCGCGCGGGCGGAGGATTCCCGTTTGATTTTTCGGGCATATTCGGTTGGATTTTCGGCTCTTCCTCGGGGATAGCGCCGGGAGCGGCGTCTTCTTCGGCCGCGGGATCCGCATCGGCCGCGGGCTTTATGCACCGCTTCTTCGGCTGGTTGGGCCTGTAGGCGGTATATACTGGGTACTAAGCCACTATGGATCATCTTAAAGCCGGTTTAGCGGGAGCTGCCGCATCGTTTGTCGTCATGGGGCTGTTTATTGTGGGGCTCGGCATGTGGGGCGCAACGCAAGAGCCGCCGCGGCCGCAAGCGAGCCTCGCGGCCTCGCCCAATCTCAGCGCCCCGGAGCTTGATTTCGGCGCACAGTTCGCCGCACAGAGTTGCAACGGCACGGGCGCGCCCGTCGTCGACGTGAGCGAGAAGATACGAAACGATGCCGACACCGGCGCGGCGGGCAACTATTGGGGCCTCGACACCTCCGGCCGCACCATTGAGATGTGGAAGACCGCCGATGGCGATTATTGCGCGCTCGTGCGCTACGGGGGCTCGTTCACGGCCTTTGCGGGGCAGCGGAGCCCCGGCGGCACCGGGACGCTCACCGGGAGCGAGACAGGCAGCGTTGAGGGCGGCTACAAGATAATTATTACAGGTACGCCGCTCGCCGACCCCGCTTGGAAAACGAGCGGTGATATCGGGACCGTCGACTATCAGTGCGACGCGCAGGGCCATTGCCCCGGCTCAGTAAACTGGCTCGACCGGTATTTCAGCCCGGGTTATACCTTTGAGCAGCCGTGGTGGGTTTGGATATACCGCGCGAACGGCGGCAAGACATGGATTAACGCTATTACCGGAAACCAGGGCGATATTATCTAGCGCTCAAGAAGCGACAACCGTGTGTTGGGCGATTATTTCTTCGATGATTCTGGCCGTTTCCTCCGGGCCGAAGACGGGCTGCGTGCGCACGCCGGTCTCGACGACGACATAATCGTTACCGCCCTCCTCGAGAGCGTCGCCCACATAGAGCATTTCTGAAACGGAGATGCCGGTGAGTCCGGCAAGCTGCCGGATGCCGTAGGCTTTAGTGATGCCGCGGCGCGTGATGTCTATGGAAGTGGTGGCATTGAGCCCCACCGAAAATTCCGGCAGGGTGGCAACGAGAAGATTAAAGAGCGGCCGGCGCTTTTCCCGCGTCGGGTCCCACTTCTCCTTTTCTTCGATGGGCGCTTCTTGGCCGAGCGCTGAAAAGGTGATTTGGGCGCCGCGATCCTCCACTTGCGGGCCCCAGGTGCGGGGCACAAGATCGTTTATTTTTGTCTGCTCTATCGCCCGCGCGAGCGTTTCCAGAATGCGGTTTCGCTCGACAGGAGTGAAGTGATGATCATAGCGCGCGCGCCATATGGCGCCGTCGTACACATAGCATTGCGCGCCGTTGTCCGGGAAGATGAAGAGGCGCGCGAGGTTGGCATCGTTCGGCAGCGACGGAAAGAATTGCGTGTCGTATTGCTTGAACGCCGCGCCGGAGAGTATCGCCACGGGCATACGCGCAAGCAGTTCGCCGAGAAGGTCGCCCATCTGGGCCGGGAGCCGCCGCTTGCTCTCCGTGAGCGTGCCGTCGAGATCGAACGCGACGAGCTTCGGCTTGAAATTCATGGAATTATTGCAGATTATCCGGCAATAGTATCTTGAGCAGCTTTTTTAGCGACACCTTCGCGACGGCGAGCGTGGTGTCTGCCGCGCCGTAATAGATGAAGAGCGTGTCGCCGCGCGCCACCGCGCCGCAGGAAAACACCGCGTTCTTCACCTGTCCGACGCGCTCGTATTCTTCGATAGGTTCGAGAATGGTGTCGATGGTGCGGGAAAGGACGACGGCGGGATTCTTGAGGTCAAGCAGGACCGCGCCGAGGCGGTAGGTGCTCGTTTTGCTGACTCCGTGGTAGATCAAGAGCCAGCCCTTCGGAGTCTTTATCGGAGGTCCCGCAATGCCGATTTTGACCGAGTCCCACATACCCGGCCGCGGGCCCATGATCTCGATACAGCGGGTGAGCCTGCTCTTTTTGAAATCGAGCGTATCAAGGAAATCGGCGCATATTTGCGGATCGATACGGTGGAGAAGCATGTACTGTCCGCCGATTTTCTCGGGCAAAAGCGCAGTGTCTTTGTCGTTGACGTTTTCCGGTGTGGTGAGCTGCGGCACCGTCCATTTGTCCCACTTCTGGGCGAGGAAATCTTTTATCGAAATGGAGGTAAGCGCCACGCGCGTGGGATGGATACCGTCGTAGGCGGTGTAGGTCATGTACAACGTGTTGCCGATGCGCGTGATGCGCGGATCTTCGCAGCCGGAGTTGCCCGTGGGCGAACTGAGTTTCATCTCGAAGCTTTCCCGCGGACGGTATGCGGGTTCGCTCTGGCGCCTGGTTATCTTCACGCCGGTGCGGCTCTGCGCGTAGCCCAGAACCGAAGTGTTATCGTCACCCATGGCGCGGTATAAGATGTGCACCGAGCCGCCGAGATCGACGGCCGCCGCGTTAAAAACGGCCTTTTTTTCCCACGCATGCTCGGGTATGGGTTTGAGAATGGGATTTTCTTTGACGCGGACGACGAGTTCGGTGCGTCGCGAGGGTATCATGGCGTCGAGCAGATCTTCGAGGTTGAGCGAGGCGCGCGCGCAGACCGTGTCTGCCGCGCCGTAGTACACATCTATCCTGCCGTTCTTATTGAGCAGCGCTCCGGAAGGGAAGACGATGTTAGGCACCATGCCGTATTTCTCGTATGATTCTTCCGGCACGAGAATGGGCCCCTTGGTGCGGCCGGCTATCTTCTCCGGATTCTTGCGGTCGAGCAGGAGCGCCTCGATGCCGAAGACCCGCTCGCCGCCGCCGAAGTAATTTTGAATATACGAATAGAACAGGAGCCAGCCGTCCTCGGTCTTGACGGGCTGGGAGCCCACCTCGACGTGGTCATGGTCAAAGCGCAGCGGGTTGATGGTGTGCGCGTCTATATCCTCATGCCATTTTTCCCAAAAACCGAGGTCCCAAAAATCCTCAAGCCGATCGGCCTGGGCAATGGCGATGCGCGCCGGCGGTTCGTCGGTATGCGCGGTGAGTATCATCGTGACCTTGCCGCCGACGCGCTCGGGAAAGAGCGCCGCGGCCTTCGCATTAAAAGGCGTGACCAGGTGCCGCTCTTCCACACGCTCGAGATCCTTTGAGAGCGCCATGGCCACCTTGATATTGCCCGGGCCGAAGGGCATGCCGCCGAGCGCAGTATAGAGGATGACGTACCGGCCTTCGAAGTAGGTGGCGCGCGGGTCCTCGCAGCCGTATTTTTCCCACGGTTCTTCAGGCACGATGAACTGCCGCCGGTTCTGGAAGTGCTTGCCGTCGAGCGACAGCGCCTTACCGATGGTCGAGATGCCGTTGGGCGTCATGAGCGCGTCGGGGCGGCCCAGTGCGCGGTAGAGCACATGGGTTATCTTGCCGTTGGGGCTCTGAACGGGACAGGGGTTGAATGCGGCACGCGCCTCCCACTGCTTGTCGGCGATGGGCGCGAGCAGGGGATTGTGCGAAGAGCGTCGGATAACGTACATACGCTGCGAATTATACCCCGACCACCTTCGAGAGTCTCGCGGGTTCGTCGTGGACAAGGCGCTCGATGAATTCTTGAAAGTCCGCCTTCGCGGCCGCGACGCGTTTGTCGCCCCCGCCGTAGTAGACTATGAGGTCGTCGCCGAAGACGACCGCGCCGGAGGCGTAGGTGACGCCCGGCTTCCAGTCGTTTTCATACCACTCCTTCGCCTCAAGTATGGGTTGTGAAGAGCGGTGTAAAATTTTTGTCGGGTCGTTGAGATCCAGAAGCATCGCTCCCACCTTATAGCCGCTCTCCGAGTGCGCCGGATCAAAACCGTGGTAAAGCAGAAGCCAGCCGGCGGAGGTTTTAAGCGGCGGCGCGCCCGCGCCGCGCACGACCGCGTCCCAATGACCGGGGCGCCCGCCCGAGCGCGTGGAGCCCTGGATGAATTTGGTGCCGTCGAATTCGTTGAGGTCATCGACATATGCGATGTGTACCTCGGGCGAGAGGCTGTGGAGTATCGCGAAGCGGCCGTTGATTTTTTCGGGGAAGAGCACCCAGTTTTTTTGTATCTCGCCGGGCGGGGAGAGAAAACGGATATTGTCCCAACGCCAATCTTTTTTGAGCAAGTGATCCGCGCCGATGGACGTGAGCGCCATGCGCAGGAAGCCCCAGCCGTCGAATGCGGTGAAGGTCATATAGTAGCGGTCGTCGATTTTAACGACGCGCGGATCTTCCGAGCCGCCCCAACCGCCGCCCGAGGCATAGACCTCGGTGTGATAGGAGAGCGGACCCCAGCGGTGTCCGGGGCGCGGGATGCCCCAGCCGCGCGCGGGCATATACACAGGATACGGGAGACGCTCGGTAAAATGAACGCCGTCGGCACTTGACGCATAGCCGATGCGCGAAATGCCGTCGGAACCCAGTGCGCGGTACAAAAGATGCACGCGGCCGTGGTCGACGAATGCCGCGGGATTGAACACCGCCTCGCTTTCCCACCAGTGTGCGGGCACGGGTTCAAGCACCGGATTTTCAGGGAGACGCTTGAGCGGAAGGGGCTTGCGTTTACCCCACCACCACAGCCCGACGAGCGCCGCCCACGCGAAGATAATGGCGAAGATAGCGAAGCCAAGCATTACTTCACTTACCGCGACGCCCGCGATGACCACCGTAGCCGCAAGAAAAGAGGTCATGGCAATTCAGCGGAGCGCACGACGCTCGGATAACACGAAAAATGCCAAAGGGCACACTTCATGCGCCCATTCTACAATAAAAAAAGAGCGTCTGGTCGCATAGATGTGTATAAATGGGCGCACGGCGGCACGCCGAGGGGGTTCCGTTTGTCCTTCTTGAGGCTCCGGAACCCCCTCGGCTATACCATATGCTCCATGTGAACCTTGTGCTTTATCTGTTACGCTTCTTACAACCGCACGCACGGCCCCGGAGGTTTCAACCTATATAGGCTATAGCGCCTAGCGTGCCGCGCGCAGGTAGTCATAATCCTTGGGAAAGAGCCACAACGCGAGCGCATAGACCGCATAGGTGATGAAATAGGCCGAAAAAACGTCTATCGAGTAGTGCAGGTGCCCCAAGAGCGCGACCGTGGCAAAAAACACCGACCACGCAAGAAAGATATAGCGCAGAGGGCGGTGATTCCAAAACACCAGCGCCATAAGGAAGGGGATGGCGGTATGGCCCGAGAAAAAGAAGTCGTCGCCGAAGAACGCTTTGCTGATGGTCGGGCCAAAATCGTTCGCCACTTGCGCCGCCGGCGGCCCCATGTGCGTAAGCATGACGAAGATCGAGCGGATGACGATGAGGAGGCTGAGCGAGTTGAGCGTGAAGGGGATACGTCTGGGCTCCACGATGCATAGCGCGGCAATAAGGGCGATAAGCAGGAATGCCCCGTAGACGAAGTAGCCGTCGACGTCGAAGGTGGGGATGTTGGAGAGAATGAGGTCGGGTACGCCCGCTCCGGCGTGGCTGTTGGCAAAGGTGGTGGAGAAGGGGAAGACGACGAATGATGCGAGCGAAAAGAACACCATCGCGAGCATGCTGGAGAGTGCAAACTGCCACTGTCCCCAGTGGACGCGGTGCCGCCTGAGTACCTCGCGATGCATGGTATTGGTAGTATACTACTCCTCAATGAGCATCGAAACGCTCACGCATCTCCTCATCGAGTACCGCTACCCGGCCTTGTTTCTGGTTTCGCTCATCGAAGGGCCGTTCGTCGCTTTCTTTGCCGGGACGCTCGCCGCGGGCGGCTATTTCAATCTGCCCATTCTTGCAGCGTTCTTCTTTGTGCGGGATCTTGCATTCGATGCCGGCTATTACGCCGTTGGATTTTACGGCAGCCGCACCCGCCTCGTGCATAACCTGCTTAAAAAGATAGGCATTCACACGGGTCACCTTTCTGAAATCCGCGCCGTGTGGGAAAAACACGCCTTCCGCACGATGTTCGTCGGCAAGATATCCTACGGCATCGCGCCCGCGTTCATCGTCACGGCGGGGACCATCAAAATGTCGCTGCGGACATTCTTCACCTGGGGCGCTCTGGTTGCCGTCGTGCAATACTGGGGGCTGCTTCTCGTGGGTTATTTCTTCGGCAATTCCTTCGGCGGCACTCTCACGGGATTCATACAGAACATCCAGTACGTGCTCGGCGGCGGCGGACTGTTGCTCGCGGGGTACTATATATTCAGCTGGTATATGCGCACGGAATTCTTCAAAGAGGAACGCGACCTGGAGAAGCATTTTAAATGAACGTATGAAATTATCATTCATTATCCCGACCCTCAACGAAATTTCGGTCATTGAGCCGATGCTTACCTCGCTGCGCACCTTGACCGTCGCCGACTACGAAATAATCGTCTCCGACGGCGGCTCAAAGGACGGCACGCTCGAGGTGGCCCGCCGCCTGGCGACCAAGGTGGTCGAAAACACGAGCGGCAAGCGGCAAAATATCGCCATCGGCCGCAACGAGGGCGCCCGGATCGCCGAAGGCGAGTTTTTCGTCTTCATGGACGCGGACGTATTTATTCCCGACATGGACGCGTTCTTCGCGCGGGCGCTCGGCTACTTTCAGACGCACCCCGAATGCTCGGGTTATGTCGTGTATCTGCAGGTGCTCAAAAAGTACCGCACCTTCGCGGACGCGTTCTTTCACGGGATGTATAACCGCTGGCTGTATGTTATGAACAATATTTTGCACAGTCCGCTGTCACAGGGCGAGTTTCAGATGATGCCCGCGCGCTACTTTAAGCAAGTCGGCGGCTACAATGAAGCCATCACCGCCTCCGAGGACATGGAGCTCTTTATGAAGCTCGCAAAGGTCGGCTCTTTGCATATCGACCCGAAGCTCTCCGCCTGCCACACGGGCCGGCGCGCGCACAAGATAGGCTGGCTCAAGATGCTTTCAATGTGGACGATGAACGGCATCATGGTCAAATTTTTTCACCGGTCGGTGAGCAAGGAGTGGACGGTCATCCGCTGAACCCGCGCGCCCGCGCGTAGGCGCCCAGGAGCGCCACGGCCACCCGGGCCGGATCAAACCGCATGGCGCTTGCCCGCGCGCGCGCTGAAAACTCCGCCCGCAAAGATTCGTCGCTCACGAGAGACAATAACCGCCCGGCAAGATCCTCCGGCTTATCCGGTTCGCATAAAAAGCCGTTGACGCCGTCTTCGACGAGCTCGCGCATTCCCAGCGAGGACACCGCCACGACGGGCAGACCGGCCGCGAGCGATTCAAGCACCGCCAGGGGCATATTTTCGCTTTTGCTCGCGCTTATGGAGACGTCCGCGGCGTGCAGTGCCGCGAGAAGCGCTTCGCCGCCCGCAAAGCCGGTGAAGCGCACCCGATGAGCGACGCCAAGGGCCGCCGCGAGCGCCTCGAGGCGTCCGCGCTCCGGGCCGTCGCCCGCCATAATAAAGCTTAGGCGGGGCTCGCGCGCCGCCGCGAACGTGAAGGCGCGCAGTGCCTGATCCACGCTCTTTTCATAGCTCAATCTCCCCAGATAGAGCGCCGCCGGGCCTGCAATGCCGAGCATTTTTTTGGCCTCGCGCTTCTGCGCCGCCGTAGGCGGCGCGAAGAGCGCGGTGTCGGCCGGGTTTGGCACGACTTCGCTCGGGCGCTTGAGCCCTGAGCCTTCCATGGCGCTCAAAAGCGCCCGGGTGGGACTCAACACCAGATCGCAGCGGTTGTAGTACCACGCGGTATAGGACCAGGTGGCGCGGCGCACGGGCGCGTAGTCGAGGCCTATGTGCTTGAGGTAGTGATCGAAGAATGTGTGATGCGTACCCACGAGCGGCACCTGCAAGCGCCGCGCTGCGCGCACGGCGGCGAGCCCGGCGCCGAAGGGCGTATGCGAATGGATAAGGTCGGGCGGATTCTCACGCATCGCGCGCAGGGCGGCACCTGTGGGGAAGGCGATGCGCTCGCCTTTATAAATGCCGCTAGATATCGAGGGGAGGATTTCAACGGCATAGGCCTCACCGCCGCATCCTTTGGCGGCCGCTGGGTCGCTTGAGGGCGCATAGACGCGCACCTCGTGTCCCGCGCGGGCGAGCAGGAGCGCCGTGCGCTCGATGGTGCGCGCGACACCGTTGACCTGCGGGTAGAACGTGTCGGTAAAAAGCGCGACGCGCATACGCGTGCAATAGTATGCCGTATTCCCGACAAAAGAAAGACCCCGCGTTTTCACGCGGGTCCGGGCAAAGGGGCTATATAATGGGACCTATGGATATATTTCAAGTTTTAATACTCGGTATCGTCGAAGGGGTAACCGAGTTCCTGCCCGTTTCCTCGACGGGACACCTCATTTTGGCGTCGCAGCTCCTGGGTATCGCCCAAACCGATTTTCAAAAAACGTTCGAAATCGTCATCCAGTTCGGGGCCATTCTCGCCGTCGTCGCGCTCTTCTGGCGTTCGTTTTTAAATGGGGAGGTGCTCAAGCGCCTCGTCGTCGCGTTCATCCCCACCGGCATCATCGGTTTGGCGCTTTATAAAGTAGTCAAAACCTATCTGCTCGGCAACGAGTTGGTGGTGCTGTGGGCGCTGTTCTTGGGCGGCGTGGCGCTCATTCTTTTTGAATGGTGGCATCGAGAGGCGCCCGACGCGCTGGAGGATATCGCCGCAATGCCGTACTCCACCGCGGCGCTCATCGGACTTTTTCAGGCCATGGCCATTATCCCCGGAGTGTCACGTTCGGCCGCCACCATTGTCGGAGGGCTGGCGCTGGGCATGCGCCGGGCGGCCATCGTGCAGTTTTCATTCTTGCTTGCGGTACCGACCATGCTTGCGGCCTCGGGACTCGACCTGTACAAGAGCGCGGGGAGCCTCGGCGGGGGCGGGTGGGGCACCTTGGCGCTTGGCTTTGCCGTTTCATTTGCCGTGGCGATGCCGGTGGTCGCCTGGTTCCTGCGCTTTGTGCGCACGCACACCTTTATACCCTTTGGCGTGTACCGTATACTGCTCGCGGCGGTCTTTTTCGTCGCGGCGGCGGGCTGATAGTACAAAACCGCTTGTCCACACGCGGCTAGGCAGGGGAGCCCGGGTTGTGGTATACCTCTGATAGGGCGTTTACGGGCTTTTTAACAGTTTCTTAAAGAGATACATGGCTAAATCAAATTCCGCGTTCATGAAGCCTATGAACCTCTCGGGGGATCTCGAGGCGGTTGTCGGCAAGGGCCCCATGCCCCGTTCGGAGGTCGTCAAGAAGCTCTGGGAGTACATCAAGAAGCACGGCCTTCAGGATCAGAAGAACAAGCGCAATATCAACGGCGACGATAAGCTCAAAAAAGTATTCGGCGGGAAGGGGACGGTCAGCATGTTTGAGATGACCTCGCTCGTTTCAAAACACCTCTCCTAATTTTAGCGAAATGAAAAATGGCCTCGCACTTTCGTGCGAGGCCATTTTGCGTCCGGGCCGCCGTTTAGTCGACACCCGAGGCGCCGCCTTCGTGGCCGCCGTTTTGGTAATCGCTGCAGGTGCTCACGTAGAGGCTCGTGGTCAGCAGCGCACCGATAAGCAGAAGCATCCGGAACCAGGCGAACGGCCGCCGCGGCCTCGTCTCAAGCGCCAAAGTACTCATGGGGGGACTCCCTTTCTGGTGGTACCTACGCTCCTTGCAACTCCCGTGCCCCTTCTGAAGTTGCTAACCGGCACTAGAAAAAGCAAACAAAATAGGTATACTCTCTAGATATTCCGCGGTAGCTCAATGGTAGAGCAGCTCCCTGTTAAGGAGTTGGTTGTAGGTTCGAGTCCTACCCGCGGAGCAGATGATTTTGGTGAAAGTGACCCACCCCCATCCAACCAGGGGTAAATGGTGCTGAGCACTCAAAAGTGATAGCCTGAGTTCATGTTTCGGATTCATGCCCAAAAACAGCTGAGAGCCTATCAGGAGGCCCGTAAACGGCTATTGGCTGATCCCGGTATTCTCATCAGCCTTGAAAAGTACTGCTCTGACACTATCGCCGACTTGCTGACGCGTCATTTGGAAGAAATTGCTCGAGACTATGACGAGGCTAGCTACCTATATCCGTTTTGGAAAAATTATCCACCCGATGAGCGGGGCCGATCTCCCAGAGGCGATCAGTACCCGTGGATTGAGGTCGGTGAGCACTCCATCGGTGTCAAAATTGCACGATACCTCGCGTCTTACTTTGAAGAAGTTCGCGATACCGGTCTTCCAACTGGTCCCGATCAGCGCTTCGTAATCTCCGGCCCCGAGATTGAAAAAATAACGAAAGGTCTAACCTCTTCGGTGTGGTTAATGATTGACATAAAGTCGGTTGGCCCTCGTGACGACTTCAGCCATACAGTCATGAGCCACAACCAGGTGTCGGGGGAAGGTACTTGGAAGACCGAGAAAGAAGGTCTAAAGAATAAAATACTCCGAGCCATTGGCAAAAGGAGGCAGCACGACTTCTATCCAACCTTGGCTCCCATATATGTCCTATCTGATGGAACTGTTGCGCCGACAATACTGCTTGCAATCAAACCGATTTACAAAATGCTTGCTCTTGATGGTAATGGCGAAGCCGGGCAACCCCTGCTTCGTATGGAGCTGATTACTATTCCTAACGGCCTTTTGCTTCTGGAGAAGCCCAACTACCTCAAACGATATCCGGGGTTGTTATATCCAGGCAAAGACGACAAAGAGAAAAATCCGCTTAAGGTACGGGCTCGTATCAGTTTTGATTTGCTCAGCAAAATTGCCGATTGGAGAGTCAGGATTCTAAATCTAAAGTAGCCTGGTTCTGGTGCGCACGGATTTTCTTTTTGGCCAAGTCGACGTATTTTTTCTCCTTATCAATACCTATGTAATTTCGACCATGCATTAGTGCGGCTATCGCCGTTGTACCGCTCCCCATAAAGGGGTCGAGAACAACGTCTCCTTTGTCTGAATACATCCTCACTACCCTAGAGGCAAGTTCAATCGGAAACATTGCTTCATGTATGTCATTTGCGCGCACGCTCCTGAGATGCCAAATTGCGCGGCTACCCCACGATCTCCACTCATCACCAGATAGCTTCTGACGATCAATAACTTGTTGGCCAGGCTTCCAGAAAATATACAAATCTTCGTGCTCTGAAACGGCTTTTAGAGTATTAGTTGTCCATCGACTATTCGCCCAAGTTGGATCTTTGAGCCAAATTCGGTGGTCATATAAATAAAGCCCGTTGTCGTAGGCGTATTCTTCGAGAGGGCCACCAACTAGCTTTACGCGGGTCTGAATCTGGTATTTACCGCCCCTGATGTTGTTACCATTCAGACGGCGATCAATGGTCTGCTCACTGCAACCCAGGAATTCTGCCAACTGATAGCGATTGTATTCTGGATGCTCTTTTTTCGCAGCTAATACCATTTCTCGCGTTACCTTAGACTTCTGATTCGCGAGATTCATTCCTTGAAACCTAGGGATCTTTTCGTCCTCAAAACACAAGATGTCAGCAATATTAATAACCATAAATCCGCCAGGCTTTAGAACTTGAGAGTGCATTGCAATAACACTCTTGAGCATGTCCTGCCAGGACTGAAACGTCTCACCCCTTTCGTAATCCTTACCTACAAAATATGGTGGTGACCAAAAACTTAGTGCGATAGAGCCCGGCTCAATTTCAGTCATTACCTGTTCAGACCTCCCGTGGTAGATGTCGTTGGTCTTTAAGTATTTCTGGCTCATGAGAGTATTCTATAGCTTATTGAGAAAAATTGCCACTGAGGCTCAGTTGGCCTTTATTTTCATGACAATATTGGTGTCCTTTATCTCAATTCGACCCCGTAAGTGCTGTAGGATCTCTCTTTTTTCTTCCTTCGTTCCGTGCGCGAGCACATGCTTGGCATATCGTCTCACATCGGCTTCATAGGGCTTCCGATCGAGCTCTAGCTCCTGCCCCAGCACTCCATATGCCAGTTGTCGATATCTTGTCACTTCACGCTCTATTTGTTCACGTGCCCCAATCTCGTCGATATCGACCTTCTCGATGATATGGAGCAATTGTGCGACCATGTTTTCCTCACGGATTGGTTTTTCCTTGCAACGTTTGTCTTTGAATCGCGTGCAGTGATAGTAGACGTAGCGATTGCGACCGCCTCCCTTGAGATTCTTAAATTTCTCTTCCGCAGTTATGCCTGAGCCACAACTACCGCAATAGAAGAGTCGTGTGAAGTCGAACTCGCATGTCCCTGGGTGTCGACGTGGAGGCGCATGTAGGTTGGCTTGGGCCTTGAGATAAAGTTCTTTTGTTATGATCGGGTCCACGACGCTTTTATAGTATTTGCCACTTCCCTCCGGATACTCAAACTCGCCGTAGTAAAAACTGTCTTTCAACATTCGGTAGATGCCGCTTACCGCCACCGGCTTGCCCGACCGGGTTGTAAACCCTATATCCACCAACCACGCGTACAAATCACGGCCGCTGGCGTCCTCATACGCAACCTTCTCAAACATCTGTTTGATGATGGGCGCACGTTGCGGATCGACCATGATCCGCTTCTGTCCCTTATCGGCATACTTGTCGTGAATGTACCCGATTGGCGATACGCCGGGCCGGAACCCCATCTCGCATTTTGCTCGGAGACCGCGCTTCACATTCTCTCCTTTGTGATCATTCTCCAGCTTCGCCTGGCTGCAGAGAATCATCAGCAGGAATTTTTCATTTGGTGAGTTTGTGAAGCGCTGGCCGTGCGTACGGATGTCGACCAAGTGTTTACTGTCCATCAGGTCCACGATTGAGCCGAGGTCGCCAGCGTTGCGACTTATACGCGATGGGTCCCACGCGATGATGCCGGTGAACATGCCTTTCCGGATATCGGCCACAAGCTGCTTAAATACCGGCCGCTGACCAGATTCTTTGGCTGAGTGTGATTCCTTGCGAATTTCTGCGATCTCCAAGCCCTCCCTTGCTGCCATATCCGTCATCTCTTTGATTTGAGAATCTATCGAAAGGGCTTGGAGCTCGTCCTGCTCCGTGCTCTTGCGAGCATAGAGGCAATACCGCACAGGAGTTGCTAAAGGCGGCATAAGGCCGCTGGGCGCGCTTGGCGCATGGGTTATGGTTTCCATATCAACAAGGAATGACGCCTCCCGGGATTAAGTCTAGGCCTATGAAAGCCCTTGAACTGTTGGTATCTTTAGTCATTATGAAGATACTATTTTTTGAGAATAAATTTTTTCCCAAAGGCAAAGAAGGTCCTGGCTTCGACCAGGAATTTAACTTTGCTCATGAGCGCGGGGTAGCTTTTGAGGGAACTGGAGCCTTTTTTGCTTCAGGAATAAATCATGGTGGAGATATTCATTTTTTAGACACCTCCGATGGCACGTCTATCGACCTGAAAGGATGGGTCACTAAAAGCTTTGGCGACAACGAACCTGTTGCGTCGAAGTATGAACTGGGGACTTTTTATAAACGAATTTGGAGACCTCTTGCCTTCAACTCAAGCTTTCATAAAGCAATTTCTCAAGAAAAACTAAACGAATCTTTCGTCGCTCTACGAATACTTCTCACCAAATTGGAAGCTTTATTCGAAACTATTGAACCTAGCGTGGAAAACCTTCCGGCGTATGGTCATAAAATAAGAGAGCTTCTGCTCCTTGCATGTATGGAGGTAGAGTCTGCTTGGGCCGCTGTACTTAAAGAAAATAACTATGCAACTTCTGGCGATCGGTTGACCACTCGGGATTATATAAAACTTAAAGAGGTAATGTTTTTAGACGCTTATGATTTATCCCTGCAATCCTACCCGCGCTTTCCGTCATTTAACCCCTTTAAGAGCTGGGTCTCAACAAATGCGACCGAGTCTCTTGTTTGGTACGATTCCTATAACAAAACAAAGCATGACAGAGAAGAAAACCTTAAATTCGCAACCTTGGAAAATGTTGTACACGCAGTCGGCGCGGCCGTTGTAATGTTTTACGCCCAGTTTGGTTTTAATTTTGGTGCGGGCCCAAATGATCCCAAGAGTTCCGTAATTAGAAACATTTTCAAGCTAACTACGACAGGACTTGTAAAGTACGAAAAAGAATTTTATATACCGAAAGTAGAACTACAGGCAGAGTCTAGAAGGCCAGCTCCTTCTTGGGAATGGGTTGCTATTAATTATCCGTTTTAAGTCTTACAGATGCTTTGTTGGTAACCCCCTTCGCAACCCTCCGAAGCTAAGCTAAGGTACCCACAGGTGTTCTTTTTGGGCTATTATTACCCTTATAACTGAATAAAGAGGGCCTAACCCCGAGCACTCGGGCAAGGTCGAAAACCCCGCTAGAGACCAAAGGACTCCTGGTCAGAGTCACTCTAGCGGGTCATACCGGGAAACTGGTATGGGCTCGGCCGAAAGGCCGAGTCGCGATGGCCAGGAGTTCTTTGGAACAAGGCTCCTCGTCGCACCTAATCCCGCTAGAGTGCATATGGAAACAATTCGCAATAAAGTGCTGACCGGCGTCACCGGCGAGTACTATGTAGCCGCAGAGCTTTCGCGCCGCGGGTACCTCGCCTCTATTACCCTGCGCAACACCAAAGGTGTTGACGTGTTGTGCTCAAACAGGGACGCGAGCAAATCGGTCGGCATCCAAGTCAAAGCCAAGACCGGCATGGGCCGCAGCTGGATTTTGAGCGAGAAGGGCGAAAATTACTACGCCGACAATCTCTTCTATGTGTTTGTGAACATAAGCGAAGATTCGGATGCCCACCCGACCTTCAGCGTGGTGCCAAGCAAGGTGGTGGCCGACCACATCCGCAAGAGTCACGCCGCCTGGCTCAAAGGCGCAAAACGAGATGGCAGTGCCCGCAAAGACACCGCCATGCGTCAGTTTGCCGACCCCGAAGAGAAGTACCTCAACCGGTGGGATCTTTTGGGTCTGGATTCATAAGATTCTCAGCGCCAGGCGCAGGTATGCGCACCGGGTCTGTGTGGATGTGAATGGCCGCTATGCCCTTATACCCCGGCTCAATGGCCTTCGCTTTGCGAGGCTTGTAGTAGCGATCCGCGTGGCTCTCCAAGATGGTCAGTATGGCCCACTTCTCGCCTTTTTGGACGGCGGCAATAAGCTTGCCTTCGGCAAGATCGACGAGGCCGTCGCGGCCTACTTTGAGCGCCTGGGAGACTTCCTTGGCAAACCCCTTATCCTCCGCCTTCCACCGATACACGGTCGCCTTGGAAACGCCCGCGCGCTTGGCGGCTACCGAGATAATGGGTATGTCCTCGAGCTGCTCGAGGAGTTTTTGTTTAACCTCGGGGTCCAGCATGTAGTTTTACGGCTTTCTTGCCCGTGGCCTTCTCCCAGCGATTGATGATGACCTGGGCGTAGGTAGGCACCTTCTCCATGGTGTAGCAGCGGCGTCCCAGCGCCACCGAAGCCATGAGCGTCGAACCCGAGCCGCCAAAGGGCTCCATGACCAATTGGCCGCGCTTGGTAAGCACCTTTATGTAGGGGATAAGAATGGGCAGGGGCTTAACGCCGAAGATGATGCCCTGCCCCGATGACTTTTCGTCGGCCGCGTTGTAGTCGATGAAGTCGGTCGGGCAATACTTCTTATTTTTGCCGTAGGACTCCCAGTGCGGCTTGCCGGAGATGGCAAAGAGCGCCGTGCGGTACTCCTCCTCAAGCAGGGCGTCCTCGTCGATTAGATCAATCGTCTTGCCCTCGCTCGTGCCCACCATCGCAATGTCGTGCTTGGAGAAGAACTTATGCGCCCCGGCATAGCCCTGATTGCGGTTGGGCAGGTGCCACACCAGCATGTTGCGCACCTTCCAGTACTTTTCCATCTCGCCCCACACTTCGCGGAGATTTTTCCAATTCTCGTAGACGATAATGGAGAAGTCTTTGGCCGCTACCTTGGCGACGTTGCCCATCCAGAGGGTGGTGAAGTCCTCGGGAAGCGATTCGGTCTCCAGGTAGCGGCGATTTTTCTTTGAGCCAAATCCCGTCGTCGACTCGCCGTTGCGCGTCTTGCCCTTGAGATACTCCAGCCGGTACGGCGGGTCGGTCATGATCATGTCGACCGTCTCATCACCCACCAAAGCCCGCACGTCGGCCTCCATCGTCGAGTCGCCGCAGTAGAGGCGCGAGCCGTCGAGGTCGTACAGGTCGCCTTTTTGGACCGTTATTTCGCCGATGCCTATTTTTTCAAGCTCCTCCTCAAGATTAAACTGCTCTTCCTGCGGGTCGGCGGCAAAGATATCGTCAATCTCCTCGCTTGAGAACCCCACGCCCCCGAGCAAGGCTTCGTCGAACTCGCTGAGTAGCTCCAAGTCAAACTGTCCCTGATTCTTGTTGAGCCGAAGGTTAAGCTCCTTTTCTTTCTCTATCTCCGGGATGTTGACGTACACGACCGGCACTTCCGTATGTTCCATCTCTTTGAGCACCTCCAGGCGGAAGTGTCCGCCGATGACGATGTTTTTGCGCTCCTCGGCTCCGTTGACTATGAGGGGGTCAACTACGCCGAAGCGGGTCACGCTCTCCCTAAGCTGCTTTTTGTCCCCATCATCCCATTTGCGGGGATTGTAGAGCGAAGGATTAAGGCTGGTAATGGGAACGTACACAATGTGCAATTCCTGAGTTTGCATAACTGGTTTGAGGGGTGCTTTGAGATAAATAAAAATCCGAGACATCCAAAACACCCCTTATTGCTAAGAGAAGTTCTCGGACTTATCTCGGAAGCAAGCACCGGTCAAACCCAGGAGGGGCGGCCGAGCGGGAATCCTAATGATAAGAATGATGGGAAGCAGGATGTCTCCTCTCCTGCGCCCCGCGGTGAAGAACTGCGGAGACCCTTTTATTGTAGAGGCTGTCTAGAATCCAAAGCCCGGAGGTGTGGATAACTTGACTAAAGGGAGTTTTGTGGTGTACACCGCAAAAAGACGCGACTCGTTTTGTGCAATTCATCTAACACTTCCAAGAGGTATAATCGAACTATGACAGACAACAAGAAAAATAGAGGTAATCCTGACAGATACTTAATAAGCTTCAAAGAGAAGTACGAATTTCGTTACGCAGCAAAACAGGTTCAGAAAAAAGCTCCTCAGGGAACAACCCTGCAAAAGGCTACGGCAGCTCTTACGGCTGCTGCAAAAAAGATTAGCCCGAGCGAGGGGAGAAAGAAAATAATGAGAGCGGCGCTCAAAATTCTAAAGAAATAAATAAAGGACGGCCACACAGCCGTGCCTTTTTCTTTTGAGCGGTTTGTGGCATAGTGCAATTAGAAGATACGCTCGGCAACATAGGAAGGAGACAGTCATGGATGCCAAGCAAATGGCGACGCTATTCCCCGATTTGGGGACCGAAGAGGAGATAGCTGCTCGCTTGCAGCTGCTCGCCTCTCTACCGAAGCTCGAACTCGACCAAAAGAGGATCGCTTGCAGTCCCAGCGGCTACGGGCACCAGTCGGGCGACAAAGGACACATTCTGATTCACAGTGTCGGTGACGACAACGTCCTGGAGGGCCCGATCGCCGCCATCGATATTAACGCCGCAAATTGCGACACGCTTCTCCGGGCACTCCTGAGCATGCGGAGGCAATTCAAGGCCCTAGCGGAATATCGAACGAATAAGAAGCAATAAGGCGCCGGAAGGCGCGACAAGGTACGGCCTCAGGGCCGTGCCTTTTTCTTTTCCGTATTCAATTTTTCGCGCTCCATGTGATGTTCCACCCTCTTCCCTGGCTTTTGCCTTTAATTCGTCCGAGAACTTCATACAATCATCGTAACAAAAATAAAGAACCCCGCGCCAAGAAGGAGGCGGGATCCTTGTCTTGGTCGCGGGGTTGTTAGACGGTCACAGACCGTCGTTCGAGAGCGGCTCAACGATGTTGAGAATATTCTCCTGGTCAGTCGTAGGGGCACCAATGCTTGTAATGGGGCGGCCCCATCACTTGGCGCATGTTGCGAACGAATTCGCGATCGCCGCGCGTCCCTGCGGCTACCCGCAGGGAGTACATGATCGCGTACAGCAGTCCGAGCGCGAGCAAAGTAAACAGCCCGCAGTAGTAGCCGCCGACGTAGAACACTGCCCCAATCAGGATAGCGATCATGGCCATGGCGGCATAAATTGCCGGATTCATTCTCATCTTGCCCTCCCTGTGACAAAAAAACTCAAAGGACTAACTTGGGTGCCAGTATACACCAAAGAGTACACAAAAGTCAATGCGTCAAGAGCCTTACGGCTAAGGCACTTTATGACGCCAAAAACGGCCAGTGTGTCTCATTTGTCTCATTTTGGGACCAACCTAAAGTGACCCGTCCGCATCCGGTATTTGGTTTTTGAGCGCATCAAAAACCCTTATGGGGTCTTGAGTGAGATAGTTCACGACCGGTGCGGGGAGCAAAACTTGACAAGTCAGTAATTGTAAAGTACCCTGTTTTTTGGAGCTTTCGGTCATCTAGCCGAAAGTGATTGGGAGGGCTCTGGCCATGACAAGCCTTTGCTGCAAGACCAAACACTTCGTTCTTGACGCTGACGGTACGGACTGGTTCTTCAGAATCTTCTTTACCGTCGCGGTGCTCATGATCCTCTTGGGGTTTGGTGGCATGCTGCTAAGCGCAGGAGACCAAATGGGCACGAAAACCAATGAAGGGGTAGGTAAGGTCGTCAGCAAGGAACACTATCCTCCGTTGACGGGGTTTGCCTTCCACTTTTCCGACAAATACAAGCTATGCGTCCAAGTAGCAGATGATTCCGACTGTGTCGATGTAACTCAAGAACAGTTTTATTCGACTCCAGTCGGTACGCAGCTCAAGGTGGAATATCTCTATGGAAGGTTGAGCACTCGCTTCCATATCGTAGCCCTGAGCCGCTAAAAGTCTCAGACCAAATCGCCCCGCCCCAGCATCCGATGACTGGGGCGGTTTAGTATTTTATATAACCAAATAGGTTCGAACATCCTCCAGCAGGCGGAGCAAACTATTGACATGTGCACTGTGGTGTGCTAATATTGCTGCTGGCCAACGTTTTTTCGGCCTGTTTGCACACAACCCGAAAGGACTATGTTCTATGACACCTTCAACCTCCCTGACCCTGCAGGGCTTTTTGCAGGGCCTTCAGGCTGAAATGATGCTGCTTCTCGGCACCATCATCACCATCGTCGTCATTCGCTGGCTCATTCTCAGCTTCATGGCGAAGACCCAAGCGGTCGGCGGCGCGTCTGTGAAGGATACAGACTCGGTTCGCAGTTTCGTGAACTGGGCGGCAGGCGTTCTGTTTGTCCTCGCGCTCATCGGCTTCGGCTTGAACGCGATGACTTACGGCACCAATGCCATTCCGCACACCGACCTCGACAAGTCGTCTATCTATCACGACATGGATTCCAACATCAAACGCTGAGCCGACCGGCAAAGCAAACCAGACGGAGAAATGCAACAATGCGTAAACTCTCACTGATTGCTGCCATCGCGGTCGCGCTTGCGACCTTCGTGGGTGGTTATGCGTTCGCCGAAGAGACAAATCGGCCGGTTCCGCCAAATATGATCGGTCTCATCCTGACGCCGACCGGCTTCGACGGCAAGATCTATGAGCCAGGCCTGGTCAACATCGGAAGTTCTGGCTACCTCGACGACTGGGGCAACAGACTTTTATTGATCCAGCGTTCGGGCTTTCAGATCAAGGAGCAGTTCATCTCGAACGACCCCGACCATCCGAACGACCATGAAGACCACCGCTGCATCGTCGGCCCCAAGCGCCAACCGATGACGCTGGACGTGCGCCTCTTGTTCGCCCTCCCGGATTATAAAAAGCCGGAGGGCAAGGAAGCGATCTTGCGGATGGGCCTGCTCGGAAATCCCGAAAAGGCTGACGAGAAGCGTTTCGGCACTCGCGTTCTCATGCTCGACGCTTCGACCGTCTACTTCCAGCAGGTGCAGCAGCAGGTGCGGGGCAAGATCCGCGATGTTTGCATTCACTACGCCGACATCGAGGCCGTCTACAAAGCGATCGAGCAAGACGGCACTGGTCACGGCTTCACCGATGAGATCAAGACAGCGGTCGGCACGGTTCTCGCCGAGAATCATTCTCCGCTGTTCCTCGTCGGCGCGGTTGCCTCCAACGTCAAGCCCGATCCATCAGTCGTGCAGGCGACGGCCTCCGCACAGGCGGCCGAAACCTTGGTTGTCGCGATGAAGAAGATCGACGACTTTATCAAGGAGGACAAGACCGGCACGCGGGCCTACATCTACAAGATGATGGCCTTGCAGGCCATGACGGCCAAGACGGGTGAGAAGGGCGGAAGTAACACGTTCTTCATGACCGATATCGGTGCGCCGAATGTGGCGCCAGTACCGGTCCGTTAGACCGGAAGGTTGAAAGTACTGTTAGGGCGGCGCCAAAAGCGCCGCCCTTTTTTTACACAAAACAGGTTCGAACTTCGTCTATCAGGCGGAGCAAGTTTGACGTAGCAAAATATTTGTGATATAAACCAATCGGTTTCAACTTGATCCTTGAAGGGGGTCTCAATGACATACGCCAACCTAAAAGTCTCGGCAATCCAGCGCGAGCAGTACCTCGTCCTCTCTCAGCTGATTGCCATCGCCGTTGTCGCGGTGGCGGCAGTGGGGGTCTGGCTGATCGGTCTGCTCTTCCCGAGCTTCTTCATCTACCCCTACTTTAAGTGGAGCGGATGGGAAGCGGTGTGGAAGTTCTGGCCGCTGTTTGCCTGGGGCGTCGGTCTCAATCTGATACTGATGCTCCTTGGCTCGTCCAAGTTGCCTATCCGCGTCAACGACAACCGCGAGCTGCTTGGGTGGGAACTCGTCACCTCAACCCTTGCGGGCGTCTGGGAAGAATTCGGCTATCGTTGGGCCTTCATCTGCTACGCAATGATCGGCATTGCGGTGGTGAACTGGGTCTTCGGTGCCGGTCTCGGCTGGACACTTGTGATCGGCTGCGTCATCGGCGCACTCGTGTTGTGGAGCGAAAAGGAGAAAGGGTTGGCGGTACTGGCGCTGGGCGGTGCCGTGCTTGCGGTGCTGTTCGCTCTCTATGTCAATCCGATCTACTGGTTCTATCAGTTTTTGGTATGGGTGATACACTTCACCACACTGACGCTGATGGATCCGGTGCTCTACGGCGGACATCAGACCCTGCTCATCTTCGGCGCTGTGGTGGCCAATTCCTGGTTCCGCGACGGACACAAGTACCAAGGCCCCCTTGGTCTCGTGAACTCGTGGTACGCCGGGATGGTGCTACTCTATGCCACGGTCATCTATGGCCTCTGGACAGCTGTTGTGGTGCACGCACTCTATGACATCGTCATCAGTGTGCTCCGCTTCGTTCTCCAGAAGACCAGGTGAATAACGAACGCCCCGCGCGAATTTTCTGCGCGGGGCGTTTTTTATGCAAACCCCAAAACCCCAAGCTCCCGCTCGACTGCCGCCCAGTTGATGGTTCTGAACATGTTCAGTGAGTGGAGCAGGGGAATTGACAAATATTTTATAATATGATACACTATTTAGCGGAAGTTGGCAGTGGGCCAATTTTCCTTCAGTGAGAAGGATACTTGAAAATGTTGAAGATGTTCGGAAAGACCGCCGAAGAGCAGGCGGAAGAAGCTCGCCATGGCGAAGAGTACCGTGACCGTATGGCAAAGTTCGAAGCCATTCGGCAGGAATTTTTCCGCTCGGCAGTGAAAGATGGTTTGCGTATCGCCTCGCGTCCGGCTGGACTGAAGGTCGACGAAGCGAATATCACCTTGCTTCCCGACAACCATCACTATTACCCTGGTGACGAGGGCTGGACAATTCAGACTCATGGCACCGACCGGGACCCGGTAGTGACGGTCTCCGGCAAGCTCAGCCCTCTGGGATTGGAGACTGCTGACGGCGAGAGCGGGACGTTCATCCACATCATGAACGAAGAAGTCGGCATCATCTGCTTTGCGGATGTGCCCTTCTCGGGCAAGTGCCGGATCACCGTTCGTTGTGCCGCGCTTGTCATCTGGAATAAAGCCCAACGCGAGTACCGCCTCTACCGGGCCCATGACAGGTTCGACTGTTGCGTCGCAGGCAAGAAGCCGCCTGCGAAAATTGTTTTGATTCCGGTCGAAGCCATGAAGTGCACCAAGCGCACGAATTGGTGACCAAAGTCGTAATTGTTCGCAGCCCCAGGCAATCCGGCCTGGGGCTTTTGTTTTTATATAAACCCCAACACCTCAACCTCTTTCGCTGTCGTCTGCCAATCCAAAGTTCTGAACATGTTCAGTGAGCGGAGCAGGGGATTGACACAATATTTTTACAGTGGTAATTTAGTTTCGGCTTGTTCTCAACACTCTCTGGCATAGGAGGCGCTCATGGGCTTAAAAAGCCCTCTTCTGCGTTTGGTCATTGCAATTGTGACTGGCGCATTTACCTGGTGGGTCTATGTGAAGTTTGCTCGCTACATGGGCTTTCAAAGACCAGAATTCTTGGCGAGCATTTTGCTCGGGTCAGTCTTCCTGCACGAGCTGGGACACTTGCTATCATTCGAACGGCATGGAATTCCTTGTGCGATGAGCTTCGTCGTCATTGCGGGGGGTACTAGCCCGCTTGATATAAAAGCGGTCGAGCGCCTGCCCGACACACACAAAGCCGAGGCATACATTGCTGGCATGTTCGGCAATATAGTCGCAGTTGCAATCGCTGCCATGGTCTATATGGGAGGTCTGTGTAGTGCGGTTGATGTTGAGCGTGTTGCTAATCTCAACGCATCGCTCATCGTCTTCAACCTGATACCCCTAGCCATATTCGACGGCAGCCGATTCGTCAAAGTTCTCTTTCGCAACATCGCGCCAAGGAAGGAGACGCTGCTGTTTGAACTGACCTCGGTGCCTGTGGCGGTCGCCATGCTCGCGTTGCTCATCTACAAAGGACACGCAACTCCGGCATTGCCCCTTGTATTGTGGGGCTTACATCGGCGGTCTCATGAGGAAAATCATGATGACGGAGCTGCCCGGGCAATGACACTCGAACAAAGAATTTGGTGGGCGGTATTGTTCACCATTCTGGTCGTGGGGAGTGCTGTTGTCTACAGCACTACCAACGATTGGATTCTGCTTAGGCCCACCTAACACAACCCCGGAGAAGCCCCGCGCTTCGGCCGGGGTTTCTTTTTATCTACTCAAACAGGCCATTCGGCTCTGAGAGCCTCAGGCTCGAAGAGTTAGAACGTCATCATCAGGCGGAGCAAGACCGGAGGCTAGCGTTGATGAAATGTAAACCAGACCCACACGGCCGCAACGCAAAGCACGATGATAAGGCTCGCCACCTGTTGCCAGCGCGGCTCTTTAATGTGAGTTTTAAACCGCTCGTCGTTGTCAGGCATTAATGTTGCGGGGGCGGATGGTAACAGCCGTGCCATACGCCGCGACTTCGTTCATGGATCTGCCGATGTCGCCCGTATCGAAGCGCATCATCAAGACCGCATTTGCGCCTTTTTCGGCAGCCACCTTCTTCATACGCTCGACCGCCTCGATGCGGCTGTCGCTGATTAGTTTTGTGTAGCCGCCTATTTCTCCGCCAATAATCGATTTAAAACCGGCGCCGATATTACTGATGAGATTGCGACTTCTCACCAACACGCCAAAAACTTCGCCGTAGACCTTAACGACCTCATAGCCCGGCACATCGTTGGTGGTGACCACTAAAATTTCTTCGTTCATAAATTAAAAGCTTGTGTCAGTAATATGATTCATCTTAGCATTTCTATGAAGTCCGTATGTTGAGATACGGGTTCTAACTCCGTCTTTCAGGCGAGCGGAGCCATGTTCTGAACTTATCCTATGCGACTGACGTTCGAGCTAAAACTTTTGGGCTCGACCCATATCGGTTGTCCGGCCCGCTGTCCTGTACATAGAATATAAGCAACACAATCGCCTCGACAATGGGTATAAGAGTTATGAGCAGCCACCATGCGCTTCGGCCGGTGTCGTGGAGCCGCCGAACGCTGACGCCGAGCGTCGGCAAAGCTATCGCGAGAAGATAAGCCCAATAGATAGCGAGGACGGCAATTGAATGCGTATTGATGCCGTAAATAACTCCCGAAGTTGACATATATATTAATATAGTGTAAAGTGTTTGCGGGAGTGCACGCTCAAATACGTGCACATTGAAAAAAAGGAGCACCGCAATGCATGTCGTGATACGGTTACCTAAAAGAAACTCTGGCGCAGCTGTTCTTGAGGCATTCCGAAATACGTTGCCCATCGAAACCTCCTCTTCGGTTAAATGGGTTGCAAGCGGATTCACAACCCCAGAGGGGGTCTTCGAAAAAGACCGGGGGTTCGTGCAAAAATGCGGCTACTATGCAACACCCTCGTTCAAAGTGAAGCGTGGCCGCATCATGAGCAGACTTTTCGGCGCAAAACCCGAACGATGGGAAACGTCTCAAAATAGAGCACTGGAACTCAAGTGCTATGGGGGTCTTGAGTACACGAAATTTGAAAGTCAGATTACGCTTTTTCCCCTGATTCCAAGCGACCACTATGCCGAAGTTGTCATGCAAGCCTATCGCTTGTACAGCATCGGCGAATTTGACAGGGTCGCAGTGGACTATGGGGAGGAAGCGTTTGCTCCCGTCCGTAGGGTGTATGACGCCATCATACCCGAGTTCCTCAGCAAGTTAAGTTGAGTAGTGTAACGTTAGATACAGTTACCACTCGCAAAGCCGCCTGATTATGCCGGGCGGCTTTTTCTTTAGGGTAGAGAAGTAACACAGATTCGCCCCGCACGTAGGCCGGGCCATGGCCGAGGAAACGTCGCCCATCAAGCGGTTTTCTGTTTATGAGGACTCTGGAATGTAAAAGTAGGACTTTGAACCCCGTGCATTTTAAATATATCTATGGCATAGTCTGAACGGATAAACGGGAGAAAGGACACCCCATGTTCCGCAAACATCCTCTGGAGAACCCCTCTTTAGCCCCTTTTGGATTGGCGATGCCAATTTCCCAAGACCGGCTGAAGTACACCTCGGATAACGAAATCTGGGTCAACACGGAAAAACTCATCGCAAGGCTGTGGGACAAGTGCAATCGCACCAATGCTCCGCGTCCGTTACCGGTCCAAACTATCGTCCATGAAATCATGCCGGGAGTGGCCCGAGCCAACCGGCTCACTAAGGGCGACTTTCTGTTCGACGGCCTGCCGTATTTGACCCGCGACATCACTATTCTTTCGAGCGTCGTGCAATGGTTTGGCACCAGTTGCGGGCGTTGCTTTCTTGAAGACCCACTTGTCGGCTGTGACCCATCGCATCCCGAACGCGAATTTATGGAAAAGTTCGCGAAGCAGCAAAAGCTCTGGGACCACATGGATATGGTCGCATTCTTCTGTCATGTCTGTACTCCACGGTGTGCTGCCGATACCCGTCTATACTTCTTGGAAACCCCGCACTACTACTCGCCTTCACAGGTCTCTGTGCGGGACAGGGCTGTGGTTGACGGCCTCATGCGGTGGCTGGGGCGCAAGGCAGGCCGCGAATTCGTAGCCCGCTATATCGCTCGCAGGGAACAGGCGTTAAGCAACGCCCGCGAGCGACGCCTCACGGCCGCAAGGAAACAACAGGCGGCCTGATCACAGAAGGCGGCGCTCCGGCGCCGCCTTTTCTCTTGGCAGGGAAGACATTGACAAATCTATATATAAGTAGTACGTTGTATACCGTACGTTCTTGCAACTTATCGAGGGACCTCATATGCAGATTCTCGAGAAATTCCGCAGATTCTGGCGCTCACCCACGCCCGTGGCGCCCCAAACCCAGGCACAGGACGTCTCGCCCGTGAAGCAGCGCCTCCTTGATCTGGGGGCCGACCGGCATGATTTCCTGCAGATTCTTCAGGAAAATCCGTTCGCGCCTGAACTGCGTGCGCTGGCGGCAGAAGTGCTGCTTGAGCGCTATATCGACGACCTGACGCTCGAAGAGCTCGACCTCATCGTCGTCCATACCGCCAACACACCAACGGGCGAGGCGGCGGGAAAGCGGATTCTGCGGCGTGCCACCCACAAAGACCAGCTTGCCCGCGTCCTGCTCAGTATTCCTTCACTGCGTGTGGAAGCGGCCCAACGCACGCTGGCGCAGGATCCCGAACCGCACGACCTGCTGCGCTGTCTGGCGATCCCGGAGGTGCAGGATGAGGCTCTGGAGCGATGGCTGCGCAGCATGCCGCCCCGGGACACCCTGCTGCACGTCTTGCGCTTCGGGCAGCGCAACTATCCGGCATACGGGAAGATCGAGTCCGCCGTCAAGAAGCATATCGAGACGCACGGATTGCGCATCGACCTGACGCCCGCGATGTATGCCGCGGTTGCCCCCGCGCACAGCGGCGCCCTCCACTGACCGTCCGCTTGAGCCGCCCTTCACCGGGCGGCTCCTTTTTATTAAAAACCTCCGCATCCGGGCGCCGCTCGTGGTGTATAAATTGTTCACAAAAATGGATGTAAAATAAAAAGATGACTCATACGCGGGCTGCCGTGGCCGCGGGCGCACTTTGGGCTTTCGCCATGCTCACGCCCGGCGTCGCTCTGGCCGCATCCGCAAGCATCGCCGGGTTATATCCCGCCGCCGACGTGCCCATAGGTGCCACGGTGACCTTTACCGTGTTGACGAGCGGCTTCACCAACCCGGGTTTTTACCTCACCGACTCGTTTCCCGGCGGGGCTACCAACGTTGACATCAACAGCCTGGGTGATTTTTCATGGACGCCCAATCAGGACGAGGTCGGCACGCACACGCTCATCATTACCGTCTCCGACGCTTTGGGGGACAACACGACCGTTTCGCAGACCATCACGGTAGACGCCGCGGCGAGCCTCTCGGCGAGCTCGCCGTCGCCCGCCGCAGCGGTGAGCGCCGGCACAACGGTATCGTTCACGGTCACGCCCTCGGGTTTGTTGAATCCGGCGTACACGGTTGCCGATACGTTTCAAAACTCGACGATGCAAAGCAATGCGCTCAGCGCCGCAGGCGCTTTCAGCTGGACCCCGGTGACGCAGGACATCGGCGTGCACAACATCATCGTGAGCGCCAAAGATCCCTACGGCAACAGCGCCTCTACCTCGGTGACGATAACCGTGCTTTCGGCGGCATACCTCTCCATCACCGACGTGCGGCCGGGGACGAGCATTTATATAGGGGAGCCGGTGTATTTTACGGCAACCCCGATGAACTTCTCCGACCCGGGCTATTCGATAAGCGATTCTTTCGCGGGCCTCAACGCCACCAGCCCGGTCATCGACAGTTCGGGCTATGCGAGTTGGACGCCGGCATATCAGGACATCGGCGTGCACACGCTGACGGTGACGGCGAGCGACAGTACCGGCCGCAGCGCCACCGCACATGTCGCCATTACCGTACTGCCGCAGATCTACGCGACCTCCTCGCCCTCCGCAACACCATACGTGGCGCCGACACAAACACAGACACAAACGCAGACGCAGACGCAGACGTCACAAACCGGCACTACCGGCTCAAACTCCGGCACGACGGGTAAAAAGGCGGCCGCGGGCACGACACAGCCACCGCCGACGCCGCCTGTCACGACGGGCGGAAGTGCGTTCACCCAAACCCAAACGCAGCCGCTGTATACCGACGCGTATACAGCCAACCAGGCGGCGTCTACCATGCCGCCGGCACAAGACGGGAGCGCCGCTCCCGCTACCCCCGCCGCAACGCCCCACGCTCCCGCGGCGCAATCCTTCGGTTCATTCATCATATCAAGCATCGCCAATTTCTTCGGCGCGCTCCTCAAGTTCTTCTAGCGCGGTATACTTGGGACATGTTCGGTGCCGCGGGCATTATCGCGCGTCAGGAAAGCACGCTCATCATCGAGGCGCTCTTGCTCATGCTCGTCGTGGGCATACCCGTCATCGCGCTCGCCGGTTATTTTGCCTGGCGCTACCGCGCGGGCAACAAGGATGCGCGCTATGAGCCCGAATGGGAACATTCGGCAATGGATGAGCTGGTGTGGTGGGCGGTGCCGTTTGAAATAGTGCTCATTTTGGGCGCGCTCGCGTGGCTGAGCGCTCACACGCTCGACCCGTACCGCCCGCTTGCTTCGTCCGCGCCGCCCCTCACGGTAGAAGTCGTCTCGCTCAACTGGAAGTGGCTCTTCATTTACCCCGCGCAGGGCGTTGCCACCGTCAACTATCTCGCCATACCGGCGGCCGTGCCCGTTTCTTTCAGGCTCACCTCCGACGCGCCGATGAACGCGTTATGGATACCGGCCCTGGGCGGGCAGGAGATGACCATGCCCGGCATGGTAACGCAACTGCATCTTATGGCGGACGGGCCGGGGGAATACACGGGCCTCTCGTCGAACTTCAGCGGCGAAGGTTTCGCAGGCATGCAGTTTCCGGTCTACTCGATGACACAAGAGGAGTTTGCGCAGTGGGTTGCGCAGACCAAAGCGGCGACCAGCTCGCTTGATTGGAATTCATACGAAGCGCTGGCGCAACCGAGCGACAATAACCCGGCGGCGTTCTATAGGCTCAGCGATCCCAACCTGTATACTGAAATCGTGAATCAATTTATGGCTTCAACTTCCGGCGGCATGATGATGGACGATAATTGACATGTTCGGCACGCTCACACTTTCGGCATTTGCACAGGGCCCCATCGTGCTGGGGGCGCAGCTGTTCATCGTGCTCGGCGGGCTGTGCATCGCCGGTCTCGTCACGTATCTGGGCCGCTGGCGCTGGCTGTGGGATGAATGGCTCACATCGCTCGACGCCAAAAAAATAGGCGTCATGTATATGATCGTCGGTGTGGTGATGTTCGTGCGCGGCGGCATCGACGCGCTCATGATGCGCCTACAGCAAGCGCTCTCGGTGGGCGCGTCGCAGGGGTATCTCACGCCGGAGCACTTTCAGCAGGTTTTTACCGGCCACGGCACCATCATGATATTTTTTGTCGCGATGCCGGTCGTGTTCGGGCTTCTCAATCTGGTGGTGCCGCCGCAGATAGGCGCGCGCGATCTTGCGTTTCCGTTCCTCAACGCGCTCTCTTTCTGGCTTTTTGCCGGGGGCGCCGCGCTCGTCATGCTCTCGCTGGTGGTGGGGCAGTTCGCGACGACGGGCTGGCTCGCGTACCCGCCGCTCTCGGAGCTGCAGTACAGCCCCGGGGTGGGAGTCGACTATTGGATGTGGGCGCTCCAAATTTCGGGCGCGGGCTCACTCATCGCGGGCATCAATTTTGTCACGACCATCCTCACCAAGCGCGCGCCCGGCATGACGCTCATGCGCATGCCCATTTTTGTCTGGACCGCGCTCGGTTCCATGCTGCTCGTTATTTTCGCTTTTCCGGTGCTCACGGCGACGCTCGCGATGCTCGGACTTGACCGTTACTTGGGTTTTCATTTCTTCACCACGGGCGGGGGCGGCAACATGATGATGTATGTGAATCTCATCTGGACGTGGGGACACCCGGAAGTCTACATTTTGGCGCTGCCGTTCTTCGGCGTGTTCTCCGAGGTGGTGCCCGTCTTTTCGCAAAAGCGGCTTTTCGGCTATACGTCGATGGTCGTCGCGACCATGACCATCGTGTTCTTTTCATTCGTGGTGTGGCTGCACCACTTCTTCACCATGGGCGCGGGGGCGGACGTTAACGCGTTCTTCGGCATTATGACGATGGTCATCGCTATACCGACCGGCGTCAAAATATTCAACTGGCTCTTCACGATGTTCCGCGGGCGCATCATCTTCGCCCTGCCGATGTTGTGGTTCTTGGGCTTCGTCGCGCTCTTTACGCTCGGCGGCATCGCGGGCGTTCTCATGGCGATACCGCCGGCCGATTTTGAGCTCCACAACAGCCTCTTCCTCGTCGCTCATTTTCATACGATGATAGTCTCGGGCGTTCTCTTCGGCCTGTTTGCCGCGATAAGCTATTGGTTTCCTAAAGTCTTCGGCTTCAAACTTGAGGAGCGTTGGGGCGTGCGCGCGTTTTGGTTGTGGGTCGTCGGGTTTATTCTCGCCTTCGGGCCGCTGTACCTGCTCGGATTTTTGGGCGCGACGCGCCGGCTCGATCATTATCCGGCAGGCCTCGGCTGGCAGCCGCTCTTTATAATCGCGGGCGTGGGCGCCGTGTTAATAGCGCTCGGCGTGGGGTGCCAGGGCGCGCAAATCGTGGCGAGCATCCGCCGCCGCGTGCAACTGCGCGACGCCACGGGCGATCCCTGGGGAGGCCGCACGCTCGAATGGGCGCTGCCATCGCCTCTGCCGGAGCACACGTTCGGGCATATCCCGCAGGTGGAGAGCCGCGACGCGTGGTGGGCGATGAAAAAAGAGGGACACGCGCCCGGCGTTCTCGGGGTGCCGGGCACCGACAGGATAATCCGCGTGCCCGCGAACACGCCGCTGCCGCTTTATATGGCGGGTGCGCTCTTTCTCGCGTGCTTCGCGTTGGTGTGGCACATATGGTGGCTCTGGCCGCTTTCTCTCTCCGGTTTTCTCGGGTGCATCATCGCGCGCTCATTTGCGCATGAGACCGAGCGCCCCGTCACCCTATGAAAAACACAACGGACCATAAGGCGTCAATTTTCGGCTTCTGGCTTTACCTCATGAGCGATTGTCTGCTCTTTGCGTCGCTTTTCGCGACCTTCGCCGTGTTACGCGGCAACACCTTCGGCGGGCCCAATGCCGAAGAGCTGCTTAATGTGCCGTTCGTGCTTGCCGAGACGCTCGTGCTCCTCACCTCAAGCTTTACCGCGGGAGTTGCGCTCATCGCGGCACAACTCAACAAGCGCGCATGGGTGTTCGGCGCGCTCGCCGCCACCTTCATCTTGGGCGCGACCTTTCTCGGGCTTGAGCTGCACGAGTTTGCGGGTCTCATCGCGGCGGGCGACGGTCCCGGCCGCAGCGCGTTTCTCTCGGCGTTCTTCGCGCTCGTCGGCACACACGGACTCCACGTGGCTGCGGGGCTGCTGTGGATGCTCATACTTTCTGCGCAAATGCTCTCGCGCCCGGACTTTGAGGCGGCGCCCGGCAACGTGCGCACCAAGCTGCTCGCCCTGGGACTCTTCTGGCATTTTCTCGATGTCGTCTGGATAGGGATTTTCTCGCTGGTGTACCTCTTAGGCGCGACACTATGACTATCAAAAATTACAGCATCGGGTTCGCGCTCTCTCTTATGCTCACCGCGCTCTCCTTCGGCGCAGTGTGGCTTCACTACTATAATCATCACCGCTGGCCGACGCACCAGGAGCTTTTTGTCTGGATTATCGCGCTTGCGGTGGTACAGCTTGCGGTGCAGGTATATTTCTTCCTCCACCTGGGGCAGGGAGAAGCCGCGCGGCTCAATGCCGCGATGTTCGCGCTCGCCGCCGTGCTCGTCGCGGTGGTGGTCGGCGGCTCGCTTTGGATAATGACGAGCCTCAACGCGCGCATGCAAATGAGCCCAGACCAGATGATGGAATATATGCAGCATCAAAACGACGCGATGTGATGAACGTTTGTACCGAGTACCTCACTCTCACCAAGCCGGGCATTGTCGTGAGCAATACGCTCGTTGCCGCGGCGGCGTTCGTCTTCGCCTCGCGCTTATATGCGGGATTCATCGATTGGTCGAAATTCACGCTCTTGCTCGCCGGACTCGCCTGTATCGTCGGTAGCGCATGCGTCTTTAATAATGTCGCCGACCGTGCGCTCGATGCGCGCATGGCGCGCACCGCCGCGCGCGCGGTTGCTGCGGGCAAAATTTCGCCCTTTGCCGCAAACATGTTCGGTTCGGCGCTGCTTCTGGCCGGCGTGGTGCTGCTTCTGCGGGTCAATTTTCTTGCGCTTGGAGCGGCGTTGGGAGGCTTCGTGGTGTATGTGTTTATGTATACGCCGCTCAAGCCCCGAAGTGCGGGCGCGCTCTTTGTGGGCGCGGTCGCGGGCGCCATGCCGCCTGCAGTGGGCTACGCCGCTGCGGCGCAGACGCTGGATCTTTGGGCGCTCGGGCTCTTCGCCTTCATGTATCTCTGGCAGCTGCCGCATTTTTGGGCCATCGCGCGCTACCGGTTTGACGACTACAAGAATGCGGGCGTGCCGCTGCTGGCCCGCGAGCCCAAAAGCGAACAGGAAAAAACCCGCGCACGGCGCATATTCTTCGGTTCGCTCATAGTGCTCGTGCTTTTTTGCGCCGTGCTCGTCTGGTAGCTAGCGCGGCACGCGGATACTCCAGAGGTGGGCGAGGTAGGGAAGCAGCGTGCCTAAAAGAAACGCGCCCACGGCGCTCGTGGCGATGGCGCCGCCTGCGGAGCCGCCCATAATAATGTTGCTTAGACCCACGAGGTTGATCAAAAGCAGCGCGCCCATCACGGTGTAGAAATTGATGACGCTCCACCATTTAAGCGACGCCATATCGGCAAGGTGCACGTGTGCGAAGTGTTCCATATACTGTTCGAGCCCTTCGAGCATGAGCCGTTCCTGCGCGGCGCGCGCGCCTACGAAATAGCCCACGGCGATACCGACGAGCGCCGCGGGAATGCTGTAGGGCAGCGTGGCGAGCGCCCATGGCCAAAAGGAAAGCGTCAGTGTCGCGATGACAAAGAGGAAGAACGCAGTCATGATGAGCCGTATCCTTCTGAAGTCGTCAGCAACGGCGTATTTGAGCGCCGTGATGAATATGAGAAAGGCCGCGAGCGCGGCGACGGTGAGCGGTATAGCCACAGAAAGATGCTCCATTCGCCAGATTATTGTATCATCATTTGATGCAGGAGCAGCACCGCCGCAGCGTCTTTAAGGCGGTGCGCGGGTGATTTGTGGGCTATACTTGAGCTGTGCAGAAAAAATCTTTTGTGAGGAGATTTTTTAGGGCGCTCGGGCCCGGCTTCATCACCGGCGCGGCCGACGATGACCCTTCGGGTATCGCGACGTATTCGCAGACGGGAGCGCTCTTCGGCACGAGCCAATTGTGGGTGGTGCTTTTTTCCTATCCGTTCATGACGGCGGTACAGGAGATGTGCGGGCGCATCGGGCTCGTGACAGGTAAGGGCCTCGCGGGCGTCATCCGCACCTATTACTCGCGCCGTTTGCTCGCCTTCGCGGTGCTCCTCCTCGTCATCGCCAACACCATAAACATCGGCGCGGATTTGGGTGCGATGGCCGCGTCCATAAATCTGCTTATTCCGGTGCCGTTCGTCATAACGCTTGTCGTCATCACGCTCTTCACGTTGGGGTTGCAGGTGTGGGTGCCGTATCCCCACTACGCCAGGTTCTTGAAGTGGCTCACGCTCTCGCTTCTGGCCTACGTGGTCACGGCGCTCATCGTCACGCATGATTGGGTGCCGGTTTTACATGCCGCGCTGGTGCCGCACGTGTTTTCGGGTAAAGCCTATCTCTTTAACCTCGCCGCGTTTCTCGGCACCACTATTTCACCGTACCTTTTCTTTTGGCAGGCGGATGAAGAGGTTGAAGAAGAGGTTATGCGCGGGCAGCTGCGCGGGATGGGGAAGGGTGTGCCTAAAATAAAGAGTGACGATGTGCTTAACATGCGTATAGATACGGCGCTCGGCATGCTCTTTTCGAACCTCATCACGTTCTTCATTATTGTTTCGGTTGCCTCGACGCTCGGCAGTACCGGCGCGCCGTTGGTGACCGCCGCCGCCGCCGCTTCGGCTCTGCGGCCCGTGGCGGGGAATTTCGCATTTTTACTTTTTGCGCTCGGTATCGTGGGCACGGGGCTTTTGGCCGTGCCGGTCTTGGCGGGCTCGGCGGGCTACGCGGTCGCGGAAGCGCTTAACTGGCGGGAGGGTCTCGGCGCGCGCCCCTCGCAGGCGCGCGGCTTTTACGGCATCATTGCGCTCGCGACGGTGGTGGGCCTCTTCGTCAACCTCTCACCCGCGGGCCCCATGCTGATGCTCTACTGGGCCGCGATGCTCAACGGAGTCCTGGCGCCGCCGCTCCTCCTCATTTTGCTGTTCATCGCCAATAATAAGAAGATCATGGGTGCGCGCACCAACTCGTGGCTCTCAAATGTGTTTGGGGTTGTTATCACCCTCGTGATGGGCGGCATCGCGCTCCTCTTGCTGTGGCAAACGCTTAACCCGTAGCCCCCAGTGGCGGTATACTGGAGTCATGAATCATAATTTTAAAGCCACAGGACTCGCGCTCACGCCGGAGTTGCGCGCATATACCGAAAAACGCCTCGCGCATGCCGACAAATTCCTCGGCGGCGATTCGACCGCGCACGCCGACATCGAGCTTGAATATTCCGAGCACAATGAGACGGGCAAGTACCGCGCCGAGTTTACTCTCGCTCAAGGCGGGAACATCTTTCGCGCATCGCGGTGGGGAAGCACGATGCACGAAGCGGTTGACCTGGCGGTGGGCGAGTTAACGGGGGAGCTCAGCCGCACCAAAGAAAAGCGTCAAAATGTCCTGCGCCGCAGCGCGGTTAAGGTTAAAGAATATCTGCGCGGCTGGCGGAAAAAAGTGTAAAGGGCATCTCTTTTTTACCCTCGGGGATTACTTTCAAAATCTCAAGCTTCCCGTCTTTGAGCTGCGCTTCCGTGACAATGACGCGCTTGCCGTCCGGGGTAAAAAAATGCGCGCGCTGCGGGACGTCAAAATGTTTTGAATCAAAGGCCCGTATCTTGAGCAGGTTTTGTCGCGGGTCGCCGCTCAGTTCAACGAGTGCGTCCGCATCGGTAAATTTTTTGGTATACGTCGCTCTGCCTTCATCTTGCGGTTCGGCGGTAATTTCACCGGCGACCCACGCGGGCAGCACTTCAGCGAGCAGATTGCCGCCCTCGGTTGCAAGCAATTGCAGCAAGACCGAGCCCTTCAGCGGCCAATCTTCCGGAGTAATTTCAATACGGGCCTGGGCCACAATCGCTCCGGCGTCCATTTTTTCGTTCATTTGCATGATGGTGACGCCGGTCTCGCGCTCGTCGGCGAGTATGGCCGAGTATATCGGTGAAGCGCCGCGGAACTTCGGCAGGAGCGACGGGTGGACGTTGAGACTGCCGCGACGCGGAATATCCAAAATCGCTTTCGGTATTAATTTTGCATAGGCCGCCACAACGAACACATCCCACTCGGTGTTTTTCAGCTCCGCGACGAAGGCCCCGTCTGTAAGGGTTGCGGGCGAGGCGACATCGATGCCGCGCTCAAGCGCCCAGGCCTTGGCGGGCGAGGGGGCGAGTTTGAGTCCGCGGCCCTGCGGTTTGTCGGGGGCGGTTACCACGAGCGCGGGGAGGAGGCCGTTCTTTTCAAGCGCATTCAAAACATCAACGCTAAAGCGCGGTGTGCCGAAAAACGCAAAAAGCACGTCGCTATTCTTTTTCCTGTGCATCTAAGTGTTCGGCTTTATCGGTAAAGAGGATGCCGTCGAGATGATCCATCTCGTGCTGGAATATCTGCGCCAAGAGCCCCGATGCGTGATAGGTGAACGGCTTCCCGTTTTCATCGAACGCTTTGAGGCTCGCTTTTTCGGAGCGTTTGACCATGCCGTACATGCCGCGCACCGAGAGGCAGCCCTCGGACATCGGCGTTTTCTTTTTTGAGATGCGCAAAAATTCCGGGTTGATGAAAACACGGGCACGCGGCTCGCCCGCGACGGGCCCGCCGTCTTCTGCTGCAGCGAACACCTTTCCCGCGACGATAAAAATGCGCAGTGAGCTGCCCACCTGCGGCGCCGCAAGCGCCACCCCGTGCTCTTCCGGCGCGAGGGCGGCCGCCATTTTCTTGAGCAAGGCGGTGAGTTTGCGCGTGCCGAAATCCTTCTTTGCGACGGGCTTGGCTTTTTGGCGCAGTACCGGCTCGCCGACTTGTACAACCGTTTCCTTCATATACACTTAATACCATGGAGCATATCAGTTCTCACCTCGACGGCAAAGCAAGCAAACGCGACAAGGCAACGGAGCGCGGCGAGCTCATGCGCTACTTTATGGAACGGCTCAACCGCACCCGCGCGCGAGACGGCTACCCGCCTTTAACGCTTGCGCGCATGGGGCGCGTCCTCGTGGCTATCCCCACCAAAGATCTCTACTATCTTAAGAGCGTATGCGACCAGGCAACCGATTTCTCCAAAAAATTCTGGTGGGAGGTGAGCCCGAAGAAGCACGCGGACTCCCATGAGTGAACGCTTTGTGATTGAGGGGCAGGGCGGCACAAAAAAACTGCGCGGCACCCTGGCCGTCAAAGGCGCCAAAAACGCCGCGCTCAAGGCGCTCCCGGCATCCGTTTTGTTTGCGGACGGGATGCCGCTTGAAAACGTGCCGGATATTGAAGACGTGCGGCGCATGCGCGAGCTTTTGGCGGGGCTGAGCGCCGGGCCGGCGCTGCACAAAGAGGTGGCCGAGCGTCTGCGCGCCTCCATCGTGCTCACGGGGCCCGTGCTCTCACGCTGGGGGCAGGTGAGCTTCCCCTTTCCGGGCGGTTGTGTCTTAGGCGAGCGGCCCATCGATTTGTTTTTGCAGGGCTTCAAGGCGCTCGGCGCTGAAGTCGAAGAAAAAGAGAGTTTCTTTCACTTCCGCGCGGCCGGAGGCAAGCTCAAAGGCGCGCGCATCTTCTTTCCGTTTGTGTCGGTAACGGCGACCGAGACGCTCATGCTCGCCGCCGTGCTGGCGCAGGGGGAGACGGTGCTCCAAAACGCGGCGCTCGAACCCGAAATTCCTATTCTCGCGGCGTATCTCAACGCTTGCGGCGCGCATATTGAGGGTGCCGGCACGCCGACCATCACCATTCAAGGCACAAACGGCGCACTGCTCCGGGCAAACGGCCGCGTGTTTACGGTACCGCCGGACAGAATCGAGGCCGGAAGTTTCGTGATTTTGGCGGCGCTCGCGGGCGAGGAAGTTGAAATTACCGGCTGCGAGCCCGCGCACCTGAGCGCCTTGCTGGCGCTCATGCGCCGCGCCGACGTTGACTTTAAGATCGGAAAAGATTCAATAACCGTTTTTGGCGGCCACAAACCAAACAGCGCCCATAAACTCATATCCGCGCGCACGCATGAATACCCCGGCTTTCCGACGGATCTGCAGGCGCCCTATGCCGTTTTTATGACCCAGGCAAGCGGCGAGGGGACGCTTTTGGAGACGATTTTCGACAGCCGGTTTCAGTATGTCGACGCGCTCGTGCGCATGGGCGCCGACATCACCGTCATGAACCCGCAAAAAATTTTGGTGCGCGGGCCGCGCGGCCTCACCGGCAAAGAGCTCGAAGGCCCCGACCTGCGCGCGGGTCTGGCCTATATCATCGCGGCAAGCATCGCCGAAGGCTCCTCAAAAATAAATAACGCCTACATCATCGACCGCGGCTATGAGCGCATCGAAGAGCGCCTGCAAAAATTGGGGCTCAACATCAAGCGGGAAAAGATATAAATCAAAAGCCGCTGACCCCCGGGGAATCAACGGCTCGCGCGCCACGTCTCACCTGCTCGTTCCGCTTTTCAGTGTTTTATGCACCTATAGCTTTCCAAGCGATTTGATTGATGTGAGCAGTCGCCTGCGCTTTCGAAATGGCTGTAGGCTGGGCAGCGTGAATCGAAGGCGCGATGAAACTATCTATGCAAAGTATTGCTCACAATATAACATATGTCAAGTTACGTGATGCGCGTTTGTGGAGTAGAGGGAAGGGGAGTATTATGTACGGGCTTTGGCGTACTTCACTCCAAAACTCGGCATCGACTTAGGGACGGCTAATACGCTCGTCTATGTGCCGGGGCGCGGAGTTGTCCTCAATGAGCCGTCGGTGGTGGCCATTTCGGAAATCGACAAGCGTATTCTCGCGGTCGGCATGGAGGCAAAAGAGATGATCGGCCGCACGCCCGGCGAGATTGTCGCCTACCGGCCTCTGCGAGACGGGGTCATTGCCGATTACCGCGTGACGCAGGCGATGCTGCGCTACTTCATCAGCAAAACGCTCGGCAAATTTCAAATCTTCAAACCTGAGGTGATGGTCTCGGTGCCCACGGGCGTCACCTCAACCGAGCGCCGCGCGGTGGTTGAGGCGGCCGTGCGCGCCGGCGCGCGCGGCGCCTATGTGGTGAAGGAGTCGGTCCTCGCCGCTATCGGCGCGGGCATTCCTATTCATGAGGCGCGCGGCAACATGGTGGTGGACCTCGGCGGCGGCACAGCCGACGTGGCCGTCATCAGCCTCGGCGGCGTCGTGGCTTCCACGAGCGTCAAGTGCGCGGGCGACCGGCTCGACCACGCCATTACCGATTACATCAAAAAAAACTTCAACCTCGGCATTGGCGATAAGACCGCCGAGGACGTCAAAATCGCCATAGGTTCCGCCGTACCGATGGAGGGAGAGCTTGTCGTGAACGTCCGCGGCCGCGATTTCATTACCGGTCTGCCGCGCGTCGTTGAAATAAAAACTAACGACATTGTCAAAGCAATCGGCAAAGAGCTGCGCGAAATCATCAAAGCGATACGCGATGTCTTGCAGGAAACGCCGCCCGAACTCGCCTCCGACATCATCGACCGCGGCATCACCATGACGGGCGGCACGAGCCTGTTGCGCAACTTCCCGGAGCTCGTCTTGCGCCGCACGGGGGTGCGGGCGCAGGTGGCCGAAGATCCGCTCACCGCCGTGGCGCGCGGCACGGGTATCGCCTTGGAGCACCTTGAAACCTATAAACGCGCGGTCGTCGCCAAGCGCTGACCGCCCCGTTGTTTTATACTCTTGGCATGGAGCACCATGCATATCTCTATGAAGGCCCGCAGGAGCTTTTTGACGCGCTCGCGCGCGACGCGCGCGAGCGCTGGGGCTTTAAGCCGGGGAGCGCCGACGTCCATATTTTGCAGTTTGAAAAATTCGGCATAGATGAGGCGCGGGCGCTCTACCGTCGCGCCGGGCTCAAAAGCGCCTCGGGGCGCGCGCTGTTTGTCATCGGCATCGTCTCAACGACGAGCGAAGCCCAACAGGCACTTTTAAAATTGTTCGAAGAGCCCCAGCGGGGCACCGTGTTCGTGCTTCTGATGCCGCACGGTAGCATGCTTCCGACGTTGCGTTCGCGTTTTTTGCCCTATCCGGAGCGGCTTCAAGCGGCACCGCCCGCATCGGTTAAAAAGTTTCTTGCGGGTTCCGGCGGCGAACGTAGCGCGCTTATTGCAGCCCTCCTCAAAGACGAGGAGGGTACGAAGGAGCGCGTACGTGATTTTTTAAACGGGCTTGAGGCGGCGCTCCACCCGAAGATGTCCTTGCTCCAGGCACGCACGGCGCTTGAGGATATCGCCAAAGCGCGCTCGTACGTCGGCGATCGCTCGCCTTCGCTCAAAATGCTCCTCGAGCATCTCGCGCTTTGTGTGCCGCAATTGAAATGACACCACGGATCCTGAAAGAACGCAAAGCAAGACTCGCCAAGCTCGACCGCGCGCTTAAAAAACTTTTTCCCCGCGCGCGCCTTGAGCTTGTGCATTGGAGGACGCCCTGGCAGCTTCTGGTGGCCGTGCAATTGAGTGCGCAATGTACCGACAAAATGGTGAACAACATAACGGCGTCTCTCTTCAAAAAATATCCGACGCTCGAGAGCTACGTGCGCGCCGACCCGCGCGCGTTCGCCCGCGACATCAAATCGTCCGGTTTTTATAAGAACAAAACAAAGAACATTCTTGGCGCGGCGAGGATGATCAGAGAAAAATTCGGCGGCCGGGTGCCACGCACCATGGACGAGCTGCTCACGCTCCCCGGCGTGGCGCGCAAGACCGCCACCGTGGTACTTAAAGAAGCCTACGGCGTTACGGCGGGCATCACGGTTGACACCCATGTCATCCGCTTCGTGCAGCGCTTTGATTTGAGCGATTATAAGGACCCGGTGCGCATTGAGAAGGATTTGATGCGGCTCGTGCCCCGGCGCGAGTGGGGAAGCATTACGCACCGCATCATTCACTACGGCCGGTATCTCGCACCCGCGCGGAAGTATGACACCACCAAAGACCCGCTCGTTGCCATCTATCCCAAGGCCGGGAAACGCTTCCGTGTATAATAAGCTTCATGGCGTATGATTTTAAGCCGCTCGGCAAGCGCATAAAGGATATAGAGGAGAAGCTCGCCCGCGAGCTCTCGGGCATTCGCACGGGCCGCGCGGGGCCGGCGGTCCTGGATGCGGTGCTCGTTGAAAGCTACGGCACGCGCATGCCGATAAACCAAATAGCCGCCATCTCTGTGGAAGACGCGCGTACACTGCGCGTGGCGCCCTGGGATTCGTCCCAAAACAAAGAAATAGAAAAGGCGATAACGCTCGCGAATCTCGGGCTTTCGGTGGCGGTTGACGAGCGGGGCGTGCGCGTTTCCTTCCCCGAGCTCACCGCCGAGCGTCGCACCGCGCTCGTGAAGCTTGCCAAGCAAAAGGTCGAAGAAATACGCGCGGCGCTGCGCGCCGCGCGTGACGACACCTGGAGCGATATCCAAAAAAAGGAAAAGGACGGCGCCATGTCCGAAGACGAAAAATTTCGCGCCAAAGACGAAATGCAAAAGCTCGTCGACGCGGCGAACAAAGCTTTCGACGCGCTTCTCTCCCGCAAAGAGCAGGACATTGTGGGTTAACCCGAGCATATGAGCGTCATACTTTTTATATTATGTTTAGTGGCGCTTATCATCGTGCATGAGTTCGGCCACTTCAGTGTCGCAAAACTCTTCGGCATCAGGGTAGACGAATTCGGTATTTTCTTTCCGCCGCGCATCTGGGCTTTTACAAAAGGGGAGACGGAGTATTCGCTCAACTGGCTGCCGTTCGGCGGCTTCGTGAGGATTTTCGGCGAGAATTACGACGAAGGAGAAGGCGAGCCGCGCAGCTTTGTCAATAAAAACCGCTGGGTGCAGGCCGCCGTGCTGGTTGCGGGCGTTACCATGAACATCATTTTTGCCTGGCTGCTGCTCTCGGCCGGCTACATGATCGGTCTGCCGACTTCGGTGGAGCATGTTGGCTTCGGCACCACTTCAAATCCGCAGGTCATGGTGGTCAATGTGCTGCCCGGCTCGCCCGCACAGCAGGCCGGGCTCATGCCGGGCGACACAGTCGTGGCGGTGCAGACGGGCACCGCCTCCGAGCCCGCGGGGCAAAACGCGCAGCAAACGCAACAGTTTATAACGGCACATCAAGAGGAGAGCGACGTTATTACGGTTTTGCGCGACGGACAATCTATGACGTTCGTCGCCAAACCCGCGGCCGGCTTAGTAGAGGGACGCAAGGTCATCGGCGTCGAGTTCGACGACGTCGGCACGCTCAAGCTCTCGCCGCCCGTGGCGCTCATCCAGGGCGCGGTATTGGGCTGGGATATCACCAGGACGACCGCCGCGGGGCTCGGGCACTTCTTTGCACAAATATTCGAAGGCCGCGCCGATTTTTCCCAAGTGAGCGGACCCATAGGTATCACGGCCTTCGGCGCGGCGACGCTCAAGCAGGGATTCTCGGCGGCCGTGGTGCTCGTGGCGCTCATTTCAATAAACCTAGCGCTCCTCAACCTTCTGCCCGTGCCGGGACTCGACGGCGGACGGCTCCTCATTGTCGCCATTGAAGGCGTCACGCGCCGGCGCATACCGGTGGCGTGGGTGAGCTATCTCACGCTCGCGGGCCTCGCCGCGCTCGTCCTCCTCATGCTCGTCGTCTCCTACCACGACATCTCCAAATTGGTGGGGTAGAGCCTCTTTTGCTTCATTAATTGTTTAGCCGTACAATGGCTACACCTATGAAGCAGTCCCAGCTCTTCACCAAGACCCGCCGCGAGGCTCCGGCCGACGAGGTCTCCAAAAACGCGCAGCTCCTCATCCGCGCCGGCTTTGTCCATAAAGAAATGGCGGGCGTCTATGATTTGCTGCCATTGGGGCTGCGCAGTTTTAACAAGGTCGTCGGCATCATCCGGGAGGAGATGAACAGCATCGGCGGCCAAGAACTCCACCTCTCGGCGCTTCAAGACCCTGAGGTGTGGCAAAAGACCGACCGCTGGGACGACAAAAAAGTAGACAGCTGGTTTAAAACTTCGCTCAAGCAGGGCGGGGAATTGGGTTTGGGCTTCACCCATGAAGAGCCGCTCACCGCTTTAATGCGCGAGCACCTCTCTTCTTATAAAGACCTGCCGGCATACGTTTACCAATTTCAAACCAAGTTCCGCAACGAGACGCGCGCCAAATCGGGCCTCATGCGCACGCGCGAGTTTGTCATGAAAGATCTCTATTCATTTGCCAAAGACGAAAAAGAACATCAGGCGTTTTATGAAAAGGCCGCCGACGCATACACCAAAATCTTTGAGCGCGTGGGTTTGGGCGAGAATACCTACAAGACCTTCGCCTCCGGCGGCAGCTTCAGCAAATTCAGCCACGAGTTTCAAACCGTGTGCGACGCGGGAGAGGACATCATCTACATCCACAAAGAAAAAAACATCGCCATCAACAAAGAGGTCTTCACCGACGAGGTCAAAAAAGACTTGGGGTTGAGCGACAATTTCACCGAGGCAAAAGCCATTGAAGTGGGCAATATCTTCACGCTCGGGACCCGCTTCTCGCAGGCGCTCGGGCTCACCTATAAAAACAGTGAAGGGAAGGAGGTGCCTGTTTTCATGGGCTCCTACGGCATCGGGCCGGCCCGGCTCATGGCCACTGCGGCCGAGCTCATGGCCGATGAAAAAGGTTTGGTCTGGCCTGAGAGTATCGCGCCCTTCCGCGCGCATCTCATTGAAATAAACAACGGCAATCAGGACGTGACCGACGATGCCAAAGAACTGTATCGCGAGCTTACCGAGGCGGGTGTCGAAGTCTTGTGGGACGACCGCGATGCGCGCGCAGGCGAAAAGTTCGCCGACGCCGACCTCATCGGCATTCCGCTGCGCATCGTCGTGTCCGAAAAAACGCTCGCCGCCGGCAAATACGAATGCGTCGAGCGCCAAAGCGGCACGGTTTCCCACAAAAGTATCCAAGAACTTATCGGAGTGCTCACCTGACGATCCTGCCGCATGCCCAAAAGCCTGAAAAACAGATTCGCTCCGCTTTTCTCAAACGACGTCGGCATAGATCTGGGGACGGCCAACACGCTCGTCTACCTGCGCGGCAAGGGCATCGTAGTCACCGAACCGTCGGTCGTCGCGGTCAATCAAAAAACGGGGCAGGTGGTCGCGGTTGGTGCCGCCGCCAAGGCGATGCTCGGTCGCACGCCCGGCCATCTTACCGCCGTGCGCCCCTTGGTTGACGGCGTAGTCTCCGACTTCGAGGCCACCGAAGAAATGCTCGCGTATCTCATGAATCGCGCACAAGGCGTCTCGCGCAAGATGCTCGGACCGCGCGCGGTCATCGGCGTGCCCTCAGGCATCACAAACGTCGAAATTCGCGCCGTAGTAGACGCCGCGCGCGGCGCCGGCGCGCGCGAGGTGCATATTGTTGAAGAACCTATGGCGGCGGCCTTGGGTATTAGACTGCCTGTTCGTGAGGCGGTGGGTTCGATGATAGTGGACATCGGCGGCGGCACCGTTGATATCGCGGTACTTTCGCTCGGGGGCATCGTCCGTTCCAAAAACCTGCGCGTGGCGGGCGACAAGCTCAATCAGGACATCATCGCGCATGTGCGCAGCGAATTTAAAATGCTCATCGGCGAAAAAACCGCCGAGAACGTCAAGATGGCCATCGGTTCGGTGCGCGAGGGCGGCGAGCACCTTGAAGCGCTGGTGCGCGGACGCGATTTGATCACAGGCCTGCCGCGCGAGGTGCTCATTACCGACCAGGATGTGCGCGAAGCCATCAGCCAATCAATAGACACGCTCATTGAGAGCGTACGCGAAGTGCTCGAGACGACTCCTCCCGAAATTTTGGCCGATATCATGCGCGGCGGCATCGTGCTCGTGGGCGGCGGCGCGCTCCTTAAAGGCCTCGATTCGCTCCTCTCCCAATGGCTCAAAGTGCGCGTCGTGGTCGCCGACGATCCCATCACCGCCGTGGCCCGCGGTACCGGCGTCATTCTTGAGAACCTCGACGCGCATCGCGACGTCTTCCTTGAACATGACGACGATCTCGCGTAACCGTCGCAGCCGCCTGCCGCTTTCGCGCCTCGCAAAGTTCGGGGCGCTCGCGCTCATACTGGCGGCGGCGCTCTTCTGGCGCGCCGCGCTCAGCGGGCTCCTGTGGCGCGCGCTCGCGCCTGTGGCGGCATGGCGCGATTCGCTTGATGCGACGCAAAATGCCGCGCTGCGCGCGGAGCTCGCTTCGACGACCGCCGCCTTGGCCGACCGCGACGCGCTGTATGCGGAGAACGCGGCCCTTAAGGCGCAGCTTGGCCGCAGCGCCGCCGCGCCGCGCCTTGCGGCGCTTGTGCTCGAGCGTCCGCCCGGCATCCCCTATGACACGCTTATCATCGACGCGGGGCAGAACCTGGGCGTAGCGGCGGGCGACGCAGTTTACGCAGGCGGCACTACGCTCATCGGGCAGGTGACGGAGGCCTATGCCACGACCGCGCGCGTGACACTACTCTCCGCGCCGGGACAGTCCTATCAGGCGCTTATCCGCGGCACCGTGCCTGTTTCAATGGCGGGGCAGGGTGCGGGCTCGCTGAAGGGCGAAGTCCCCGCGCAAACGCAGGTGGGCGTGGGAGACCCCGTGCTTTTTGCGGATATCGCGGGCGGTTATACGGGCAGCGTGTCGCACGTGGATGCGCCCGAAGGCGAATCATTTGAAGTGGTATATGTGGCGCTGCCGGTTGATCTGTTCTCACTGCGCTATGTCTTCGTGCAGACGAAATCATTATGACCCGCTCTCGCCTTTTTGCCGCCGTTGCCGCGGCCTCCGTGTTCTCCGGCATTCTGCTGGCGTGGTGGCCCTTCGGGCTTTTGGGCGTGGTAATTGCGGCTCTTGGCAGCGACTGGTTCTTTGCTGTGACGCTCGGGCTCCTGCTTGATCTTGCCTGGGGGCCGCCCGTGGGCGCATGGCATATACTGCCGCTGCCGTTCACGTTCCTCGCACTCATGTGTGCGTTCGCGCGATGGACGCTCGGCGGCCGTTTGCGCGCGGCGGTACGCCTGACGCTCTAGCTTTTTGATTTCGCGCGCCAAAGCGGCTATACTTTCCCTGATGCGCAGACGCTGGAGGAAAGGTGCAAGGCTCACACGGGAGATTTTCCCGGACGAGATCCTCATCGATTCTTCGAATTTGCCCCGGTTCGACACCGACCAGTTCGAAGGCCGCATGGAACGGCCGCTGGGCCGGCGCGTGTTGTGGTTTGTCGGCGGCGCGGTGGCGCTCGTTATGTTGGCGCTCGCCGTGCGGGCGGGCGATCTGCAATTGCTGCGCGGGACCGCGTTTGCCGAAGAGGCGCAGAACAACCAGCTCAACGAGCGCGTCCTCTTTGCCGACCGCGGCGTCATCGAGGATCGCAACGGCACTCCGCTGGCATACAACCAACGCGCGGATGTCGGCGACGATTTCGCGCAGCGCGTCTACGACGCGCTGCCCGGCCTCGCGCACGTCGTGGGCTACGTAAAGCCGCCCGCCAAAGATTCTGGCGGTACCTACTATCGCACGGCCTTCGAGGGCATGGCGGGGGCCGAAGCGGCTTTCAATAGTGAACTGCAGGGACAAAACGGCGTTGCGCTCACCGAAACCGACGCCCGCGGCGGCGTGGTCTCACAAAGCGTCGAACAGCCGCCCGTGCCCGGGGCGCAGGTGCGGCTCTCTATTGACGCCAATGTAACCAACGGTCTTTATGCAACCATCGCCGCCATCGTTAATCAGTCGCACTTCCAGGGCGGGGCGGGGGTCATTATGGACGTGAGGACGGGCGAGCTTCTCGCGCTCACGAGCTATCCGGAATATTCATCGCAGGCCTTAAGCGACGGCGACGCGCAGGCAATCGCCGCATATACGACCGATCCGCATCAGCCCTTCCTCGACCGTGCGGTCGACGGCCTCTACTCGCCGGGCTCCATCGTCAAACCCATCATGGCTGTGGCGGCCCTCACCGAGGGTGTCATCAGCGAAAACAAAGAAATACTTTCCACCGGCTCGATTTCGGTCCCCAACCCTTATGACTCCGCGCATCCGAGCATCTTTCTCGATTGGCGCGCCAACGGCTGGATGGATATCCGCCACGCCATCGCCTACTCATCCGACGTGTACTTTTATGAAGTGGGCGGGGGATATCAGGATCAAGCGGGGCTCGGCATCACCAATATTGATAAATATCTGCGCCTCTTCGGCTTTGGCGCGCCGACCGGCTTCGCGGGCTTCACCGAGCCTGCGGGCGTCATCTCGACCCCGGCGTGGAAGGCGGCAAACTTCTCAAACGACCCGACCTGGCGGCTGGGCGACACGTATCACACCGCCATCGGCCAATACGGAACGCAGATAACGCCGCTGCAGGCTGTGCGCGAGGCCGCAGCGCTCGCCAACGGCGGGACCCTGCTCACGCCCACGCTCCTCGCGAGCTCAACGCCGCAGGGCGTTAACCTCAATTTGCCCGAACACAATTTGGAGGTCGTGCGCGAGGGCATGCGGCTGGGCGTCACGGGCGGCATTGCCACCCAGGTCAACTTCGACTTCGTACACGTCGCCGCTAAAACCGGCACCGCGCAGGTGGGCGTGCATAACGAATATCAAAACTCCTGGATGATCGGCTTCTGGCCCTACGAGAATCCGCGCTATGCTTATGCCTTTGTGCTCGAGAAGGGGCCTGCGGGTACGCTCATCGAAGCGCCGACGGTCGGCCACGATTTTTTCACCTGGATGGAGCAGAACGCTCCGCAGTACCTCGGCAATTAGCCCCGGGGTTGACAGCGCGCGGCGTTCCATTACACTTATGTCTCAATATGCCTAAAGAAGAACTTATCTCGCAAGAAAAATTCGAAGAACTCACCCGCGAGCTCGACGAGTTGCGCACCACCCGCCGCAAGGAGGTGGCCGAGCAGCTTGAATACGCCCGCAGTTTGGGCGACCTCTCGGAGAACGCCGAGTATCAGGAGGCGCGCGAAATGCAGGCCGCGGTCGAGGAACGCATTCAAAAACTTGAGGCCATCCTCAAAAACGCCAAAATAGTCCGGGCGGGGAAGTCCGACACGGTGGGCATGGGTTCGAAGGTTTCCGTGCAGAAGCTCGGCGCCGACGAGAAGCACGGTTATGAAATCGTCGGGGCGGAGGAGGCCGACATCATCGCCGGCAAAATTTCATATCACTCGCCGCTGGGGTCGGCCTTGCTCGGCAAAAAGAAGGGCGATGAATTCTCCTTTCACACCCCCAAAGGAACACAAAAATATAAAATCTTAAAGGTCGAGTAAAGCGAAACCCCGGGCCAACCTGGTCCGGGGTTTTTGTTTAGTCGCGCATGAGCACTTGGCTCATGAGCTTACTGCGGGAAGGGGAGAATTTGCGGGTGATTAAGGCTACGAAGATAACCTGGACCGCTAAAAACACCCACTGGGTTGCTGCTCCCGCGATCGTGTATTCCGTAATCGCCAGAACGCCGCAGATGCCGCCTGCCATGATGAAGAGCCATGGCATGAGCATTTCGTTGGCAGGGTCTTTCCATGAATTGACCATCATGGGGACCGAGCCGACTATTGCTGCCACGAGACTGAACACTATGGCGAGGTCTGGGTCGCCCGTAATGGCCCAGCTGCATACCGCGACGGCGACGATGCCGACGCAGTAAGTGTCCAGATTCTTCCAGCCGAGTGTCGCGTTGCAGTAAAGGCTGGCAGAGATAACCGCCAGACATCCGAGCACATAGGCGATCATTTGCCACGCGATTTGATGTTGGGCCACCATGCCCGCGAGCACGACGCCATCCATCAAGCACCAGGAAATCCAGGTCGATATCGTCGGACGCGTTTTGCTTTTGAAAACTCCACGCACATACGGAATATATGCGAACGCGGAGAAGACAAAAGAGAGAATCGCAAACTGAGATGAGCCCATCTCCGCCTCCCTGTTCGTTTGAGAAGTGTGAAGAACGCTTGGTTTTATGTTACCGTTATTTCATAAATATGTCAAGTCTACGGAAAGGCCAAAAATAAAGCTAAAATAGCTGGATGTTTTGGGCAGACCGGCTGGCCGGTGAAATTGAAAAGAAATACGGCAAGCGCAAACCCGTTATCATCCGCGATGAAAAAACGGTTTCCGGCCGCGTCCACATCGGCTCCATGCGCGGCGTGGCCATCCATGGCAGCGTCGCCGAGGCGCTCGAGGGCGCGGGCGTTTCAAACGAGTTTATTTGGGAGCACAACGATTTCGACCCGATGGACGACATCCCGGTTTATCTTGACCGCGCCACCTATGAGCCGTTTTTAGGCAAGCCCCTGTGCAACATTCCTTCACCGGAGCCCGGCTACAAAAGCTACGGCGAATATTTTGCCAAAGAGTTTCAAGAGGTTATTGAATCTGCGGGCTGGCGCCCGTGCTTCACGTGGGCGAGCGAGCTCTACCAAAGCGGCAAAATGGACGGCGTCATTAAAGAAGCGCTTGAGGGCGCCGAGGCCATCCGCCGCATCCAAAAAGAGGTCTCGGGTGCCGAGCGCAAGCCGGGCTGGCTCCCCATTTCAATCATCTGTCCCAAGTGCGGCAAAATGACCACCACCGAGGCCGCCGACTTCGACGGCACAACCGTCGCCGTGCGCTGCCTTGAGCGCAAGGTCGAGTACACCAAGGGCTGCGGTTTTGAGGGCCGCTTGAGCCCCTTCGGCGGGAAAGGGAAGTTGTATTGGAAGGCCGACTGGCCCGCCAAGTGGAAGGTCTACGGCGTGTTGGTCGAAGGCGGCGGCAAAGACCACTCAACCAAAGGCGGCAGCCGCGACGTGGGCAACCATATTGCTCAGGAGGTTTTTCACTATGAGCCGCCGTTTGATATTCCCTACGAATTTTTCTTAATCGGCGGCAAGAAAATGTCCTCAAGCAAAGGGCGCGGCTCAAGCGCCAAAGAAATCAGCGCGCTCATGCCGCCGCAGATTTTGCGCCTCGCGCTTTTAAGCAAAGACATCAACCAGGCCATCAACTTCGACCCCGAGGGCGACACGCTGCCGGTCTTGTATGACTTGTATGACAAGCTCGCCGGAAATTTTTGGGCCGGCACCAAAGACGACTACGCGCGGCTTTTTGAGTTTATTCATATCAACCACCAAACACCGCCGGCGCATTTTTTGCCGCGTTTTTCGCAGGTCGCATTTTTAGCGCAGATGCCGCATCTTAATATTGAAAAAGAAGTCGGGGCAATGAAGGGGGGAGCGCTCACGGCACAAGACAAAGCCGAGCTCACCGAGCGTGCGGCCTACGCCAAACACTGGCTTGAAGCCTACGCGCCGGAGAAGTTTGTCTTTAAGCTGCAGGAGGCGATGCCACAGGTTGCACTCGCTCCCGCCCAAAAAGCGGCGCTCGGAGAGCTGCGCGCGCGCATCGACTCAAAGCCCGACATCACCGCCGAAGAAATGCACGCCACACTCCACGAACTCAAAGAGTTCAAAGCGGTTTATCTTGCGTTCCTGGGGAAGGACCACGGTCCCAAAGCGGGATGGTTTTTGGAATCTTTGCCCCGGGAATTCGTGCTCAAAAGGCTGCAGGAAGCATCCCAATAAAATAATGCCCACCCCCGACGCTCGGGGATGGGCTGTGTGTTGCATGAAGCTGTCTTGACCCTGGCTCACGATAAGCCGGTGTCCGGAGCCACTTTGCTCGATGGGCGAATCGCTTCACCGCTGCGAGAAAAATAGCCGCCATTTTTTTCAGGAGGAACCAGACCGTGCTTGGCACGGTACTTGGGGCCGGGGCCACGCATGTAGTGCCGTTCGGGCTTGTATGACAAGGTGCCGCCGGATATGACAGTCATCACATCCGTGCCCAGTCGTGCCAGCCACTTGAACAATTTCATCTGTCGCTCCTTGTTTGTGGTTCGGGATAAAGAACTCGTTAGCCTGTTCTCCTTATACCAGGACGTTGGTCGTAATGCAAACTTACCAACCTGTGGAAAAGTGAACGGGCGGCCTTTTTGGGCCGCCCGTAGTTTTAATTGACCGGCATAAGATACAGCAGCCCGATGCCCACCAAGTATGCGCCGACGCATACTGCGCTAAGAACCGAAACGCCGATGCCAACTGATGCGGCCCGCTTTTGACACGCTGCAATCCGCTGCCGCCGCTCGGCGAGCCTAAGCTCGTTCTGCGCCTGCATCAATCGGTCAACATTCTGCCAGAATTCTTCGTTGTTCACAGGAGTCCTCCTTATGTGAGAGATAGGACCCCTCCCTGTTGTCCACTTGAAATAATATATTAAGTATATTATTTTGTCAATAATCTCGAAATCCTTAGCAGTTAACGCAATAACCGGGGTGGTCAACCGGCTGGCTTGAGTGCGAACGGCACGGGCCCTGTACGCAGTAGTAGACCGAGCTGTAGTAGTCGAAGTTCTGGGCCCACGGCTCGTCGGGAAATTGGCACTGTGTAGGCTCATTGAGCGGACAAAAACGGATACTTATCTGGTAGATCTGTGCGTAAGGCGGGTAGGAGAGATCGCTCGGCGCCCAGCTGTCCCAGTCATAGACGCTTCCCGGCCACGGCGCCGCGGGCCAGTTGCCGGGGCCGAGATACTTTTCAATACCGGGCGGCAGGCCGCGGTCGGCGTCGGCCGGATAGTTGCCGTTGTTGTCATCCGCATAAAGTTCAAGCGCATCGGAGATCTCTTTTAGTTCCGTCTTTGCGCGCACCGTGTACGCGTCGTTTTTTGCCGCGATGCTTGGCGGTACTATAATCGAAGCAAGAATGCCGATGATGGATATCACCGCCAGCAACTCAAGCAACGTAAAGCCGCGCGGAGTCACGCGCGCTTCTTTTTGCGCAAGAACGGCTTTGCCCCGGTGACACGGCATAACAGCAGCGCGACGACCACGAACCCCATCACCCCCACCAACGGCCAGCGCAGCTCATCGGGGAAGGTGTTATTGGTCCGGGCATAGGCGATGTAGGGAGGCACCAGCGCATACAGCGTTGTGACGACCACACCAAAACGGCTTACGGGATACCATCCCGGAGGTGTACGGTGCATATGTCTATTATGGAGTCCCTTCATGCGGCTTGCAGGGGCTGTGTGGATAAGTAGAGGATGGGGGTGGGATAAAGTGCAGTATAATCCTATTCAGTGGGACAAGGTGGGAGTCCTGCGAGCGTCGCCATGCTTATCGGAGAATACCAACACGTCCTGGACAGCAAAAAACGGCTCTCGCTTCCCGCGAAGTTCCGCAGGGAGCTCGGGCGCAAAGTGGTCGTGACGCGCGGGCTTGATCAGTGCTTGTTCATGTTTCCGCTCGCCTCATGGCGCAAGATCGCCGAGCGCGTCGCAAACCTGCCGGTGGGGCAGGCCGACACCCGCGGCATGAGCCGCTTTCTCTTGGCGGGTGCGGCGGAGACCGAAATAGATGCGGCGGGACGCATCCTCTTGCCGGAACATCTCAAAGCGTTCGCCGGGTTGGGCTCTAAGGTGGTGCTTGCCGGAGTTTCGGACCGGGTCGAGATCTGGAACGAGAGCCTCTGGAGTGAATACAAGCGCCGCATTGAAAAAGGCGCCGACCGGATGGCACAGACGCTCGGGGAATTGGGGATCCTATAAAACATGTCTTTAACCTTTGCATTCGCTTTTGCTCGTACACCGCAACGCTCCCGGCGAGAGGAGAGCGCCGCGGCGTATGAGCAGAAGCAAGCGCGAAGAGGGGCCGCTCACGAGAGCGTCATGGTAAAAGAGGTGGTCGGGGTGCTCGCCCCCCGCGCGGGGGACGTGGTGCTTGATGCGACGTTCGGCGTGGGCGGCCACAGCGCGGCACTCAAACGTGCGGCGCGCATACGCCTCGTGGCGCTCGACGCCGACCCGCGCGCCGAGGGCGTCATTGAGGGCAATTTTGCGGATCTCGACGGTATTTTCCGGAGAGAAGGGATTGGAGAAATCAATAAGGCGCTTTTTGATCTCGGATGGAATATGGAGCAGCTCCAGGCGGGAAAGGGATTTTCCTTTCAGCGCGACGAGCCGCTCAACATGAGCTACGGGCGGGAGCCGCGCTCGGGCTTCACCGCCCGCGATATCGTCAACGGCTGGGAGGAAAAGGTCATCGCGGACGTACTTTTCGGTTACGGTGAGGAGCGCTACGCGCGGCGCATCGCCAAAGCCATCGTCGCCCGGCGCAAAGAGTTTCCCCTCGAAACGACATTTGAACTCGTTGAACTCATTAAAGATGCCGTGCCGCCCGCGTATCGTCACGGCCGCCTGCATCCGGCCACCAAGACCTTTCAGGCGTTGCGTATCGCCGTCAACGACGAACTCAAGGCGCTCGAGGCGGGGCTCGCGGCGGCCTGGAGACACCTTGCGTGCGGCGGACGCATCGCAGTCATCACCTTTCACAGTATCGAAGACCGGCTGGTCAAGCGCTACTTTGCCGCGCTCGTCAAAACGGACGGCAAACTTCTCCTTAAAAAACCTCTCACGCCCGGCCGTGCCGAGCTCGCGGCAAATCCCCGCGCGCGCAGCGCCAAGCTCCGTGCGATAGAAAAAATATGTACGCACTAGCCCGAACCTATCAGCCGTATCTGCCGAGAATCGCCGCCGTGCTCGCGGGGTTGTGCGCCTTGAGCGTATTCCTCTATGGAGCACTTTTGCTTGAAACGGTCGCGCATGCCGCCGCGCGGCAGTCGGCACAGAGCAAAATAAATTCGCTCGATCTCGCCCTCGGCGGCCTTGAGAGCAAGTACCTTGCGGATACGCAGGCCATAACGCCCCAGCAGGCCGTGGCGCTCGGGTTTGTCCCGGCGCAGAGTATCACCACCGTTGCCGCCTCGGCGCCGTTTGAGCCGCTGTCGCTGCGATAGGATACAATATGGGGAATGAAGTTGAACGCGCGGTTCATCGCGCGCGTGAGGGTCGTCGCGGCCGGACTGTCTCTCATCGCGCTGTGCATCATCGGACGCTTATATCTCCTGCAGATTATGAACGGCGCGGAGTATTCCGCGCGTGCTGACGCGCAATTCATTCAACCGCAAACTCCGCTCACCGACCGCGACGCCATCTATTTCACCGACAAAAACGGCAACCAGATACTCGCCGCCACGCTTAAGAGCGGCTTTACGCTCGCGGTCAATCCGGCCAAGATAAGCGACGCCGGAGCCCTCTATACGGCGCTTGCGCCTCTGCTCTCGCAATATGGCGTTGCCGTGGCCCAGAGTGATTTCATGGCCAAAGCGCAAAAGGCGGGGAGCCAATACCAGGTCGTCGCCGACCATCTTGACGCTTCGCTCGGCACGGCCATCCAAAAACTGCAGTTGCCCGGCGTTATTTTGGCGGACGACCGCTGGCGTTATTATCCCGGCGGCTCTTTGGCGGCGCAGGAAATCGGCTTCGTCGCCTACAACGGCGATTCGCAGGAAGGCCGCTACGGACTTGAGCAATATTACCAACAGACCCTCTCGCACACCGCAGACGATTTGTACGCGAATTTTTTTGTCGAACTCTTCGGCGGGGTGAAGGGCGCGCTTGAAGGACAGCCGCAGACGGGCGATGTTGTCACCACCATCGAGCCGTCGGTGCAGACCGAACTTGAGCGCGATCTCGCCGCGTATATGGCGCAATGGCATCCCGCGGTGGCGGGCGGCATCATTATGGATCCGAAGACCGGAGCCATATACGCCATGGCGGTCAATCCGACTTTCGATCTCAACGACTTCGGCGCACAACAAAATCCGGCCATTTATGCCAACCCGCTTGTTGAGAGCGTCTATGAAATGGGTTCGATCATTAAGCCCTTGACCATGGCCGCAGGCATCGACTCCGGCGCCATCACTCCCGATGAGACCTACAATGACACCGGCTGCATCACCGTTGACACCAAACCGGTATGCAACTACGACCTCAGAGCGCGCGGTGTCATCCCGATGCAGCAGATACTCAGCCAATCGCTTAATGTCGGCGCATCTTTCATCGCGACACAAATGGGGCAAAACACCATGCGCGATTATTTTCTCAATCACTACGACCTCGGCCAGCAAACCGGCATCGATATGCCGGGCGAGCTCTCGGGTCTCACCTCGACCCTAAAAAGCGCGCACCAGGTCGATTACGATACCGCGTCCTTCGGACAAGGGATGGCGATAACGCCCGTTGAAACCATCCGCGCGCTCGCGACGCTCGCCAACGGCGGTTATCTCGTGACGCCGCACTTCGCGCAGGCTATCCATTACGACACCGGCATCACACAGACGCTTGCGTGGCCCACCCAAGGCCCGGTGCTCAAGCCGCAAACTACCACCGATGTCTCCCGCATGCTCACCACGGTCGTGGACACGGTGCTCGCCGGCGGCAAGGTCAAGCTCGAACACTACAGCATCGCCGCGAAAACCGGCACGGGGCAGATTGTCAATCACGACACCGGCAGCTACTATACCGACAGGTATCTGCACAGCTATTTCGGTTATCTGCCCTCTTATGACGCGAAGTTCATCATTCTGCTCTTCGCCTATGAGCCGGTGGGTGCGCCGTACGCTTCGGAGACCTGGTCGGACATTTTCAGCTCGCTCACCAAATTTCTCATCAATTACTACAATGTCCCGCCTGACCGCTGATTATGCTTGAGGCAATCCAAAAAAATCTCAAACGCCTGCTCGTTGCGGCACTGCGGCTTGAGGCGCGCGGCGTTATCGCACGCTACCGGCCGCGGATCGTGGCGGTGACGGGGAGCGTGGGCAAAACCTCGACCAAAGACGCGATATTTTCTGTGCTCGCCGCAGACAACCACGTGCGCAAGTCTCAGAAGAGCTTTAACAGCGAGATCGGCCTGCCGCTTACCGTCCTCGGCCGTCCCAACCCGTGGAAAAATCCTTTACGCTGGGCGCAGAATTTGCTCGACGGGCTCTTTTTGCTCGTCTTTCGCGCGCCGTATCCGCAGTGGCTCGTGCTTGAGGTGGGCGCCGACCGCCCGGGCGACATTTCACAGGTGGCGCGCTGGCTGCCGGTTGACGTTGCCGTTATTACCCGCCTGCCTGAGGTGCCGGTGCACGTTGAATTTTTTTCCTCGGCCGATGAAGTCGTCAAAGAAAAGGCCGCGCTCATTGGTGCGCTCAAAAATCTCCCTGCGGGCAGGGAAGGGACGGTTGTTTTATATGGCGACGACGCCCGCGTCGAAGAATTCAAAGTGCTCGCGGGCGATGCGCGGGTGATCACCTTCGGTCTTTCTGAAGCGGCGCAGGTGCGTGCGCACGGGGCGGAACCGTTCTTCGACGCGGGCGCCCGGTGGCCTGCGGGCATGCGCGCCGCGGTGACCTTCGGGGGAGAGTCCGCTTCGCTTGAAGTGTGCGGCGCCGTGGGCGCCCACACGCTCTTGCCGGGACTTGCGGCGCTCGCCGTGGGCGCGGCGTTAGGGAAGCCGCTTTCCGGAGCCGCCGCAGCGCTCCATGCGTATGTGCCGCCGCCCGGGCGCATGCATCTGATTGAGGGCGCCCGAGGTTCGCTTATCATTGACGACACCTACAATTCTTCGCCGGCGGCCGTCGAGGCCGGGCTTGAGACCCTTCGCGGTATCAACGCGGGACGCCGCATCGCGGTCTTGGGCGACATGCTTGAGCTTGGCCGCCATTCGGTCGAAGAGCATCGCAAAGCGGGTGTATTGGCGGCCTCCTGTGCCGATATGTTAGTGACGGTGGGCTTCCGCGCCCGCGATACCGCGCAAGGAGCGCTCGAGGCGGGCATGTCCTCGGATGCGGTGCTCCAGTTTGAAGACGCGCGCGCGGCGGGCGAGCGTCTCTCCGGGTTGCTGCAAGAAGGGGATTGCGTATTCGTCAAAGGATCTCAAGGCATACGGCTTGAGCGTGCCGTCGAAAAAATAATGGCGCACCCGGAGCGGGCCAAAGAGTTACTCGTGCGGCAGGAGCGGGAGTGGAAAAAGCGCTAAAAATATTGTAAATTACTCCCACGGCCCTTTCGTCTAATGGTTAGGACGGCGCCCTCTCACGGCGCAAATACGGGTTCGAATCCCGTAGGGGTCACCTGTGAAAAAAGTGTTGGGGCAGAAATTTTTTGACCGGCCGGCGCTCACGGTGGCGCAGGAGCTGCCCGGCAAATTTTTGGTGCGCAAAGTGGGCAGGAGGGAAGTGGCGCTCATGATAGTTGAAACCGAGGCCTACTTTGGTTTTGAAGACAAGGGCTCCCACGCGCATCGCGGACAAACGCCGCGCAACACGCCGATGTTCGGCCCGGCGGGCGTCATCTATGTCTACTTCACCTACGGCATGCACTGGATGCTTAATGTAGTTTGTGGCAAGCCGGGCTTTCCCGCGGCGGTGCTCATCCGCGGCGTTACTAGCACATTCCAACATTCTGCAGAATGTGAGAATGTTGTGCTTAATGGGCCGGCAAAGCTCACCAAGTTTTTAAAGATAGACAAATCGCTCAACACGCTGCCGCTTGGCAAAAAAGCAGGGCTGTGGGTTGAGGATAGGGGCGTAAAAATTTCTCCCAAACAAATAAAAAAGACTCCCCGCATCGGTATACCGAATAGGGGAGTCTGGACCGACAAACCGTGGCGGTTTGTGCTAACAAATGAAAAGGGTCGGACCAAGGTCCGACCCTAAAGAAATTTTGGCTCCGCAAGCTCGCGTTTGCGAGCTTGTGAGCGCGTGCTGCGCGTTTTGCCGGCCTTTTTTGCGCGTTCGGCGCGAAGGAGATTGAAGAGACGGCCCGCCGTTTTTTCAAACTCAAGCGGCAATAGTGTCCGGTCGTACCCGAGATATTTCAAGGCGCTTCGGATGTTGTTGAGCAAGTCTCCGGGCAAACCCATCCGCTCAAACCGGGCGTTGTTACGCCACGACCTGGTCTTGCGGAGTTTTTCAAGCAGCTCGGTGTCGTCAATCATCGTCACGCTCGCCGCAGATGCGGCGGGTGAGCCGCTTGTCCGCTTCAGTGGCAGGCGCTCGATATTCCTTAGCCTGTCGGGCAAGCATCGCGCGCCGGGCGTTTTCTACCACACGCTCGGCCGCTGAACCAATCGAAACAAAAGTCTCGGTGTTTTTCATCTGCGCCTCCTAGCGCTGGTGCTGGAGCATACGCAATACTACTGTTTTGAATTATAGCAGATTTGACAAAATTGTCAATTATGGTGCGATTTATTGAAACAAACCGTCAACCACGGCCTTAACGGCGTTGCCGTCGGCCTTGCCCTTGAGGTCTTTCATAAGCATGCCCATGAGCTTGTTGGCGCCGGTTTTGTCGGTGACGCCGAGCTCTGCGGCTTTGGCCTTGGCCGCGGCTACAATCTCGTCTTGGCTCATTTGGGCCGGCAAAAAGGCTTGTATAATGGCGAGCTCGGCTTTTTCGCTCTCGGCCAACTCGGGGCGGCCGCCTTTTTCAAACTGTTCGATGGAGTCCTTGCGCTGTTTGGCGGCGCGGGTGATGACGGTGAGCACCTCGTCGTCACTCAAGATGCCGTCGGGGCCTTTGCCTTTGGCGACCGCCTCGTTCTGCATCGCCGAGAGCAGCCCGCGCACCACGGTGAGCCGCACACTATCTTTGGCCTTCATGGCTTCTTTCATCTGCTCTTTGAGTTCTGCTTGGGTCATATGGAAATAGTCTAGCAGATGTGGTAGCGTGCGACTAGAGGCAAATTCAAACCAGAGGAGGAAATCATGTCCAAGCCTCGCCTTGGCGAAAGCAGATTTTTTGCCCGAACGGACGGCTCGATCGCACACACTGTCATCAACAGCGTTGATTCGGAGGGCAATGTCGGTTTGTTGGAATCCACCAGCAGAAAGCCCCACGTCACATATCAAGACGCTGTTAGGGACGCGCGGGTATTGTTGAAAGCTGAAAAGAAGAAACTTCAAGGCGCGCTGAAAACTCTCGACAAAAAACTCAAAGCGGTAAATACCGCCGCTTACAAGAAACGGGTGCTCGCCGCTCCGCTCAAACATGTCAGCGGCAGTATGGCGGCCGCTGCATTCGGACTCGATGGGGAAGTTCAAAACGTGAAAGCGCCGGCTTCCTACATTGAGCCGGGCACTCAAGTCTTTTGCGTCATCACGCCGAAGACTCACAACATGATGAGTCCCCATTACCGCCCCTATGACTACTTCGTTCTGGAGTCCCGGCTGAAGGAAGCGCACCTGCAGTTGAATGGAGCGGTCAGTTACCGTATCGACTCTCATTACGCTCCCCGGGTCGGCGTTTATACCGATCTGGATGAAGCCAAGCGTGAGCTCGTACGAGTCTTTGGACAAGAGACCGGCGGCACGCTGTCCATCAAGAAAGTTCGCGTTGTTATGCAGAAAGAAGAAAAGCGCGTTGAAAAGCTGCAAACCGACCGGATCATCAAGAGCGTCAATGCTCAGCTCGGTATCAAGAAAAACAGAGCGAGAGCTTGAATCACGCCCGTTCCGCGCAAGATGCGGAGCGGGCATTTCTTTTATAAACAAGGTAAAATAGCTTGATGGATTGGTTGATTATTCTACTGGCGGTGCTGGTAGTGGGGCAGGTGGGCACCATCTATGTGCTCTGGCGCCGCTCGCAGGAACCCTCCGCGCCTCCGGCCCCGCTTGATACCACGCCCTTCACCTTAATGCAGAATCAGATGGCTCAGTTGAGCCGCGACATCGACGCCAAACTCCTGGAGGTGGTGCGCGGGGTCTCGGCGACCCAAGAGTCAACGAAGCAGGTCTTCACCATCGCCGAGCAACTGCAAAATCTCGAGAAAGTTTTGACGCATCAAAAACAGCGCGGCAACCTCGGCGAGGCGTCGCTTAAGTTGGTGCTTGAAAATATTTTGCCGCCGAGCGCGTTTGAACTGCAGTATGAGTTCCCGGGCGGCGAGACGGTTGACGCCATTATTAAAACAAAAGAAGGCTTCATACCGGTTGACGCAAAGTTCAGCCTTGAAAACTACAACCGCGTCATTAACGCTATCGACGAGGGCCAGCGCGACGAGCTTGAAAAAGTATTTAAAAACGACCTCAAAGCGCGCATAGACGAGTGCGCCAAATATGTGCGGCCCAAAGACGGCACGCTGCCGTTTGTGTTTATGTATATTCCGGCGGAGGCCATCTACTACGACCTGCTTATCAACGAGGTGGGCGCGGTCAAAGTTAACACGCGCAATTTAATCGACTACGCGTATAACGAAAAAAAGGTCATCATCGTCTCGCCGACGACTTTTGCCGCCTACCTTCAGAGTGTACTCTATGGCTTTAAGGCCTTTAAAATTGAGGAGGCGGCAAAAGACATCGGTAAAAATGTCGAGGCGCTCGGCCGGCACCTTAAAGCTTACGAAGACTTCTATAAGCGTCTGGGCACCTCGCTCTCGACGACGGTGAATCATTACAACGCGGCCTATAAGGAGCTTGGCAAGGTCGACAAAGATGTTTTGCGTATTACCGGCGAGGCGGCAGGCTTTGATATTGAAGCGGTTGAACGCCCCTTGCTTGAAGGGAAGGAATAACGCGCTCTAGACGCCAACGGTGCGGAGTGTTACACTAAAAGTGGCGGTAGTTGAGCTGCGTTAGGAGTGTGTCATGACAACAGTCATGTTGCTTACCCTTGCGGCCGTGCTCATTGGCGCGTGCCTCAGAGTGGGGTCCTTAGTGATGCTCGTGATGGCCATCACAACCGTATCCGTTCTGGCCATCCTGGCTCATGCTGGATTGCTACACAGCGTTATCCTTTGCTTGGTGAGCGTCGTCGCCGTACAGGCGGGGTATTTTGCCGGGACAGGCCTTAGGGCATGGCTCGGGCGCTTTGCCTAGGTTCTGGATACTTAACGGGCCTCTCTAGGAGAGGCCCGATTTCTTGCATAAAAGAGGCTTTTCGGCTAGTATAGCCACACGAGCGCAAAGCTCGTTTTTGTATGGCAAAAGAATTCGCAATAATCGAGACCGGCGGCAAGCAGTACCTCGTTGAGGAAGGCTCAACCGTCAAAATAGAGAAGATAAAAGGCGCTCACGAGGTGGGCGGGAAGGTCGTGTTTGAAAACGTGCTTTTGGTGGACAACGGCAAGGACGCCACGACCATCGGCACGCCCTATATTTCAGGCGCCAAGGTCTCGGGTGAAATTAAGAAAATCGGCCGCGCCAAAAAGGTGACGGTCATCAAATATAAGGCAAAGAGCAACTATTTTAAAAAGCGCGGCCATCGCCAGCCGTTTTTTGAGGTCAAAATCACTAAACTCGCATAAAAAAGGACCGCGCCCCGGAAGGCGCGGTTGTATGAAAGGAAAGACCGCCCGAGGGCGGTCTTTTTGAATGCTGGCACGGTCGCCAGTTAGCGATTGATATAGGCTACCATTGCTGCTTCCGCTGCAGTGCTACCGAAGCGGAAGGGGAAGCGGGTCGGCATGTCGAGATGGTTGAGTCCGGTCATGCCATCAAAGGCGCTCGGATCGAGCTTCGCCGCGATATCCGAGAATACCGTGCTTGCCGGCGGGAGACGAAGAGGAATTGCATTAAGCTGCATCCTCAAACGATCCAGACGGATACACGTTATCTGGTCAATCTTGCGCTGCATTTCCGGAGTGACACCGTTGTGGCGTTTATTAGGCATCTGCGCCATAGATTCCTCCTGGCTTCATGAGAGATACTGCCGGTTAACAAAATACATTCTAAATATTAAAATGTCAAGCACGAGAGTTTAGTGCGCTCGCGATGGTGTCCGGGTCGGCATACTCAAGCTCGCTGCCGGTTGAGAGGCCGCGGCCGAGGCTTGAGAGCTTAAATTTAAGCGCGGCGGCAAGGGGCGCGAGTTTTTCCTGCAAAAGGGCGCGGGTGTGGTCGCCCTCGGTTGTTGCCGAGAGTCCCAAAATAACCTCGCTGAGTTCTTTTTTGGCGGCGTCGGCCTCGGTGCGGTGCACCAGCTCGCGCAGGCGGACATATTTTTCAGGTTCTTCGGCGGCCAGGGGCACCACGCCGCCGAGCACAAAATAAAGCCCCCGGTAGCCGGAGCGCTCAACGCCGTCTATGTCAGCGTCTTTTTCGACCACGCATATGGTGCCGCGCTCGCGCGAGGTACTCGCGCATACGCCGCAGAATCCTTTCTGGCTGGCGGTTTTCACAAACCATCGGTAGCAGCTCTTGCATTGGGCACTTGACGCGCCGAGTTCCCCGATGGCTTTGGCGAGTTCGGCGCGCGTACCGGCCGGGCGGGTGAGGAGGTATTGCACGAAGCGCCGCGCCTGGCGCGGTCCGATGCCGGGGAAGTGCTCGAACGCTTCGGTAAGGCGGTCAATGGGGTTCACCGCTCTATTGTACTAAAAATCCTGCGCGGCGGCGCTCTCGAACGCGCCGAAGTCGGTCTTCTCAAGACTCAAGAAGGTCGTGCGCTTTTCGTCAAAGAAGAGATCCACCTTACCCACGGGGCCGTTGCGGTGCTTTTCGATGAGGATTTCGGCGATGTTGGGGCGCTCGCTGTTCTCGTTCATTTTGTCGTCTCGGTGAATGAACATCACCACGTCGGCATCCTGCTCGATGGAGCCCGAGTCGCGCAGGTCCGAGAGGCGCGGTTTGCCGCGGCGCTGCTCGACCGCGCGGGAAAGCTGGGAAAGTGCAAGGACCGGCACGTCAAGCTCGCGGGCCAAAATTTTCAGCGAACGGGAGATTTCGGTCACTTGTTGCACGAGACTATCGGCCGCGCGCGCCTGGGTGGGCACCATGAGTTGGAGATAATCGACGACGAGGAGTCCAAGTCCCTGCTCGCGCTTGAGCCGCCGCGCCACGGCCCGCATTTTGAGGATGTTATTGCCCGGCTGGTCGTCGATGAAGATGGGCGCCTGGCTGAGGCGGTCATACGCGTCGCGGATGCGCTGCCAGTCGTCCTCGGCGTTGATGCGGCCGGTGCGCAGGTTCCATGAATTGACCTTGGCTTCGGCGGCGACCATGCGATCAACGAGCTGCTGGGCCGACATTTCAAGCGAAAAGATACCGACGGTCGTCTGGTGCTGGGTTGCCGCCTGGCGTGCGATGTCGAGTGCAAGCGAGGTTTTACCCATCGAGGGGCGCGCGGCAAGGATGATAAGGTCGCTCTTTTGCAGGCCGGCGAGCATGCTGTCGAGGTCGCGGAAGCCGGTGCGCACGCCGCGCAGCTCGTCGCGGTGTTCCTGGAGGTGCTCAAGGCGGCTCCACGCTTCGCTGAGACTCTCGCGCAGCGAGGTGAATTTTGAAAGGGTGGGGGTCGAGGTTACCTCGTATATCCTTTTTTCGGCACGGTCGAGCGTCTCTTCAAGTTCCTCGCTTTCATCGAAGCCGAGTTCGGCGACGAATTCGCCCGCATCGATGAGTGAGCGCAGCATGAACTTTTTCTGGACCTGGCCGGCATAGTGGCGGGCATTACTGGCGGCGGGCACGTCGGCGACGAGGTTGGCTAAATAAGCGACGCCGCCCACCTGCTCAAGCTCGCCCTGGTCGGCGAGCTTGGCGCGCACACTCTCAACGTCGACCGGTTCGCTCTTGCCCGAGAGCGCGAGCATCGCGCGGTAAATGATACGGTGCTTTTCGGCATAAAAGGCCTCGGGCGAAAGAATATCGGTGACCTCGCTCATGCCCTCCTGGCGTATCATCAATGCGCCCAGAAGCGCCTGTTCGCTCTCAAGACTCTGGGGCGGGGTGCGCAGGGGGTCGTTCTTTTTGGCCATGAGCTAAGAGTACCCCGCTTCGGCAATGGGCCACAAGTTTACAGCTCCGTGGACAAATGGGGGATTATTTTCTGCTTATTTTAGGCCCCGCGGGGGAGTCTTCAAGCCTAAAGCCGAGACGCTCAATGGCCGCGCGCAATTCGTCCGCCTTGGCGAAATCTTTGGCCGCCCGCGCCTCATCGCGCTCATGCGAGAGCCGGCGGACTTCTTCGGGGAGTTCGGTTTGGGGCAATACCGCAAGTTTTGCCGTAGGGCCCCGCTCACCGAGCCCGAGCCCCAAAATGTTGTCCGCTTCGCGCAGTGTCGCTTTATTAAGCGTTTTTATTTGCCCCCACATGAGCGCGAGCGCCTGCGCGGTGCTGAGGTCGTTGCCGATTGCCGCATAAAATGTATCCAAAAAATCTTTCTGCGCCACTCCCTCCGGCGCCTCAAGGTAGGCGCGGCGCAGGCGCAAGAGTGCCGTGTTGGCACCCTCGATGGCATCCCAGGTGAAATTCATCGGCGAGCGGTAATGTCCCGAGAGATACCAATAACGCAAAGCGCGGGATTCAAATCCGCGGTCGGCGAGCTGGGGGAGATACACGGTATTGCCGAGCGACTTGGATATTTTTTTGCCTTCGATGGTGATGAACGCATTGTGCATCCAATAGCGGACGAACTGTTTGCCGCTCACCGCCTCTGCCTGGGCGATTTCATTGTTATGATGGATGGGCGCGAGATCCTCGCCGCCGATGTGGATGTCTATCTGCTTGCCGAGGAGCTTGAATATCATAGCCGTGCACTCAATGTGCCAGCCCGGAAAGCCGGTGCCCCAGGGGCTCTCCCATTCTTGCTGGCGTTGTTCTCCGGCTTTTGAAAACTTCCAAAGTGCAAAGTCGTGCGGGTTTTTCTTTTCTTTATTGATCTCAACGCGCGCGCCCGCCATCTCGCCCGCAAGATTGACGCGCGCCAGCTTGCCGTAGTTAGGAAATTTTTCAGTATCGAAATATACACCGTCGCCCGTACGGTACGCGTAGCCTTTTTCTTCCAGGGTTTTGACGAGCGCTATCTGCTCGGAAATATATTCGGTCGCCCGGGGGAAGAGAATTTCTTTTCGGGAGACGCCGAGCGCATCGAGGTCGGCAAAATACAGGCCGGTTATTTCGCGCGCGATATCCTGCGCGCTTCGGCCTTGGGCCTTGGCGCTTTTTTCGATTTTGTCTTCGCCTTCATCGGCGTCCGAGACCAGGTGTCCCACGTCGGTGATATTGCTCACGTGTTTGACCGGATACCCCCAGGCCTTAAGCGTCCGGCGCAGCGTGTCGGCAAGCAACATGCCGCGCAGATTGCCGATGGTCTGGCGTTCATAGACGGTAGGGCCGCAGTTGTACATCCGTACGGTGTGGTTGAGCGGCACGAAGGCTTCCAGCTGTCCCGAGAGCGTGTTATGGAGCGAGAGCGGCGGCATCGCTACCCTCCTGCGGTTGAAGAATGAGAAAAATGACATCGGTTTAGAGCCAGCCTTTGCGGACGAAATAGATGAAAAAACCCAAGGCAAGCGCACCCATGATACCAATGACTATCCAAAAGTCACCCGGGGCGCCCACAATGGGCGTGGAGCGCGTATCCATGCTGAATACCGTGGCGATGAGCGTAAGCGGGAAGGTCACAAACGCCATCATGGTGAGTGTTTTCATTATTTCGTTCTGTTTGGTGTTGAGGAGCGAGTTATTGGTCTCCCGGAGCTCATGCAGCGCTTCGCGCAGGTGCTCGACCGCGCCGCGTACCCGCGCCTCCTCGCCCATGACGCCGCGCAGATAAAAAGCGAAGTCCTGTCCGAAGAGGCGCGATGAGAGCGGTTCGAGGGTCTGGAGCATCTCCGCGTGCGGCAGGAGCGCCTGGCGGAAATCGTGGATGACGCGCGCTGTCTGGGAAATTTCGATAACCATCTGCCGTTCATCGCCAGAGAAAATGTGCTCTTCGATATGCTCGAGCCGGCGGTTGACGGCGTCACATTCTGCGCGCAGCGCGTGGTAGAGGTTGCGTGCCATCGCGGCGAAGAGGTGCCCGCCGTGCCCCAGGGGCGCCGAGGGGCGCAGGACGGAGTGTACTTCGAAGGCTTTGGAAAAGGCGTGCAGGCGGTCGCTTTCGCCGTAGCGTGCGGTGATGAGAAAATTTCTCCCGAGCAGGAAATCTATTTCGGCCTCGGCGCGCTGATGCATCCCGCGCAGGACGGGGAAGTGGAGCACCAGGTACAGGTGTTCGCCCCGGCGTTCGGCCTTGGGTTTAAACGAAGGCGTCAAAAGTTCTTCGGCGAAAACGGGATCAATGTCGAATTCGGCCATCAGCGAACGGACCTCCTGCGGCGTGGGGGCGATGAGGTCTATCCACGTCAAATCCCGCTCAACGTAGCGCGTCAGCATAGCTTTAGTATATCTTACCCGCCGCGTGGTATACTCCCACTCATGCACAAAACCAAGTTCAAGGCCGCCGCGGTATTTTTGCTTTTGGGCGTGGCGTTCGGCGCCGGATTGTGGGCGGGTGTCGACGAGCGCGTCACGAGCGCCGCGGGTTCAAGCACCAGCACCGGCTCGTTTACCATCACGGTGAATCCCAACGCCGCGCCCGGCAACGTCGATTTAAACCAATTCTGGACGGCATGGAATTTGCTTGAGCAAAACTATGTGCCGACGCACTCCTCAACGACACCTTCCGCACAGGAGCGCGTATGGGGCGCCATCGGCGGCCTCACCGACAGCTACGGCGACCCGTACACCGTCTTTTTGCCGCCGCAGCAGGCAGGCGTCTTCAACTCCGATATCAGCGGCCAGTTTGAAGGCGTAGGCATGCAGATGGACACCAATGTCCAGGGGCAGATAATCGTCGTGGCACCCCTCAAGGGCTCGCCCGCCCAACAGGCGGGCATGCAAAGCGGCGACATCGTCGAGGCGATTGACGGCACCACCACGCAGGGTATGACACTCGATGAGGCCGTCAATCTCATCCGCGGTCCCGCGGGCAGCACGGTGACGCTTACCGTGGCGCGTCAGGGAGTCCCGCAGCCTTTGACCATCAAGATAGTGCGCCAGACGATCAACATCCCCGAAATCAACACGTACGGGCGCGGGGACGGCATCTTCGTCATCCAGCTCTATACCTTTACCGCTAACTCGGCGGATCTCTTCCGCGACGCGCTGCGGCAGTTCTTCCAAAGCGGCGACACCAAGCTCATCCTCGACCTGCGCGGCAATCCGGGCGGCTACCTCGACGCGGCCGTCGATATGGCGAGCTACTTCCTCCCCGTGGGCGACACCGTGGTGACTGAAGATTTCGAAGGCCGGCAGGCAAATATCGTGCACCGGAGCCTCGGCTATAACGTCTTCGCCGACAAAAAACTTTCGATGGCCGTGCTGGTCGACCAGGGCAGCGCTTCGGCCTCCGAGATTCTCTCCGGCGCGCTGCAGCAGCACGGGGTCGCCAAGCTGGTCGGTACGCGCACCTTCGGCAAGGGTTCGGTGCAGGAGCTTTTTGACCTGGGCGGCGGCGCGGAGCTTAAGATTACCGTCGCGCGCTGGCTCACGCCCAACGGCACTTCGATTTCAAACGGCGGCCTCACGCCCGACATCAACGCCACCACTACCGCCAAAGACACCGCCGCCGGCAAGGACCCGGCCATGGACGCCGCAGCCAGTTGGCTCGCCACGCAGTAGCGCGTCAAAACCTGCATGAAAGTCATCTTGCTTAAAGACGTGCGCGGGGTGGGGCAGTACGGCGACATTAAGAATGTCGCCGACGGCTACGCCATAAATAAACTCTTCCCCCAAAAGCTGGCCGAGCCGGCCACCGAAGCCAGAATGAAAGAGCTTGAGGCAAAGAAGGCCGAGGTTGAAGCGGCGCGGCAAAAAGAAGAAGAGCAGCTCACCAATAAAATTAACGCGCTGCGCGGCAAGACGGTTACCGTCGCGGCGCGCGCCACCGAAAAGGGCGGTCTCTTCAAAACGCTCGCGGCCGAGGATGTCGTTAAAGCCGTCCGTGCCCAGCATTCGCTTGAAATACCGCCTGAAGCCGTGCGCTTTACCGAGCCGGTCAAAACCACCGGCGAGCACATAGTTAATCTCAAAAGCAAAAGCACCGGGGCCGATATGGGCGTGGTCGTTGTGGCGGCTTAAACATAAAAAAGAATGCTCCACCGCCGAAGCAGTGGAGCGTTTTTATTGGGCTCAAAGTACGACGACCTTGCCCTGGTCGTCCCAAACCAAGATGTCGGCGTAGTCGGTGGGCGTCCCGTCATCCTTGAAGAAGCCGAACCCGAGGACGGGGTCGTCTTCAAGCGTCTTAACGCGAAACTCGCCCGCCGCGGTGACGCGGCGCACGGCCTCAACGAGCCGCTGTGCCACCAGCGGCATGTGCCCATGGCGCTTTTCATAGGCGAAGACGGTGAGGGTCTCCCATCGGAGGGCTAAGCCGCGGGCGTACTGGGAGCAATAAAACAGAAGTCCCAGCAAGCACATGAGCGCGGCAGTAGCATAGGGCCACGCAGTGGTGAGCGCCGCCGGCGAATGCCCGTAGGTATCGGCATCCGCGCCGAGCACCGTGAACGCCAGCGTGCAGGTGATGAGCGTGACGGTGATTGCCGGCGAATAACGCATGAGTGCCGGATACTTGCGCCACAACAGCGGCTGTCTGCGCCGCAGTTCGGTCGCTTGATGGGCGGCGACCGCAGCCTGCAACAACGGTACGATGCCGGCCGTTTTAAGCAGGTTTGCCGCACTGGTAGTTTCGCGCATAAGCGCCTCCCTCTGGTTGCACTAAAAAAGGTCAGCTCCGTTGCTGACCTTACCGTCAAAATGGCCTTTTGGCAAGCTGTGTATTAAATGACGTCGACCACCGACTTGCGCGAGGTTTTGCCGTCATAACCCGTCTTGCGCGTGGTGCGAAAGGAGACGACGCCGCCCTTAAGCGCAAAAAGCGTGTGGTCGCGGCCCATACCCACATGCTTGCCCGCGAGCGTCTTGGTCCCGCGCTGGCGGAGGATGACGTCGCCTTCTTTGGCCATTTCGCCGGCATAGAGCTTGACCCCGAGATATTTCGGGTTTGAGTCCCTGAGGTTTTTAGCTGTGCCGCCCGCTTTCTTATGCGCCATATGGCAGCACTTTACCACATGGGGTAGAATGGGGCAAATGCTGGTCGTCGACTGCGAAATGACGGGCCTCGAGCCCGAAAAACACTCCATTGTGAGCGTGGGGGCGGTAGATTTTGAACATCCGGAGCGCCAGCTCTATGAAGAGTGCCGCGCGTGGGACGGCGCCAAAATCGAGCCCGAGGCGCTCGCGGTTAACGGCTTCACCCACGCGCAGGTGACCGACCCCGGGAAGCAAAGCGAGTCCGATGTGGTGCACAAATTCATCGCGTTTGCCGGAGGCATGGCCGACACGACCATCGCGGGGCAGAATGTCTTTACCGACGCCAACTTTTTGCAGGCGGCGGCGCGGCGCGCGGGGCACACGGCGTGGCCCTTTGCCCACCGCATCATCGACATCCACACGCTCTGCTTTGAGCACATGGTAAAGAGGGGAGTCACCCCGCCGCTTAATGCCGAAAAGCGTCACTCAGCGCTCAACCTCGACGCCGTATTAACCTACTGCGGCCTGCCCGAGGAGCCCGAGCCCCACAATGCGCTCACGGGGGCCAAGTGCAACGCCGAGGTCATCTCGAGGCTCCTCTATGACAAAAAACTGCTGCCCGAGTTTGAGCAATACGAAATACCCTGGTTGAAATAAACTAATTGGTCGGGCCGCCGGGAATTGAACCCGGTCTACATCCACCCCATGGACGCGTACTACCGGTATACTACGGCCCGAAGTTTAATAACCTTATCAACATACCGCATTTTAGCCGCATTGTCTGCGTGCTATAGTAAGGCTTTAGAAGTTCGCCGGGGAAGCCCGGCCATCATTTTGCCCAAACAGAAGGGGTCTCGCATGAAGATGCCGCCAAAGGCCACGTGGCTGCCGAGGCACCGCCACGACGGCCGCTTTTGGGACACGGGAGAGCTCATGGAGCTCCTCGTGGTCCTCTTCGGGGCCGCCGCTCCGATATATCCCCAGACGCGGGAGTACCGCGCGCTTATCACCATCATTCGCAACCGCAACGGTATGAACGTGATGAGCAAAGGCCATCCATTCGACTGGAAAGGCTTGCGCTGGGAAGATTCTCACAAGAAGGACCGCGTCGTGCAGGACAAACAAGCCTTCGCCGTCAAAAAAGATGTGGCAGAGTATCTTGAGCTCGGGCGCATCCCGGCCTCAGCCTTGCCGCACGCCTGCAACCACTTACGGGAGGCCGAGGTGAGGGTGTTTGCCGACGCCCTCGTGCGCCGGCGACCGCGCAAGCCCCACCTGCAATTAATTGCGGCTGAGTGATGAATCAAGCGACCCTTTGAGCAGTCAAAGGGTCCTTTTCTTTTATCAGCAGTTTGGTACGCTTGCGGCAGTTTTGGTTCTTCTCAAACCGGAGGTGTCAAATGACACATGCTAAACAAGGCAATGCTATCGGGTATGACGTCAATTATGACGTGCTCGACGATTTTAAGCGGCAGGCTCTGCAAGCTGCTCGCGAGACAGCCGAAGGGCTCAAAAAAGCCGGCTTCAAAGAAATTCCTGAAAGTCGGGGAGAAAGCGTCTACCTGATCGAAGGCCACGGCATGATTTTGGCGTTCGTCGTCGAAGGTCTCGGCACACTCAACAAAATTGCCGAAGACATGCTCGTACTCACGGGCGAGTCATACATGGCCCAGATTATGCGGGCCAATCATGCCACCATCCTCAACGATCTTGCTGTTTGTGGAGCGTATCCGCTCGTCGCCAATAATCTTATCTCGGTGGGTGATGAACGTTGGTTCGCCAACGAGCAGGCTCGTGCCGATTTAGTTCAGGGGTGGAAAGACGCCTGCATCGAAGTTGGTTGCTCCTGGGGCGGCGGCGAGACTCAAAAACTTCGCGACATCGTTGTTCCTTCAAGTGCAGTGCTTGGCGGCGCGGCCATGGGTATCATCAAGCCCAAGAACCGCCGCATTCGCGGCAACGTGCAGGATGACGACGCTCTCGTGGTCGTCCATAGTTCGGGCATCCATGCAAATGGCGTCACCATGGCACGTGACGTGGCTAAAATGTTACCGGACGGGTTCCTTACCCGGTTGCCGAATCTTCAAACGTTCGGCGATGCACTGCTTAAGGCACCGCACGTGCTCTACGGGCCGCTTATTCAGGCGGCTCTCGACGCAAAAATACCGCTTCACTATGCGTCGAACATTACCGGCCATGGATGGCGCAAAGGGATGCGTCTCAATGCCGATTTCACCTACTGCTTCGATGTTTTGCCCAAGCCTCAGCCTGTGTTCGAGTTCATTCAAGAACATTCAGGCGCAAGCAACCGCAAGATGTACGAAACCTTCAATATGGGCGGCGGATGCCTCTTCGCACTGCCAAACAAACACAGCGGGCACTTTATGGATGTCATAAAGAAGCTCGGCTACGAGGCGACCTATGCCGGATATGTGGAGAAGGGGAAGCGGGCGGTGGTCATGCCTCAGGGTAGCGATATCGGTGTCTTCGAGTCTGAAGAATACCAAGTTCGCTAAAATACATTGCAAAATAAGGCCTTTTGGGTGATTACCAAGAGGCCTTTTTCTTGTCAAGTGAAACGCTTGCGACTCTTGACAGAAAAATGATACCATTTTACTACCTCCGGCAGTCGAGCCGGGGGCGTTTTTGTTTCAGCTCACGTTCACTTAGTCCTAAACATGCAACTTCACACATGCCTTTCACTACTGGTATCGCTCTGGCGCTTGCTGCGGTCTTAGGCGGCGGCGCGGCCTCAAGCACGGCCACGCAGGCCCTGCCTCCGGCGCAGACGGTTCAGGAGTACGTTGACAACTATTTTGCGGATGAGCCCATTATGTCGGCCATCGCGCAATGCGAGTCGCACTACCACCAGTATGCCGCCGACGGCTCGGTGTATCGCGGCAAGATAAACAACCAGGACGTGGGCGTGATGCAGATCAACGAGCACTACCACGCCTTGACGGCCAAGCAGCTCGGCCTCGACCTCTATACCATCCAGGGCAACGTGGCATACGCGCAGTACCTCTATGACAAAGAAGGCACCGCGCCGTGGGTCTCTTCGCAGCCCTGCTGGGGCAAGAGCGCGGCCGCGCAGGCTCTCAAAGCCGACGGCAACAATGCGCTGGCGCTCGCAAACAACCAACCCGACTAAACGGACAACCCCGGCCTAAGGCCGGGGTTGTTGCGTACCGGCGATATAGAGAAGTCCGCCGACGATGGCAATGTGCGAAAGGAAGAGCGACCCCGCACCGCCGGAGAGCGGCGCATACAAAAATGCCGCCGCGATGGCGTAGAGCGCCATAATGAGAGCCGCCGCCCGGGTTTGAAAGCCCGCCACGAGCGCCAGGCCGCCCAAAACCTCGACGGCGATTATTCCCAAGGTCGCGGCGACGGGCCAGGCGGGATTGAGAGCGGCAATCTGCGCGACCGCGTCGGGGAAGTAAAAGGCCGCCTCGATCCCGACCCATAAAAAATAGCCGCCCACGAGGATGCGGCCGAGGGTGGGGGCATAAGCGGAGACCCAATCGTCGCTCAACCGTCTGCTCATGGGTTAAAGTATACGCCATGTTGGCAAGGTGCTCCCGGATTTTTAAATTATAAAATACTCCCCCGGCTTTTTGGGCCGGGGGGTGGGGCGGGGAGCCGGGCGGTTACTTGAAGGGCGTGAAGAGCGTATTGAGCTTGTCGCCGAGGCCGTTGACGACCGCGATGATGGCGACCGAAATGCCGGCGGCGATGAGACCCCACTCGACGGCGGTGGCACGCGTGGTGGTGTGCCAGCCTTTGAGCAGACGGGACAACTTCAGCATTGAGAGCCTCCTGAAAGGGCGAGGGTGAGTGAGAGCTTGATAACAACCGCCCATTGATACCAAGCCAAGAATGAAATGAGCGAGAGACCGGCAACCCAGTCACTCGCCACATCAAGCCAGTGAAGGGTTTTTTGCATAGTCACCTCCGCCAAGCACATTAACAGACAGCCCCCAAAAGTCAATAGTGCGAGACGCTGTGCAAGTATTGACAAATGAGCCGTCAGTAAGCATAATAGCTACGGAAATTAAATGTTCCGCCTGGGTTTGCCAGGCACAAAACTGGGAGAGTGAAATGGAAAATTCTCGCACTGCGACCACCAGCTTAAGTGTCTCGGCCGAGAAAGTACCGACCATCATTTTCTATGGCGGCGTTGTAGTTACAACGGCGTCGGTCGGCTGGATTCTCGGTCACCTCGTGAACGGCTATGCCTCGGAGCTCTGGTGGAACGCTGTATTGTTTACAGTTCTGCTCCGCTTCATCTGGAAGAATGCCGGTGAGTGGAAGGGTACACTTCTTTTCACCCTTGTATTGATGATGTCACCGGGTGTGACTATCGGTTTTTGGACACAGGATACAAAGCTCGGCTATGCTGTGGTTGTGCTCGGATTCGGCTTGTCCAACATATTGTTGGTTGTCGTCCGGCGACATCACCTCAGGTAAACAACGCCGCAATTTCAGTCAATACGACTAACCAAGAGCCCCGGAGCATATCCGGGGCTTTGTTTTTATAGGGAAATGGGGAAGCCGGCCTCCCCTTCGTCTAGCCGAGATTTTTTGATAAGCATGTGGATAAAGTGGCTTTATTTTTACTTTATTTCGTGCAAGACTAATAATAACTTCGCCTCCAGTATATGGAGGCTTGTTTCTTGAAAAAGTTTGAGCTTTGAATTATGCGCCGGTCGTCTAGATGGTCAGGACGTTCGCCTTTGGAGCGAGTAACAGGGGTTCGTATCCCCTCCGGCGCACAATTCAAAGTTCAATCTCTATAACTTGAAAGCTGAGCAGAGGAAGAGAGGCGTTCTTTTACCATTCCAGTGGTTGAAATTCCTCCTTACATATCAAGCGCTTGATATGTTTCTGGGATGAGACTTTCTTCCTCTATTCAACTCTCAAATAATCCTCAGAGGAGGATTTTTCTTTTGTTTTAGAAGGAGAGAGGTATTCCTCAAATCCTTCCCGCCAGTAATCCTGGGGCTTTAATTATGTCTTAAAGTTTACCATTGATGCGTAGGCCTACGCAAAGTAGTGGGGATAGAGAGATATAAAGCTCGAATAAGAGCTATGCCAACAAGAACCTCCCAGAGGGCAGGAGGGGCGGCCGGAGGGCCTATAATGGAGTGTGTTGCCCTTGGTTTACCTATAGATAAGGGTCGGAAAAGATATATTGTGCGACGTATAGTATCTCGTGAAGCCGATACACCATGCCACATGCTTAGCTATAAATCCAGATTAACCGATGCCCTCTCCCCCCGCGAGCGCCGGCTTTTTACTAAATTAACGACGCCAAAAAAAGTGCAGGATTTTTTGGATACGCTCAAAATTAATTTTGGGGGAGGTAAAGTGGTGGTGGCCTCGCCGCGGCTCGTGCTTGAGCGCAAGCGCGCGAGCTGTATCGAGGGTGCCCTTTTGGCGGCCGCTTCCCTCGCCTGCCAGGGGAGGCCGCCCCTTTTAATGGACTTTCAATCAACCGGCTTTGATGAAGACCACGTGGTCGCGCTCTTTAAAGAAGGCGGCTACTGGGGCGCGATAAGCAAGACCAACCACCCCGTCTTGCGCTGGCGCGACCCTATTTATAAAACGCCGCGCGAGTTGGCGATGAGCTTTTTTCACGAATACTACTTCCCCGACCGCGGCAAGCACCTGGGTGAGAAGACCATGCGCACCTATTCCGCCCCGTTTAACCTCGCGCGCCTGGCCCCCGAGCGCTGGGTCGCTACCGCAGACGATTTAGACTGGCTCGCCGTTGCGCTCGACGAGTCCAGACACTTCCCCGTGGTTACTAAAAAAATGCTGCGGCATTTGCGCCGCGCCTCGCCGCTTGAGCTGAAGGCGGCAAAACTTTCGCAGTGGAAAGGCTCGCGTCGTGCGTGACTGGACGACCAACCCGTACATAAAGTAGAGTTCGACTAGAAGCTCACTTCCAAAAATAAGGGGGATTCAAGATGTTAAAGAGTATGGTTGTAGGTTGGGGCGGCCGTGCCGAAGCCCTCGAAGCCGCTCTGCGTCACAGCCCGCTGGTATCATCAGTGCTAGTCGCAGATGATCCAGGAAATAACCGTCAACTCATCGAACTTGCGAAAAAACACGGCGTATCATTCGTCGTCATTGGCCCCGAGGAGCCATTGGTGCGGGGCGTCGTCGATGATTTTGCTTCCGCCCTTCCTGCGGTTAAGGTGTTTGGACCTACCCGCCTCGCAGCCGAACTCGAAGGAAGCAAAATCTATATGAAGACCCGTTGCGAGCGATTTGGTATTCCCACTGCACGCTTTGACTTCGCAGGCAGCTACCAGGTTGCCGAGAGGAGCATACGCAAGAATGGTTGGCGGGTTATCAAGGTCGATGGATTGCATGGAGGTAAAGGAGTGGAGGTTGTTGATACCGAAGAAGCAGCACTTGAAGCTGCCGCAAAAATACTCGCGACAGAAAAGCGGGTTCTTCTGGAGGAAAAGCTTGTGGGCGAAGAGCTTTCGGTAATGGCGTTGTGCGACGGCAAGAACGCCGTTTTGCTTGAGCCGGCACGGGACCAAAAGCGCCTGAGTGCAGGAACGGATGTCATGACCGGCGGCATGGGAGCCTTCTCCCCTGTCCCGGGCGTTACAACCGAAATGCTCTTGCAGATAGAAATAGAAATAATCTATCCGTTGCTGCAAGGGATGGCTCGCGAGAAACGCTCTTATCACGGCGTGCTCTACGCCGGGATCATGCTTACCCAGGATGGCCCAAAATTGCTTGAAGTTAATTGTCGCTTCGGCGACCCTGAAGCTCAAGTGGTTTTGGCCCGTTTGGACTGCGATCTGGTTCCTTCTTTGCTCGCTTGTCTAACGTCGGGCGGCCTTGAAGAAGAGGAACTTCCTCGGTGGAAGTCTTCGGCCGCGGTTTGCTTTTATGGAGTTTCAAAAGGCTACCCGGCAACAGGTCATCGTGAAATAAGTATCCTTGGTGAAGGCCAGACGCTTGCCGCCGCTCGTGAAGATGGGTTGCGGCAACTAAAAATGCATCATCAAGTGTTTCGTGAAGATATTGCCGCCGGGCTTTGACCCGGCGGCTTTCTTTTTAATTCTTCACCCCGATACCGCGACGGAAGAAGAAGAGCACTACCCCGATGAAAAGCGCGATAAAACCCAGGAGCACGGCGAAACATGTGCCAATATTGATGTCCGAGATCCCGAAAAACCCCCAGCGGAAGGCGTTGACCATATAGAGAATGGGATTGAAGAGCGAAACTTTTTGCCAGAACGGCGGGAACTGCTGTATCGAGTAGAAGATGCCGCCGAGGTAGGTTAACGGCGTGAGGACGAAGGTCGGCACGATTGATATGCCGTCGAAGCTCTTGGCGAGCGCCCCGTTGATGAGCCCCGCGAGCGAAAACAGTATCGAAGTGAGTACGAGCGCCAAAATAAGCGCCGCCAGGTTAAAGATGGTCAGGTGGGTGAAGAAGAGCCCCACCACCGCCACCAATACACCCACCAAAAGGCCGCGCATCACTCCCCCGCTCACGAAGCCCGCCACCACGAGCCAGTTGGGCATGGGCGAAACAAGGATTTCGTCGAGCGTGTGCGTCCATTTGGCGAAATAAAAGGTCGAAACCGTGTTCATGTATGAACTGGTGATGACGGACATCATGATGAGGCCCGGCACGATGAATTGGATATATTGCAGCCCGTGGATGGGTGCGAGCTGCGAGCCGATGAAGGTGCCGAAGACGATGAAATAGAGCGAGGTCGTGACGACCGGCGGCAGGAGCGTCTGGCTCCAAATGCGGATGATGCGCACGAAATCGTTGCGCAGCATGGTGAGGTAGGCGGTGAATTGTTTTTGAGGTGTCATAGTGTTCGCAAAACTAAAGAAAAAAGCGTGCGCTCCTGTACGCTCAGGCCGAGTCTAACCCGCTTTTTTCATTAGTTTGGCTCCCTATTAGGTCTATATAAATTTCTTCCAGCTTCTCTTCCCCGTGGCGCTTGAGCAAGCGCTCCATCGGCTCGTTAACGAGAATTTCGCCGTGGTTGATGACGGCGACGTTTCGGCAGAGCTGCTCGGCCTCTTCAAGATAGTGGGTGGTGAGGATGATGGTGGTGCCCTGCGCGTTCATGTCGCGCAAAAAACCCCACATAGAGCGGCGCAGCTCGACATCGACCCCCGCCGTGGGCTCGTCGAGGATGAGGAGCCGCGGATGATGGATGAGCGCGCGGGCTATCATGAGCCGGCGCTTCATGCCGCCCGAAAGGTTCTGGCTCGGTTCGCGGCGTTTTTCCCACAGGCCGAGACTCTTGAGGATGGGCTCGGCGTCTTTGAGCGCCTGTGGGCGCGGGATGCCGTAGTAACCCGCCTGGGTCACGACGATATCCTCGACCTTTTCAAAAATATTGAAGTTGAATTCCTGCGGCACGAGCCCGATGAAGGTTTTGGCGAGCGAGGGATTGCGCTCGACGGGCACGCCGAAGACGGCCGCTTCACCTGCCGTTTTGGTGACGAGGTTGGCGAGGATACCGATGAGCGTGGTCTTCCCCGCCCCATTGGGCCCCAGGAGCGCGAAGAAATCGCCCTCGGGTATCGTGAGGCTCACCCCCCGGAGCGCCTGCGTGCCGCTCTGGTAGGTCTTGCACAGGTCGCGTATCTCAACCGCATTCATAAGTGCCCAGTATAGCAAAACCCCGCCTTTTTGGGCGGGGTTTTGCGGGTAATAGAAGAAATTACATCGCCGCGCCGCTGCCGCCCATATTGTAGTTGCCGCGGTGCTTGATGAGCCCCCACACGCCCGAGAGGCCGACGAGCACGTATATGACCCACTCAAGCTGCGGAGACCACGAACCGATGAGAATGTTAATGACGTTCCAGTTACCGCCGACGAACATACCGATGCCCACGAGGCCCCAGTTGAGCGCGCCGATGATAACAAGAATCCACGTCACCATGTACAGTGCTTTCATAAAATAGATGATGGTGTGTGCTTAGCTGCGGCCCGACCACCTGCCTGTAGGCAGGCACTCCGCACCTTTAAGTATGAATGTTTACGGGGCTATTACAAGGGCGGGTGGGGATAAGCCGTTTAGCCTGAAATCTTGACCTTTTGTATGGCGTAGATCTCTTTGAGGGTGTAATGAGCCGAAAAACTTATGTCTTTGCCGTTTGCGATGTAGGGGTCGCGCATGAGATAGGTGCCGGCGCTTGCACCCTGCGTGAGGACGACGAAGTGCGTGCCGCCGTAGGCGTGGAGCCCCACGATGACCGGGTTGCCGGCGGCGAGCGTGGCGTTAATGGCCGCCGTGACGCGCGTTGCCGTCATACCGTCCACGTAGATGGTGTAGAGCAGGTAGGCCGGCTCATAGGCGGCGAAGTTGGCGGGGTTGGAGTTGATGGTCGGGGGTGAGACGTCGCGGTAGCCGTAGTGCGTCATGACCATGGCCATCGCGGTCACGAGGCAGCCGTCGCTTTTCATTTGATATTTAGTGCCGTTGAGCGCGTCGTTGCCCCACTGCGCGTCGCGCTGGTTGTAGTAGCACCCCCAGGCGTCACAGCTGGTTTGGTTGGTGAGGAGCCCCGCGCCGCCCGCGTTTTGGGTAAAGGTCGAGAAGCCCGCGAGCTGCGCCTTGGCCTGCGCGAGCAGCGTCTCGTAGGTCGACTCCTGCGCATTCGTCTCGGCCAGCAGCTGGGTTTTTGAGGTTTTGGTCTGGTTGAGGCTCGTCTGCTGCTGGTTAAGATTGGTTTGAAGCGACGCGAGATCCGCACGGGCCGTTTGAGCCTGGGTCTTGGTGCTTTCGAGACTGGTTTTGAGCGCGGTGAGGTCGCGCATGCGCTGCACCAGCGCCTCGCGCAGGGTGACTATTTCCTCGGCGCGGTTGAAGAAAGCCGAGAGCGTTTCGCCGGTGAGGAGCGCGGTTAGGAGCGACTCCTGGTCGTATTGGTTGAGCTGCTCAAGCGCGCCGTTGACGTCCCGTGACACCACGGCGACCTCGGTGGTAGTGGTTGAAATGGTGGTCGAAAGTTTCGATATCTGAGAATCTTTCTGCTTGATCTGCGTCTGGGTGAGCGTGATGCTTGTCTGTATCTTCTTAATTTTAAGGTTGAGCGAGGTGATGGTGCTCTGGAGCGTTTGTTTTTGGGCGGTGGCGGTGCTTATCTCCTTTTCAAGCGTAGTTATCTGTTGCTGGAGCTGGGCAATTTGTGCGTCGGTAGCCGTCGAAGTGGCGGTCTGCGCGTGCGCCACCACGGGCGTCAAAAGAATGAAGACGGACAGGAACCAGGCGAGCATATCCCTATTTTAAAGCAGATTTACGGCGTGTTGGAGCCGCTTGAGCGCTTCGGCCTTACCGAGCAAGGCGGCAATGGTGAACGGGTCGGGTGATTGAGCGAGGCCAGAGAGCGCCACGCGCAGGGGCCAGAGCACCGCTCCCCTGCCCGCCTGCGTGGCATAGGGCCACAGCGCGTCTTTTAACTTTTCTGCGGTGAAGGCTTCATCGGGAAGCGCGCTGAGCATTCCGGAAATTTTGGCTAAATGGGTTTTGACGGTTTCTTTTTCAAGCTTACCGTTTTGCAAAAGGAGCGCCGGCTCATACGAGACGCCGCCGAGAAAGGCAAACTCGCTCTCAAGCGCCCCGGCCGCCTCTTTGAGCGTGGCCGCACGCTCTTTGAGGAGCGGCACGAGGCGCGGATCAACCTCTGTGCCGCAAAAATCCTTCAGGCGCGCGGCATACCCGGCGTCGCCGAGTTTTTTGAGGTGCTCGCGATTAAACCATTTGAGCTTTTCGATATCAAACACCGCGCCGCTTTTGTGAACGCGCTCAAGAGAGAATTCGGGGACGAGCTCTTCAAGCGAATAGAGCTCGCGGTCGTTGCCCGGATTCCACCCCAAGAGCGCGAGATAGTTGATGAGCGCTTCGGGAATGAAGCCCTGCGCCCGGTATTCATTCACCGAGACCGCGCCGTGGCGTTTGGAGAGCTTGCTTTTGTCGGGCGCCAAAATGAGCGGAATGTGCGCATACTCCGGGCGCGGGAAGCCGAGCGCCTCGATGAGCAACAATTGCCGCTGGGTGTTTGAGATGTGATCTTCGCCGCGGATGACATGGGTGACGCCCACTTCGGCGTCGTCAACCACCACGGCCAAATGGTAGAGCGGGAGGTCATGGGTGCGCGCGATGACAAAATCGCCGAGCTCGGTGGTGTCAAAGTGAAGCTCGCCGCGCACCGCGTCGTGAAAGGTGACGGTTTTGTTCGGGTTTTTGAAGCGCACGACCTTCATGCCGGGCGTTGCCTCGGACTCCTCGGCTTCATAGGCGGCGCCCCTCTCGATGAGCGCGGCGAGATGTTTTTTATAAACCTCGGTGCGCTCAGACTGGCGCACGACACCCGCCGCGTCCATGGTGAGCCCGAGCCAGGTGAGCCCCGCGAGAATGTCGTCTTCAAATTCTTTTTTTGAGCGCTCGCGGTCGGTGTCTTCAAAACGCAAAAAAACCTTGCCGCCGTTTTTGTGGGCGAAGAGATAGTTAAAAAGCGCCGTGCGCACACCGCCGATATGCAAAAGCCCGGTCGGGCTCGGCGGAAAGCGGGTGATGACTTGTGCCATGAAGAGAGTGTAGCAGATTACGCCTCGTGGGAAAGGGCGATGTCGAGGATGGCGTCGGCGATGGCTTTGGCGGCGTCGACGCGCGCAAAGCCGCGCGCCGCCTCTTTCATGTGTTGGGTGAGCTGTGCGTTGCCGAGGATGCGGTCCACCTCGGCCACCAACAACCCCGGCGTGAGGTTGTTTTGCTCTATGACGCTGCAGGCGCCCGAGCGCGCATAGGCGAACGCGTTTTTCACCTGGTCGTGGCTCGTGGGTTCAGGTATGGGAATGATGACGGACGGCAGCCCCCAGTTGGCGATTTCAAAAATGGTCGAGCCCGCGCGGGAAATGACAAGAGCCGCGGCGCCCGCCGCCATGCGCAGCGCGAGATCGTTGAGGTAGCCGAAGGGCTTATAGCGGTCTTTGTGGAGCGAGTCGGCTAAGGCCACACCCGCGCGGCCGGCAACTTCTTTGAGATTAGCCTCCCCCGTCTGATGGACGATTTGATAGTGATCAATGAGTTCGAGGAGCGCGGCCAATACCGCCTCATTGACGGCCACGGCGCCCTGCGAGCCGCCCAATACGAGAAGCGTGGGGAGCGCGCGGTCAAGCTTGAGGAACTCGTAAACGCCTTCGCGCGCGGGCAGGAGCGCCGCCTTGCGGATAGGATTGCCGGTGTATGCGACCTTTTCTTTCGGGAAGAACTCGGCGGCTTCGGGATACGAGACGGCGATTTTTTCGGCGAACTTGCCCGCCCAGCGGTTGACGCGGCCGGGCACGGCGTCGCTTTCATGGATGACCACGGGAATGCGAAAGAGCCGCGCGGCAAAGAGCGTCGGGAACGCGGCATAGCCGCCCTTGCCGAACACGATGTCGGGGTAAATGAAGAAGATGCGCAGGACGCTTATGAAAATGCCCCACCCCGTTTTGAAATAATCGAAGAAGTTAAGAACGGATGTGTAGTTGCGGATTTTACCCGCCGCCGTGGGGACGAAGGTGATGTTCTGCGCGATGAGCATTTCGCGGTCGTAGGGTTCGGGCGCGGCGTAGTAGAGTTGAGGCTCAAGCAGTTTGCGCTCGCGCACGGCGTCATTGATGGCCTCCGCCACCGCGATAATGGGGTAAAAATGGCCGCCCGTGCCCCCGCCGGTAAAAAGTATCTTCATGACGGTTGTTTTTTCATTCTCCGGGAGACGCTTAATATCATACCAGTTTCCGCGAGGGCGATGGCAAGGGCGGTGCCGCCGTGGGAGACGAAGACCAGCGGCACGCCCACCAGGGGCACGAGTCCGAGCGAAGAGGCTATATTAAAGAACGACTGCCCCACGATGAGTGCCACGAGTCCCACGACAAGTAATCCGCCGAAGGGGTCGGGCGCGCGGGCGGCGATGCGCAGACCCAAAAGCGCGAAGAGCGCGTAGAGGAGCACGAGCGCCACGCTGCCCACGAAGCCGAATTCTTCCCCCGCCACCGCGAAGACGGAGTCGCCGATGGGCTCGGGCAGGTACGAGAATTTTTCCAGGCTTTGGCCGAAGCCGCGGCCCGTGAGCCCGCCGGAGCCAACCGCAATGAGCGACTGCTGCAGCTGGTAGCCCGCACCCTGCGGATCCCCCGCCTGGTTAAAGAAGGTCTCGATGCGCTGCGCGACATAGGGCCGCTCATACGCAGCGCCCGCGATAGCCGCCGCGCCGATGAGCGCGAGGATGAGGAGATGCGTGATGCGCCCGCCGGCGGCAAAGAGCACCGCGACGGCGGCCATGCCGATGATGGCAACACCCGCAGTGTCGGGCTGTAAAAGCAGTATGACCATGGCGCTGCCTGCCACGAGCCCCAGCGGCACAATACCCCCGCGCCAGGTGTTTACCGTGCGCATCCTCGCGCCGTAAATGGCGGCGAGAAAAAGTATGGTAGCGAATTTGAGAAGTTCCTCGGGTTGGAAGGACACGGGACCCAGGTTAATCCACCGGGCGGCGCCTTTGAGCGAGAGACCGATATGCGGGACGAACACAAGAAGTGAGAGCACCACCGAAACACCGAAGAAGTACGGCGTGTAGGGCCGGAGCAGGCGGTAATCGAGCCGCGCCAAAACGACAAGCGCAATGCCCCCCAAAAAAAGTCCGAGCAGCAGCTGGCTGACGGCCACCGACGTGAAAGACGCGCCGCCGTCCGCCGCCAAAAGCGAAAGCGCCGCCGACGTGAAGATGAGGAGACCCGCAACGATGAGCGCGCACAAGACGAGCAAAAATGGCGTGTCTATGGTGCGCTTCACAGGAGCGCGAGTATCATGCCGATAATCGCCGCCACGGTGCCCACTATCCAATAGCGCATCGTTACCTTATATGACGGCCAGCCGAGCGCTTCAAAATGGTGGTGGAGCGGCGCGATGCGGAAAAGTTTGCGTCCGAGGAGCTTTTTTCCCGCAACTTGCACGATGTTTGAAAGCACCGTCGCCACCAGCGGCAGCGCGATAACCGGCAAAACCACCACGCCGCGGCCGCCGCCCAGAGCGTCCGTCAGGAACGCCACGACGGTGAGAGCGAGCGTGAGCCCCATGGTGCCCGTCTCCGACAGATAAAAGCGCGCGGGCGGAATATTGAACCACAAAAACGCCAGAAGCGCGCCCGCCACGGCTCCCGCAAATGCGGAAATATCGTATTGATGCTGAAAGAACGCGATACCGGCGTAGGCGGAGAAGGTTGTCGCGAAGACACCTCCCGCGAGTCCGTCGAGACCGTCTATGACGCCGCCCGCATACAAAAACAGCGCTACCGCCACAAATACCGCGAGAAACCAGGGCCCGAGCATGAGCGGCATCCCGCCGGGCACCGACACGGTGGAGACGCCGAGTTTGGTGTAGAACCACAACCCGCAGGCGAACGCCGCCAGGGCGACGATGAAGAGCCGCGTGCGCAGGCGCAAGCCGTGCGCCCCGCGCACTTCGTAGAGATCGTCAAGAAAGCCCGCAAGTGCGCCGATAAGGAGCGCGCTCAACGGAAGCCACGTTTGATTGCGGCTGATGAAGGCGAGATGGTCGAACGAGCCCGGAAATATGACCCACAGCGCCTGCATGAGACCCGCTGTCGCGAGCACGCTCCCCCACACGATGACACCGCCGAAGCGCGGCGTGCCCACCTCTTTTTCTTTATGCAAACGGTTGAAGACTTCGGCCGGCGTGCCGTCCATGGCGAACTTGCCCGCCTTCGGCTTCCACATTTTGTACTTATAAAGCACGTGTGTCAGAAAGGGCGTGAAGCCGATGCCGAAAAGGAAGGCGACGGTCGTGGGGAGAAATATGCGCAGCAAGTTGAGCGTGTTCATACTCTATGAGCCGGCGGTTTGTGTCTGTGCCCGCGCCGCCGCGCGCGCGGCGGCGATGAGCGTTTTAATGTCGTCAAAGCGGCCCTGCTCGGTCGAACCCAGGACGACCGCTATGAGCGGGTGTCCGATGTCCACGTCGAACGCGGCTACCAGGTTGCCGCCCGCCAAATCGGTATAGCCTGTTTTGGCCCCGATAAAGCCCGGCACCGAAAGCAGCGGCCGCGTCGTTGCGTTGGCAAGGATGGTTTTGCCGCTCGCCTCCATGGACACAACCGGCGAGGAAGTGAGCTCGAAGAACTCCGGATATTGCTTGAAAAACGCGCCGGCGAGCTTGGCGACGTCTTCGGCGGAGCCGTACGCGCCTGAAGTTTCGGTGGTGAGGTCGAGGCCGGTGGGATTGAGGAAGTAGGTATGCTCGAGCCCGAGGTTCGCGGCGGTGGCGTTCATATCTTTGAGGTAATTGCCGTCGAGGCTCGCCGCGGCCGCAGCCATCGCGTCGTTCGAAGATGCAACGAGGCCGAATTTAATAAGATCGCCGAGAGTGGCGGTAAGGCCCGCGTGCAAATTCCAATCCCCCGCGTCGCCTTCGGGCGCGATGTCGGCCTTGGTGAGCGTCACGGGCTCGGAAAGCGGACGCGTGGTGTTATTGAGGACGACGGTCGCCGCCATGAGCTTGGTGAGAGACGCCAAGGGCCGCGGCGTCGACGCGTCTTTGGCGAACAAAACGGCGCCCGTTGAAGGATCGTAGAGCACCGCCGAGCGCGCCGAGAGCGCAGCCGGCTCAAGCGCCACGGGCGGCGGGAAAGGCGCGGGAGCCGCCCCCGGTTCTTGCTGCGGCGTGAGAAAGAGAAATACCGCGAAAAGACCGCAACCCAGCATGATGCTCAGGGCGACGACAAACGCGGCATTGAGCTGCGGCGGCGGTTTCATACGGCGTCGGTTTGGGGTGCCGCCGCTTCGGCGGCACGGTAGGCTTCTTCAAGTTTTTGAAGCTTTGCACGCACGGTCTCATACTCGGGCAGCTCGTCTTGGTGCGCTACGCCCAGCTGTGCCAAGAGTTCGGTGGTCGGCTCATATAAAAACGAGCGCTCATCTTTGGGGTTGGGGAGCTTGCGCAAGAGGCCGCGCGTGGTGAGGGTGCGCAGGGTTTGTGATGAATTGACGCCGCGGATGAAATCTATTTCGGCGCGGCTCAAAGGTCCGCGATATACGACCGCGGCGAGCGCCTCCAGTCCCGCCTTGCCCACTTCGCGGGCATACTCGTCTTTGCGCACGCGCTCAATGAGCGCCGCCGCCTCCGCGCTGGTGCGCAGTTCAAGCTCGCGGCCGTCGTCTATAAGCGAGATGCCGCGGCTTGCGAGCGTTTCGCGCAGCGCGCGGACGGCCGCGTCGAGCTCGGCCGAAGAAACGCCGAGCGTCTTTGCACACTCGGCACGGCTCAAAGGCCGGCCGAGCGCGAAGAGCAATGCTTCAAGTTGTCGGGCGAGTTCAGGGGCGGTCATATCATTGCCAGGAAGGCACCGAAGGCGCGTCATGCTCAAGGCGGATGTCGCCGCCCTCTTCCTGCGTGGCGTTAATTATACCCTGCTTTACCAGCTCCAAAAGCGCCAAAAAGCCCACAATGACATCGTGTTTCGGGGCTTTGGTGCCGGCGAATTCTTTAAACGAAAGCGTCATCGCCGCGGCGACCCGCTCCCGCAGGCGCTCTATCATATCTTCAAGCGAAATGACCTTTTTGACGCTCACCTTGGGGAGTTCGAGCGTCTGAGGGAAGCCTTCGATGAGCGCGCGTGCGGCATCGCGCAGGTTCGTCTGAGTGACGCTTTCGTCGGCGATGTAAAGCGGCGGCAGCTCGGGCGAGCGGCCCTCCCACAGCGGCGGGTTCCCCAGCGCTCCGCCCAGGCCGCGCGAAGCCTCTTTGATGATTTGGTATACCGCGAGGCGGTACTCGAGCTCTTTGATGTCCCGGCTCTCTTCGTCGCTTAACGCGAGCGACGGAAGGAGCGAACGCGATTTGATGAGCAAAAGCGTCGCCGCGAGCGCGACGAACTGCGCCGTCTCCCCCACCGGCAAGCCCTCCATAGCGTTGATGCGGGTGATATACTCCTCGGTCACCGCGGCAAGCGAGATGTCGTTGATGAGGAGCTTGCGTTTTTCGATGAGCTCAAGCAACAACTCAAGCGGCCCCTCATACACAGGGGTTTTGACCGTTATGGGCATGGGCTTATTTTACCTTATTTTGCCCTGCTTTTCTCTATATATTCGAGCAAAAATCGCACCGGCGCGCCCGCCGCGCCTTTGGCCAAAAACTCGCCCGGGTAGCTCGTCATGCGCGGCGCAATGTCGAGGTGTATCCAGGGGCAGCCGAGTTCTTTGGCAAACACCTCGAGGAATTTGCCGCCCGCGATAACGCCTCCCGCGCGGCTGTTGCCCATGGTTGAGATATTGGGCACGTCGCCGAAGGTGCCCTTCACCATGTCGTCGTACTCTTCCCACATCGGGAGCGGCCAGAGATAATCGCCCGAGCGCTCTGCCGCATCAAGAATTGAGATGATGTGGTTTTCGCGGTTGGTCATAAAAGCGGACGCCACAGTGCCGAGCGCCGTAATGGCGGCGCCGGTGAGCGTCGCGATATCAACTACCGCTGCGGGCTTGTAGCGCTTGGCATAGGTGATGGCGTCGGCCAAAATCACGCGGCCCTCGGCGTCCGTGTTAAGCACCTCTATGGTTTTGCCGGAGAGCGAGGTGAGCACGTCGCCCGGGCGCACGGCGCTGCCGCTGGGGGAATTTTCAACCGCGGGGATGAGCGCGACGACATTTTTCTTCACGCCAAGCTTGGCGCACAAAATGACGGCATGTATGGCCGCGGCGCCGCCCGACATGTCCATGTGCATCTCATACATATGATCGCCCGGTTTGACGTTGAGCCCGCCGGTGTCGAAGGTGACGCCCTTGCCGGCGAGGACGATGGGTTTTTGTGAGCCGCGGCCCGCACCCCAGTACTCCATGACGATAAACTTCGGTTCTTCGGCCGAGCCCTTGGCGATGCCTAAGACCGCGCCCATGCCGAGCTTTTCCATATCGGCGCGACCGAGCACCTTAACGCGCACTCTGGTGCCCTGCGCCGCCTTAAGCGCCGCATCGGCGAGCTTGGCGGGCGTCATGTCGCCGCCCGGCGTGTTTGAAAGTTCGCGCGCGGCGTTGACCTCGCGGCCCACGACAAAACCGCGCTCAAGGCCGCGCAAAGCGAGCTTGGGCGCGCCCACCACGGCAAGCGTTTTGATTTTGGGAAAGCCGCCTTTGGGCGGGGTTTTGAAGGTGTTGTGCTCATACTCGGCCATCAAAAATGCGGTGGCCATGAGCGAGCCGAGCTCGAAGTCCGAAATCTTCTTGTCGGCAACGCGCCGCGCCGCCTGCCACTCAAGCGCCGCGAGCGGGATGCGGTTTTGTTTGAGAAGCGAAACGACCTTGCGCATCAACACGATGAGCTTGCGGCGCGGCAGGGGCTTTTCGCTCCCCGCATCGACCCTGAGCTCTTCTCCCGTAAATTGGGCCACGGGGCCTTCAATAAAGCTTATTTTAAGGGCTTTTTTGGGCGCCTCGAAGGTGATTTCCATAGCGGCCCAACCATACCAAAAAACGCGGAATTTTCAAGGTCTTGGTTTGAGCATACCAAGATGGCGTGAATCACCAAAACCCGCTTCAGGTTTAGAGCGAAAAGGGGTTGGCTTGTATCATGTGGGCGGCTTCAACCAGGCCGCGCGCGGTATTTTTGGCCATGTGCTCGACCGCCTTATTGGCGCGGCGGCGCTGCGCGTCTGTCTCTGGACTCATGCCGACCTCGCCCACCCAATAGGTGCAGCACTGCGGCGGCAGCGTGAAGTTCATAAATGAAAGCACCTCCATGAGGCTCGCCATGACCTGCTGAGCGCCGTCTTCGCTCCCGGTTATTACAATGCCGGCCACTTTGTTTAGGAGCGCGCTTCGCCCGCCGCGGATAAATTCTTCGTCAAAAGCGTCCATGCGCTCAATGGCGCGCTGCATAAGGCTTGAGCGCTGGCCCCACCACACCGGCGTGGCGAACATAACAATATGCGCCGCTTTTATTTTTTCGACAATCGCGGGCCACTCGTCGGTCTCGCTTTCTTTAAACCCGAGGCCCACGGGGATGTCTTTGTCGGCGAGGCGGATTATTTCGCTTTGAGTGGGCGCGAGCTTGGCCATTTCGTCGAGCACCATTTGAGCTACCTCTTCGGTATTGCTCGGCGCGGGGCCGTGTTTGAGGCTGGCGTTGAGCACCAAAATGTTGAGCGGTTCTGCCATAATTCTATTGTAGCATTTGAGCCGCTGCGGCCTTGCCGCTTTGAAGCGCCGCCTCAACCGTGCCGCCGGTGTCTCCCTCGCCGAGCGCTTCGCCCGCAAAATAAAGTTTATTTTCTATCGGCTTGCGCAGCTGTGCCACCGCCCCGGCAGAGCGCGGCGTTGAGTAGGTGTATGCGCCGCGCGCAAAAGGATCGCGCGGCCAGTTTGCCACCTTTTGTGCAACAAGCTCGCTGCGCAATTCTTCAATTGAGATTTTAAATATGCGTGAAAGTGACTCGAGTGCGAGTGCGACAATTTCCTCATCGCTTTTTTCAGCCATACTGTTAGCCTTGGGCCCTGCGAGCCACCCGGTGAGTGTGGTGTGGGGCTCGGGATATTGTGTCCACCAGGTTGGGATTGCCTCGCGGGAGAACATAAAGAACATCCGCTCGAAATTCTGTTCTCTGTCGGGAGTGGCCCACCACCTACTCTTGAAACGCAGCAGTATCTTCAAGACTCCGCCGAAGCCGATGTCCGCCGCCGCAGCTTTGACGCCGGGGAGCCCGGGAACAAAGGTCATGTCTTTCAAAAGCGGTACGGGTACCGTAACCAAAATTTTTGGAGCTTGATATGAAGCTCCGTCGCTCGTTTCAACCACGCCTTCCTGCCAGCGCACGAGGGTGACCGCTTTGTTGAGCACAATTTCTCCCCCGCCCTCAAGGACACCCCGCTCAAGGTTCTTTAAAAGAACTCCGTAGCCTTCTTTTATATTCATTTGTAGCCAGTCTTCGGTATTTAGAATTTCATCGCGCAGGGCAAACACGCTAGATTTATTGGGGTCGGCGGCGTCATAGCCTTCGGTGCGGGAAAAGATATATTCGCGCAAATCTTTATTGTCAGGAAAATAGCGGTCAAAAAACTCCGCGAGAGTCATGTCTTCGGTAAGTGCGTTCAGTTTTGCCACGAGCTCTGGGTCGTTGGGAGAAACGTGCTCCATCACTTTTGATTCGCCGTCGAGCATGCTCCACCATTCGGTCGGATGAGTGAGAGTTGCACCGGATTCTTGAAGCAATGTTTTTGAAATGGGGGCGTCACCGTGGACAAACTCTCCGCCGGCCTGGGCTTCATAGCCCCATTCGCTTTCGGGGAGCGGCCAAATGCGCCCGCCGATCCTGTCGCGGGCCTCTAACATTAAAACTTTTTTGCCGGCGCGGCCGAGCTCGCGGGCGGCCATGAGACCCGCGGCTCCGGCGCCGACGATTATCGCGTCATACTGCATTGCGCCATTGTAGCAAAAAGAAAGGGCGCCCCTTTGGGGCGCCCGTGACGGAATCAGCCGCGCGCTTGTGTGAGCGAGGCGGCCACCCTTTTCATATTTTTGACCGTGAGCGGCATGACGACTTCATGCCCGGCGGCCACATAGCTGACGCTCAGCAGCGTGCTGGCCCAGAGCCTCGGCGCCAACTTGGCGCCGGGGACCCACCCCGCCTTGCAGGTTTCTTGGCAGATAAGTGGCAGGGTCTCGACCGGTATATTGTCGAGCAGGACGGTCGCGTAGCGGTGGACGCCGGCTTCACGCGGCATTTCAAAACCCATGACGAACGCGCCGTTTGCATAGGCGCCATAGGCCGTGAGCCATGAGCCGTCGGGGTTGTTGAGCGTCAGTTTGCCGTAGACTTCCCCGTTTTTGTCGTTGAGGACAAACTGCCACTGCTCTGCCGGCTCCTGGTAGGCGGCGGGCTGCAGTGAAAGAGATGACAGCGAGCCGCACCCGGCCAGCATGAACGCCGCGCCGAGCAAAACGCCTGATTTGCGGAACATTCGGTTACTCCCCCGATGGTTGCTGAAGACTTCCGCAAAAAACTATAGCATTAAGCCCCAAAAAAGCAATAGGCGCGCCGCGGCAACCGCGGCGCGCCCCTCTCATTTAGAAAAGGCTTTTTGGGTGCGGTGATGGCAGTGGTAGGTGGCTACCACGCTCCCCCGGCGCCCGACCTCTTCGATGCGCACGTCAACAACAAAGTTGAAGCGCGCCTGCTTGCGCTTGGGCGGCGCATGCTCGAGCGTATCGCCAAGCGACCCGATAGCCTGCATGACTATCTTGTCTAAGTTGAGGCGGTTACGCACGACCTTCGCTCTGTTTCTCACAGCGCGCTCCTTTTTAAAAGAACCTGAGCTCTCCGGAATTGAAAAGCCCCCTCCGCCTGGGAGGGGGCTGGTGTTGTTTATTTCTTTTTATTTAAAAACCACCACAACCCTCTCCCGCGGAAGGGGTGGTAAGGAGTATGTTGCAGGCCATTGCCATGAGTTCAAAGTATCATAGATATACCAAAATACCACTGTTTAATCTGGGAACCTACAGAAATATAATTTATAGAATAAAATAAAATCGGAAAAATCAGGAGCAATATAATTAACAAAATTATCCGAATCCAACTTGATTGTTTGAGCATCCAGTCTCTCAATCCATAAAATATGCAGTAACAAAAGATTATCATCGTCATTAATATTGTTGCTTTGAAGTAATTGAGAAATACAAAAGCAAATAAATTAAGAATAAAAAATATAAATATTAAAAGGATAAATATCATAATAAGCATAGGCCTATAGTTTTGGCGGATTTGTTCCACAGAATTTTGTTGAGTGTCAGTGGTATTTCCTGATTCAGGAAATAGATACCCAAACACGACTTCAATGAAGGGTATAATTAACAAAATTAGTACAATATCAGAACCGACGAGTAGGGAGAATCTTAATTGAGCAAGTATTTCGCCAGATAGTCCACCTAGGTAGGGTATGTTGAGAATTAATCCCGTAAGAATCAATACAATAGCGCCGATTTCGAATAATGGCCTATTAGCAATATAATAATCATTAAGTTTCTGCTTCATTTTCCTTTTTTTCGCTCAACAGCCCGTCAATCCGGTTCATGTCGCGGGGGAACATCGCGGCCTCGCGGACATTTTTGAGGCCCAAAATCTGCATCGTCATGCGCTCCGCGCCGAGCGCAAAGCCGCCTTCAGGCGGCGCCCCGTAGCGAAACGCCTCCAAAAACATCTCAATCTTTTTTGGGTCCATCCCCCACTCCTCTACATGCTTCATCAGTTGTTTGTAGTCGTTGATGCGCCGCCCGCCCGAGAGCCACTCAACGCCGCGGCACAAAAGGTCGACCCCTTCGTTAACGGCGGGGTTCTCGGGGTTTGGATATACATAAAACGGTTTTTGTTTGGTCGGGTAGCCATAGACAAACACAAAGTCCGAGCCCGTCTCTTCTTTAACCACCTCACACAGGCGGCGCTCCTGCTCGGGGTTGAGGTCTTTTTCGGCCGGGATGCCGAGCTTTTTAAACGCTTCGCTCAGCGAAATGCTCGGCGTCTTTTCAATCATCGTGGGCACCTCAGCACCCAAGAGCTTTAATTCTTCAGTACAGCGCGTTTTGACCGAGTCGAGGATAAAGCGCACGCAGTTTTCAGCCATGTCGCGCACATCCTCCCACGAGTCAATGAAGCCCATCTCGGCGTCGAGCGAGACAATTTCAGTGAGGTGGCGCGTGGTCTGGCTCGGCTCGGCCCTGAAGACCTTGTTGACGCTAAAGACCCGCTCAAACGCGGTCATGACGATTTGTTTGTAGAGCTGCGGCGACTGGCTGAGGTATGCCTCGTGGCCGAAATAGTCAACTTTAAAGACCTCTGCCCCGCCCTCGGCCGCGGCCGGCGTGATGGTGGGCGCCTGAAATTCAAAAAAGTCCTGGCTCTTCATAAACTCCCTGAAGGCGTCGACAATGACGGCCTGCACCTTAAACACCGCCTGCACGCGCGGGTGGCGCAGTGAAAGTGCGCGGTGGTCGAGCTCGGTGGGCAGGTCGAGGTTATAGCCGCTCTCGCTCATATCAAACGGCAGGGGCTCGGCGGGGCTCAAAATCTCAAGCGCGGTTATCTGGAGCTCAAGATCGCCGTTCATCACATCGGGGTTGATGTTTTTTTCGGGGCGCTTGTTGACCGTGCCGGTTGCCGCCACGACGTACTCCTGGCGCATCTCTTTTGCGACGGCCATGGCGAGCTCTTCTTTTGGCAGCACGACACCCTGCACCGTGCCGCTTCTGTCGCGAAAGTCGAAGAAGACCATCTTGCCCTGGTCACGGCGCACGGCAACCCACCCGGCGATGCTCGCCTCTTTGCCGATGTGCCGACCCAGATCTTTAATGAGTGTGCGGTTTTTCATAATTAAAGTGTGACGCCAATTTTTTGGCGCACCACGGCCATTTTAGCCGAAGCGATAGCCCTTGCTTTTTGAGCGCCCTCGGCGAGCACTTTTTTAACGTCGGCTTCGGTGACGCTTTCATATCTAGCGCGCATGGGCGCGACGAGTGCCTCGATGTCTGCGGCTAAAGCTACTTTAAGCGCTTTGTAGTTGCCTTTGTTTTGTTCATACAGCGGCGCGAGCTCGGCTTCTGATTTAAACAGTTTGTGAATGGCATAGACATTTTCAGGCCGCTCGCCGGAGGAGTCGGTCACGATACTCATCACCGCTTTTGAAATCTCATCTTTGCCGCCAAAGAGCGGGATGGTGTTGCCGTAGCTCTTGCTCATCTTCTGCCCGTCGGTGCCGGGGACGACGCCCACGCCCGCCAAGATTTTTTCGGCGGGCTCTTTGAATGTCTCTCCGTAGGCGTTGTTAAATTTTGCTGCCGCCTCGCGCGCATACTCAACATGCTGGCGCTGGTCCTCGCCCACCGGCACCACATCGCTCTCATAAAGGAGAATGTCTGCCGCCATGAGCATCGGGTAAGTAAAGAGCCCCGCGTTGGCTTCAATACCCTTTGCCACTTTGTCTTTGTAGGCGTGCGCCTGCATCAAAAACGGCACCGTCACGAGGCAGTCAAACACCCAGGCCAGCTCGGTGTGCTCCGCAATATCGCTTTGTTTGAAGATGACGGCTTGGCTTGGATCAACACCCGCGGCGAGGTAGGCACGCACCACCTCGACAATGTTTTGCTTAAGCGCCTGAGGGTCGCGCAGGCTCGTGAGCGAGTGGTAATCGGCAATCATCAAAAAACTTTCAAACCCGCCGTAGCTTTCGACAAACGGTTTGAGCGCGCCGAAATAGTTGCCCAGGTGCAGCTGGCCGCTGGGCTGGAGGCCGGTAAAAAGCCGCTTTTTGTCCGCCATGCGGCTTAGTCTACCAATAAACCTATTAATTCTAAAGCCAAAGCACCTATTGCCCTGTGTGTATATTTCTGGTATGAATAATCCCGGTTTAGTTCATCTCCAACCCGCAACCGCCATTAAGGGAGTGGCCCATGGCAAAGAAAAACCGGAAGATAAAAAGCAAGAAGCGCCGTCGCACAAGTACCAAGGCGCTGACCATTTTTACCAAGCCTCTGAGCGCCGACAGCTTCGCCGAAGCTCAAAAACGCCTCACCTCAATCAAGGTGTCGAACGATCTGGCTCCCAAGGAAAGACCCGATCCAAACTTTCGGGGTGTCGGCGAGGTCTCTGACCTTGTGAAGCGCCTCTATACCCTGCGCGAGGAGCTGGATAAGGAAATAAAAGTCTTAACGGCTCACGTCGACACCCTCACCAAGGGCGTCGTTGAACAGCTCAAGAAAGGTCAAGCTTCAGGTTCGCTTCGCGAAATTTCTGCAGCATTTAACGCCATCGCGGATGTCGAAGAAGAGCCTGGATACCGTGCCGCCTTGGCCAAGATCAGCATGGTCAAAGACCTCTATGCGGTTGTCAGCAGCCTCTTGCTGCTACAAATGCGCTTGGAGTTTCCTGAATTGGCCGGCAAGGCGTATCTTGATATCCGCGCCAACTGGATCGGCGGCTGGGTTTCCTCACAAGCAAATGCCAGCAGCGTCATCGCTGTTGAGGCTGGCGGGCACCCTCACCCGATGTTCGAACTCATGTCGCGCATGCGCCCTGCAAACTAAGGCTCGTTCAAGCAAAATAAATCGCGCGGTCATAACGACCGCGCGATTCTCTTTTTATATTCCTTCCTCTTTGAGTTTTTCTATCAGGTTGCGGGCTTCTTTGCTGAGTTTGGCGGGCAGGATTATCTTGATACGCACGAAGAGATCGCCGCGGCGGCCGCGTCCCTGCGGCACCCCCTTGCCTTTAACCCGCAACACCTCGCCGTGGGTGATACCCGGCGGGATAGTAAGCGCCTCCTCGCCGTCGAGCGTCTGGATTTTATATTCACCGCCCAAAAGCGCATCGCTGAGTTTTACTGAGAGCTCGGTAATTATATTAAAACCCTCTTTCTTAAAACGCGGGTCGGGCGTCACGTGCACCTTGACATAGAGGTCGCCCGAGGCGCCGCCTTGCGCCGCTTCGCCGAGCCCCGCGAGGCGGATCATTTCGCCGCCTTCGATGCCCGGCGGCACGGTGATGTCTATTTCCTCCTGCTTGCGGTAGACGCCTTCGCCGCGGCAGGTGGCGCACTTTTCTTTGGGGACCTTGCCGGTGCCGCGGCAATGGCGGCAGGGCTGCACCATAGTAATGGTCCCGAAGAAGGATTGGCTTGCCTCATGGACTTTACCGGCGCCGTTGCAGTGTTTGCAAGTCTCCACAGCGGAGCCCGGCGCCGCGCCCGAGCCCTTGCAGGTTTCGCACTGGCTCATTTTGGCGATGAGCACATGGCGCGTGGTGCCGAAGACCGATTCGCTGAAAGAGACTTCCAGATCGATGGATATATCGCGCCCGCGCGTTTGGCGCGTTGAGGTGCCGGTGAAAAAGTCGCTGAACACGTCGGCAAAGTCAAAGCCGCCCACGCCGCCTCCGAACGCGTCCTGAAATTGAGAGAAGTCCCAGCCCGAGGCTGGTCCGCCTTGGGCGGAAAAGCCGCCTTGCCCGCCGCCGAAGACGCGGCCGTAGCTGTCATACTCGGCGCGTTTTTTTTCGTCGCCCAGCACCGCATAGGCTTCTGAAACTTCTTTAAATTTTTCTGCGTCGCCGCCGCCTTTGTCGGGGTGGTATTGGTGCGCCAGCTTGCGGAATGCTTTTTTGATGTCTTCTTTGCTCGCTTTTTTGTCGATGCCGAGCACTTCGTAGTAGTCTTTTTTAGCCGCCATGTGTGTTAACTTTACCGCTCGAGCGGCTCCTCCGCAAGCAGCGCTTCATCTACCTGAACCGTGGGCTCTTCATCTTTTTTGCTCTCCTGCGTGCCGCCGATGAAGCCGCCCGCCTGAATGCTCCAGAGTTTGTGGTAGAGGCCGCCTTGCGCCAAAAGCTCCTGGTGGGTGCCGTCGGCGACCACCTTGCCGCCCTCCATCACAATGATGCGGTCCATTTTCATAATAGTTGAGAGGCGGTGCGCGATGACGATGACCGTTTTGCCGCGCATGAGCGTCTCAAGCGCGTCTTGAATAAGCGCCTCACTTTCGCTGTCGAGACTTGAGGTGGCCTCATCGAGCACCAAAACGGGCGCGTTTTTGAGGATGGCGCGGGCGATGGCCACGCGCTGGCGCTCGCCGCCTGAGAGTTTGATGCCTCGCTCGCCCACAAAGGTCTCATAACCGAGCGGCAACTGTGAAATAAATTCATGGCAGTGCGCCTGTGTGGCGGCCTCAATCACCTCCTCGTCGGTGGCATCACGGCGGCCGTAGCGGATGTTTTCCATCAGCGTGCGGTGAAAGAGAATGGGTTCCTGCGGCACAAAGGCGATGGCCTCGCGCAGCGAGTCTTGGGTGACCTCGGCGATATTTTGCCCGTCTATTTCAATCATTCCTCTCTGCACATCATAGAGCCGCAGCAAAAGTTTGGTGATGGTGGTCTTCCCCGCCCCCGAAGGGCCCACAAGCGCCACCTTTTGGCCGCCCGTGATGTTGAGGCTGAAGCCGCTGAGCACCGTGCGCTCGTTGTTGAACTCAAAGCCGACATCTCTAAACGCAATGTTGCCCTTTGAAACGGCGAGTGCCTGAGCGCCGGGAGCGTCTTGAATCTCAAGCGGTGTTTGTATAACCTCAACCATCTCACTGGCGTCGGCCAACCCGTTATAGATGACGTTAAATTGCCGTCCCAAGCTCCAGACACTGTTAAAGATACCGAAGACATAGGCCTGAATAAGCACCACGTCGCCGAGGGTTATAATTTTTTCAAACCAGAGCCATACGCCGACCGCGAGCATGCCGATATTGAGTGCGTTGGTAAGCAGACCTTGAAAACCATATACCAACGCGTTGAAATTCCACGACTTCAATTGCGCGTTACGCAATCGATCGGCCGCGCTTGAAACCAACCCGTGCTCGTATTCATGCGCGGAGAAAAGCGCGATGGTGTTTTGATTTGAGATAGAGTCGGCAAGGGTCGCGGTCATGTCGGTGTCGGCTCCTGCCCGGGCTACGCGATAGGGGTGCTGTAATTTATTTAAATACCACTGCAGAGAGACAAAGAGGCAAATCCAAAAAACGATTATTCCTCCTAAAATCCAGTTGCGAAACAAAAGCACACCCGCCACGCCGAGTATGTATATAACGCCCTCAAGCACCACCGTGACGCCGGAGTAATAAAGGTTTTCATAGGCACCTGAAAACCGCGCCACGCGCCGCGTTAAAGCGCCAGAAAAAGAGTTAGCAAAAAATTGATACGAGTGGCGCATGAGGTTCTCAAACGCCTCCCGCGTGAGATTTGCCGTAACTTTTGCGATAAGGGTGTAGCCCAGCCACATCTCAAGCCTCCCGCCCACCCAGCCCATAAGACTAATGAGGGTATAGCCGACAAAAACGGCGATTATTGCCTTGATGGTGGCGGGAGAAGTTGAAAGCGTGATGAGCAGGTTGAACAAATTGCGGATAAAGAGCGGGCCGATGACATTACTGAGTTCATTGAGAAAGATACCGAGAATCGCAAAGAATAAAATCCATGGGTAGCGCTTGGTATGGTCCCAAAACAGTTTCATTACCGCTTTGGTGTATAGAGTTCTCTTTTTGGCCGGCATTTGCAGCATTTTACCACAATTTGACAGATTTAAAAACCGCTGGTATTTGCCAGCGGTTTTTTGTTATTGCGGTGCGCTTTGAGAGCCCGGCTCGTTTGGCGGAGGAGATTGGCCGCCTTGCCCTGAGGGATTCGAAGGCCCCGCTTTCTGAATCGCTTCGTAAACTTTTGAAAGCTCCTTGGTGAGCTCTTCAAGCGCGGCTTTAATTTCAGCCGCGTTTTCTGAAGTTTTTTTGCTCTCAACCGCCGCGATTTTTTCGTTGATTGACGCTTCAAGCTCGGCGAGCACCTTGCCTTTGTTGTCGGTGAGCGCTTTGCGCGCGCCATAAACGGCCTGCTCGGCGAGGTTGCGCGCCTCAACGAGCTCAACCTTTTGTTTGTCGCCTGCGGCGTTTGCTTCGGCATCTTTTTTCATGCGCTCAATGTCGGCCTCGCTGAGGCCGCTTCTGGCCTCGATGCGGATGCTCTGCTCTTTGTTGGTGGCCTTGTCTTTGGCTTTGACGCTGAGGATTCCGTTGGCGTCAACGTCAAAGCTCACCTCAATCTGCGGCAGGCCGCGCGGCGCCGGCGGGATGCCGTCTAACACAAAGCGCCCGAGGCTTTTGTTGTCGGCGGCCATGGCGCGCTCGCCCTGGACGATGTGAATTTCAACGCTCGTCTGGTTGTCGGAAGCGGTTGAAAAGGTCTGCGAGCGGCTCGTGGGGATGGTGGTGTTGCGCTCGATTAATTTGGTGTTGACGCCGCCCATCGTCTCAATGCCGAGCGAAAGCGGTATCACATCCAAAAGAAGCACGTCTTTAACCTCGCCGCCGAGGATGCCGCCCTGGATGGCCGCGCCCACGGCCACCACCTCGTCCGGGTTGACGCTCATGTTGGGCTTCTTGCCGAAGAATTTTTCAACGGCGGCCTGCATGGCGGGCATGCGCGTCTGGCCGCCGACCAAAATAACCTCGTTAATGTCGCCGACCTTAAACGGCGACGCCTCCATGGCGCGGCGGGTGATGGCCATGGCGCGCTCGACAAACTCGGCCGAGAGCTCTTCAAGTTTGGCGCGCGTCATTTTAATGAGGAGATGGCGCGGGCCGCTGGCGTCCGAGGTTATAAACGGAATGTTAACCTCCGTTTCCATCGCGGTTGAGAGCTCGATCTTCGCTTTCTCGGCAGCTTCGTCGAGACGCTGGCGCGCCAAAGGGTCGTTGCGCACGTCTATGCCGCTCTCTTTCTTAAATTCAACGGCGAGCCAGTCGATAATCTTTTGGTCGATATCTTTGCCGCCCAGGTGCGCGTCACCGTCGGTAGATTTCACCTCAATGGAGCCCTCGCCTTCTTCGGAGGTGCCGACTTCGAGGATTGAGATGTCAAAGGTCCCGCCGCCGAAATCGAATACCGCGACCTTTTCGTTCATTTTTTTATTGAAGCCGTACGCGAGCGCGGCGGCGGTGGGTTCGTTTATGATGCGCTTTACCTCAAGCCCGGCGATTTTACCCGCGTCCCGGGTGGCGGCGCGCTGTGCGTCGTTGAAGTATGCGGGCACGGTAATCACCGCCGCAGTCACGGGCTCGCCGAGGCGTTTTTCGGCGTCGGCTTTAAGCTTGCCCAAAATCATCGCCGAGATTTCCTCAGGGCTGTACCACTTCTCACCCATCAAAACCTCGATGCCGCCGTTTTGAGACTTGCGCGTTTCAAAGGGCACGGCCTTGCGGTCTTTCTCCACCCCCGCTTCGTCAAACGTGTGGCCGATGAAGCGCTTGATTTGGTAGACGGTGTTCTTCGGGTTGGTCACCGCCTGGCGGCGCGCGATGAGGCCCACGAGCCGCTCGCCCGTTTTGCTCACGGCAACCACCGAGGGCGTGGTGCGCGCGCCCTCGGCGTTTTCTAAAATCTGCGGTTCGCCGCCTTGCATCACCGCCATCGCGGAATTCGTCGTACCCAAGTCTATGCCTAAGATTTTTGCCATACTTTTTTAGATTATGCTTCTTAATTTAAGTAATTATTAAATAATTACTTGCGCCGCTCTGATAATAGTTTGGTTTATTTTGTACCCGCTGCGTTCCACCGACTCGATGGTATGCCCGCCGCCTTTTTGTGCGAGCGCCTCGTGCTTGGTTGGGTCGAAGTCCTCCCCCTTTGCCCCGAAGCGCTCGATGTCGAGGCGCTTGAGCGAATCTAAGAACTGCTTTTCAAGCATCTTGAGGGTCGGCGTTGCTTCATGCCGCAGCGCCAGCTCAAGCGCGTCGAGCGCGGGAAGCAGATTTTCAAGAAATTCCGCCTTGAGACGGTCCTCTTTTTCTTGAAATGCCGCGGCCTCGCTTTTTTTGAAGTTGACGAAGTCGGCGCGCGAGCGCTGCCAGCCCTCCAAATATTCCTGCTTCTCTTCAACTGCCTTTTTTAGCTTCTCTCGCAGTTTTTTAACGAGCGCGGACCCCTCCTCGGCCTCGTCTTCAGGAATGAATTCTTCATCAGAGGCTGACATGTGGCACCATTGTACTCAAAAAAAAGTTATGGTCAAGAAAAAAGCCAAACCCCGCGCCGGTTGCGATAACCGGACGCGGGGTCGATGGGCCGAAGGGCAAAATTGCTCCCCGAGCCGTAGTACAAAAATCACGGGACGGTGGTTGGGGATGATTAGTCCAACCTGTTTAGACCCGGGCTTCCAGACCTAAGTCCTGCCAAGATCACTCACTCCGTGGTACCAGAAAAAACGGAGACCATCCGTTACTAAAACTAGCCCCGAAGGGCTAGTTTGTCAACTTAGCGTTTGCTCCACTGCTTGCGCTTGCGGGCCTTAACCAGGCCCGGCTTGCGGCGCTCTTTGGCGCGCGGGTCGCGCTTGAGAAAACCTTCTTTTTTGAGGGCACCGCGCAAACTGGCGTCATAGGCCGTGAGCGCGCGGGAAATGGCGTGGCGCACGGCTATGGCCTGTCCCGCGATACCGCCTCCCGAAACGACGACCGTCACGGCAAACTGCGTGGGCAGCGTCACTTTAAGAAACGGCTCAAGCGCGGAGACGCGCAAGGGCTCGGTCGCAAAATAGGCCTCCGGCGCCTTGTTGTTGATGGAGACGACGGTGCGCGCGCCCGGCATGAGCCGCGCGCGTGCTATGGCCGTCTTGCGGCGGCCCACTGCTTCTATGTATTTTTCAGCGGTTTTGGTAGCCATGTTACTCTTCGATGCGCAAAAGCTTGATGCGGCGGGCGCGCAGTTTGTTCTTGGGGAGCATGCCCATGACCGCGCGGCGCAGCGCCTCTTTGTTGCCGCGGCGCGCCGTGAGCATAGCATACTTCTCGAAGCGCTGCCCGCCCGGGTAGCCCGTATAGCGCACATATTCTTTTTGCCGCGCCTTGTCGCCTGAAATGCGCACCTTGCCAGCATTGAGAATCTTCACCTCCTCGCCCGCGACAATGTTCTTGGCGAAGGTTGCCGTGTGCTTGCCGAGCAGCGCTTTGGCGGCGGCCGTAGCCACGCGTCCGAGAGTCTTGTCTGTTGCGTCGATGGTTATCATAGGAGTGAATTAAACGAATTCGATAAGCGCCATGTGCGCGGCGTCTCCGTGGCGCTGGCCCATTTTGGTGATGCGGGTGTAGCCGCCCGCGCGCTCTTTATAGTGCGCGGCGGTCTCTATGAGTTTGCGCCCCGCTTCTGCGCCAACGGCGGCGGTTATGAGCCGGCGGTCGGCGAGCGTGGCCTGGCGGCCGCGGGTGACGAGCTTTTCGATGCGGGGGCGGATTTCTTTAGCCTTGGCCTCGGTCGTTTCTATCTTGCCGGTGAGGATGAGCGAGCGCATGAGGCCCTTGAGCAGCGCCTTACGCTGCCCGTACTCGCGGCCCAATTTTCTGTTTTTGCTCTGCTGGTGCATACTTTTTAATTCAATTCGCAGGCTTTTGCTATTTAAGGACGATGCCGAAGCCGCCGAGCGCGCGTTTTATTTCCTGGATGGATTTGGGCCCGAGACCTTCGATGTCCATAAGGTCCGCCTCCTTCTTGCGGGCGAGCCCGCCCACGGTGCGGATGTTGGCTTTCTCAAGCGCCGAAATGGTGCGGCTGGAGAGCTCCAGATCTTCGATACGCGTCTTGAGCGCCTCGGTGGCGATTTCGCTTGAAGCGCTCGCTTCGGCGGCGGCGGGCGCCTGCGGCAGCTCCTCCTCGCGGAAGCCCACGACGGCCTTGAGCTGCGTGATCATGATCTCAATGGCGGATTCAAGCGCGCGGCGCGGCTCGATGGTACCGTCGGTCTCAATGGCGATGCGCAGACGGTTGAAATCGGTGCGGTCGCCGACGCGCATGTTCTCCACTTCATAATTCACGCGCCGGATGGGGCTGAAAATCGCGTCGACGGAAATTTCACCGATGTCGACACGCTCCTTCTTGAGCATTTCACGCGGCACATAGCCCAGTCCCCGCTCCACGGTAAAACTGGCCTCGAGCGTCACTTTGTCGGTGAGCTCGCAGAGATACGCGTTGGGGTTGAGGAGGCGCACCTGGCCGGGCAGCTGCAAATCTTCGCCCGAGACCTTCTTGGGACCTTTGATGTTGAGCGTTATCGTTTGTGCCTCCCCTGAGAGCACCTCGAAGCGCAGTTTTTTGAGATTAAGGAGGAGCGTCACAACATCCTCGCGTACGCCGTCGATGGTTGAAAATTCATGGCTTACGCCTTCGATTTTAGCCGAGGTTATCGCAGCGCCCGGCAAGGACGAAAGGATAATGCGGCGCAGGGAATTGCCGAGCGTGTGACCGTAGCCCGGATAAAGCCCGTCTATTTCATAAACGCCCTCAGCCCCCTCTTCGTTGACGATGCGGGGCTTGCTGGGCAAGGTTATCGAATACTCCATCATAACTCAATCATTGTATTACTAACTAATAAAAATTAACGACTATAGAATTGGATTATGGTCGCCGCGTTGAAGGGCGCCTCCGTCTCGGAAACCTGCGGCTGCGCTTTGACGGTGACACCCCAGCCGCCTTCGTTGAGCTCCATCCACTGCGGCGTCTTCGATTGCGCGGCCTCTTCGGCGCGGTTGCCGAAGAGCGGGCTCTGGCGGCTTTCGGTGCGGATGGCGATCGTGTCGCCAATCCCGACGCGGAAGGAGGGCACGTTCATGCGCTTGCCGTTAAAGGTGATATGGCCGTGCGAGACGACCTGGCGCGCGGCGCGGCGCGTTTTAACGAAGCCCGCGCGGTAGATGGTGTTGTCGAGCCGGGACTCGAGCCGGTTCATGAGGCCCTGCATTGAGTTGACGCCGCGCGCTTCGATTGCTTCGTTAACATAGCGGCTGAACTGGCTTTCAGACAGACCGTAGGTGAAACGCGCCTTCTGTTTTTCGAGCAGCTGGGCCCCGTAGTCGCTGCTGCCGCGGCGGCCGCGGGTTTGGCGCGGGTTGCGCGCTTCGGCGAGCTGGAACTTCTGCGTCTGGCATTTTTCAAATACCGAGGCGCCGAGACGTTTGCAGATTTTATACTTGGGTCCTAGTTTCATATGATTTATACGCGGCGTGCCTTGCGCGGACGCGGGCCGTTATGCGGGACGGGTGTCTTGTCCTGGATTGCCTTGATGTGAATGCCTTTGGCCGAAAGTGCGCGGATAGAGCTCTCACGCCCCGCCCCCACGCCCGAGACGACGACCGAAACCTCCTTAACACCCATGCCGGCGGCTTTCTCGCCCAAAACCTCGCCCACCTTGGCGGCGGCGAAAGGCGTGCCTTTTTTGGCGCCGTTGAAGCCCAAGCTCCCGGCCGAAGACCACAGCACGATGTTGCCCGCGGTATCGGCGAGCCCGAGTTTGGTGTTGTTGTACGTGGCTTCGACGTAAACGACGCCGGTGTCCATCTTGCGGCGGGGCGCGCGCGAAGATCCGCCGCCTTTGCCGCTTTCGGATTCGCCCCCCTTTTTGACTATTCGTTTCTTACCCATAGGTCAGTGAAGTCGTTGTTATACGTTATTTTTTAGGTTTTTTCAACCTTGCGGCGGCCCGAGCCCATGGTCTTGCGTACATTGCCGCGGCGGGTGCGGGAGTTGGTCTTGGTGCGCTGGCCGCGCGTGGGCAGGCCGCGCGCGTGACGCGTACCGCGGTATGCGCCGATATCTTTGAGCCGCTTGATGTTGCCGGCCACTTCGCGCTTGAGATCGCCCTCGAGCTTCATGGTTTCCAGAATCTTGCGGATAGCGTTCTCCTCATCGGCGGTGAGGTCGTCGGCTTTCTTGAACTGGTCGACCTTGGCCTTAAGGCAAATGGTGCGGCCGAGCGGAATGCCCACGCCGTAAAGCGTCGCCAAAGCGTACGGGAGTCTTTTATTGGGAATGGTGATGCCTGAAATGCGCATATAAAATCTTTATCCCTGGCGCTGCTTATGGCGCGGATTGCTGCAGGTAACATACACCCGCCCTTTGCGGCGGATGAGTTTGCAATTCGCACAGCGCGCTTTTATAGATGCTTTTACTTTCATTACAAACGTCTCGTGATACGCCCTTTGCCCCCGTACGGATCAAGCCGCACCAGCACTTTGTCGCCCACAAGGACGCGGATGCGGTGGAGTCTCATTTTACCCGCCAAATAGGCAAGCACTTCTTCCCCTCCGTCGAGGGAAATACGGAACATCGTGTTAGGCAGGGCCTCTTCTACGACACCCTGTACTTCCTCACCTTTGGTATCCATTCCGTGCGTTCACTATCTTACCCCAAGCACAAAAAGCTGTCAACAAAGCCCGGGGACGGCGTTACTGGGCGGGGGTCTGGGTGGAAGTGATGCTGATTTTGTCGGGGTTGCCGGGGAATGAGGACATCCAGAACGGGCGGATTGAGGCGGTGCAGGGCGTGGCGCTCGTGCAGTTGATGGCGGGCGCGAATGACTGCAGAATAGTTTGGAACTGGCTCTTGGGCTTGCCTACGAGCGCGGCTTTAAGCGTGTTTGGATCGAACTGCCACACGAGCGTCGGCTGCCCCTGAAGCGAGAGCGTGAGCGCACCCTGGTCGGGAGCGCTGCCTTGCGCGAGCGCGATGGCAATTTGGCTCGGATCGGCAAAGTTTACCGCCTCTCCGTTGTAGCCCGTGACCCCGAGCCGCGCGAGCGCCGCGGCAAGATCGCCGCCGCGCACGACGTCCGCCGTGGCGGTTGCCGATTGTGAAAGCGTCACCGTGCCGTCAGCGTTGGGAGTTTCGACGATCGGATCATACGTTATCTGGAGCGTGCCCGGGATGGGCAAAAATTGTGCCGGAATGTCGCTCGTTGCCGCGCTGTGCAGGGCGTTGTCGAGCCCCTGTTTGATGGCGGTTTGCGCCTGTGCGAGCGTTGAGGAGGCAACCGCCGGCTGGGGGCCGATGAGCCCGCCCGTCATGCCGTCTGTTTTTGCATAAAAGCCCGCGTAGCGCGGCGTGCCCTTAAAGCCGGGAATGGAGAATTGTGCCGAGCCGATGTTATAGTCGGCGCCCGGTTGGTCGGCATAGGCGGTAACTGAAACACTGCCCGGCGTGAGCGAGCCGCCCGAGCCTTTGGTCGCACCGGGGACGGTAATATTTTGGTGGATGCGGTAGAGCTTGCCGTCCTGCGTCTCAAAACGGGTATTTGCTACGAGCTCCTGGCTTGCGGTGGAGTAGTTATTATAGACGGTGATGACGCCTGAAGCGGCGCGGCTCACCTGCTGCGTGCCGCTTGCTTGCACCGACGTGGATGCGGTGCGCGAAGTTGAAACCACTTGGTAGCCCAGCTGACCGGCGGCGGGGTTGAGCGAGGCGCCGAGGGTGGCGGGCGCGGTTACCTGGGCCGTTTTTTGCGCGACAGTCACCGACGCGCCCTGAAAGACGGTCGAGAGCAGGACGCCGCTCACGGCGCAGGCGAGGACAACCACGCCAAGCACCCACCAAAAGACGCGCCCGCGGCCTCTGCGGCGGCGCGGCGGCCGTTCGGGCCGGGGCATTTCCGAAAAATCCTCTTCTTCGTATTGATGAGACGCGCCGCGGCGGTGGCTCGGAGGAATGGGTATGTTGCGGATGGAGCGATCGCCCCGTGATTCTGGCATATGTTAATTATACACGATTTGAAAGCGCGTCTACAAAAAGCGTCTCGGTTAATAAAAAGATGTCCGGCCGCGCCGCGTGCGCCGCGATATGGGGCGAGAAATGCCGCGCCGCGAGCGGCTCGACAGCTCCGCCTTGCGGGAATAACCCGGCGAAGTCATCGTCCTCAGCAAGGGAACGCGCGAGGAAAGCCGCGTGTCCGCCTTCGGCCAATACCAGCACGTGCGCGCCCGCACGTTTGATGAGCTGCGGTGCCGCGCGCTTCATCTCATGCACCATGTGCGCACGGGCCGCGGCGAGCGCTTCGTGGCCCGGCGTTTCGTGCGCGAGCGCCAGAAGCGAGGCTGCTTCGGCGGCAGAGAGACCGCCGTGGGTGCGCAGCGTGCGCAGGAGGGTGCGGACGCCGGCGGGCGCGGTCGCGTAGCCTTCAACCTGGCGGCCGCTGAGCGCCAAAAGTTCAGAGAGTTCGCCGCGCATAGCCACAAGAAGCGCGGGCTCCGGTGTATGGACTCGCCCGGCAAAAGCCGCGGCATCTGCCCCGGTATAGAACGAGACGGGCAGCTGACCCCGGCCGGGCAGGCCGAAATAGGCGCGCGCCGCGTTAATCAATTCTTCGCGCAGGGCGCCCGAAAAGCGCGGCGCGTCGGCGGCCAAATCGGGCACGCCCCACGGCGCGCTTAAGAAGAACGCGGCGCTGGCAACGGTACCCAAGGGGGCGGCAGTATCGTTTTGCCGCACCCGCGCGGCCACAAGGCTCGCATGGGCGAGCGCGCGTTCGGCCGCGCGCAACAGCTCGCGCGCGAGCGTCCCGCTGTCGTGTGTGGCAGTGAAGGGAATATGTTCGCGTACCTCGCCGAAGAGACGCGGCTTTTCGCCGGGCGCAAGCCGCGCGAGCGCGGTAGCGACACTCCCCTGCTCGACATCGACGAGCAACACTGTGCGGCCGGGAGTTTTCTTCCCGAACAAAGACATATGCCTATTCTAACACCGCTTTTATTCTGCGAATTCCCTGCGCCACGGCCTCTTCTTTTTGGATTTTAAATCTTTTGCCACCCTCGGCGAGCTCGCCCGTGCGCGAGACATGCGGGCCGCCGCAAAACTCGATTGAAAAAGCCGAGTTAAGCGGGCCGACAGAATAAACAGAAACGCGCTCGGGATATTTGGCGCCAAACTCGTGTTCGGCACCGAGCTTTTCGGCTTCCTCCCGCGCCATTTCGGTGCGCACCACGGGCAAATCTGCGGCGATTTTTTCGTTAACGATTTTCTCAACCTCGGCGAGCTGCTCTTTGGTGACCTTTTGCGGATAGTTAAAGTCGATGCGCAGGCGCTCTCGGGTAATATTTGAACCGCGCTGGTGCACCTCGGGCCCGAGCACCAACTGCAGCGCCTTAAGCAGCAGATGGTGCGCGGTGTGCAGGCGCACCGTTTGCTCTGCCGTGTCGGCCAAGCCGCCTTTAAACTTTTGCTCGCTTCCGGCGCGGGAGAGCTCCTGGTGTTTTTTGAGCAATTCTTTAAACCCGTCGATGTCGATTTGTTTAATGCCGCGCTCGCCGGCCTCTTCAATAATGAGCTCAAGCGGAAAGCCGTAGGTCGTGACGAGCGCAAATGCGTCTTGGGCGGAAATTTCGCCGTCACTAGAAAACCTGGTGAATTCTTTAAGACCGCGACTGAGCGTTCTTTGAAAGCGCTCTTCCTCCTGGGCAATTTCAGAGAGAATGCGTTCTTTGTGTTCTTCTAAATTTTCGTACACCGCACCATATTCTTTAATCACTATCGGGACGAGGTCTGAAAGCGTCATAGTTTGACCTTCATACCGCTCTCCCGCCTCAAGGTTTTGGCAAAATCGCATCGCCCGGCGCAGAAGCCTGCGCACAAAGTAGCCTTGATCTTTATTATCGGGAGATACGCCATCGGCAATCAAAAATACTGCCGCTTTGATGTGGTCGGCTACAACCCTAAATTCTCTTTTGTGTTCGGCATACGTTTTACCGCTAAACCGAGCAAGTTCATCGATAATTGATTTATGAGCGACGGTAAAAATATCTGCCGAATTTTCAGAAACCGCGGCGATGCGCTCAAGGCCGCCGCCGAAGTCGACGTTGCGCTTCGGGAGCTCGCCAAAAGAGCCGTCTGGTTTTTTGAGATACTGCATGAAGACCGAGTTGCCGATTTCAAGAAAGCGGCCGCAGTCACAGTTGGGGTGGCAGTGGGCTCCAAATTTTGTGTTATGCTCGGTACCAAAGTCATAAAACACCTCCGAGTCGGGGCCGCCCGGCTCCCCCGCGGGCATTTTGTCCGGGGCGCCGGCGCGCGACCACCAATTTTTGTCGCGGTAGGCAAAGATGCGTTCGCCTTCTTTCATGCCGCGGGCGTAGCCCCCTTCTTCGGTCACCAGGTCGGCAACTTTTGCTTCTATGCCCTTCCCCTCAAAAAGCTTTTGCCAGATTTTAATCGACTCTTCATCGCGCGGGATGCTGCCGTCTTGTGAACCCGAGTAGACGGTAACGAACAGTTTTTCAGGCTTGAGGCCGACCCCGTCTTTTTCATCGGTCAAAAATTCAAAAAACCAGGGCAGTTGCTCTTGTTTAAAATAGTCGCCGAGGCTCCAGTTGCCGAGCATTTCAAAAAAAGTGGTGTGGCGGTTGTCGCCGACCTCTTCAATATCCATCGCCCTGAAGCATTTTTGACTGTTGGCGAGCCGCGCGCCCGCGGGGTGATTTTTGCCGAGCAAATAAGGCACTAAAGGTTGCATCCCCGAGCCGGTGAAGAGCGTGGTCGGGTCGTTTTCGGGCAGGAGACTCGCGCTCGGGATGATGGTGTGCCCGCGCTCCTTAAAAAACGCCAGGTATTTTGAGCGAATCTCGCTGAGCGTCATTGAGCTTGAGAATACAACGTTTTATCAAAAAACTGAACCCCTCAGCGCTGGCTGAGGGGTGTGAGCGGACGGGTCCGCCTGAGACGCACAAGAACTACTTCTGCCTCGCGCAGGAACCTCCAGGCCTGACCAACCTTGCGGCGGGTGTGCCTGATGTTTTGCTTGCCGATGTTGGCGAGCGCGCGGGAACTTTTTGGTCTCCATCCCATGGGCTGCTCCAAAAATAAAGGGCGAACTGGTATGACTCTACCAGTCCGCCCCGGAATTTCAACCGCTGTTAGGCGGCCTTCTTATTCTGCGCCTTGGCCGAACCGTTGGAAGCCGCGAAGCGCTTCTTCCAGTCGGTAAGGTTGCGATGCGACCGCTTCAGCAGGTTCTCGACATGGTCGATGATATCCGTCACCTGCCGCGTAGAAACGTCGCCGTCCTCGTACTTTTCGAACACCGACCGCATCAACGCGGCGATCTTCGATGAGTTCGACTTGAACTGCTGAGTCAGGCTACGCTGCATCTCCTCGACGCCCTTCTTGTGCTTCTTGCTCTTTCCACCGAGGACTTCACGCACCTTGTCCTCGTCGGCGCCGTGCTGTTCAGCCGCCTTGGCAACCGTGAGGCCGCCTTCGGTGACCGCCATCGCGGCGCGGTGGATCTTGGCACGCTCGTCCTTCGAACGGACATTGGCCGCATACTTGCGGGCAATTGAGGGCGGCAGGGCGAGCATGTCGGCAATTTCCTTCAAGCCCGCATCGCGCTGGAGGAGTAACCGAATGGTATGTTCGGTATCTTCCACCCGGGGCGGCAAGGAGCCGCCGACGTTCGCCTTGTAGGCACGCGCGATGAGGTCGTTCTCGTCCTTGGTGTGCGTGACCACGTACTCGATTTCAGTGAGGTTGCACAACTCATGCGCCTCGATGCGATGACGGCCATCGATCACCACGTTTTCCTGGTTGATTTCGATCGCCTTCAACTTCTTGCCGGCATCGAGAAATTCGGCCAGCTGCAGCGCCCAATCCTGATCGAGGCTGCTGCGGACGAAGAGGTTGGTCTTGAGGTCCTTGATGAGAATCTTCTTAGACGACATCGGGTAGTCCCTTTCTCTTGTCTGAGGTTGCTGTAGATGCTGTGGTGTCTTCCGGTCGTTCGAACCGGCATTCTTGAGCCCTCCAACCAGCACGTTTTTTGTGCACATCCGAGAGGATGACACACGTGCCTTCGTCGGGCCACCGTGCTTCCCGCCAGACCGATGGGTCGAGCGAAAAGGTAACACTTCCAAGCGATTCCGAACGGGCTTTGGCATATGGACCATGCCGCCCGTGAGGAAAGACTTTCTGCACGATTGCAGGATAGCGCTCCTGAACTGACATCACCCACCTCCTTTTATATCTTCGTGGGCAATAATCCTCGAGCTCAGGTCGTTAAGATGAACCGTGAGACGAAGTATTGACTTTGAGTGCACGCATAATTCTTCACGCTGAGCGGGAGAAAGATTGTCCAACCATCCCTCGTCAAGAAACGAGCTCAGGTTATTAATCATGCTTACCGCGGCTTTGAAGGGTGCGTTCACTGTAGGCTGCACGGTATCAGAATTTAACTTCTGCGTCGGCGCAGGCGCGCCAGCGGGCTTATTTGAGGTGAGAGTACTTGGTTGATGAATCAGCTTCAACTGACACTCGCCAAACACGCTCGCCTTCCTCTCTTCAAGCTCCTTACGCATCCCCTTCCAAAGTTCCCACATCGCCTGGTCACGCTGTTCCGTCGTCCCCGCCTTGTTTTGTAAAACCTGGTAGAGACTTGAAGACTGCGTGTATCCAAGTTTAGAGGAAACATCGTTTCCGGCAACGAGCCCGAAGCCTATCAGTTCGAGAATTTGACGCCGAACTTTGGGCATACGTTCGAGTTCAATCACACGGTAACCGACCATGTCGAGGAAGCAGTAGAGCTTGCAGAGTATTTCACCGGTCGGGGTTTCGCCGCGTGGGTTTAACCATCGACGGATGGTCTGCAACCCGACGCCGCAAAAATCCGCAACCGGTTGACGAACGACAGGCGCACCCTTTCCCCCCTTAGGGGCTTGGGCGCACAAGCGCTTGTCGAGATCTGCGAGGCACTCTTTCAAGTGACCCCTCATAATCTCCGGCCTTTCAGCAGTCATGCTCACATAGAACCTCCTTGTTCAATTATCAAGGTACCACTCAACTATAAATATAACTGACATATTTGTCAAGTAGTTACTTAATCGCCTTCTCAAGCTCGGCGGCGTCTTTTTCTACAGATGTGAGGTCCTCTTTTTCAACCGGGCCGGCGGCGGATTCGGACAGATTTTTTAGCGCAAGATATTTTTTAAGCGCGGCATGCACCTGCGCGGCGCGCACGGCCATTATCTTTTTGAGGAATTGATCGGCATAAGACACGGGCCGTCCTTCAATGGCAAGGTCGTGCGCCATGCGGGCAAACGCGGCGGAATTTGAAAGCCGCACCTTAAAACGCGCCACAAGCAGCTCGCGGTGGCGGCGCACTTCATCCTCGCTGGCGCCTTCCTCCACTATTTTTTTAACTTCGCGCAACACGGCAGCGCGCCCCTGTTTAAATAACTGCGGCGCGAAGGTCGCCCACACCTCGGCATATCCGTCGGTGGTGTTGCTTATACTCGAGCCCGGGATGTAGCTGTAGGTGCCGTAGGTCAGGCCTTCTTTCTCGCGCACGGTGCTCATGAGCCGGCCCACAAAGCCTCCCGCGGAGCCGAGAATTTGAAGTCCCAGGAGGAGCGGCGCGTAGTCGGGGTGGTCATCGGTAATGCCAAGCGCCGCGCCGGCCGAGTATGTGACGCTCGCCTTGTGTTTGATGGGCACGACAATCCGCTTGGCCCTCCCGGGCACCGCGCGGCGGAATGAAGGGAGTATGACTTTTTTGTCGGGAAGCGACGCGAAGGTGCTCCCGGCAAGCGCAAAGACCCGCGGCGGCGGCATGTCTCCCGCCACTGCGAGTACCAGCGACCGGCGGCTGAGCATTTTTGCATGAAGTGCAGAGAGCGACTTGCGGGACACTTTTTTCAGGGCTGCACGCGCTTCTTCTATCGATTCGAGCCGGTTGGGGTGTCTCTTGGCGAAGATCAGTCGCGAAAGCCCGATTTTGGCCTGCACGTTCGGCTCCTGTCCCGCAAGCGACAGGTGCGCCTCTTCGCGGGCTTTAAGCACAGCCAGTTCCGCTTCAGGAAAAGCCGGCTCTGAAAGGATTTCGGCAACGAGCGCGAAAAGTTTTTGTGCATGCACCGTGCGCACGCGGCCGGCAAACGCGAGCCGGTCCCCGGTTGCGCTAAAACCAAGCGACGCGCCCATTCCATCGAGCAGGATTTGGAGCTCTTTTTTACTGCGGCGGTTGGTTCCTTCAAGCAGCATTTCGGCGTGCACGCCGGCGAGCGTGTTGCTCCCCGCGAGCCGCCCGCCGCCCGCAATACTCCCCACAAACGACACGGAGCCGTACGCCGGGTAAGCGGCGGCAAGAATCCGCCCTCCCCATGCGAACTTTTTTTCTTTGACGCGCGAGGCAAGCATATTATGCGGTGTTGTTCAGAATGCCGGCCGTTTCTCCGGTCTTTATAAAATATTTTTTCGCGACCCGGGCGACGTCTCCAGGCCTCAAGCGCTCTATGGTCTCCTCCACGCGATAATCGAGCATCCAATCCCCCGCCGCGACAGATTCTGAGAGCGCCCGCGCTTCATTGAGGGCGCCGTCGCGCCGAGAGCTCGCCTCAGAACGCACGCGCTCTTGCACGCGCACGAGTTCGTCTTGGGTTGGCCCTTCTTTCGCAAAACGCGCTACTTCTGCACGCAGGCGCGCAAGCACCTTCGCGGGAGCCGCGCCTTCGGCAACGTGCACCGTGAAAGACATGACTCCGGGATCAAAGAGCGCCGGCGCCGCCACCGAAACAGACGCGGCGAGGCCGGTATCAACGAGCGCGCGCTCCAGCCGGCCGGAATACCCGCCCGCGAGGACAATCGCGGCGGCATAGAGCGCCGGGTAGTCTTTGTGCCGCCCTTCGGTGATCTTATACGCCAGCTCGACTATTGAAACTCCCATGGGCTTGCGCAGAGAAATCCTGCGCGGCACTTTTTGCCGCGGCTCAACCGTGCTCATGGCGGGGATGGGATGCGGCGAAGGGGGTATGGGACCAAAATATTTGAGTACGAGTTTTTTCGCTTCAACAAAAGGGACGTCGCCGATGATCGTAAGCGTGGCGTTGTTTGGCCAGTAGAAGACGTCGTAAAACTCATGCAACTTGCGCGCGGTGGAATGTTCTATGTCCTCTTTGGTGCCGATGGTCGGGATGCGGTACGGGTGTGTCGTGTACGCCTTGGCCATGACCTCCTCATCGAGAAGTTCAAAAGGATTGTTGCGCGAACGTTCATATTCATTGCGCACGACCGTCATCTCGCTTTGCAAATCCGTCTCGGAAAAAAGCGAATTGCGCATGCGGTCGGCTTCAAGCTCGAGCGCCTCGGCAATTTTGTCGCTCGGCACGAGCTCAAAGTAGTTGGTGCGGTCGAGCCAAGTGGTCGCGTTTATGTATGCGCCGAACCACTCCAGATAATCGGTGATTGCTTTGCCGTTGTGCCGGTTGAAATGTTCGGTGTCTTTAAAAAGCAGGTGCTCCAAAATATGCGTGGAGCCGGTATGTCCCGGCGCCTCATTGCGCGAGCCCACATGAAAGGTGACGCATACGGCGGCGACGGGCGCCGCCGTAACCCGCTTGAAAAGGAACCGGAGGCCGTTCTCCAGGCGGTATTCGCTTATACCGTAGGCTGTGCGGATTTTTTTCACGGTCTATGAAGCATACTCTAAATTTGTATTAGAGCCAGTCAATGGGCTCCTGCCCGTGCGCCACTAAGAACTCATTCGCCCTGCTGAAGGGCTTGCTGCCGAAGAAGCCGCCGCGCGCCAGGGGCGAAGGGTGCGCCGATTCGACGACGTCATGCTTAAAGCGGTCGATATGCGCGCCTTTTTGTCTGGCATAGTTGCCCCAGAGCAGAAACACGAGGTGTTCTTTTTTGTCGTTAAGCGCCCGGATGACCGCGTCGGTAAATTCTTCCCATCCTTTGCGCTGATGGCTCCCCGCCTGCCCCGCGCGCACCGTGAGCGTGGCGTTTAAGAGGAGTACGCCCTGCCTGGCCCAGCGCTCAAGGTCGCCGGTTTTGTGTTTAAGCGGCTGTCCCAAGTCGCTCTCGAGCTCTTTAAAAATATTTTGGAGCGAGGGCGGCAGGGCGATCTTCTCCCCCACGGCAAAGCACAGGCCGTTGGCCTGCCCCGCCCCGTGGTAGGGGTCTTGGCCCAAAATCACCACCTTCACCTTATTAAACGGCGTCAGCTCAAAGGCTCTAAACACATTCTTGGGTGGCGGGTAGACAATGGCGTGCTGGTACTCGCCGCGCACAAACTCCGCCAATTTTTTAAAGTAGTCTTTTTCGAACTCGTCTTTGAGCGCCTCCTTCCAACTCTCTTCAAGCTTCACGTCCATATGAGCAGTATACAAAAGAATAGGCCGCCGCATTTCTGCGGCGACCAAGATTGATGACTCAGGTTCGATAGAAAAGATCGCCCACTGCGTCCATTACCTGTCTGCGGCCCCAGATATAGCCAAGGCACAACAACAGCGTCAGGAATAAAACGCTCACATAGAGCGCGGAGCCTGCGCCAAAAAAGAACCAACACAGACCCCCCGCCGTGATCAAAAGCGCCGATGGCTTCCAGTCCCTGGCTTTGTCCCAGATCATGCCGCCCATGAGCTGCCTTGCGCCTTTGTAGCGAAGAACTTCGTAGCCCACATGCACCGTGAGCGCGAAGAAGCCGAAGGCCCCGAAAAACGCAAGGGTCCCCATTATTCCGCTGACGAGGTCGGCGGGGATGACTACGGCAATGTGTGCGTGGTCAATAACCCAGGAACGAACCTGTGTTGCAAACACCATGCCAAAGATGCAACCAAGCAGGAAGATCGCTATTCCCATTTTCTCCTCCCATGAACAGAGAATATCCCTCACTACTATAGCTCAACACCCTCTTCACGCAAACGCTTTAATTTTCTTGCCCAGCCGCCGCGGTTGTAGCCGCTCTCGCGGCCGTCGGCGCGCACCACCCGGTGGCACGGAATCTTCGGATTAAAGTTGCGCGACATAAGCATGCCCACCGCGCGCGCCGCGCGCGGCTTGCCCGCTTTGGCCGCCACCTGGCCGTAGGTCATGGTTTTGCCCTTCGGGATTTTGGTGACTACCGCGTATACCTTTTCAGAAAAGTTCATTTTGGTTTTCATCTTTTTTATTTTTCTTAAGCGCCCCACTCCGCGAAGCGAGGGTTGGACTTGGCCTAGCGGCCCGGAGCGCCCGAGCGGGCGGAGTGGGGCGCGAAGCATTTTGCAAAGCTTTGCCCGCAGCGGTGCGATAGTTGCAGTAGTCACAGTCATCGGCCGCCTGGGGAATGGTATCGCTTTCGAGTGTTTCTTTAATTTTCATCAGAGTCGGCTCAACCCAGCTTGCGTCGCCTTTGTGGGCGATGAGCGTCACCTCAAACTCAAGTTTGCCGTCAAACGCCTCTTTGTCTTTGCTCGCGTTGGCGTAGACGAAGTAGCCGGTGTCTGAAACCTTAAACCCGCGCTGGCGCAGGAGCCACTGGTAGACCTCCATCTGCCGCTTGTAGCCGTCGTGCCAGTCTTTGTCGAGCGCTTCAATCTTTTCATCTTTGCTGGTTGATTTGTAGTCGACGACAAAGAGCTCACCTTTTTGGTTGTGCCAGATGTCGTCGACCGCGCCGCTTATGAGCATGCCCGTCTGCGCGTGGCGGAACTCGACGCCCTTAAAATTTTCACGCCAAATGTTGAGCTCTTCGTGGGCGAAAGGCACGGCCTCAACGCCATAGTGCTTCATTAAGGGATGCGCCGAACCCTTGGCGCGATGAATGTCGAACTCTTTTTTCAGGAGCGCGTCGACCGCCGAGTTGAGGTTAAACGGGAAGCCGGGCGGCCGCGCCACGCCGAGCTTGTTGTCGAGATAAAAGCAGCGCGGGCACTGTGCAAAAAGGTCGATTTTGCTGCGCGAAAGGCGCCACTTGCTCCCGCCGTAGTTGTAGTCGGGCTTGCGGTTGGGTTTGTAAAATTGGCTCATTGAGCCAATTGTATCTTATTCGCCGTTTTTGCCGAAGCGCACGCGCATCGCGTGCTCGAACGAGCCCAGAAGCGAAAGAATAACGACCGAAAGTGCCGCGGTCGCCAGCGCGAGATAGAAGAGCCCGAAGCCGCACGCCATTCCCACCGCTGCCACAACCCACAGGCCCGCCGCGGTAGTCAGTTCGCCGGGCGTCGCACCGTGAAAGGCCGCGAGTCCCGCGCCGATGAACCCGATGCCGGTGACGATGGCGCTCGCCACCACGAGCGGGTTGATGCCGCTGAACGCCGAGAGCTCGACGCTCGCCAGTGTCCCCGCAATGACAAAGAGGCAGGAACCGAGGCTCACGAGCGCATACGTCCTGAGTCCCGCGTGCTTGCCCGCGATTGAACGCTCAAGACCCATGAGGCCGCCGAGAACCACCGCGATGAGGAGGCGCCATACGAACGCGAGTTCAAGTGTGGCGTGGAGCATTATTGGGTCTTGAATTCAACCCACAGCGGATTGCCCTGGGCGTCGCGCACGGGCTTGTCGAGTGTGAGCGAGAATTTATGATCGCCGTCGTCGAGACTTTCGCCGGCGAGATACGTCTCGCCCGGGAGCGTCCCCCGCAAGAGTTCTATCGTGCCGCTCGTGGTGCCGCCCTGCGAGGTCGGGTAAAAGAGGCCCGCGCCCAATGCATTGCCGGCAACGCCGTTGTGGTCTTCATAAATGACGACCCAGGTCGGTGCCGAAACATCCGCGTGCGTGATAGAGACGGTCAGACCTGCCGCCTGCGGCGACGGGATAGAGAGCGCTGCGGTACCGGCAAGGGTCGCGTTTTCGGCACCTGTGCCTGCCGCCGAAGTCGACGAAGTTTTCGTGGTTGTGGTGGAGCTTGCCGTGCCGGAGAGATTACCCTGGGCGGCTTCTTCCCCGCCGCGCATTCCGGTGACGCCCCAACCCAACAGGACACCCACAATAAGGCCGCCGATGAAAATGCTCGAGTACAACCCGGTGTTGCTCTTGGTTGCGGCTGCGGCTGCGCCCTTGGGCTCCGCAGCGGGCGCGAGCGACTTCATCGCAAGATTCGGCTGCGTCGGCGCCTTAGGCTCTGCGGGCTTCTGCGCGCCCGCAGGCTGTGACCATGATAATGACGGTTTCTGCCCTCCCTGCTGCTTATCTCCCGGTGCGTTTGATTGCATACGGTTATGCGGTTTTCGGTCTAATGGCTAATACCCCCATCATATATCCCTCCCCGGAATGCACAATGCTCCCACTTCCTCAAGGACGCGGTCGGCCTTATTGCCTGAGACGCCTATCTGTGTCAAAACTTCAGGCTGGTGCGGCAGGGCCCGGCACAAAACAAATCGCTGGCTCAACAAAGCTGTTTTTTCATGCTTGCTGAGGCTCGTGAGCGCGGTGACCGGGTAGAGACCCGCGCGGTCTATGCGCTCGTGGAGCGTAGCCCCCCGTGGATAATCCCAGCTCAAAAGCCCCAGGCCGCGGCATTCGGCATACTGGACGGCCTTTTCGGAGAATTTGGTGTTGGTGACGAGGATGCCGTCCATATGCGCGGCTTCCTCTTCGCTACGCCCGCGACGCAAATCCTCGACGCGGGCTTGCACGTAGAGCGCGGTTTTAAGATCGCTGCGCAAGCCGAGACTGTTATGGAATTTCGCCTCAACATAGAGCGTGCGGCCGTCTTTGTGCGCCACGACGTCCACTTCATGCTCGACGCATGCGCCTTTGACCATTTGGTCAACTTCGGCGCTATACCCTTCCGTGCGCAGGAGTTCGGCAATGTATGATTCGAACGGGAAGCCCGAGGGACCGAAGTTTAGTACCGCGCGCTTAAGGCTGTAGCGCGCGGCGGCAGCACGGCGTACGCCCCCGCCTTCCGGCGTACGCCGCAAGAGCGAAAATGCCCGCGCATAAATCTCCTGCGTGGTAATGCCGGTATAGAGCCGCGCCTCCACTTCGCGGGCAATCATCCCGGCCTGTTCTTCGTCCGCGCCCGCACGGCGCAGGGAGCGTACAAGCTTGTTTGGGTCGAACGCTTCGTTGGTGCCGTCGGCTTTGGCTACCGATATCATGAGCCCTCAACCACTTTTGACGGGACAATAACGCCGTTAACCGTGACGCCGTCGAAGACGGGCGCCGTTGCCGCATGAGAGAGCGAGACCGAAAAAGGCTGGTCGCTTCCGCCCGGCGGCGCGCTGGTGCAACCCGGATCCTTGAGAACGGTCAGCAAAATGGTGACGTGGGCGGGGTTGGAGCCGTGCGACGCGATGCCGGTACCCAAATCATCGCAACCCGACGGTAGCGTGATGGTGCCGCTGAACGCGTCCATATGGTTGGCGTCGAGCGAGTGGTGCACGACGATGACCGAAGCCGCGGTGTACGGATCTATTTGCAAATCGGCGGCAGCGACCGTGATGACTTTGGGAACGTTCTGCGTTTGATCAAGCACCGAAACACCCCACCAAAAAGCGAAGATGGCGACGATGAGAGAAACGAGCGTCGTGGTGTTCTTTTTGCCCCGGCTCAGCATGCCGTAAGTATAGCGCCGTCTTTTAGAACACGGCGGCCTTATCAACAATACCGCCGCCGAGGCACCGCGCGCCGCCCGCCTTGCCGCGAGGCAGGTCGTAGAGCACGAGCGACTGGCCCGGCGGCACATAGTGCGCCTCGCCGAGCGTTACCGAATTTTTTGCGTCATTGAGGGTTGCGTTAATGAGCGCGCCGCGGTAGCGGAAGCGCGCGGCATAGGCGCCGCCCACCACTTCACCCACCCAGTTGGTGCTCGTGAGCGAGACGGCTGTTTTAGTTTTGCCCGTGGGCGCGCGCATTTCAGAGACCGTGACCGTGTTGGCGGCGATGTCTTTGGCGACCACAAAATGAGGCGCGGTTAAGGGCGTGTGCGCCGCGAGCGTGAAGCCGTGCCGCTGACCGAGCGTATAGAGCGCGGCACCCCGGTGCTCGCCCACCACCTCGCCCGCTTCGTTGAGCAGCGCCCCGGGCGAAGGGTGCAGCTCTTTTTTGAGCATTGCTTCAATGTCGGTGTCGCCCAAAAAACACAGACCCTGGCTGTCGGGGCGCGCCGCATTGGGCAGGCCGAATTTTTGCGCGAGCGCGCGCACCTCTTTTTTGGCGAGCCCGCCTATGGGAAAAAGCGTGCGGCTCAAAACCTCCTGCGGCACCATCCACAGAAAATAGGACTGGTCTTTCTCGGAATCGGCGCCGGCAAAGAGCGCGCCGTCTTTTGTCTGCGCATAATGACCCGTGGCGATGAAATCGGCGCCGCGCGCTTTGGCGAACTCCCAAAAATGGCCGAATTTTATTTTCTGGTTGCAGAGCGTGTCGGGGTTGGGCGTGCGCCCGCGTGAAAACTCTTCAACCGCCGCGCGAAACACCTCTTCTTTATACTGCTGCGACAAATCAACGCTCAGAAACGGTATGCGCAGGTGCGCGGCCACGCGCATCGCGCTTATTTTGTCTTCACCCGCGGTGCAGGGGTAGCCCTCAAGGGCGATGCGGATGAAGACGCCCGTCACGTCATAGCCCTCTTTTTGAAGCAAGGCGGCAGAAACGGCCGAATCTACCCCGCCCGAGAGCCCCACAAACACCCTGTTTTTATTTTTTGCTGCGAACATATATTTGTTATACGCTTTTCTATATGAAAAAGAAAACAGCGCAGAGATTATTCCGCGCTGTTCAAGCTCCATTTTATTTTCAGAGTCCAACAACCTGAGAAGTCTTGAGAGTCCTTTTAGAAGAGAGGGTGTAGCCCATCCCTCCGATGAACGGGGGAATTGGGGCGGAGGCCACCACCTCATTTTTGTAGACACTCAAGTAATGACGCGAAAATGAGGAACCATCAATAGGAATGCGAATCACTTTGGAGGAACTACGGGGAATAACCTTCCAGCACTTTTTGGTTTTAAAAAACCGCGCGAGCCACTTGCAAGTGACCTCAAGATACTCCCCTTTCCTTCGCACACCAATGACAGGGCCGCGCACATCAGCGAGGTCTGTTCCCCAGCTGTGCAATTCTCCCCCGATTAACTTCTTAGATCTCCGAACGAAAGTGCTGGGAGCAACCCCAAAGTGCTTACCATTCTTTTTTGCCACGACGACCTCCTTAGCTGATTATTTTCAAAGCCACAAATACAATAACACTAAATTATGATTATCGTCAACTCCTTAAATATTTTGCGGCGTTTGCCTTCTGGCAGGCGTAGGTGGCGCAGTAGTGCATGTTGCCCTGCTTATCGGAAAGATAATACAGATAATTGGTCTTCGTGGGTTCAACCGCGGCCAAAATCGAGTCGAGTGAGGGGTTGGCGATAGGCCCCGGCGGCAGGCCTTTGTTTGTGTAGGTGTTGTAAGGGCTCGTAGTGGCGAGATCAGCCCGGGTGAGCTGAAGCGAATATACGCCGATGATGTACGGAAAAACCGCGTCCACCTGCAAGGGCATCCCGAGCGCGATGCGGCGCCAGAGGATGCCCGAGATTATTTCGCGGTTAACGGTGTCGGGGGCCTCTTTTTCAAGGAGCGACGCCATGGTGAGCACTTGGTTGAGCTGTTTGCCGGAACTCGCTATCGCCATAGCAACCGCAGGCTCTTCAAGATGCAGTCTGAAATTATTCTCGAACGTGAGGAGCACCACTGCCGGGTCCTCCCCCGGCAGCAAGAAATACGTGTCGGGAAACAGCATTCCCTCTTTTGGCCGTGCGAGCGTGAGAAACGCGTCAGCATTGAAATCGGGGAGTTTGTCGCCCAATAGCGCGGCTATCTCTTTTGAGTTTGCGCCTTCCGGCACCGTGACGCGCACGGGCTTAAGTTCGCGGTCGCCCGAGGTGAGACGCGCCGCGATGGTGAACACGCTTTCAGCGGACGGAAAGAAATACTCCCCCGCTACGACACCCGTACCGTCGCCGTAGTATCGCTCCGCCGCTTCGAACACAAGTTGCGAGCGGATGTAGCCTTTTTGTTTGAGAAGATACGCGACGTCTTTGGCGGTATAGCCTTGCGGTATGTTGATGAGCGATGCGGGCGGAAAGTTGAACGGGGCGGCGAAGGTTGCGTGATACGCGATGAACATCAGGACACCCAAAAGGAACGACAGCGGCAAGACGCGGTCGTAGATGCGGCGCTGCCGGCACCATGCGTCGCATACTTCTTTGGTGCGGATAATATGGCGGCGGACGCGATGCTTGAGCGGTACGTGCTCGTGATTCATAACAGACTACACCGGGAGGTTTGAGGGTGCCTCGGCGCGGCGGCTGGGCATGCGGTCGAGGGTCGGCGTATGCGCCACCTTGCCCGGGAAGTGCCACAGCGACGCTATCTCTTCAATATTGAGCACGATGTGCATGTCCTGGTACGGCGTATAAAAATATTGCCGCGTGACATACCCATTGTACATTCTTTTCTTGAGCATCGCGCGGCGGATCCCGCGGAAATCCTGCCACGGCCAATCGAACGGACCGATATAAAAGATGGGCTTGAGACCGTTAAGGCCGCGGCCTTCCGAGCCGTGCTCAAAGGAGCGCATCGCGGTCGGGAGTCCCGCGTTACGCGACTGCTTGTTCTCTTTTTTGCAGACATACATGAAGCGGATACCGACGTCAAAGAGCTGCTTGTTGAGCTTGCGGTCTATAGCGTCAAGCAGGTCTTTGTCCCCCTGCGAAAGCTTGGTGTAGTTGGGCACCTCTTTCTCTTCGCCCGCTTTGGTTTTTGAGATGGTTTTGGCGGTTATTTTTGAACGTTCTATCTCCGCCCATTTTTCGATATTTACCTCGCCGTGGATAGGGTGTTTGTGCTCGTCCGTAAAATCGGACGCCCACGGACAATAACTCGGCGGGTTGTTGGTCGTGTGCCCGCGCATGACGATTTGAAACCACAGGTGCTCCCCTTTGCCGATGGAGCCCATGAACTCCAGCACCGAGTTAAGCGGATCATTCTTGAATTCTTCTTTGGTGTCCGCTTTATCGACGTTCCACGCCATGTACGTTTGGATGGGGAACGGATCGGGCTTTTGCAGCCGCTGCTCGACGCCCCACAGATCCATGGTCTCCGGATTCCACGGCAGCGCGAGCGTATAATCGGGCACCTCTATGACTTGCACGGTCGGATAGTGCGCGTATACCTGCGCCTTGACGATCTCTTTGTAGCGGCTGCGGGTCCAGATGTAGAAACGCACGACACCCTCGGTCGAGACCAGCTCAAGCGAGAACCACGGTTTGGTTTTTCCCCGCCAGTGGTGAAGGACGGTGTCGACCTCGCCCGATTGATAGAGCACGCGCAGCATAAGTTCCATGGCATGCGGACTTTGGGTTATCTCATCCGGCAGGCGTATCTCAAGCACCGTGTGTTCGGTCTGCCAATAATCCTGCTGCCTGCGGTACTCAAGCAGGAGTTCCCGGAATATAAGCCACAGCATGACGGGCAGAACAAACGGCGCGGCCGCGCCTAAAAACACCCCGATGACGAGCGCTTCGCCCGGATGAAGCGGCATCCACCACGCAAAAAAGGCGAAAAGGATGAGCGTGACGTAGTAGAGTTCAAGACCGAACGATTGGAGCTTCTTTTTAAAGTTCAAATAGAACTTGCCCATGCGGATATTTTACCATGAGAAAGGTCCGCCTTTCGGCGGGCCTTTCATAATTATTTAACGAGGGTGAATTTGCCGTCCTTGCCGCGTTTGAAGTATTTCTGGTTCTGCAAGTTCACCACAATGGTGCCCGGCTTCACATGGCGCTCTTTGAGCACCTTTTCTATTATCTGGTCTTTGGTGAGCGGACCCTGCTCGCGCAAAATATTGCGGATGACGTCGCGCACGACGCCCTGGGCATAGCCCCACTCTTTGAGTGCGTACATGCCGCGGCCAACCAACACAAAACGGTCGTCTTTGATGAGTTCGTTGTGCGTAGTGGCCACATGAGCGGCGCGGCCGAACATCTTTTCAATAAGCTGCGCCACTTCGCGGAAATGGAGCGGCGAGCCGTGCTTTTTAACCGCGAGGTAGGCATAGTCGCGCACGCCCTTAGTCTTCACGTTGGGAGACTTGGCGTGTCCCCACTCACCAAGCGGATTCTTGCCAACGTGTTTGCTGATGCGCAGCCAGCGGCGGTACACCTCTTCGTTGCGGTGCTTGTCGTTTATCTCCTGCAACTCCTTGAGGAAACGGTCTATCATCTCGCCTTCGGGGATGAGGTCTTCGTCGCTGAGACCTTCGTAGAGACGCTTGAGCGCGGTCTCAACCTGCTCCGCGAGTTTAGGATCCACATACCAGCAGCGGTTGACCTCGTCGTCTTCTTTGCGGTATTTAAACGGGTCGCCCAAGACAAGCAGGAAATAAATATGGTTCTGCATCGACTTGTCCTTGGTGATGAAATTGAGAAGATCGTCCTCGCATACGATGCCGCCGAGACTGTCAACGATGCGCTCAAGCTCGTCGAACGCGCTCTGTGCCTCTTTAAACGCCGAAGACTTCTTGAGGCTCGCAAGTGCGTGGTTCTCTATCTGGCGGACACGCTCGCGGGTGATACCGTAGCGCTTGCCTATGGACTCAAGCGTGACGCGCTCGGTGGTTCCCCCGAGGCCGAAACGGCTCTCGAGGATTATGCGCGAGCGCTCGGGAAGGGACGCGAGGAGCCGGCGGACTATCGCCTTGGGCTTGAAACCGGTCTTATCTGCCGTCTTGGTAACCATATGGTGTGGTCTAATATATAACACCCCTGTTCGGGAGTCAAATAGGACCAATAACGAAGTTAATGATCCTGCCGGGAACGTATATCGCCTTCTTTTCCTTCCCCGTCCGGAGCCATTTGGCCACGGTGTCATCGGCTCGGGCCCGGGCGAGCGCGTCGTCTTCGGGAGTGTCGGGCGCAAGCTCGATAATGGCCCGGGCCTTGCCGTTTATCTGCACGGCAATACGGGCAGCTTGAGCCGCTGTCTTCGCGGGATCAAATGAAGGCCACTCCCCCAGCTCAATGCCGTGCATTTCGGCCAATTCAGCGGTTAGATGGGGCGCAAATGGGGCGAGCAACTGCAGGAGCGTTCGATAAGCATCGCCCGGTACACGCTCAAGCTCATACAAACGGTTGACGAGTATCATGAGCGCCGAGATGGCGGTGTTAAATTTGAGCGCTTCAATATCATCCCCCACCTTCTTAATGGTCTGGTTGAGGAGCGTCTCGGTTTGAGAATCAAGCGGCGCATCCGCGACCCGCTCCTGCAAGTTCCACGCGCGCTCCAAAAAGCGCCTCACGCCAAGGATATTTTGCGAGTTCCACGGCTTCATAACCTCAAGCGGTCCTATGAACATCTCATAAAGGCGCAGCGTGTCGGCGCCGAATTGCTCAACCACGTCGTCGGGGTTGATGACGTTGCCGAAGCGCTTGCTCATTTTGCGGCCGTCTTCGGCGAGAATGATGCCCTGATGCCGGAGTTTGAGAAACGGCTCGTCAAAGGTTATGTATCCATGCTGGTGAAGCGCTTTGGTAAAAAAGCGAGAATAAAGAAGATGAAGCACCGTGTGCTCGGCGCCGCCCACATAAAGGTCAACCGGCAGCCACTTTTTGAGCGCCTCTTTGCCCGCAAATTCTTTTTTATTGTGCGGGTCGGCGAAGCGGAAGAAGTACCACGACGAGCAGACAAACGTATCCATGGTATCCACCTCGGGGCGCCAGCCTTTGCCGAACAACTTCTCCGTCCGCGCTAAAAGCTCTTTGCTCTGCCCCAGCGGCGAGGTGCCGGTCGGCTTAAACGCAACGTCGGTCGGCAAAAGCCAGGGCAAATGCTCCTCAGGCACCGGGTGCGGCTTGCCCTCGGGGTCGTAGACCACGGGTATCGGCGCGCCCCAGTAGCGCTGGCGTGAAATGAGCCAGTCACGCAGTTTATACATTTTGGTCATGGTGCCGCCGACTTTTTTGGTGATCTCCTTGCCGTCGACGAGCGGTTCGTCTTTAACCGGCAGACCGAATTTTTCGGCAAACTCCCGGTCCCGCTCGTCATGCTGCGGCACGGCCATGATGGCTCCCGTGCCGTATGAACCGAGCACGTAGTCGGCGATAAAAACCGGTATCTCTTCTTTGTTGGCGGGATTCACGGCTTTAACACTCTTCAGTTCAACGCCGGTTTTTTCTTTTGCCTCTTCTTGCCGCTCGAGGTCGGTTTTATTTTTGGCCTGTGCGATATACCGGGCCGCTTCATCCCAGTTTGAAATTTTTGATTTGAGCGTTTCAACAAGCGGGTGCTCGGGCGCCAACACCATATAGGTGGCGCCAAAGAGCGTGTCCGGGCGGGTGGTGAAGATTTTTATTTTTTCACTGCTGCCGGCGACGGGAAACTCTATCTCGGCGCCCTCGCTGCGCCCTATCCAATTGCGCTGCGCGGCTTTGGTTGAGGCGGGCCAGTCGACTTTGTCCAAATCGTCGGCAAGCGCGTCGGCAAACTCGGTAATTTTAAAAAACCACTGCTCAAGCTCTTTTTGAACCACCTTGGCGCCCGAGCGCTCGGCCGTGCCGTCGGGCAAGACCTGCTCGTTGGCGAGCACGGTTTGATCGACCGGGTCCCAGTTGACCTTGGCGGTGCGTTTTTCGGCAAGACCGTTTTTAAAAAGAAAAAGAAAAAACCACTGCGTCCATTGGTAATAGTCGGGATTGTGCGTGCCTATTTCCCGCGACCAGTCATAGGAGAGGCCGAGGCGCTTTATTTGAGCGCGAAAGGTTTTGATGGCGTCGTCGGTTGTTTTTTGCGGCGGAACGCCGGTTTGAACCGCATAATTTTCGGCCGGCAGGCCGAACGCGTCCCAACCCATGGGGTGCAGCACGTTAAAACCGCGCATGCGCTTATAGCGGCTGTAGATGTCGGTGGCGGTGTAGCCCTCAACATGGCCCACATGAAGCCCCGCCCCCGAGGGGTACGGGAACATGTCGAGCACATAGCACTTTTTGCCCGCGGGTTTGATCTGAAATGTTCCGGCCTCCTCCCAGCGCTCTTGCCACTTTTTTTCTATTTTTGCATGATCGTAGCGCTCCATCGTGTACACACTAACACACGGAGCCTACTTCTTCACGGGCGGATAAAGCGCCGGGTCGATACTGCGCAAGAAACATTGCTGCCCCGCACCGTGCTGCCAATTAAGATCGAGCGCATTGTAGCCGCCCAAAGACGCGGGCGTGCGCGCAGAAGACGCCGGCAGACCACCGTCGGCGGCGCTGAAGGTCGCGCATACTTCAAACGAGGTGGGGCCGGTAAGCGTATATACGTATGACTCTCCGCTTTGCGGGTCGGCCGGAACGGATACGTTTGAAATCGGATCACTCAGATCGATGAGACTCCGGGGCATTGTGCCGGTGCGCTGCCAGTAGTTCAGAACGTCGCTCTGTATCTCCTGCAGATCGCTCACGCGCTGCGCGTCCAGGCGGTATTCGTGCGCCGCGGCAGGAGTGCCAAAAAGCGCAAAGCCCGCCAGCACCGTAAATGCGGTCAGAGCGCCCGCTCCCCAACCCACGTAGCGGTTGCGCTCCGGAAATTGCTGCCAATAACCCCAAAAGTCGGCGATAAAGTGCATAAAGACCGCCGCAGCGACCAGGAAGAGCACGAGTGTTTTAAGCAGAAAGGATGCGGTCAAGTCGTTGCCCGCAAAAAACGCGTTGAGGAGCGAAACGAGATCGCCGGCCATGGTGAACCCCGCCACAAACAGCGTTAAGACCAGCGCCCAGCGGCGCACCCATACTTCGCGCCGGCTCGTGTCGCGTTTGATATCGCGGTGAATGAGCCACATAAGCACCGCATAAATTGGCAAAAGGACGACGACGCTCGCCATTTCATGCGCGACGCCGCTGTCGTAAGGGTTGGGCGGCAGGTAGGAAGTCGGCGAGGGAAAAGTGTAGTCGATGTAGTTAAAGATGAGGAAGATGAACGCGACGACGCTCCAATAAAACGCCACCATCGCCCCCGCCCACAAAAAGAAATCCTTCGGCGTGGTTTTTACCTTGTCCATGCGTTCAATCATAGCACGTTGGCGCGGGTGTCAATATCTGGTATGGTGCCGAAGGATATTCATTAAGGAGAAGCTGCATGCACCTACGCGACCCGAAAGATCCGGTCGCGTATGCGCGAGCATATGAGACCGTCGTGCCGATTGAATTAGAGACCGCGTCTTACCATTCTTGCCCCTTCGTCCGGGCACGGGCGGCCTCAAAAACGACGAGGGTTCACGTGCTTGAGCGCCTAGCAAATGACCTGGAGCCGTCTGTGGTGTACGGTGTCGTAGAAAATCGTGCGTGTCCGCCGGCGGTCATCCATGCGATTTCAACATCGCTTGAAATACATAGTGACCCTCGGTGGCACATGGTGTGGGAAGCGCTTATCCGCCATCCGGCCGTACTTGAGAGCGTACGCGATATGCTCAAACACAAGGAGCGTGAACGGAGACGGACTATCCGGAAAAAAGCCGGGCTCCCGCCATTACTCGAGTTGGCGCCTCCGGTGCCTCCACCGGTCAGGGCGTCGACCAAGATCCGCTTGGTGCTTGCGGTGCTCCGCACGTATATACAAAACATCGGTAAACCGAAAGAAAAACAGGTGCCGTGGGGTATCACGCCGCTTGGGTGGAGTGTCTATGACAATCATCCGAGCCGGGCGGTGCGGTATTACACAAGACTCAACCCTGAGTTCCCCAAAATAAAAGACTAAGCCCGCGGAACGTTCCGCGGGCTTTTCATTTTATAAAAATAAACGGCCCCCGGAGCGATGCTCAACGGGGGCCGGGACAAGAGCCGCAGATGACCGTCACTGAAATCTGCAAACTCTCGAGAATCCGACCGGGGACCTCAGCGAACTGAGGCCCCCGGGGCGAGCATGCGATCAACCGACATCAGACGTCCGGTCGTTTGCTCGGGACATAGGTTTAGAAGGCCAGCAGCCGTCAGACCGCAGAAGCCTCGGAGCCTAGGTCGCGTAGCAAAGCAACGCTCGCTCGACGCGCTTGAGACCGTCGTCCCGGCGCGAGAGGAATTAACTAACAAATTTTCAAAAGAACTGGATGGTCGGGAGTGATGCCGTGAGCGGGGATGGCCACCGACTTCGCTCCCGACCGACGTGTTGCGACAAGCGGGGGCGAATTGCCCGTCGCACGAACTAACATACTAGCCACCGCAAAGCGTGTCAAATGCGTAAGTTTGGGGATTTCCTGTGGACTAACTGTGGAGAAACTCAATAACGTCCCCGTCCTGCACCACATACTCCTTCCCTTCCGTCCGAATCCACCCTTTCTCGCGCGCGGCCGCGCGCGAGCCGGCCTCTAAAAGTTTTTGCCAATTAACCACCTCGGCCCGGATGAACTTATCGCGAAAGTCGGTGTGAATCGCGGCGCCGGCCTCGGGCGCCGTCGCGCCGCGGCGCACCGTCCAGGCGCGCGTTTCATCTTCGCCTGTGGTGAAGAAACTGATAAGCCCGAGCAATTCGTAGCCTTTGCGTATCAAATTATCCACACCGTCTTCGAAAGCGCCGTATTCTTGTCTGAATTGGTGCTTGTCGTCGGGCGCCAAATCGCGTAACTCGCTCTCGACGTGGGCGTCAACGACGACCCAGTGTTTATCCTTTAAAAATTCCATGAGGCGCACCCAGCGCTCGTCGTGCGGTGTCTCGTCGAGGTTGTGGCCACCCGCTTCACGGTTCAGCACATACAGAACCGGCTTTTCAGAAAGCTTCTTCAGCGGCGGCAATTCTTTCCCCTTTCCGCCCGAGGCGGATCGGCCTTGGGCCGATTTTCCTTCGCGCTTCTCCTCCTGCTGCAAATCGGCGAGCTCAAGTTCCGTAATGATGAGGCCGATATCCTCAAGCGGATCGATGCGCTCCTGGGTGGAGGCGATGTTCGGATTCTCAAAGATGCGCACGACATGCGCCACGGCATCCACTTCGCGGATGTGCGATAGAAACTGGTTGCCGAGTCCTTCGCCCTCGCTGGCGCCCTTCACAAGCCCCGCGATGTCGACGAACTCAACGGCGGCGGGAACGTCCTTTTCCGAGCGGCTCAACCGGGCCAGCTTTTCACGCCGCACATCGGGCACGGCCACCACACCCACACTTGGGTCAATGGTGGCAAACGGATAATTGGCGACAAGAACACTCTTTTTGGTGAGCGCATTAAAAAGAGTGGACTTGCCGACGTTGGGCAAGCCGACGATGCCGATTGACAAACTCATGAGATAGTTATAGTATCAGTTCAGCTTCACTCTCGCAACATCTGTTTTTCAAGACAATGGAGCAGGCAATGAGTACATCTTCAAGAAATATCGGACTGCGTTGACTACCATATCAAGGAAAACCAATTATGTCAGAACGTACCGTGAGCAGGCTCACCTACGCCGGCCTCTTTGCGTTCGCACTCTTTTGCGTCGCAGTGGTCACCGTACACCCCTTCCTGCCGTAAATAACGGCACACCTTCAACAAACGCCGCCGGCTCCTCGCCGGCGGTTTAAATTTTATTCTGCTAGGCGGCCGAGGCGCGCGGCCGTGCGCTTCCAATGATTTATCTTCCACTGCGGCGGATTGTGGTCGGTCGGTCCCATGCGCGTGAGCTTAACCTTGAAGCCCGCGAACCAAAGGATGCCTTTTTTAATTTCGTTGGTGTAGTCGCCGAAGAACAAATATATCGCGATGGGCACCGTACCCGAGAGAACGAACACCCGCGCGGTTTTGCCTTTCATATAGCGTTTCCACAGGTGGAGGTGACTCTTGATGCCCTCCTTATGAAAGCCGAAACAAAAACCCGGCAACCAAAAACGGTCGAAGAGCCCCTTGAGCAAAGCCGGCATCGTACACCACCAGTTGGGGTAGATGAGGACAAAATGATCGCACCACTTTATGTCTTCCTGAAGTTTTTTGAGGTCCGGCTCCAGCTCCTGGATGGCCTTGTAACCGTGATGGAGAATGGGGTCAAACTGCATGTCGCCCAGGTTGGTGCGGCGCACCTCATGACCGGCGAATTTCGCCGCCGATTCGTAAATGTTCGCAAGCTCGCCCGAAAGCGAGTCCCGGTCGGGGTGGCCGAGCAGTATCGTTATTTTGCGCTTGCCGCGATGTTCCCTGAAAAAACTCATGGCCTGTTATTTTTATCCGGCGCATTCTTGGGCATGACATTAACCGCCGAAAGACCCGGCGCATCGGCCGGCGGCTTAAGGATGGCGGGTGTTTGCGGTACCGCAGGCGCGGGCGTCTGTGCCGGGACGGGAGGCACGGGGGACTGTATCAGCGGATCCTTTTGGAGCGGCAGGGTGTTTGACGTTGAGGAGAGTGGCTTGGGCGTTAAGGGCTTGGGCGGCGGGGGCGGCGTGAACGCAAGCGGCTTCGGCGCCGGAGCAGGCGGCCCCTCCTTCGCCAAGGCTACGGAAGGCAAGGGCGGTGGCACAGGCGCGGGTTTGGGAGGCGGCGCGGGTTTGGGCGGTGGCACAGGCGCGGGTTTGGGCGGTAGCGGCTTAGGAGCGGCTGCGGGAGCGGGGGCCGGCGCTTTTTCTTTATGCATATGCGGCTTCACGCCCCACAGCAACCCCCACCAAAGGAGATTGAATCCCGCGAGCCATAGGATGAAAAGCGCGAGCAAATTCGCCCAACTCGTCACCGGGGCGAGCGAATGCACCAAAAAAAGCGCATACCATGTGCCGCCCGCAAGCCCGTTGAGCACGCTTTGCGGCAGTTTGTACCACGACGCTCCCAACACGAGCGCGAGGACGATGAGCAACCACTTAAACACGTAGGCCGGCTCGAGCACCACCGCAGCCTGCCCTGCGCCCACATGCATGAGCGTCACCGCGATACCCGAAAGCAATATGAGCACGATGCCGGCGAAAAGGACGTTTTGCACCGCGCGGGCAAACTGAGCTTCTTTCGCATCGATGACGCCGTCGCGCATCGCCGAGAGATACGCCACCAAAACGACCGTCTCGGCGCCCACCGCGAGCGCCACACCAAATTGCTGTGCACAAAAAAGCATTACCCCGAGCATGCCGGGCGAAAGAACCATACGTCCAGTTTAGCATGCGCTATACTTTCTTTTATGACACCGCGCACGCTGATGTGGATTATGGTCACCGTCTGCGGAGTTGTGGGAAGCTACATCCCCGTGCTCTTCGGAGCGTCGGCCTTCGGCGAGCTCTCTCTCTTTTGCGGCACGGTAGCCTCTATCTTCGGCCTCTGGCTCTCCTTTAAACTCTTGGGATATTAAAAGCAAACCGCGCTCATTGCTGAGCGCGGGATTTTTCTTGTGCCGCAAGTAAACGGCGGCACTGTGCCTGAACTACAAAAGTCTTATAAAGCCTCGCGTGCCACAAAAGCTCGTCCCGGTCGGTGAGATGTTCGAGCCATTGTTGATAGGCGCTCCGGTGCAGGGCATCGAGCAGCGGCAACTGCGCCGAGGTGCACCAGGCACCTTCAGATGCAGAGCCGGTAAATAAACACAAGAGCAGCGCGACAGCTAGTGCTATTCGCATTTTTTCCTCCCCTTCTCTTCCGCCCTTATCCTGGCGCGAAAATCGCCCTTGGTCAAACACCGGGTGTTTGACAGTGAACGCACACTCACCCGAGCGTCGGCGTCGGCCTCTGGCTCTCCTTTAAACTGTTGGGGTATTGACTTAAAAAACAGATTTAATACTGTGACCTTATGTTTCATTGGGTAACTAACTTTTTTATAGCGATATCATTGGCATATTCTGCCTTTTTGGGTGCCTTCCATACCCAGCAAATAGCTACATCGAGCCCGGCAGACAACGCCACAACCTCTGGGTCTGCTGCTATACAATCAGACAGCAAAGCTTCTGAATCTGTACCTTCTCAGGCAGCAATGCAACAGCCTCCTCTTACATCAACACAAAACACTCAACCAAGTACTCCTGGTCAAACAGTTAATATCCCTGTCGTGGTAATTAATACCTCACCTTCCGCCACACCAAACGCAGCTACGCCAACTGAAAGCGGACCTGTAACAATAACCCTCAAACCAGACACCTTGGGCATTGTTTCCTCTGGTCTAGATGCGTTTTATAACATCAGTTCGGATTCAAATTCTGAGGTTGATATAAAAAGTATCCAAGTTTCTATTTCCGGCGTACTGTTATCACCCGGAGCAGTTCTTTCTATAAACGACGACACCAATGATGAGTTGGCTGTAGCTTCTTCTCAGGGCTTAATGTACGACACGAATTCTCAAACTTTAAGAATTAATGAGACATTCAATAAACCAATAAAAATATCCAGTGGCTATCCTACAATGTTTGATATAAAAATTACAAATGTCTCTGCATTGAAAAATAATCCGACCATAACAATAAATTCAGTTGGCTCTGGATTTATCTTTAACCAAAATAATAGTGCGGTGTTACAAACAACTCTTAAAGCAGACGCCGAGGCATATTATATTTTGAATCATTCGTGTGTAGGTTTACAAATCGCTGATGAATATAGCGACTGTCTTAGCTATGCTTTAAATTACTAACTTGTGGACCCGACCGGGATCGAACCGGTTACCTCTTCCATGCCATGGAAGCGCTCTACCAAGTGAGCTACGGGCCCGTCACACGAAATGGCCTGGTCGCAGGCCAGAACGTTAGCGTCTATTTAATGCGGTACGGGCACCTGCCGAACTTTTAAGTCTCGACTCCCGAGCTTTAGCGTCGGCCTGCGACACGTACGCCTCGTAATATATCAAACGTATAGGTAAACGCGAGCGGGTGGCAAAACTTTTACCCTCGGTATGTTCTGCGAGACGACGGCGCAGGTCATTGGTGTACCCGGTATACAATTTTTTATCTTTCCCGCTTTGCAGAATATAAACGTAATACATGGTCGTCTCGAAAGGCCATTCTCTGTGTGCCGGGCTACGGGCCCTTTGCGGCTTCTAATGTAACAATTTTCCGGCTTTTTACAAAATCACGGTCACGCCGTTTTGGTGGACCTCAAGCAAGCCTCCTGAAATTTCAAATTTCTGCTCCTGTCCGCCGTGGCGCACCACCGCCGCGCCCGCTTTGAGCGTAGTAATGAGCGGCTCGTGGTGCGGCAAGACCGTCAGCTCTCCTTCGCTCCCCTGCACCGTCAAGGAATCGGCCTCGCCGTCAAAAAATACCTGGTCGACTTTTGCAATTACCAGATGCATTTATTTCGCTTGTTCTTTGCGCGTAGAGGGTTTGGCGGTGACATCTTCGGCCTTCACGGTGTCGATGCTGCCTTTCATATAGAACGCGCTCTCGGGCTTGTCGTCGTGTTTGCCGTCGAGAATCTCGCGGAAGGAGCGTATGGTGTCCTCAACCGGCACGTAAACACCCGGGATGCCCGAGAAAGTCTCGGCCACATGCACGGGTTGTGAAAGAAAACGCTGAATCTTGCGCGCGCGATACACGATCGCCTTGTCTTCATCTGAAAGTTCTTCAATGCCGAGAATGGCGATGATGTCCTGCAGGTCTTTGTAGCGCTGCAGCACCTGCTTGGTCTCGACGGCGGCGCGGTAATGCTCTTCTCCTACGATGCCGGGCTCAAGCGCGGTCGAGGACGACTCGAGCGGGTCGATAGCCGGGTAAATACCGATAGAGGCGAGATTGCGCGAAAGCACGATGGTCGAATCGAGATGGCTGAAGGTCGTGGCCGGCGCCGGATCGGTGAGGTCGTCGGCGGGAACATAAATGGCCTGCACCGAGGTGATGGAGCCCACCTTGGTCGAGGTAATCCGCTCTTGCAGTTGACCCATTTCTTCAGCCAAGGTCGGCTGGTAGCCCACCGCCGAAGGCACACGGCCCAGCAGCGAGGACACCTCGGAGCCCGCCTGCACGAAGCGAAAGACGTTGTCCATAAAGAAGAGCACGTCTTTGCCCATCTGGTCGCGGAAGTACTCCGCCATGGTGAGACCCGAGAGGCCCACGCGCGCGCGGGCGCCGGGCACCTCGTTCATCTGGCCGAAAACCATCGCCATTTTATCGATAACGCCGCTCTCGGACATTTCATGGTAGAGATCGTTGCCCTCGCGCACGCGCTCGCCCACGCCCGCGAAGACGCTGTAGCCGCCGTGCTCCTTTGCGACATTATGGATAAGCTCCTGCATGAGCACGGTTTTCCCGACACCCGCGCCGCCGAAGAGGCCGACCTTGCCGCCCCGGATGAAGGGCGCCAAAAGATCTATTGACTTGATGCCGGTTTCAAACACTTCCGCGCGCGTGGCCTGGTCTTTAAAGGGCGGCGCCTCGCGGTGTATGGGCAGCCGGGGCGCGTCCTGGGGCGCCGCTTTGTTGTCTATCGGCTCGCCGATGACGTTAAAGAGGCGGCCGAGCGCCTTCTCCCCCACCGGCACCATAACCGGCGCACCCGTGTCTTCAACCTCAACGCCGCGCGCAAGACCCGAAGTGTCTTGAAGCGCGATAGTGCGCACCCGGCCGAGCCCCAGGTGCTGGGCAACCTCAAGCGTGATGCTGCGCCCGGCCGCGTTGGTTTTGAGCGCATTGCGGATGGGCGGCAGCGCCCCGGCAAAATAGACGTCGACGACCGGCCCGATAATTTGTTTTATTTCTCCTTGCATATATGTTTAAAATTATGAAGCCATCGCTTCCATACCGCCCGTTATTTCGCTCACCTCGCGCGTGATGGCGGCCTGGCGCGCTTTGTTGAAGCGTAAGGTGAAATCATACTCGAGCTCTTCGGCTTTGTCCGAGGCGCTCTTCATCGCCACCATGCGCGCGGAGTGTTCGGAGGCGAGACTCTCCAAAAGCGCGTGATACACGAAGATGCCGGCAAGCAGCGGCAGGATGCCCTCAAGCACGTGCTCTTCGTCGGGTTCGATGGTATAGGCGGCGACCGCTCCGCCGGGAGGTCCTTCTTTGCGCAAGTGTGCGTGCATGCCCCGCATGGGCGCGATATCCTCAACCACCCTCTCAAGCTCGCCCAGAGTCAGCGGGAATATGGTGCGCAATGTGGGGCGCTGCTCGAAGGTCGAAACAAAATTTTGATACACGATCTTTACCTGGTCGACCTGCCGCGCGATGAAGTGCTGCGCCGCCTCTTCGACCAATTGGCGGATGAAGGCGGACGAGATGTCGCTGTTGGGATGGAAGGCGCGCACGGCATAGCCGCGGCTCGTGAAAAAATCATTCGCCTTGCGCCCCACCGCGATGACCGACACGTCCGCCTGCGGCAGATTGTGCAAAGTGATGTCGCCGAGCGCCGCGCGCAGTACAGCCGAATTAAGAGCGCCGGCGAGACCCTTATCTGAAGTGATGACGATATAGAGCGTCTTGCGGACGCCTTCGGTTTGGCGCGTGAGCGGATGATTGTGTATGGTGCGGCTCCCCGAAACGCGCGCCAACACCGCCACGGCGGCACGCGCATACGCGCGGCCGCCGATGGCCGTCTGTTGCGCCTTGCGCATCTTGGCGGCGGAAACGGATTCCATCGCGCGGGTCACCTTGCCCGTTTTTTTTATGGAACGTATCTGTGATTTTATTTGCTTAAGTCCCGCCATACGTTAGTGTTCCGCCGCAAACAGATCCGGGTGCGTGTCCTCGAATCGCCCGAGCTGGAGTTTCATTTCCGCCTCGGTTTGCTCGACGATATTGTGAGATTCGCGGATGCTCTTGAGCACGGCCGGCGCGGCGCTTTCGAAAAACGCCAGCATGCGCTCCTCCCACTCCGGTACGCGCCCGGCGCTCACACGCTCCAAGTAGCCGTTCACTGCGGCGAAAATAACCACGGCCTGCTGCTCAAACGGCATCGGCGCGCCGTTTTTTTGCTTGAGCACCGCCGTGAGGCGCTCCCCGCGGGCTATCTGGCGCTTGGTCTCCGGATCAAGATCCTGCGCGAACTGCATGAAAGCCTCGAGTTCGCGGAATTGCGCCAGCTCAAGCTTGATGCGCCCCGAGACTTTCTTCATCGCCTTCGTTTGCGCCGAGGAGCCGACGCGCGAAACCGAGAGGCCCGCGTTGACGGCCGGGCGGAGGTTCTTGTTGAACATATCCGTCTCAAGGAAAATCTGCCCGTCGGTTATCGAGATGACGTTCGTCGGGATGTAGCCGGAAACGTCGCCCTCCTGGGTTTCGATGATGGGGAGCGCCGTGAGCGAGCCGCCGCCTTTTTCGTCGGAGAGCTTTGCCGCCCGCTCAAGCAGGCGCGAATGGAGATAAAACACGTCGCCCGGGTAGGCTTCGCGCCCCGGCGGACGGCGCAGGAGGAGCGAAAGTTCGCGGTACGCGACGGCGTGCTTGCTGAGATCGTCATAAATGATGAGCGCGTCGCGGCCCTTGTCCATAAAATACTCGCCGATGGCCGCACCCGCGAACGGGGCCAGGTACTGGAGCGAGGCCGGGGCGCTTGCGCCTGCGTCGACAATGATGCTGTACGGCAGGGCGCCGCGTTCTTTAAGCTCCGCAACGAGGCGTGCGGTTTTGCTCTCCTTCTGCCCCACCGATACATAAATGCACACGGGGCGGGAATCTTGCGGTTCGCTCTTTTGATTGAGAATGGTGTCGATGGCGATGGTCGTTTTGCCGGTGTAGCGATCGCCGATGATAAGCTCGCGTTGGCCGCGACCGATGGGAATCATCGAATCGATGGCTTTGATGCCGGTGTGCAGCGGCTGTTTGACCGACTGGCGCGCCATAACGCCGTACGCTTCGCGTTCGATGGGATTGCGTTGCGCAGCCTGAATAAGCCCGAGCCCGTCGACGGGCTCGCCCAAGGCGTTGACCACGCGGCCCAGCAGCGCGTCGCCCACCGGCACGGAGAGCACCTGGCCCGTAGTGGCCACACTCATGCCCTCGGCGACAAGACTTGAATCGCCCAAAATAATGGCGCGAACGGATTCTTCCTCAAGATTGAGCACCACGCCGAAAATTTCACGTTTTCCCTCAAGCGCATCTTTGAGCGGTTTGTCTCCGGTGAGATCAAAGCGCAGCGTTTCCGACATGACGGCTCCCCGCAGGCCCTCTATCTCCGCCACGCCGTCGCCCACGCGCACGACCACGCCCGTTGACGCGGGCGCCTTGGCTGGTTCGAAACGTTCGATCTCTTTTTTAAATTGTTCGATAAAATTCGCCATGGTTATAGTTCTTCTTCAGCCGCAAGTTCCGGATCCGTCGCGATGAGCCGCTCGTAGAGTTCGATAAGCACTTTCTTGCGGCGCTTCTCCGGCGTCACCTGTTGGCACCGCGCGGCGCGCTCCCGCCCGAGCTCGAGTTTTTCGTACGCGGCAAAAATTTGCGGCAAGAGCTTTTGGTGGCCGCGCCGCCCGAGCGCGGCGCGCAGATTCTTCAGGTGCGCCTCGCCGCGCTCCGGGCTTTTGCCGACCACTTCAAACAGCGCCGCGGCATATTGTTCAGCGATAGTCATGATTATTTTCCCGCAACGCCCTTTTCAAGCCCCAATACGATGAGCTTGGCGACCTCTTTCTTGCTCTCCTCAATCGCCTGGTGCTTGAGCTCCGCAGCCTCGGCGTGCGCATCCTTCAAAATCGAAGCCGCGACCTGTTCGCCCTGCGCGACGATCTGCTTTTCTTTCTCGCCGCCCACCTCGCGTGCCCGGGCGATTATTTCATCGGCTTCGTTCCCGGCCTTATGCAAAAGATCGGCGCGGGTTTCCTCGATTTCATTGAGCCTCTGCGCCGCCGCCTCGGCGTCCCTGACTCCCTGCGCCACTCTTTGCCGGCGCTCCTCGAGGATCCGCATCAAGGGGCCGTAGAGAAAGTACCACAGCGCCAGCATCAAAAACGCGAAGTTGACCGCGTTGATGAGGAGGAGCCTCCAGTCGATGCCGAATGCCGCAAATACCTGTCCCACGCTCGCTTAGGTAAATTTGATAATGAAACCGACGACGAGCGCGAAGATGGCGAGCGCCTCGGTGAAGGCGATGCCGATGAACATCGTCGTCTGGATGGTGCCCGCGGCCTCCGGATTGCGCCCGATGGCCTCCAACGCCTTTGACACCAGGATGCCGATGCCGATACCCGGCCCGATGACGCCCAAACCCACCGCCAGAGCCATGCCTACTGTTTTTGCCGAATCCAAATCCATAGTGAAAACGATTATTAATTAATTGATAACGATACTAATGTGCTCCCGCCGCATGAGGTTCCGCCACCGCCAGCTTGATAAACACCAAGGTCAACAGGGCGAAGATCGCCGCCTGCACGAGCCCCACGAACACCTCAAAGAGCATGAACGGGACCGGCAGGAAATACGGCATGAACGCCACCGCGACCGCGATAAGCACCTCGCCGGCGAAGATGTTGCCGAAGAGACGGAAGGAGAAGGAGACGAGACGCGCCAGGTTGCTCACGAACTCGATGAGCCCGATAAGAAAGCCCAAGGCGCCTTCTTTAAAATTAACAAACTTCGAGCCGTATCTCAAGAATCCCAGAACGAACATCCCGGTGAGTTCCACGGTGAGGTAGGCGATGGCCGCGAGCGCGAGCGTGAGGTTGAGATCGGTCGTGGTGGTGCGGAAGAGCGGTACCAGCTCTCCGCCCTGCCACACGCCCACCGCGCCGAGCGGCAAAAACTCGAACCAGTTGAGACACAGCACGAAGAGGAAGATGGTCACGATGAGCGGAAAGAAACGCAGCGCCAGTGTCTCGCTTTCGAGCGTTTCTTTCATATAGCCGAGCACGAACTCAAAGAGCCATTCCAAAGCCGCCTGTAATTTGCCCGGAACAAGCGTGGGGTTGCGGCCCACAAAGTATGCCGCAACGATAAGAAAGGCCATGACGAGCCACTCCGCCACGAGCGAGTTGGTCACCGGTATGCCCCACACCGTGAAAAGGCGCTCGGCCGCGAGCGCTATGTGCAAGCTCCCTTGCATGGCGTAAGTATAGCAAAAATAAAAGAGCCCCGCCGGATCAAGCATCCGGCGGGGCGATATCGATTATGGAGAGCTAACCTCCGGAGCAGCAGTGGCCCGCCAACCGGTATGTTCGATCTCGCGCAGGGCGCGGCGCACCCGGTCGCGCTCAAATAAGCCGAAGAGCGGTACCGCGTAATAGAAGGGGCGGTTCGCGTACGCCCGGGCCGCGCTCATTATGGCGGCCAAGCCCCGCTCACTGATTTCGTCGGGGTATACCAGCTCTTTTTCATCCGCATCGAGCCGTTTAGTGCGGAAGACGATCCACTCATGTCCGGCCAGGAGGTGCACCTCGGCGACCGCCCCTGGAGTGTCAAGCAGCAGTTGGTGCACGGCGGCCTGTACCGCCTCGGGCATTTTGAACAGTCCGAGCACCGAGCTGTCGACCCCGTCCATAAAATAACCCGAGCGCTCAAGCGACGGCCGCATAACGGCCAGTATCGCCGGAGACATCATTCCTTTCTGTAAGCGCATGTACGCCCCCTGTTAAGAACACCCCGTCAACTGTAAATCAAAAATTTGAGCGCGGCAATGACCGCCACCACGAGTGCCGCTTCGACAAGGAGCATAAGCGGATTATCGAACTCATGCTGAATATGCACATGAAAGCGCTGCAGCGGCGTCATAAAAGCCGGCCGTAGTTTGTAATACACAAACTGGAGCGCGTCGGGAAGCTGGCCGCCCACGACCCCCGCCACAATCGCGATAAGCGGCAGATGAAACAGCCAAAAACCGAATATCGCCACCGCAAGCGCGAGCCCAAATACCGCGTCGCCGCCGACAAACACCAAGTCTCCTAAAAATTCTTTGCCGAGCACCATGTCGGTATCAAGCGGGTCGTGCGGATTTTCACGCGCAGAGCGCAGCATTCCACCCTCGTGCCAGTGCGGAATGGCGTCGATGGCGAAGTGGCTCACGAATCCGAGGCAAAAACCCGCAAGCGGATTTTGCGGCACGAGCGCCGCCGCGGCGGCGCCCACGAGCGCGTGTGTCGTTAATGTCATGTGGTGGACCTGGCGGGAATCGAACCCGCGCCTCTGCAATGCGAATGCAGCGTTTTACCACTTAACTACAGGCCCGCTCGCTAGGCTTGAGCCTTGGCGAGGCCGGGTCGGAGTGCCGAGAATCGAACTCGGGTTTTACGCACCCGAAGCGTACGTAATGCCACTATACCACACTCCGAAATGATTTTTCGAACCAGTAAAATATAGCAATAAAAAACGAAAGGGTCGAGCAGTGAAGCTCGACCCTTCTCCCCTGATTCACGCCGGCTGAAGCGTGACCTGGGAAGGTTCGATGGAGGGACCGGGTACGCTGGTCTCCTTCTTGTTGAGCCACTCGATGTGGCCCGCGGGGTCTGCGCACACAAAGATTGTCCCGTTGCGCATCACCCCAGCGCCGCATGGACAGCGATCACTTGCCGACAAAAGCCGGCTGTATTTTCCAGCCATTCCCAGTCTCCCGTTAAAAGGTGCTGCTTGCCATTTGCAAGCATTTATACTCTACTCTTTTTAACACAAATGTCAAGTGCACCCTGAAGGACTCGAACCTTCGACCCCACCCGTGTGAAGGGTGTGCTCTACCAACTGAGCTAAGGGTGCCTTGCACCCTTAGCCAATAAAGACGAGGGTGCGATGCACCGCATCATAGCAAAAAATACGGCAGAGCGCCGCCCGCGTTCGCGGGCGGCGCTCTTTTATTGATAGGTAATGTTGCTCTAGGCCTGCCCGGCAAAAAGATGTCCGACCTTGTTGAAGCGGTTATAGAGATACACCGCCGAGGCGACATAAAGCAGACCGACGATGAGAAATACCGGGTAGGCCGACGATATGCTCATGCCGATGTTGCGCCCGATAATGCCCGTGAGTCCGAGGTTAATGCCGGACACGACGCTCACCGCGAGCGCCGCCGCGTCAAGCTTGTCGCGGCCGCCAAATACCGCTCCGCCGCTTTGGTACCACTCCCAGGCGAGGTAGAGCGAAGCGGCGCCGGAGATTATCCAGCACAAAATAAGGAGCGAGCCCACAAGCGGCACGCCCGGCAAAAAATAAAGCGCCGGCGGCACGCCTCCCAAAAACAGCGCGACCGCGGCCACAACCAGGCGTACCTCCGACCACCAAAAACTCCACCGCACCAATGTGTGTGTGTTCATAATGCCCCAAGTATATACCAAAAAAGTGGACTCCAGTTTAGCATTTTGGAACACCTTCGCCATAGAGTCGTTGCGACTGTCGGAAATACTGAAAGGCGTAAATACTTCTTAAAAATCTAGGTTTTGGGACGTGTAGCGAGTACTGGAGCGGGTTAGAAGAGTTCAATGGGAAGAGTTTGTCAACCCGTGGAGGATATTGCGAGCATGGGGGAAAAATAAAAACGTTGTGATAAAATCTCAAAATGAGTCTGCAAATACAAGCTACCAGACCTGACGGAGGTAATGACCAAGTTCATCTCCTTGATTTGCCGGATGAATGCCCACAATGCCACAACAAGGTCAGTCCTGAACGAGGGCAGGCTTTCATAAATCGAGAGTCGAGATACTCAAACAAGATTGTGGCAGTCTTGTTTCGGTGTCCAAACGATAAGTGTCGCGAGGCCTTCTTTGGATACTATTCTCAGGGTAATAGTCCTTCTCATTTTGTACTTTCTAAGACTGCTCCCGTCAATCATCGGCCAGTTATCTTTTCGGAAACGATCAAAAATATATCTGCTGACTTCGTAAAAATATACGACCAAGCAGAACAAGCGGAGGAGCTTGGCCTAGAACAAATCTGTGGGGTCGGGTACCGTCGCGCGTTGGAGTTCCTCATCAAAGACTACTTAATAAGCAAAGCGGTAGATGAGGAACAGAAAGAAGCAATACGTAAAGAGTTTCTTGGCGCCGCAATATCTACAAGGATTGCCGATGCAAATATAAAAGGGGTCGCTAAAAGAGCCGTGTGGCTGGGGAACGATGAAGCTCATTTTGTACGTAGGTGGGAACAAAAAGACTTAAATGATCTGAAGCGACTGATTTCACTAACTGTCCATTGGATGGACGCTGAGGCGTTAACTGACCAGCTGTATAAGGATATGCCGGACGCATCCGAAGCTACAGACACTTCTACGTTCTAACTCATGTCGTAAAAGGGCCGCGGCAAGCCAGATGAAATGTTTTGGAGTAGGATTGAGGCATGATATTGCCGGACTATCCAATCGATGAAGAGGGGGCAGATAAACTGCGCCGCGGGCCACTGGCGCGGAAGGTGGCCGAGCTCATAGCCAACTTCCAAGGAAAAGAGAGCTTTGTCATCGGTATTGAGGGAGTATGGGGCTCAGGCAAAACCTCTTTCATCAATCTCGTGCTCCGGGCGCTGAAGGACGGTGACGCTCCCGTGACCGTTGTCCATTTCAACCCCTGGAACTTCACGGGGCAGAACGAGTTGATAGCGGATTTTTTTGCCTCTCTTTTAGCCGCCCTCCAGAAAGAAAACCACGACGAGGCTTTGGTAAAAACGCTAGGATCATATGCGTCGCGCCTGCAGGTGTCGTTCAACCCATCTGTTAAGTTTGGTCCCCTCGAGTTCAGCTTTGGAGACTCGCTCCGGGCGAAAGGTAAGACCTTACAACAAGAGCGCGATGATATCGACGGTAAGCTACGCGAGCTTCCTAAAAAGATATTGGTGGTCATAGACGACATAGACCGGCTCGACGGCGATGAAACCAGATTGGTCATGAAGCTGGTAAAAATGACTGCCAACTTCCCCAACACTGTCTTCCTACTTGCCTATGATCGCGGACGTGTCGCGAAGAAACTCGATGGCGACGCAGTCGAGGGAGACGAGTATCTCAAGAAGATCATCCAGGTCTCCTTCACCCTCCCTGCTCCAGATGAGCAGGAACTGCAACAAATACTATTCGCCGACTTGGAAGAAACAATCAATGGAGTCTATGGTGAGGTGAAGATCGAGGGTGAGGACGAAAAAAGATGGCGCGACCTTCTCCACGCCGGCTTTAAGGACCTGTTCAAAACAATCCGCGATATAAAGCGCTATATTAGCTCTCTCCGACTTAACTGGTCCATCGTGGGCAAAGACGACATCAACCAGATCGACTTCCTGGCGATAGAGGCGATACGCGTGTTTGCCCCAGACTTCTACGCCACGATACTTCCGCACCAGGACCTCTTTACCAACGGTTTGCGCAACATCTTAAGCAGGCATGAAAAAGCAGAACAAAAAGCAGCTCGCTTCAAGGAACTACTACAAGGAGCGCCGGTGTCTATAAGGAAGCAGATAGAAGATATGAGCGAGGTGTTGTTCCCTATCCTCGATTTTAGGACCAACTATGCTGACAGCTGGGAACAGACGTGGCGTAAGGACCGGCGCGTGTGTGCCGAGGAGCGCTTCCGCTTCTACTTCCAGCTCGGCATACCTAAAGGTGCTGTCTCGGAAAATGAAGTAAACGGCCTCGTCGAAAATCTTGTCGACAAAGCTCTGTTCTCAGAGCGAATACTGGAACTCTCTGAGGAAAAGCGTCTACGCCCAATGCTCAACAAGCTGATGGATAAGGTGGACCAACTTGACGAAGCAAAAGCAAAAACGCTCATCTCTGCTCTTTGGGATCTAGAGCCCAAAATAAAAGACGAACGCAATGCTATATTCGACTGGGACGACGTGGAAACGCAGACGACTAGGATTGTCTTTCACGCGGCCAAAAACGCGGTCCCGGAAGAGCGTCGGCTTGCCTTCTTCGAGGAGCTGATAAAAGAGAGTCCATCGTTCTACTATCCAACACACTTCGTCGCCGTCCTCGTCGATCAACACAAAAAGAATGAGACGAACCGCATCGAGCCGGCGTTGATTAAAAAAGAGGAGGCAGAAGCACTTAAAGCTATAGTGCTCGCAAAGATACAAAAGATGGCGGCAGACAAAAGTCTACAACAAGAGGAGGAGTTACCATTCACGCTCTATCGATGGCAGGAGTGGGCAGGTGAAGAGCCTGTAAAAGAGTTCATACGTGACATGATCTCAACGCGAGAAGGATTGCTTGCGTTTCTGCGGGCATTCGTAAGCCGCGTTTTGTCCTCGACTGGTAACTACAACCGCATCGACAAGAAAGGTATCGAGCCCCTTTACCCGGTTAGTAAGATTGAGACACTGGTAGCGGATATAACCGACGATGAACTTGCACAAATGGACGAGACGAGTAAAGAAGCCGTTAACTTGTTTAGAAAGAAACAGGAGCATGATTGGTAAAGTTCTGGAAAAACGAGCTGGATACAGTTTCACCCTCGCGGTAAGATATCAGCACGGCCCAAGTGGGTCGTGACAACTAAATAAAAAGGGCCTAACCCGCAGATTCTGCGGCAAGGTCGACAAGTCGTATAAGGCACAAAGAACCCATCGCGGGATTGCCTTATACGCCATATCGGGAAACTGGTATGAGTGGCTTCGGCCACTACCCGTGGTGGGCTTTTTGTGACCACCACGGCATTAGTAAATAAGGCTAACTGCCATGAAAAAAATACTCTTGCTGGCCCTCGCAGCCCTAAGTGTGCTGACCGGTGTCGGGTCTTTAGTATTCTCGGTCTCGCCAGCCACCTATAGCATTTTCTATATCTTTCTCGGAGTGATCTTCGGTCTCGCCGCGTTCTCCGTAAACAAGGAGCGTAACGGGGCGTTATTTGCGCTTGCATTGATTGGCCTATTTCTTACCATCGGACTCCAAGTGATTATTGAGGGCAGTATGATTTGGGGAGTGTGTGCCATCGCCGTAGCGGGAGTCATTGCATATAAACAGCGAGCTGGGCTAACAAGGCAGTATCATATTCTGGCTGGACAGCCTGCAAAACACCATGATCAAGCCGTTTAGAGCAGTAATGGTATCGTGCGCGATGTTAGCCCTTATTGCTGCCGGCGTCGCGCTTGGGGCCTTTTTGAGGGCTTACGGGGCTCCGGGAGGCACAGCCGCAGTAGCAGATAGCCTGCTTTGCCCGAGTCAGTACTCCACTGCCGAGGAAGCAGCTGCAGCGTTCGGGACATTTAGCAACAACTACTACGCAAATCACCCCGTCTGGAGAACAGCCGGCATAGACACGCAGATTAAGCTCCAGTGGTTCCAGTTCCCCTCCGGTACGACGTTCAACGGGAAAATATTTGGAACTCCCAAAGTATGCAGTGTTTTCAAGGCGAAAGAGGTTATTCTCTCTCCCCTCTCTGCTAAGGTGGACCCGAGCGGATTCGAACCGCTGACCTCCTCATTGCAAATGAGGCGCTCTACCAACTAAGCTACGGGCCCGTTTGGAAAACCGCGCCAAAAAAATCGGCGCTTCTTTTTACTATAAGTCAACGGCGCCAAAATAGCCACTTATCCCCTACGGGAGCGGGCTGTACACATTTCATCCACACGAAATCCACGAAGTTATACGCAGTTGTTGATTGACTCTTTCTTCCCTCTCTATACACTATGGCACGGAAGGATTGGTCATCGTTTTCAAGGGAGACTGGTATGAGCGACATCTATCATGTTCCGTCGCCGCTCTTCTTGCGGCGAAAGATACCTTGGGGGAGCAGACTCACCCTGGCGATCGTCGTCATCTTCGTTGTGGCTGTCATAATCGGCACCTTCAACGATTCTCGCAAATCTAACAATGTGTCCGCAGCACCAGCCGCGGCACACTCAAAGATCGCGCCGGCGCTGCATAAGCAGCCGGCGTGATTTTTTATTTGTGAAGCGCATCTATCTTACTCGCGACAATAAAGTCGTTCTCGCTTAAGCCGCCGATGGCATGCGTCATAAGCTCCACCGTGAGGGTGTTGTATGAGACGGTGAGATCGGGGTGGTGACCTTCGGTCTCCGCGATTTCAGCGATTTTGTTAACGAACTGCATCGTCTCCGTAAAATCTTTAAATTTAAAACCGCGTGCCAAGAGCCGCCCCTCATCGACCAGCTGCCATTGTGCATCAAGCTCTTTCATGAGCGACTGCGCCGCCGGCAGCGCAAGCGGCGGCACGTTACCCTCGCACGGGATGCATTTTTTATCGGCGAGCACGGTCATGTTTCTTCGCGAGCGAAATAATGTGTTCTATAAAATGCGGCAGTGACGCGCCGACGGCTTGCAGAGCCTTCGGCAGGAGAGATTCCCCCGTGAGTCCGGGCAGTGTGTTTACTTCGAGAAAATATATGCCGCGCTTGCTGACGATGAAGTCTGAGCGCGAGTAATGTGCAAGTCCCAGCGCCTGGTGCGCCTTTTTGGCGAGTTCGCCGAGTTCGCGCTTCACTTCATGCGGGAAGTGCGCGGGCACGCGCTCAAGCGTACGGCCGCCGTATTTTGCGTCATAGTCGAAGAACGCCGCATCTTGGGGCGGCACGATTTCCACCGGCATGAGCGCATAAAGCTTTTCATTGCGGAAACGTTCGATAACACCGACGGTCGCTTCCCTGCCGGGGATGAACTCCTCAAGGAGGGCGGCGGGCGCGTGCGCCCAGGCCCGGCCGAGCGCCCACGCGAGCGCGTGGAAGTTCTCGATCTTGTGTGTCGCGACCGAAGAGCCGCCCGTGACGGGCTTGACGATGGCCGGGTGCGGAAAGGAGCGGAAGAGCCGCAGTGCCGTTTCTTCGGCGTCCGCGGACGGGCGCACGAGCACGCTGCGCGGCACCTTAAGGCCGAGTTTTGCGACTACTTCTTTAGTTTTTTGTTTATGAAACGCGAGCGCCGAGGCGACGGCGCCCGAACCGGTGTACGGCACGGCGAGCGCGTCAAGGAGCGCCGGGAGCGTGCCGTCCTCGCCCCACGCGCCATGCGTCGCATTAAAGACGACGTCTATCTCGCGCAACGCGCGCTCGGGGCTCGCGGGCGCACCGAAAAGATGCCACTGCCCCGTGCGGTCGACGAAAAGGTCGCGCGCTTCGTATTTCTGCGGATCAAGCGCGCCCAAGACCGAGGCGCCGGTTTTCAGCGACACGTCATACTCTTGCGAAGGCCCGCCGCGCACCACGCCAACGACCGTTCTCATAGCACAATAATACAACAAAAAGGGCGGCTACCAGAGGTAGCCGCGAGTTGCGAGAATTTCGAGCGTTTTGCGCGTCGCAATGCTTATTTTTATTTTTTCCCCTCGCCGCGTTCGGACGGCTCGGTCAATTTCATTGCCTGTCTTGAGTGGCCCCTTCGCCGTTGCAAAATAAAAAACGGTCTTCTTTAGTTTGAAGCGCGGCGGGTTGCGCCACCGCCGAACACCACTGAGCGTCACTCGAGGTAATTCTTGCCTTATCTCACGCCGCAGCGTACGGATCGAGGTCTCACCCTTAAACGCACGGCCGCCAGGAAAATTGTAGCGCTTGGTCCTTCTGTTGCGCACCAAAAGGATGCGCCCTCTGGCGTCTATTGCAAGCAGTTTCGACTTGCGAAGCATTGCTTCCTCCTGATTTGGTACTCTCCTATATTTGTTATAGCACCCTCTTTTCTCAACGCAAGGTGATCTTTCTCTTCTTTCGATGGTAGCCGATGGCAAAGCGGTGCGCTTCAGCATTAGCGAGCAAAATTTCTTTTTCACGGCCGGCAAATGCCCCGCGCGCGCCGCGGATGCCGCGCGGGCGGTGCTTTTCATCCTTCACGACGCCCACAACGGGAATGCCCACACCGTATTGTTTAAGCACCGCTTCGGCGGCGTTCATTTGCGCCGCAGCGCCGTCAACCACCATGAGCCGCGGCAGCGGCCACTCGTCATGGCCGAGCCTGCGGGAGAGAATTTCCCGCAGGGCGCCGGGGTCGTCACCGGGCTTGGCCGTTTTGATGTTGAACTTGCGGTACGCGTTTTTTTGCGCCTCTCCATTTTCAACCACGGTCATGACGCCCACCGCCGCAAAGCCGCGCAGGTGCGCTACGTCATAGGCCTCGATGCGCACCGGGCGGCTTGCCGTGAGCGAAGCCGGACGGTATTCATCTTTAATGAGCGAAACGTCCTGAATGTGCTCGAGCGCAAACAGTTGCCGGCGCAGCACCTGCGCCTCCTCAAACCGCTCGGCTTTGGCGAGCGCTTTCATTTCACGCACAAGGTTGCGCTCCAGCTCGCTCTTTTTGCCGCGGAAGAGCAATACAATGCGGCGGATAATTTTGCGGTACTCGGTTTTTGAAATCTCGCCCGAGCACACGCCGGGACACAAGCCCAGCTGCGCGTTAAAACAACGGCGGCCCGAGCCGGGCACGCACATGTCGCGGTAGGGAAAAATTTTGCGGATTATTTTGAGCGCTTCTTTGAGCTGCAACCCGTGCGGAAACGGGCCGAAGATGTGTAATGCTTGCGGCGGGCTCGCCGCGAGCTCTTTGCCTCTTACCAACAGCACGCGCGGGAAATCTTCTTTGGTGATGACGACATAGTTCCAGCTTTTGTCGTCTTTTAGTTCGGTGTTTGCTTTTGGTTTATGCGTCTTGATGAGGTTTGCTTCCAAAATGAGCGCTTCCAAAACCGATGGCGTCTCGCGCCAGTCAATCGAGCGGGCGCACGCCACCATGTTGGTGATGACCGGCCCGCGCGTCTGCGGTAAATCTGAAGAAAAATAAGAACGTACGCGGCTGCGCAGGCTTGAGGCCTTGCCGATGTAGAGCACCTCCTTGCGCTTGCCTAAAAAGAAGTAGACGCCCGGCCCGTCCGGCATCTTTTTTGCTTTCTTTTTAAATTCTTCAAGGGTCATTTGAGTGCTCTTTTCAGATACTTGCCCGTGTGCGAACGTTTATTGTTGGCGACCTCTTCGGGAGTCCCCTTCGCAATCAGCTGCCCGCCGCCCACCCCGCCTTCGGGGCCGAAATCGAGCAGATAGTCGGCATTTTTAATGATGTCCATGTTGTGCTCGATTAAGATCACCGAGTTTCCCGCGCTCACGAGCCGGTTGAGAATGTCGATGAGTTTGCGCACGTCTTCATAATGAAGGCCCACCGTCGGCTCGTCCAGAAGATAAATGGTTTTTTGCAGATGCGGGCGGTAGAGCTCGGCCGATATTTTGACGCGCTGCGCCTCGCCGCCGGAGAGCGTGGTGGCGCTCTGCCCCAGCTTGAGATAGCCGAGACCCACCTCATCGAGCGTTTTGAGCCGGTCATAAATGGCCGGGATATCTTTGAAGAACTCAAGCCCCTCTTCAATCGTCATCTCAAGCACGTCATAAATATTTTTCTTGTTATATTTCACTTCGAGCGTTTCTTTCATAAAGCGCTTGCCGCCGCACACGTCGCAGGTGACATAAACGGTCGGCAAGAAGTGCATCTCAACCGCGATGGTGCCGTTGCCTTCACACGCCTCACAGCGCCCGCCGCCGCGGCTGTCAGGCACGTTAAACGAAAAGCGCGAAGCCTTCCAGCCGCGCACGCGCGCCTCGGTCACTTCGGCAAACAGCTCGCGGATAAACGTGAACGCGCCGGTATAGGTGGCGGGGTTTGAGCGCGGCGTGCGGCCGATGGGGCTCTGGTCGATGAGAATGGCGCGGCTTAAATGTTCGGAGCCGGTGAACTTCGAGGCGTTGAAAGTTTTGTTGCTGCGGTAGCGTTTGTCGAAACGCGCGCGCAGATTTTCATACAAAATGTCGTAGAGAAAGGTTGATTTCCCCGAACCGGAGACGCCGGTCACCGCCACAAGCCTCCCGAGCGGAATGTCGGCTGAAAGATTATGGATGTTGTGCGCCCGACCGCCCTGAATTTTGAGGGAGCCTTTGTCTTTTTCACGGCGGCTCTCCGGTACGGGAATGACGTCCTCTCCGCGTAAATATGCCAGTGTCTTGGAACCGCTCTCGTTCTTTTTTGCGGTGAGGAGTTTTTCAAGATAGTCGGCCACGACGATTTTGCCGCCGTGCACCCCCGCCCCCGGCCCGATGTCAACCAAATAGTCGCCGGAGTAAATGGTGTCTTCGTCGTGCTCAACGACGATGATAGTGTTGCCGAGGTCGCGCAGGTTAAGCAGCGTCTTGATAAGCCGCTCATTGTCGCGCTGATGCAGGCCGATGGTCGGCTCGTCCAAAACATAGAGCGCGCCGACGAGGCCCGAGCCCAGCTGGCTCGCGAGGCGGATGCGCTGCGCCTCGCCGCCGGAGAGCGTGTTGGCGCGGCGGTCGAGCGTGAGGTAATCGAGCCCCACGTCGAGCATAAACTTCAAGCGTGCCGAGATTTCTTTGATGACCGTTTTTGAAATTTCCTGGTCTTTCTTGCTGAGCTCAAGCGCCTCAAAAAATTTATACGCGTCGGCGATGGATTGGGTGGTCACGTCGACAATATTTGTCTTCTCGCCGAGGAATACGTTGAGCGCCTCGGGCCGCAGACGCGCGCCGTGACACACCGGGCAGGGCTCGTCCGTCCAGAAATGCTTGGTGCCGAGCCCGTTGCAGGCCGGACACGCGCCGTAGGGGCTGTTAAACGAAAAGAGCCGCGGCTCAACCTCGGGAAATGAAAAGCCGTCATACGGACACATAAACTTCGCCGAGATGAGCCGCTCGCCCTGCGCGTCCTCAACCTGAAGCAGGCCGTCGGCCTCCTCAAGCGCGCGCTCAACCGCTTCGCTGAGACGTTCAACGGCGGCCTGCTTTTCGCGGGAAAATTCGGCAATCAAAATCTCATCAACCAAAACGGAGATGTCGTGTTTTTTGTGGCGGGAGAGCTCCACCCGCTCGCGCAGGTTCTGGAGCTTGCCGTCGATTTTTGCTTTTTCAAACCCTTTGCCGAGCAGGTCATAGAGGAGCTGGTAATATTCGCCCTTGCGCCCCACCACGACCGGCGCAAAAATTTTGACCGTGTCTTCGTTAATGTTGACGCCCATGACCTTCTTCACTTTTTTGGGCGCCGCTTTGGTGACCGAGTCGACGACACTTTGGATTATTTCTTCATTGCTGTGCTTTTTTATCTCGCGGCCGCACACCAAGCAGTGCGGCTTGCCCACGCGCGCATAAAGAATGCGCAGGTAGTCATAAATTTCGGTGATGGTGGCGACCGTCGAGCGCGGGTTGTTGGAGCGCGATTTTTGGTCGATGGAGATGGCCGGCGAGAGGCCGGTGATTTCTTCAACATCGGGCTTCTGCATCTGGCGCAAAAACTGCCGTGCGTAGGCTGAAAGTGACTCAACATAGCGGCGCTGCCCCTCGGCAAAGATGGTGTCGAAGGCCAAAGAAGACTTCCCCGAGCCCGAGAGCCCGGTGAAGACGACCATTTTGTTGCGCGGGATGCTCAAACTCACGTTTTTGAGATTGTGCGTCTTGGCGCCTTTTATGTTGATGTGATCTTCCATGGTGTTTTTAAACGCGTGAATACCCCTCCGGCTGCTCCGAGGGGTTCACTGTGTCGCTCTAGTATAGCACATACTGCAAAAACGACATACAGAGCTACCTTTTAAATTTCTGAAAACAAAACGGCTCCGGAGTATTACTCCGGAGCCGGCGAGAGCCCGGGTCCGCCTGAAAGTTGCTGCGCGGGCGGCGGCCAGAGGCGTAGCTCTGCCATCGTCCGCCGCTCGTCATACGCGATAAGTTGCGCAAGGTGCTTTAGCTGAAGTGCCGCATGCTCGACGGCGTCCAGAAGCTCAACATTTGCACTCCAATTCACGGGGCGCTCCATCGTGGCTCCTGCACAAGTTGTGCGAACAGGCTCAGTTGCAGGCGTTCATGACGCCCTTGTTTCTTCGATATCTGCCAGTACACCACCGCGACCAGACCGAGCCCAAGAACGAAAAGCAACTTCCAAAAAGATACCCTGTTTGTTTGGGCCATGGACACCTCCCTACACTTCCGCCTTCAGTGTAGCATATCAGCGCTTGCGTTTGGGCGGTTTTGGTGGAGTCCTTTTCTCTCCCATGAGCGCATATATCTCATCCCTCAAGAGTGCGGCGGTTTCAAAGTCGAGCTCCTTGACCGCCTCGGCCATGTCGCGGCGTTTTTGGGCGATGAAGGCGCGCGGGTTCTTTTTGTATTCCTCCCGCTCAATGAGCGCCAGCTCGGCCACCGCCTTGCCGTGCTCCGAGCGCAGCTCCTGCGTTATGTCTTTAATGTTTTTCTTGATGGTCTGCGGCGTGATGCCGTGTTTTTTGTTGTATGCCTCTTGAATGGCGCGGCGGCGGTTTGTCTCGCTCACCGCAAACTTCAGCGAAGGCGTCTCTTCATCGGCATAGAGAATGACGCGGCCGCCCACGTTGCGCGCGGCGCGGCCGATGGTCTGGATGAGTGACGTTTCGCTGCGCAAGAAACCTGATTTGTCGGCGTCTAAAATCGCCACCAACTCAACCTCGGGCAAATCCAAACCCTCGCGCAGGAGGTTAACGCCCACCAAGACGTCAAACTCGCCGCGGCGCAGTGAGGTGAGCGTCTCGATGCGCTCAAGCGTCTCAACGTCGCTGTGGAGGTAGGCCGCCTTGAAGCCGCGCTCTTTTAAATATTCGCTGAGGTCTTCGGCCATTTTTTTGGTGAGCGTGGTGATGAGCACCCGCGCGCCTTTTTTAATGACCGCGCTCGCCTCTTCAAGCACATCCTTAACCTGGCCGTGATATGTTTTGCTGCCCGTCACCGGGCGCACATCGATAAGCGGGTCAACCAAGCCGGTGGGCCGGATTATTTGCTCAACAATATGTTTGCCCGAGTGCTCTTTTTCATAGGGGCCCGGCGTGGCGCTGGTATAGAGCACCTGCCCCACGCGCTCTTCAAACTCCTCAAACCGGAGCGGCCGGTTATCAACCGCCGAGGGCAGGCGGAAGCCGTACTCGACCAAATTTTCTTTTCTGGCGCGGTCGCCCTCATACATGCCGCCGATTTGCGGCACGGTGACGTGGCTCTCGTCGATGACGGTCAAGAAATCCGGCGAGCCGTCTTTTTTGTGCGGAAAATAATCAAGCAAGGTGAAGGGCGGCTCGCCCGACTTGCGCCCGTCGAAGTGACGCGAATAATTTTCTATCCCGTTGCAGTAGCCGATTTCGCGGATCATCGCCAAGTCGTGATTGGTGCGGCGCTTGAGCCGCTCGGCCTCTAAGACCTTGCCCGCGCGCTCAAGGCGCGCGAGCTGCTCTTTAAGCTCAAGGCGGATGTCTTCCATCGCGCGGGCGCGCTCGTCCTCCGGCGTCACATAATGTTTGGCCGGAAAGAGAAATAAAGAATTGAGCGGCTCGCGCTCCGCGCGGGTGATGGCGTCAATGACGCGCACGCGGCCCACCCTCTCACCCTCAAACTCAACACGGTAAAGCACGCGCTCGCCCGTGGGCATGATTTCAACGCTGTTGCCGAGCGCTCTGAACTTTCCCGGCGTGAGGTCGGCGGTGGTGCGCTCAAAATAAACGCCCACGAGCTCGCGGACGAGTTCAGCGCGGCTCTTTTTCATCCCGGGTTTGAGTTCAAGGTGGACCTTGCGGTATTCCTCGGGGCTCCCGAGCGCATAGATGCAGGAGACCGAGGCAACGATGATGACGTCACTGCGGGAGAGTAGCGCCTGCGTTGAAGCGTGGCGCAGGCGGTCTATCTCTTCATTTATCTGCGCCTCTTTTTCAATATAGGTGTCGCTGTGCGGGATGTAGGCCTCCGGTTGGTAGTAGTCGTAGTAGGAGACGAAGTAGTGAACGGCGTTGTTGGGGAAAAACTCGCGGTACTCCTGCGCCAGCTGTGCGGCGAGCGTTTTGTTGTGCGCAATGACGAGCGTCGGCTTCTGCACCGCTTCAATCACATTGGCCACGGTAAAGGTCTTGCCCGAGCCGGTAACGCCGAGCAATGTCTGGTGCCGCTCCCCCGCTTTGAGCCCTTTGACAAGCGCCTCAATGGCCTGGGGCTGGTCCCCCGCGGGTTTGTGCGTCGATTGAATCTTAAACTTTGCCATACGAGCTTAAGAATGTATCACGAAATGACTCAAAAGTGCCATTAATAAGCGCCTCGCGGATGCGGCGCGTGAGATCGGTCAAAAAATAAAGATTGTGCATCGAGGCCAGCACCGGCCCGAGCATCTCTTTGCTGCGGAAGAGGTGATGCACATAGGCGCGGGTATGCGTCTGGCACACCGGACACGCGCAGTTTTCAGAAAGCGGCGAAAAATCCCCGCGATACTCGGCATTGGGCAGCTGGATTTTGCCCCGGGTGGTATAGACGCCGCCGGTGCGGCCGTTGCGCGTAGGCAAGACGCAGTCAAAGGTGTCGATGCCCGCCGCCGTGCCGATGAAAATATCTTCAGGCTCGCCGATGCCGAGCAAATGCCGCGGCTTCTCCGGCGGCAGCGCGCTGTTGACCTTATCTAAAATTCCCAAAATGTCGTCTTTGCTGAACGAGCCGCCGATACCGTAGCCGTCGAAGTCCATGTCCGCCAGCTCGCGCGCCGATTCGACGCGCAGATCTTCAAACCGGCCGCCCTGCACGATGCCGAAGATGCGCTGGGCGGCGTTCTTTTCAATATTGTGCCGGTGCGCCTTGAGGCTACGCTGCGCCCAGCGGTGCGTGCGCGCCATGGCCTCTTTTTGGTACTCATAGTCGGCCGCGGGACTCGTGCATTCGTCGAAGGCGAATATAATATCCGCGCCGAGGCGGTGCTGAATTTCAATGCTGCGCTCGGGCGTGAAGCGATGAAAGGTCCCGTTGAGGTGGCTCGTGAATGAAACTCCTTCTTCGTCGACCACGGCTAACTTGCCGTGGCTCGTCGCCAAATCTTCGTCGTAAATCGCGGGCGCAGTGTGCCCGGCAAATTCCTGCGATACTTTTGAAATTTTTTTGCCGAACCCTTCGCCGAGACTGAACACCTGAAAACCGCCCGAATCGGTCATGACGGGACCTTTAAAGCCCATAAATGTATGAATGCCGCCCGCTTTTTCAACAAGCTCTTCTCCCGGCGAGAGGTAGAGGTGGTAGGTGTTGGCGATGAGCGTTTGGATGTGAAGCGCCCCGTATTGAGAAACATCGACGCCTTTGACGTCCGCCTTGGTGCCCACCGCGACGAATGCGGGCGTTTGTATGTCGCCGTGCGGCGTGCGCAAAACCCCGGCTCTTGCGAGGCCGGGGCCTTGTGTGTCTATCGTGAAGAAGGCGGTCCGCATTACTGCGTGGCAGTGCTCGTGGAGACGCCGAGGAGATCGACCTCGAACGTCAAGGTCGCATTCGGCGGGATGGGTCCCGCGCCCTGTGCGCCATAGGCCATATCGGGCGGGATGATGAGGATGCGTTTGCCGCCGACCTTCATGCCCACGAGTCCCTGATCCCAGCCGGGGATGACCTGGCCCGCGCCGAGCGTGAATTTAAACGGCGCGCGGCCCACCGATGTGTCGAAGACGGTGCCGTCGGACAACTTACCGGTGTAATTAACCGAAAGCACTTCGCCCGGCGCGGCTGTGGCGCCGGTGCCCACGGTAACGTCCTGCACGACGAGACCCGCAGGCGCGGCCGCATTGGAAAGCTGCGCCGAACCCGTGTCGCCCGTTGAACTGGTGGTCATAGTAAACGGATTATAAATAAAAAAGATAACAACAACCGCGATGGCAATGGCCACGGCGACGCCCATGATGAGCTGGCTGCGTGTCATGAGTGTAATAATAGCCTAGCGCGGAAAAAGCGCAAAGCCCGTTGCGGCCGCCTGTGAATCGATGACGACGCCTCCCCGGGCCGCCGCTTCTATAGGGCTCGCGGCCTGGCTTGCGCCCGAGTTCCAAAAGCCGCCCGCACCCGTAAGGCGCACATTGAGCACCAGGAGGAAGAGCGCAATCCCCGCGACCGTGGCGCCCGTGGCAAGCATGCGCGGATGCTGGATCTGCACGTGGATGAAGAAGGTCAAAACCAGCGCCAACAAAAGCAGCGCCGCCGAACCGCCGAGTATCCAGTTGCTTGTGGAGGCGGGCTCGGAGAGTCCGCGCATGAGCGCACGGCCGAGCGACTGCACGAACGAACTGCCTTGGGCGGGCGCGGGCGCGACGGGCACCGCGGGCGCGGAAGCGGACACCGACGCGCCTTCAACTTGCGGGGCGGGAGAAGCCGCGGCCACCGGCGCGGGCGCGGGCAGAGCCGCAACGGCGGGCGCGGGCGCCGCCGCCGCGGCGGCGCCAAGCGGCGTGCCGAAATATTGCACCACATAGGTGGCGGGTTGGCCGTCGTAGAGCCCTTCGGCTACGCCCACGCCGATTTGCGTATACACCGGCTTCACGATGTTCTCGCGGTGCGTGGGCGACGCCATCCACGCGTTGACGACATCCTGCGAATCGACAAAGCGCACGGCCAGGTTCTCGCCCGCGTAGGAATACTGATAACCCGCGCCTGTTATCCACTCCCACGGTGTTTTGCCGTCGGGACCCACGTGGGCGAAGTAGCCGTTGAGCGCCATATCCTTCGCTTTTGCCAGCGCCGCGGCGTCGAGTTGCGTGTTTTCGGTGAGGGCTCCCGCGCCGTTTTGTGCGCGCTCGTCGTTGGTGAGCGCTATTATCTCGCCCGGGACGACCGCCGCGAGAAAGTTTTCGCTCGTCTGGCGCGCGATGAGGTCGGCCACCAAAAAGCCCTCGGTCGCGAGCGTAAAGGCGAGAAAAAACAGCAGCCACGGACGACGCAGGAGATGCGGACGATGGTCGTTGCCGTGCCCCGGGATAAAGTGTTTGCCCACCCAGCGCCAAAATTCCATGGTTATACTTTATCATATGCGCGCGACATTCATCGGCGTGTTGTTTTTCTCCCCTGCCCTGGCCCTGGCCGCGGGCTTCGCCACGCAATCTATTTTTCTTTCTGACCCCGCGCCCATGGTCGGCGAGACCGTGCGCGTGCACGCAACGGTGAGCAACGATGCCGCCGGGGCGTTCGACGGCAGCGTTACCCTGCTTGACGGAAATGACGCCATCGGCAGCGTCAATGTCACGCTCGCGGCCGGTGCGGCCGAAACGGTCTCGGCTAATTGGACGCCCGCCGCGGCGGGCGTGCACACGCTCACCGCGCGGCTCACCGCGCAAGACGGCACCGCGGTAAGCGAGACCTCCGCCGAGTTTTCGGTTGCGGCAAGGCCTGCGCCCGCCGCCTCGTCCGGCGACCTGACGGTCGAATCTTCGCAAGCGCTCCAACAGAGTCTTGCGCAAGTCTCGCCGCAGGCCGCGCAGGCGGCACAGCCCGCCTTCGCCGTCATCGACGGCGCACGGCAGAGCGCCGCGGACGCGCTCGACAATCAACTCTCGCTCGCTAAAACAAAATTATCCGGGGTGCCCGCGCCCGCCGTGCTGGGTACGAGCACGCAGAGCGTCACCCAGGGCGCGGCGGAGGGCTTTTGGTTCATACTTTGGACGCTATACCTCTACCTGCTCACCATACTCATCTTTCTCGTTAAAAACGCGGCACTCTTTTATCCGCTCTTGGTTATCGTCTTCTTTTATATCTTGTGGCGCCTCTTCCGCCGCATCAGGAGGCCGTCGTATTAAACCTGGCGCATCGTGGTGCGCCAATGCCACCACGCAATAAAGAACAGGAGCAGTGTCGTTACCGCCGATATTGCGCAATACATACAAATGGCGCCGATGACAAAAATTTGAAGCGACTCAAAACAAATAGAACACACAAGGCCTATACCCGTGAAGACAAGCACCCCCAGACGCGTGCCCAAGCCGCGCGGGTCAACCACGAGCAAAAGCGCCAGAAAAAGCATAAACATATAGTAGAAGACGCCGATGTAGGCAAACGGCACGCCTAAGGGCGTGGCATACGGGCTCGTGAGCACAATCTCGCAGCCCTTAAGCGCGCAGCCGGGCACGATGCCCAGCAGATGGTAGTAGCTCAAAAAAAGCGTGTCGCCGATGCCGATGAACGTCGCGGCAATGAGCCAAAAAGGCGTGAGTAAAACTTTTTGCTTCATAGCTACACTATACCATCCCGCTCATCTTCGCGGCGGCGCACTTCGTGCTCATTCATGCCGAAGTGGTGCGCCACCTCGTGCCAAATGGTCTCGCGGATAACCTGGGCGACGTTTAAACCGCTCTCGCGGGCTTCATCCTCAATCGGCAATTGGTACAGCGTGATGGTGTCGGGCATGGTAGTGCCCATACCGTAAAAATCGCCGCGCATCGGCGTGGGGATTCCGCGATACAGACCGAGCAGGGTTTCATGCCGGCCCAGACCCTCGGTCTTGCGAATTTCTTCATCGGGCTCGTCTTCAACCAAAAACGCCACGTTCTTGATATGGGGGCGGAATTTTTCAGGAATCGCCTTTTCAAATTCCTGCGCCACCAATGCCTCAAACTCCCCGCGGGTCATTTCAGTAAGTTGCCGAACTTCTCCTGCACCTTCTCGACTTTCGGGTCGATGACTACTTGGCAGTAGGGCGCGTCTTTGTGGTGCTCATAGTATTGTTTGTGATAATCCTCGGCCGGCCAAAATTTTTCAAGCGGTGCCACGGTAGTAACAATGGGTTTGTTGCCGATTTTGCCGAGCATCATGACATAATGCTCGGCTTTTTTCTTTTGTTGCTGCGTCGTATAAAAAATTGCCGAGTGGTACTGCGGGCCCACGTCATTGCCCTGGCGGTTGGGGGTGGTAGGGTCGTGAGTGGCAAAAAATACTTTGAGCAATTCTTCAAAACTCAACCGGTCAGGATCGTATTCAATCTTCACCACTTCGATAAACGGTGTTTCTCCTGTGCTCACTTCTTCATAGGTCGGCCCGCTTGCCCTGAGCCAGGTCGAAGGGCCGGCATAACCCGGCTCGGCGCTTGTAACACCCTTGAGCATGGTAAACACCGCCTCGGTGCACCAAAAACACCCGCCGCCGAAGATTATTGTTTCAGTTTCCATAGTTATTTTTCACCGAGCGTGTCTATCGCCAAAATCGCATACGCTTTAACATCCGGGCGCAAATCCATTTTTTCCAAATCTTCTCTTGAACACCACCGCCAGCCGTCCTGCTGCTCATCGTCCTGGGGCTTCACTTCGGCGCTCTTCGCTTTGGCGAAATAGAGCATGTTCACATGCTCGTGACTTTCACTGGTAAAGTGCCTATTCATGCCCACGGGCGGCGCAATCTCAAACGAGTTGCCGATGCCGCTCGCCGAGCGCGCGTCATAGTGCACCTTTTGATTCCCTGTCCACAACTCAACATCCAAGCCGGTTTCTTCTTTGGTTTCCCGCAGCGCGGCCTGAATCGGGTCTTCATCAAGCTCAATGTGGCCGCCGACGAACGCCCAAAAATGATATTTGTCATGAAAGCGCAGAAGTACTTTGTCTTGGTAGACCACAAACACTCCGACGGTAAAATCTATTTTCTCATGGATGTGGGACATACTATGATAGTATACAAGAAGCTTATGAACGCTCCCGGCACCCCGGCGCCGCACAAGGGAGCAAAGCTAAAAAATCGGGACATTATCGGCTAACTGATTGGCATGGAACACCAACCAGACAAACACTCCGAAGAGTGGGGCTGGCGCTACGCCTCCGCCTCGATGAAGTGGTATGGCTGGGGCTCGCCCGTGGGATTGAGCATTTTCTTTGTCGCGCTGTGCGTCTGCGCACTGCTCATCCGCTGGGCCTTTTTGCTCCACTAGAACAATCCCCGCCTCGGCGGGGATTTTCTATTTCAGGTATTTTTTGCCTTTTAATTTGTCGGGAAGATACGATTCTTTGTCATAGAGTTTATAGCCTTTGTGATAACCGAGCTCTTTCATGAGTTTGGTCGGCGCGTTGCGCACCTTCATGGGGATGGGCAAATTGCCGAGCTGTTTGACGTCGTCAACCGCTTCAAAATAGGCGTCATAACTTTTGCGGCTTTTTTTGCACTCGGCTAAATACGCCACACCGTGCGCCAGGTTGATGGCGCACTCCGGGTAGCCGATTGTTTCGCACGCACGAAAGACCGCGTTAGCCACCACTAAAGCGGTGGGCACCGCAAGGCCCACATCTTCGCTCGCAAACACGACCATCCGCCGCGCGATAAACAGCGGGTCCTCCCCCGCCTCGACCATCCGCGCCAGATAATAGAGCGCGGCGTCCGGCTGGCTCGCGCGCATGCTTTTGATGAACGCCGAGATAGTGTTGTAGTGCTCCTCGCCTTTTTTGTCGTAGCGCAGCGTGGCGCTTTGTATCGTTTCTTTGAGCGACTCAACGGTGATTTTGCCGTAGAGCTTTTGCGCCGCTTCAAGCGTGGTAATGGCCTGGCGCGCATCGCCCTGCGCCATTTGTATCAACCAGTCTTTGGCATCTTTAGGCACTTTCAACTTCGTGCGCTTAATAATCGCCTCCATGTCTTTTTCGGTCAGCTCGTTAAGCACAAAAACGCGGCAGCGGCTCAGGAGCGCCGAGATAACCTCAAAGCTCGGGTTCTCGGTGGTGGCGCCCACGAGCGTTAAATCGCCGCGCTCGACATAGGGCAGCAAAAAATCCTGCTGCGCTTTGTTGAAGCGGTGGATCTCGTCGATGAAGAGCACTTTCGGTTTGTCAAAACCGAGACTCGGTTTTCCGCTCCTTTTCTCGCCCAAAATTTTTTTGATGTCATCTTTGCCGCTATCAACCGCCGAGAGCTCATGAAACTCGGCGCCCAGCGCGTTGGCATAAATCCGCGCGAGCGTCGTTTTGCCCGAGCCCGGCGGCCCCCATAATATGAAGGAGAAGAGGTGTTTGCCCTCAATAGCCTCGCGCAGAGGTTTGCCCTTCCCCACCAAATGCTCCTGCCCGACAAACTCGTCGAGCGTTGTGGGGCGGATCTGGGAGGCCAGCGGTTCCATACGAGAAGTATACAAAATCGCCCGGGAAATCCATCCAGGCGATTCTGCTGTATATACGGGACGCGCGGGCGTGTGGTTGCTTACTGAGCGCAGTGAAGCGCCGCGAGGCAGGCCGCTTTTTGCGTGCCGCTCAACTCGCCGCACGCGGCGCATTGCCCCTGTGTGCCCTGCACGGAGGTGGCGCCGCCGGGCGCGGCCGGCGCAGCGCCGTGCGTCATCGCGGACATGTCCATAAAGGTGATGTTCGCGGGGAGTGTGAATTTGCTTTCATCGGCCGTCCACGGCTGGCAAGCATAATCGGCCGGCTCGCTGTAGCTCACGCCCTGCTGAGATGAGCCCGAGCTGCTCGTCGCGGTAACGGCGCTCTTAAAGCCCTGCGTGCCCGCCGAGGTCCAGAAATAATTCGTTTGATCCTGCATGATCATGTGCGCCTGCGTCGGACCCTGCGTACCGTTCATGGTGAAATCGCCCGCGACCTTTCCGTCCGCAACGTAGATGGTGCCTTCTTCGGTTCCCTGCGCCGTCGTTGTCGAAAAGGTGCACGTTACCGGATTACCGGCGGCGACGAGCGCGCTGAGCGCGACCGGCCCGCTTGCGGGCGCCCCCGTCCCCGCGGGCGCGTAGCTGCTGCCCCCGCCCGGCGCTCCTTTAATAATCAACCACGCCCCGACCGCTATGATAATTACCGCCACAATTCCTAGCAGTGCTTTGTTCATGCGATAAGTATACAATAACCGTATTATGGTCAAGAGCGACGAAGAACTCCTGCAGGAATACGCGCAGGGGCGGCGCGAGGCGTTCAGCGAACTCGTGGAACGGCACCTCACGGGCGTCTACTCGTTTCTCCTGCGCTTCGTGGGAGACGCGCAGGATGCGCAGGATATTTCACAAGAGACCTTCGTCAAAGCCTGGCGCGCCGCGGCCACCTACAACGCGAAAAAAAGTTCGTTTAAAACCTGGCTTCTTCGCGTCGCGCGCAATGCCGCCGTCGACCATTTGCGGCGCCGTCGCAATATCTCCTTCAGCGAATTCGAAGGCGAACATGAGCACCTCATCGCCGAGACCGTCGCCGATCCCGGCGAGCTGCCCGAGGAGCTTTTGGCAAAAGCGGAAGATGCGCAGACCGTCATGCGCGCGCTTCACGAGCTCCCTGCGAAGTACCGCGAGGTGCTGCTGCTTTACTACACCAACGAGCTGACGTTCGAAGAGCTCGGCGCAATGCTCGGCGAGCCCCAAAATACCATTAAAAGCAGGCACCGCAGAGCGCTCATCGCCCTGCGGGAGGCGCTCGGGCGCGATGCACCAAAACAGGCGAAATGACCGTATACTACTAGTATGAAAAAGGCCCAGTGGCACAGGATTTTTTCGCCCGTGATACCGCCGGCTAAACTGAAGGCGCGGATTCTCGCGCGCGTGAGCGAACTTGAGCGCGCGCACGCGCGCGTGCGCGCGGGCATCTTCGGCCTCATAGCCGCAGCTTCGGCGGTGCTTTTGGTGCCGCTCGCCCAATACACGTTCGCGCAATTCTACGCCTCCGGCTTCGCGAGCTATCTTTCGCTTCTCATTTCCGACCAAGGGCTGGTGATCACCTACTGGCGCGAGTTCGTCCTTTCGCTCGTCGAGTCGCTCCCTTCCATCGCGCTCCTCATGCTCCTGCCGGTTGCTGCCGCGCTTGTCTGGGCGCTGCGGGGCGCCCTGCGCAGTGTCCGCATTGCCTATGCCTGAAGATTTTTCATTCTCTAAGCACACCCGGGTGGTGCTATGGGTGCTTTTGGGGGCATTCGTGGCGCTCCTTATATTTATCGCGGGCGTGTCCGTCGGCGAGCGGCACGGCGAGCATCCTCACGGCGCCCCGGGCGCGCCGTTTTGGCCGGGCGGCGTGGCGCTCCCCGAAGGCTTCGTCACCCGCGGCCACGGCGCGGTGGGCACCATTGCCTCGGTGACACTGCCCACCCTGACCTTGCGCGAGCGCGACGGCGACACCGTCGTGGCGCATGTCGCTTCCGGCACGCCGATTGCCGGAGCGGCGGCGCTTGCGCCGGGGCAATTCGTCATCATTATCGGCGACCCGGCGCAGTCCGGCAATGAAGACTTCGTCGACGCACGCTTCGTGCGGGTATTGCCTCCACCGCCGGGAGCCTCAAGCAGCGCACCCGCCCAATAAAAAACCAATTTAATAATTACGTACTATGACATCACTTCATACATGGTTCAGTGCGGTCAAGAAATTCGCGCTTGCGCACAAAGCGTGGAGTGCGATCATCGTGCTTGTCGTCATCTTCGGCGGCTGGTGGCTCTGGGGCAAGTTCACCTCAACGAGCGGACAGCCCGGCTACGTGCTCGGCGAGGTGGCGAGCGGCACGGTAGTGGCGACCGTTTCAGAATCGGGCCAGGTCGCGGCCAACCAGACACTCAACATCACGCCGCAGGGCGGCGCGTCGGGGCAGATAACCGCCATCGACGTCACGCCGGGACAAACCGTGCGCGGGGGCCAGGCTATCGCCACCATCGACCCGACAAACGCGCTGCAATCCCTCCAAAGCGCGAAGCAAAACCTTGAAAGCGCGCAACTCGCGCTCGCGAAGCTTCAGGAACCCGCGACGCAACTCACGCTCACCCAGCAGCAAAATAATATAGCGCAGGCGCAGCAGCAGCTCGCGACGCTTTACCAGAGCACCTTCAGCGACGTCACCAACACGTTCATCGACCTGCCGGCCATTATGTCGGGGTTGCAGGATATAGACCTCGGCACTGAAGCGGGCGGCGCGTCGCTGTGGAACATCGACTACTACAAATCTCAAGCGGCGCAATACAATATCAACGCGCAGGCCTACCGCGATGCGGCATATAACGATTACATCACCGCACGCAACTCGTACAACACGACCTTTAACGACTTCAAATCGCTCTCTTCAACGCCCGACCAGGCGACCATTACGCAGATACTGCGGGAGACCTACCAGACCGCCGGGCTCGTGGCCACGGCGGTCAAGAGCTCGAGCGATCTCGTGCAGTTCTATATCGACCAGCTCACCCAAAACGGCGCCGCGCCAAAAACCGTCGCGACTACACAGATAACCAGTCTCAACTCCTATCTGAGCAAGGCGCAGGGGCATATCACCACACTCCTCTCCGATTCCAACAATCTCATAACCGACGAGCAAAACGTCACCGAGGCGCAACTGACGCTTCAGCAGACGCAAGCGGGTCCCGATACGCTTGACGTGCAGGGAGACCAGCTCAGCGTGCAAAAAGCGCAGGACGCCGTGACGCAAGCGCAGCAAACGCTCGCCTACTACTACGTGACGGCACCATTCGCGGGCACCATCGCCTCGGTACCGGTCAATAAATACGACCAGGCTTCAAGCGGCACGACGCTCGCGACCCTCATCACCAACGCGCAGTACGCCGATCTCTCCGTCAACGAGGTGGATGCGGCGAAGCTCATGCTCGGACAAAAAGCGACACTCACCTTCGACGCCATACCCGACCTCACGCTCACCGGCACTGTGGCCGAAATCGACCAGGCCGGCACGGTGACCCAGGGCGTCGTATCCTATGACGTGAAAATTTCCTTCGATACGCAGGACGCGCGCGTCAAAAGCGGCATGACGGTCAACGCGACCATCCAAACCGCAGTAGCACAGGATACGCTCGTGGTACCCTCAAGCGCGGTACACACGCAAAACGGCGCGAGCTACGTACAGGTGTTCGAGCCGGCGCTCGGGAGTACCACCGCCGGCACGGTGACCACCACGCGCACGCCCGTTACTGTTCCGGTCACGGTCGGCATATCCGACAACACCTCGACCCAGATACTTTCGGGCCTTGTCGCGGGAGAACAAATAGTCGTGCGCACCACCGCGAGCGGCTCGACCGTCACGGCCGCAGCAAGCGCCACCACGCGCACCTTCGGCGGTCCGGGCGGCGGAGGCGGCGCACTGCGCATCGGCGGCTAAGATGATCGAAATAAAGAACATCACCAAGACCTACGGGGAGGGAGACACCTCCTTTCAGGCACTCAAAGGCGTTTCGTTTAAAATCGAGGACGGCGAGTTTGTGGCCATCATGGGCCCTTCCGGTTCGGGCAAGTCGACACTCATGCACATTCTCGGGTGCCTCGACACGCCCACGTCCGGCACCTATTTCCTCGACGGCAAGGATGTGTCGAAAATGAGCGACGAGCAGCTCGCCGATATCCGCAAAGAAAAAATAGGTTTTGTCTTCCAGTCCTTTAACCTGTTGCCGCGCACCACCGTGCTGCGCAACGTGATGTTGCCGCTGGTATACGCCGGCGTGAGCGAGGACGAGCGCGTCAAGCGCGCGCGCAAGGCGCTTCTCTCGGCGGGGCTTCCTGAAACGCATTTTCTTCACCGGAGCAACGAGCTCTCCGGCGGGCAAATCCAGCGCGTGGCCATCGCGCGCTCGCTCGTCAACGACCCGTCGCTCATTCTCGCCGACGAACCCACCGGCAACCTCGACACCAAAACGGGAGAAATCGTGCTCGGCACGTTTCAAAAATTAAACAAGGAGCACGGCCGCACGGTGGTGCTCATCACCCATGAGTCCGACGTCGCCGCGCACGCCGAGCGCATCATAACCCTGCGCGACGGAGTCGTTCTCTCCGATCATAAAAATCACGCCCGCAAACACGCACACCATGACGCTTAAAGATACTTTTCAGGAAACCTATACCGCGCTTTCCGCCAACAAAACGCGCTCGGGACTCACTATTTTAGGCATAGTCATCGGCATCGCCTCGGTCATTGCGCTCGTGTCGGTGGGCCAGGGCGCCACGGCTTCCATTTCGGCGAGCATCCAGTCGCTCGGCTCCAACCTCATCGAGGTAATGCCGGGCGCGCAGCGCACCACGGGCACCTTCGGCGTCTCGGCGGGCCGCGGCAGCGCGCGCAGCCTCACCGACGCCGATGCCGCGGCCGTCGCTTCGCAGGTCAACAATGTCCTCGCCGTCTCGGGAGAAGTCTCCGGCCGCTACCAGGTCACGGCGCCCGGCACCAACACCAACACCACGGTGGACGGCGTCTACAGCGCCTACCCGCAGATCCGCAACGTACAAATAGCCGAAGGCTCATTCATCACTGACCAGCAAAATGCTTCCCTCGCCAAAGTGGCCGTGCTCGGGCCTACGGTCGCGGGCGACCTCTTCGGCTCCTCCACCGACCCGGTGGGTCAAACCATCCGCATCAAGAACATCGATTTCACCGTCATCGGCATAACAGTCGCCAAGGGCGGCAGCGGCTTTTCTTCCCCCGACAGCAACATCTATATTCCCGCCACAAGCGCGGAGCGCTTCCTTACCGGAAATCAATACCTCACCACCATCGACGTGCAGGCTTCCGACCCCTCGACCATGACTCAGGTGCAAAACGATCTCACCGATCTGCTCCTCTCCCGCCACAACATCGCCGACCCGACGCAGGCCGATTTCAGCGTACTCAACCAAAACGATCTGCTTTCGACGGTGAGCGGCGTCACACAAACGCTGACGCTCCTGTTGGGCGCCATCGCGGGCATTTCCCTTTTGGTGGGCGGCATCGGCATTATGAACATGATGCTCACCACGGTGACGGAGCGCACGCGCGAAATCGGCTTGAGAAAGGCGATCGGCGCGAAAAACAGCGACATCAACCGGCAGTTTCTTATCGAGGCCGTGGCGCTGACACTCGTGGGCGGACTCGTCGGGATAGTGCTCGGCGGAGGCATCTCGCTCGGCGTTTCGTACTTCGGCATTCTCCATACGACTATTTCTTGGCAGGCGGTGACGCTCGCGTTCGGCGTTTCAGCCGCAATCGGCATCGCTTTCGGCTACTATCCCGCGCGCCGCGCCGCCTCGCTCAACCCCATCGAAGCCCTGCGCTATGAGTAGCCGCATGCCGCACACTCGGTGTCGGACAGAGAAGAATTTGGTATAATTGCATCTTATGGCTGAAAGCATCATCGAAGTGCAAAATCTCATCAAAACTTTCGGCGAAGTCGAAGCGGTCAAAGACATTTCCTTCAGCGTGGAGCGCGGCGAGCGCTTCGCATTTTTGGGCCCCAACGGAGCCGGAAAATCGACCACTATAAAAATGCTGACCACCCTGCTCTCTCCCACCGCGGGCACCCTGCGTATCGACGGCCACGATCCCGTGGCCGATCCGGCGGCGGTGCGCAAAAGCTTCGGCATCGTCTTTCAAGACCCGAGTCTCGACGACGATCTCACCGCATGGGAGAACATGGAATTTCACGGCGTGCTCTACGGCATGCCGACCGCGACGCGCCGTTCACGCATCGAGGAGCTCCTGCGTTTTGTTGAGCTCGACGACCGCAAGAACAGCCTGGTCAAGGAATTCTCCGGCGGCATGAAGCGCCGGCTTGAAATCGCGCGCGGTCTCCTGCACCATCCGAAAATAATTTTCCTCGACGAGCCGACGCTGGGACTCGATCCGCAGACGCGCAACCATATGTGGCAGTATCTTGAAAAGCTCAACAGCGACGAGGGCGTGACCGTATTCTTCACCACCCACTACATGGACGAGGCCGACCGCGTAGCGGAGCGCATCGCCGTCATTGACCACGGCAAGATCATCGCCACGGGGAGCGGCGCGCAACTCAAGCAGCAGACCGGCACGCACTCGCTTGAAGAGGCCTTTCTCGCGCTCACCGGCCGCGAAATCCGCGAAGAGTCGGCCCAAAACCGTATGCAAGCCGTGCATCGCGCACGCTCACGATAACCGAAATCACCATGACGACCATTTATATCATGTGGCTGCGCGAGATGAAGAAATTCTTCCGCAATAAATCGCGTCTCGTGGGCGCCCTCGGCCAGCCGCTGCTCTTTTTGCTCGCGCTCGGCTACGGGCTCGGCTCCGTCTTCCGGGCGGCAGGCCAGGGCAACTACATTGAGTTTCTCGCGCCCGGCATCATCGGTATGTCCATAATATTCGGCTCGGTCTTCAACGGTATGTCGCTCATTTGGGACAGACAGTTCGGTTTTTTAAAAGAGACGCTGGTCGCGCCCGTCTCCCGCATCAATATCATGTTTGGCAGAACGCTGGGCGGCGCCACAACGGCGGCCTTTCAGGGAGTGGTGGTGCTCGCCATCACGCTCTTCGTCGGCTTTCATCCCACGAGCTGGGGGCTCGTTATCCCGGCGGTGCTTGTGATGCTTCTTATCGGGCTTCTCTTCAACGCGGTGGGACTTTTGGGCGGGGCGCTTTTCTCGGACTTCCAGGGCTTTCAACTCATTATGAACTTCGTCGTCATGCCGCTTTTCTTTCTTTCGGGCTCGCTCTTCCCCCTGCAGGGAGCGCCTGCGGCCCTGCAGTGGATAGCGCGTTTCGACCCGCTCGCCTACGGCATCGATGCGATGCGCGGGCTTCTCATCGGTAGCTCCGTCTACGGTGTGTGGTTCGATTTCGGCATACTCGCGGCAGTGGCGGTGGTGTTTTTGGGGCTCGCGTCGTGGGCCTTCTCGAGAATACAGGTGTGATGCACCCAAGGGGGGCGCGCATCCGTATGAACTATATGAACAAAAACCTTATTTTTGCGGCTAGTATCGTGGTGGTCGCGGGCGGCGCATTTTGGGGCGGTATGAGCTATGCACAGGGACAGGCGCCCCAGCGCAGCGGCAATGCCCAGTTCGCCGGGCGCCCGGGCGGCGCGGGCGGCTTTACCCGCGGCGGCGCGGGCGGCGGCTTCACCGCCGGAGAAATAGTATCGGTTGCGGGCGGCAGCATCACCATCCAATCGCCGCAAAGCAGCAGCACCGAAATCGTCCTCACCGGACCCTCGACGCAAATCCTTAAGACCGTAGCGGGTTCGCAAAGCGATCTCACCGCAGGCACCAACGTGGTCGTGACGGGCTCTTCAAACAGCGACGGCTCGCTCACCGCCCAGTCCATCCAAATCCGCCCCGCGGGTAACAATACGCCGGTAACACGCGGCGGCTCCGGCACGTCATCACAATAGCGCTCACGCACGCTTGATATGAAAACGAGCATGTTACTCGGTTCGGTGTTTCTCATTGCCCTGGCCGTCATCGGTTATGCGATTCTCACGCAGCCATCCGGCACGGCAGTGACTTACCCTCCCGCGCAAACACAAACGACTACTCCTCCCGCGCAAACACAAACGCAAACCCAGACACAGAGCAATACGCAAAATTCCGGCTATACCATGGCGCTCGTGGCGCAGCATAATGCGGCCTCAAGCTGCTGGGCGGCGATCAACGGCAATGTCTATGACCTCACCAACTGGATAAACCAGCACCCGGGCGGCCCCGAGAACATTCTTGCCATTTGCGGCACCGACGGCTCCGCGGCCTTCAACGCCCAGCACGGGGGGCAGCGTCAGCCCGCGGCCGAACTCGCACAATTCTTGCTCGGACCGCTCACGCAATAACTATGACCGGCTTTCTTTTCGACATACACATCGCTTCGCTCGCGCTCGCCGCAGTGGGCATCGTCGTCGCCGATCACTCGGCGCTTAATTGGATGCTGGGTCGGGTCGACCGCGCGCATCGCGCGGCCGTCTTCAGCGCGCATTGGTTCGTATCGATCGGCCTTGCAGGGCTTGTGCTTTCGGGACTCGCGCTTTTTTGGCCGATGCGACAGTATCTTTTGGGAGAGCCGCTCTTTTGGTTGAAGATGTTCTTCGTGGGATGCCTCCTCATCAACTCGTTCTTCGTCGAGATGCTCATGCATCGCGCGGTAAAATATCCGTTCCGAGAACTGCCGTTCTCGCAAAAAGTGCCGCTTTTCATAAGCGGCGGCGTTTCCACTCTGTGCTGGCTCGGCGCCGGCTTCACCGCCTTGGCGCTCTTTTAGCGGATATTCAAAACTCCCGGCTTTCGCCGTCGGCGAGAGAAACGTATTCAGTTTCGGGAACAATATTTTTAAGCAGCATCCCGACAAAGCCGCGGAAGAACGGCTGTATCATGCCGTCGTGCACGCCGAAGGCGGTGCGGGCTTTTATTTCTTTAGCAAAGTCTATCGCGTCGGCTATTTTCATCCACGGGCCCGCGACCGGCAGCGCGAGTATGTCAACCTTTTTGCCGGGGTTATGAAAGTTGTCGCCGGGAAAATAAAATTTGTTTGCCACAAAAAAGCCCGTGTTCTCACAGAGCCCCATGCTCGGCGGGTACACGAGCGCGTGGTCTTTGCCGAAGCCTTCAATTTTTATTCCCTTTATTTCGGCCGACTCGCCGTCGCCCACTTGCACATGCTCGATGCCTTCGGCCTTAAGCAGCTTCCCTACCGCCGAGTTTGCCACCATGACGGCTTTTGGATTTGCGTTCACTATTTTTTTAACCGAATCGATGTGAAAGTGGTCCTGATGCTCGTGGGTGATTAAAACAACGTCGATATTTTTCTGCGCTTCCTGAGCTTCGGCGGTAAAACTCCCCGGGTCGGTGAGTATCCGGGCCCCGTTTACTTCAAGCACAAGCGCACAATGCCCCAGCTTCGTGATTTTCATCACTCAATTATATCACTTGCCGTCGTGTGAATTAACTGAAGGTAAGTCGAGTTTATGTATGGCGTCCGCCCAGGTGCCGCCCACCTTTTTGCCCGGGTTGAAGATATTGAACGGATCAAAGACGGCCTTGGTCTCAAGAAAGAGCGCGTACATCTCGGGGCCGAACATCTTTTCGACATACGGCGTGCGCACGAGGCCGTCGTTGTGCTCGCCGGTTATCGAGCCGTGATAGTGCAGAACAAGGTCATAGACCTTGTGGCTCAATTCGTCGATAACCGCGCCGAGCGACGGGTCGTTCGGATCAACGAGCGGAATGATGTGAAAGTTGCCGTCGCCCACGTGTCCTGCCACGGTGTACATCATTTTATCCTTATAGTCCGCGAGAATGTTATTGAGCTCGGGCAAAAAATCCTGCAATTTAGGGGGCGGGATGACGAAATCATCGATAAACGGAGCGGTGCGTTTACCGCGTACCTTTTTGCGCAGGAGGCTGAAGCTCTCGCGGCGCACGACCCAGTACTTGCGCGCGGCAGCCTCGTTGGGCGCCACGCGCACGGGCACCGGCGGGCGCAGTGCCCGAATTTCTTCGGCCAGGGCTTCGGCTTTTGCAAGCGCTTCTTCCTGCGTGTGCTCGCGGAATTCGACGAGGAGCACCAGCTTTGGCACGCCGCCCGTGAGCGCCATCCACACCTCGGGCAAAAATTCGATACCGAGTTTGAGCAGTCCCGCTTTCATCTGTGCGGCGAATTCGGGGAAATATTTAACCGCCAGCTTGAAGGTGTTGTCGTCGTAACTCTCAAAGCTGTCGGGCTTGTGGCGCAAGACGTCCGGCACCACCTCGCCCAGCTCCGCGAGATCGTCGAGAAAGATAACGGTCATCGCCGAGAACGGCTCCGGATGCACGAGTTTAAACCAGATCTTAGTGATAATGCCGAGCGTCCCCTGCGCTCCGACCATGAGGCGCGCAAGATTGAGCGATTCTTTACCGTCGCCGATATCCCACAGCGCGTAGCCCGAAGAATTCTTTTCGACCGCGGGCTTGTTCTCCTCTATCGTTTTGCGGTGCCCGGGCATGGAAACGAGCGCCGCCATGCTGCGGTAGAGCTCACCCTCGAAACCCTCTTCGGCGAGCTTGGCGCGCAGCGCGTCGCCCTCAAGCTTCTGCAAATGATGCACGCGGCCGTCGGCAAGGACGACGTCGAGTTTTTCGGTCCAGCGCGCGGTTTTGCCGAACTTGAGGTTCTTTTCGCCGCCGGAGTTATTGGCGACCATGCCGCCCACCGTATTGAGCTGGCGGCTTGCGGTGTAGCTCGGGAGCTCAAGATTCTTGGTCTTCGTTTCTTTATCAAAATCACGAAAGTACATTCCCGGCTCGACCACCGCCCAATCATCGCCCAACTCCAGCAGGCGGTTGATATGCGCGGTCATGTCGAGAACGATGGAGTCGGTCAGAGGACCGCCCGACATATCGGTACCCGCCGAGCGCGCGGTAAGCGATATGTGTTTTTTGGGATCGGTGCGCTTTTCTTCGGTGACGAAGTGCACGAGCCGCTCAATGTCCTCGGCGTCACGGGGGCGCACGACGACCTGCGGCTTAACCACGAAAAGCGACGCATCGCGGCTTGCGGCCTCAAGCGCCTGGGGCGAATCGTCCACCTCGCCGCGCACAAGTTTTTTTAATTCACCGGCAAGAGCCATATGCTCAAAATTTTATCACGGAAAAAAGAGCCCGGCTCACCGGCCGGGCGCTGCGGCTTCAAACCACGTGTTCAGCGGCGTAGCAAGAAGCGCGCGACATAGCAGCCCGCGAACAGCGCCGCGAGCGTGGCAAGCCAGCCCGCGAACACCAGCTCGCCCTCATGCTCGATGCGCTGCTCCACTTCGCGCATGTTGCGCCCCGCAGCGACGAAATATTTTTGATCGCCGGTCGCGACCAGCACCACCGCCTGCCGCACCCCAGGCTCCGGCTGCCAGGTGAAGCGGTCCTGTCCCACCGGAGAATTATTAAGGTGATGGCCGATGATGAGCGCGTGCCACGCCGCGGGGTCAAACACCCCCGCAGGCAGCCTGGGCGGCGCACCGTCGAGCTCGCCCGAAGATTCAAGCACCTGCCCGTTGGCGTCATACACGGCAAGCCACGGCGCGAGCGAGTCGCGCACGCTTATAAGCGGCGTGCCGTGGGGCACTATGTCCGCCGGCACGGCGCCGGCCTCCAGCCTCGCGGCCGCATCTTCGGCCATTTGAATCTGCGGGTCGTTGAGCGATTCGCGATAATCCTGCTGCACTATGGCGTAGGCGACAAGAAGAAGCGCGGTCGCGAACCCCGCGAGGAGCGCCCACCACACCAAGGGCTCGAGCCAGGTGCCTTTCAGCATATGCTTATAGTACACTCTACATGATGGCCAAGTTTCTTAAGCGCGACCTGCGGCCGATGCTCGCCACTCTTATCGACGCGCCCTTTGACGACCAGGATTTTATTTTTGAAAACAAGTGGGACGGCTTCCGGCTCATCGCCAACATTGACCTGTCTCGCGGCAAGGTCACGCTCTACTCGCGCAATCTCACAGACGTCACCGCGCGCTGGGCGGCTCTGCTGCCGGCGCTCAAAAAAATAAAACACTCCTGCGTTATCGACGGCGAGCTCCTGGCGCTCGACAAGCACGGCCGCTCGCGCTTTGAACTTTTGCAAAACGCGCTGAACAAAAAAGCGAAGCTGCGGTACTGTGTCTTCGACCTCCTCTTTCTTGACGGCCGCGATCTGCGCAAGCGGCCGCTTCTCAAACGCAAAGAAACGTTGCGCGCGCTCCTGCCCAAGAGCAGTTTGCTGCGCTTCAGCGCTCATGTGCGCGGCGCGGGCAAAGCGGCATTTGCTCAAGCCAGGCGCGCGCATGAAGAAGGCGTCATCGCCAAACGCGCGGCGGGTCTTTATTATTCAGGCAGGCGCACGCGCGAGTGGCTAAAAATAAAAACCGGCCACGAGCAGGAGTGTGTCATCGTCGGTTTTACCAAGCCGCGCGGCGCGCGGGAGCACTTCGGTTCACTGGCGCTTGCCGTCTATGAAAAAGGCCGCCTCTCTTACGCGGGGCACAGCGGCGGCGGCTTCAGCCGGCAGATGCTCAAAGAGCTGCACCAAAAAATGCTTAAGCTCAAAATAAACAAAAAACCCTTCAAACAAAAAATAAAATATGAACGGGAGACCACGTGGCTGCGGCCCAAGCTCGTGTGCGAGGTAAAATTCACCGAATGGACGCGCCGCGGCGAGATGCGCCACCCCGTGTTTTTGGGCCTGCGCGACGACAAACCCGCGCGCCAGATTAAACGAGAAATATGAAATTCACCCACACAGAAAAAATATTCTGGCCGAAAGAAAAATATACCAAGGGCGACGTGCTTGCCTACTACCAAAAAATAGCGCCCGTCATACTCCCCTACCTCAAGGGCCGGCCGGAGTCGCTCCTGCGCACGCCCGAGGGGCTCAAAGGCCCGGGTTTCTTTCAAAAAAACATCGGGCGCGGGCGCGTGCCGGAATTCGTACAAACGCGCACGCTCAAAGCCCCGAGTGCCGGAAAAAAAGTGACCTACGCGCTCATCGAAAACAAAAATTCCCTGCTTTACTTCGTTAATTTAGGCTGTATCGAGTTTAATCCGTGGCAATCGAGAGTCCGGTCGCTCAAGAAACCCGATTTTCTCACCGTCGACCTCGACCCTCACGGCCGCAGTTTTGACGATGTGGTGGTAGTGGCCCAACATTTGCACAAAACACTCGATGCGCTCGGTCTCAAAAACTACTGCAAAACTTCGGGCAAAACGGGACTGCACGTGCTGGTGCCGCTCGGGGCGAAATACACTTATGAAGAAACGCGCGCCTTTGCCAAGCTCCTCGTGCAAAAGGTGAACGCCGACCTGCCTGAACTCACCACGCTTGAGCAGCGCCTCGCCAAGCGCCGCGGCAGGATTTATTTGGATATAGCGCGCAACGCCTACGGACAGACGACCGCCGCGCCCTACTGCCTGCGCCCCTACCCCGGCGCAACCGTCTCGACGCCGCTGTTGTGGCGCGAGGTGACCAAAGGCCTGCGGCCCGCGCAATTCACCATTAAAACTATGTTCCGGCGGCTCAAAAAGAAAGGAGATCTATTCAAGCCGCTGTTGCGTCAGCGCGCCGACCTTAGGCGCGCCCGTAATCGTCTGCAAAACGCGTAATGTCGCTCTCGTCAAACTCGCCGAAAGAAATCTCCAAAAAAACGACGCCTTCCGGACCTCCTTTGACCCGGTGTTTTTGACCGCGCGCCACGCGGAAGATATTCCCCGCCCGCGCTTCAACGGTGTTCTCGCCCACGGTGACCACGCCTGAGCCGCTCAAAATCCGCCACTCCTCATCCCGGTGTGCATGTTGCTGGAGACTGAATTCCTGACCGGGGTTAACGGTGATAACCTTGACCGTACACGGCTCGTTCAGAGTAAACCGTTCAAAATTGCCCCACGGGCGCTCCTCTTTGTAGTAGTTGGGTAAGCCTTCCATGCTCTGCAGTATACGCCACTTTTAAATGCCTGAAACGCCGAAGAGGCTGCCTACCGCATAGGTGATGACCATGGCAAGCAGACCGCCCGCCACAACGCGCCCCGTGACGCGCAGATACGGCGCGCCGCTCGCCCACGCGGCCAAGACGCCGGTCACGGCGAGCGCCACCACCACCCCGCCGAAGGTGACGGCGATACGCAGCCCTTCAGGCGGCAGCGATATGAAGAAGAGCGGAAAAACCCCGCCCACGACAAAAGAAATAAACGAGGCAAGAGCGGCGTGCCACGGGTTGGTGAGATCCTCCGGGTCGATGTTGAGCTCCGCCTCGGCGTGGGCGGCAAAGGCGTCGTGCGCGGTGAGCTCGCGCGCCACCGCCTCGGCGGTGGCGCGCTGCAGGCCCTTCTGTTCGTAGAGCGCGGTGAGTTCGGCGAGCTCTTCCGCAGGCATGGTTTCAAGCTCCATCTTTTCTTTTGCCAGCAGGGCGCTTTCGGTATCCCGCTGGCTTGAAACCGACACGTATTCCCCCGCCGCCATCGAAAATGCGCCCGCCAAGAGCCCCGCGACGCCGCCGATTATGACCGTGCGCACGTCGCTTATCGCCCCGGCGATGCCGACGATGATTGACGCCACCGAAATGATGCCGTCGTTAGCGCCCAACACCGCCGCGCGCAGCCAGTTAAGCCGGGTGCCCGTGCCCCCGGTGGGGTGCGGCTCAGTATGAAAAGCGGGCGTCATTGCTTGAGTATAGCATTGGCCTTGGTGCGGAATTGCCACACATTTTGCAGCACGAAGAGTACGAGCGCCAGCGCCGCGAGCGTGTTGATGAACAGGAGCGCCTGCCCGGCCGCCGTGGCGGGAAGATAGATGGGGTTGAAAACAAAAACCATCACGCTGTGAAGCGCGAGTGTGAGCGCGCTCCCGTCAAGCGCGGGAAAGCTCTTGGGTGAGACGCCGAGCAGGAACGCATACTGAAACGCAAAAAAGACGACAAACTCGGCAACGAGCGCAAAGAGGAGCGCGAGCATGTGCCGCGAGGAGCGTACCTCCTCGATTATTTCGGCGGCGATATAGAGCACACCGATGCTGCCGAGCGCCGCGGCGGCGCATACCAGCACTTCGCCCGCGGTCGTGGCAAGCACAAAACGCACCAGAAGCCACTCGGCAACGAGCAACACCAGCCCGCCCCAGAGCGAATGGGAGAATCTGAATTTTTTCTTCGGCATGAAATTATTGTACCCCGTGTTTTTGGCTCCAGGCATACAGAGCCACCGCGGCGGCGGCGGCCACGTTGAGCGATTCGGCGCGCGGATGCATCGGAATGGAAAGAAAGCGATCACACAGCGGGCGCACCGCGCCCGGGAGCCCCGCGCCCTCATTGCCGAAGACCATGACCGCGGGCGCCTCAAACGGTTCGCCGCTCAGCGGCTCGCCGTTTGCCTCCAACCCGGAGATGCTGAAGCCGCGGCGGCGCAGGTCGCTGAGCGTTTGCTGATAGCCTGCAAACGAAACGAGCGGGATGCGGAAGGCCATCCCCGCCGAAACTTTAATGACCGTATCGTTCACGGGCGCCTGGCCCTCCTGCGGCATCAAAACCGCGGCGGCGCCGAGCGCCGCCGCGGAGCGGATTATCGCGCCGGTGTTGTGCGGGTCTTCAATCCCGGCAAGCATCACCAAAAGCGTTTGCGGGGTCGGCGTCAGTGATGCAGAAAATTCTTCGTAGGGCTTCACGAGCCGGCTCAGTGAAATTTGGGCGACCGCTTCGCCTTTGGCGTCTTCAAAAATTTTAAGCACCGCCCCGGGCGCGTGCTTTTGAGCCTCCTCAACCGCGTGCGTGCCGTGGGCGTAGACTTTGGGGCGCTTCATTGCGCCCTATTGTAGCAACTGGGTATAATAACGCCATGAGCAGCAAATGGTGGCTGGCGTGCGTCGTGGCGCTCTTCTTCGCCGGCGCGTGGTACTTTTTTGCGGCAGAAAAGGCCGCCGCCCCAACCGCGCCCGCGGCGCCCGCGCAGCAAACCGCGCCGCAGCTCTCACCCGACCTCTACCCGCTCTTTGGCGGCGTCAACTGGGGCGTGCCGTGGGCCGAGAGCGCGCTCATCGGCACCAGCACCTTTGCGGGCGCGAGCATACGGTCGGCAACCACGACCGACACCGCCGACCCGGCGGGCGTCTTCATGCCGTTTTTAAATTATTATGATCAAAAACTCAAAGCGCTCGGCTGGCAGGTGGCAAACGATCTCGCCGCGGGCGGCCACACGGGCGGAGTAACGGGTTACCGCAAAGCCGGCGGCGTCATTTTGGTGAGCTACCGCGTCGTTTACCACGTCGTCCCCGCCGACGCGCCCTCGGAATGTCCCTGTGACGTTGTGCTTTCTCTCTTTTCGACCGCAGAATAATCCGGGCCAGCGGCCAATGGGACTATATGCACAGAGGACACTGGCCTCCTGTGGTGATTGTGCCGCCGCTACCGAAGACCCCTCCTCCGCCAAACGAAGGCGCGGCTTCGACATTGTCAGTACCGGAATCGCTGGCATTTGAGGCGCACACGTTGCCTCCATTGCCCTGATATACCAAAATCCCGTCAAGGCACGGGGTATGGCTCGACTGCGCCCAATACATGGCGCCCGCACAGATGCCGTTGGTAATGGATTTGCATTTGTATACGATGCCGTCGAACGCCGCTCCGTCTATGGTATAGGACGCATCAGCGGCTACGCCGGAATAATATGACACCAACGCGTTATTGACCGCATCGCTTCCTGAATAGGTGTTGCCCCAGAAGTCGCACGACTCGGAACCCGTCTTGCCAAGGCAAAAATAGGTCGCCGAGGAATTCGGGTTAGGGAGCTCTCCGTTGGCTGAATTTAATATCAGATTAAAGGCGGTCCGGTATTGCACCGTTTGCGCTATGGTCCGCGCGTCGCCGGCTTTTTCTCGGGCAAACACCACGCTCCCGTAAATAATCGAAGCCAGCACCCCGATGATCGCGCACACGAACAAAAGCTCTATTAATGTAAACCCCTTCTCATATTTAAATTTCATATACTTGAGGTGAATACTAAATATAATGACACGTTATTTCAGCACACATCAAGCGGCATATCCACAGCCCCGTTTGCCGTCGCCGGGTGTCTGCCCCGCCCGTAGGCCGGGCACGGCCGGGTGTGCAATGGGATAACACGGCAACAAAAGAAGAGGCCGCCCCGTTTAGGGGCGGCGCTCCGTCGCGGCCGGACGCTCAGAGTTGAGAATTAACTTCTTCGGGTCCGGGTTAAGATATAGCACCGCCACGTTTCTGCCGTCGCCGAACTTTTCGATGAGCTTGGCCAAATTGAGCGCGACCCGGAGTGTGCCGTGTCTCATCCCCGCCCAATAGTTGGGGTATTGCTTCACCAACTCCGGCGCCTTTGTCTCAAGCGCGATGGCGTCTTCACGAAACCGCTCCAGCATGTGCGCGATGACTTTAGGACGTGTCGTGAGCATAAAAACCTCCCGTTGCCTCTATTACAAAGATAAAACAAACCTTCAAAAAAGTCACTTGCTGGCCGCCTCGTGTTCGAACCGTCCTGAACTAAGCCCGCTTGACGGTTTAGCTACATTTTACACTTACAAAATAACGCGTCTCGGGCGCACCAAAAAGTGACAAAAGTGACACAGGAATGGAGATTTGATGTGTCACTATTTCCACCTATACAGATGTACCGCAATGTACATTGCAAGCATCCCGAGGAAGAAGCCCGCACACACTGCGACAACTGAACTGAAAGGTGTCCAAATGACTTCAAACCATGAGGACGCGAGAATAATCGCCCACACGACTGCGACTCCGATGATGTAGACCCATAGCGGGCGTTTGTTCATGGGTATATTCTAGCACTAAGTTTCAGGACTTTATCACTGCGCCCCATTCCTCCGGGCGTCGGTCCATCGCGTGGCGGGAAAACAGCCAGTGGTGCCCGTCGAGGTCCTCGGCTGCGTACTGATATTCGCCGTACACAGTTTCGTGCGGTTCCTCGAGTATTTTTGCACCTGCAGATTTTGCTCGAGCGTAATGCGCGTCGACATCGTCGATGAAGATAGTCAGGGACTGTGTTCCATAGCCGAGCTGCGTCGGTGATTTTTGTCCGGCGTCGGCCTGCTCAAGCTGGATTGCGGCTTTGCCCGCCCACAGCTGCGCACCACTGGGGCCGTCGCCATAGCGGTAATGCTCTTTGAAGCCAAAGACACGGATCAGCCATTCGATTGCCTCGGCCAAGTTTTGATAGCTGACATGAGGAAGTACAGTATCGACGGGCACGGAACGATTCTCGGTCGCCATGGAAGTCATTTTATAACAAATTGCTTGATCGCGGCTTCTAATTTCTCCGGCTCATCCGTTCCTATGCGGTAGATTTTTCCGTTCCTCATAATTATTTCAACCGCGTTAAAACCGGAAGTATTATAAATCCACATATACGGCCAGAACCATACTTTTACTCCCCATCCGTAATACCAACGATTCTTTACCGCTTGAACCGAAGTGATCTCTTTATGCAGAAACTTCTTGGCGAAAATTCCGTAGCCGAATTTGATCCGAAGATAGGTTTCATCAATGGACACTGTCAGCGTTGTAAACGATGCAAGAATAAAAACGATCAACGCCATTACGGCAGTAACGAGTAAATTTGGGCCGGAGTCGACCGAGGGAGGCTCAGCTGAGGCCGTTATATAAGCCCACGCGAACAGCATCAGCACGGCAAGTGTAACAACCAGCATCAGGTATCCGATTTGTGTGTGTTTGTATGACGTCATACTGTGTTGAATGAATTCCACTTAAACCAAATGTAGATCGCGAAAACGATCGCGATTGCTGTGCCGACGATGATGGAAAAATCCTGCAGGAACGAAGTGAGCGGATACAGGCCGGTCGCAACTAGAGCGATACGTCCGATTACGACGAAGACGAGACATGTCATCGCAATCCGAGCCGCCCACTTTTTCATGCTCAAAAGAAACGCTCCGCCAATAGCATAGAGAGCGCCGACGCCTGCGGCTCCGTAGGTGGCAAGGGTCATATCGGTGGTTGAAATCAGGCCCAAAAAATTGTGCGTAAAACCCGTCGCCACTTCTGCTATCCCGAAAAGCATCATCAGTACCGCGACGATCGTGATGCCGAGAGGACGTCTTTGAGTTTGATACTCCATAGATTTACCACACGAACGGCACCAAACGATATTTAACTTTCTTTTCGTACTCCGCATAGCCCGGCAGATCTCGAGCGAGGAATTTCTCTTCGTCCAAAAGCCGCCACATAAGTACTGCAACTACAGGGACAATTAGCGCTATTGTCCACCATGATCCGAGCGCGAGCGGCATGCCGACAAAAAGCCAAAGTGCTCCCGCATACATGGGGTGCCGCACATATGCGTACGGCCCGGTTGAAATCACTTTTTGGTCGGACACGACGGCAATATTGGCCGCTGCGAAACTATTTACCTTAATGACCCAGAAAATAAACAGGAACGAAAAAACAATGACGAGGTCGCCGAGGATGCTCACCCATGCCGGGACCGGCGAAAGCCCGAGACGATGATCAAGCGCGGGGAGAACCATGAAAATAAAGAACGAAATGATGATGAGCGAGACGATAATTTTTTGTGCCCATCCTTCTTCCTTCCACGGCCCGGCGTTCATTCTTCGCTCAAGGAGCGGTACATCGTAGAGAAACAGATACACGGTAAATCCAACACCGCAGGCAAAAAATACCGCGAGGTACGCCCAGCCCTGCCAGTAGTCCCATGTGCCTGCGCTAAAATATATGATCGCGACAAAAAAAGCGAATCCGAGAATCGTTTGCACTGCTGCCTTCCAAATGAGAGATTTCATATTCTAAACGATACACCCACCGCCTCTAAGTTACCAACTCCGTCAATTCTCTTTATCTTTCCTACCTGCCACTAACCCCAATACGGGCAGCAGCAATGCAATGACGAACAAGATACCGATAAGCCAGTTGAGCCAGACTATGCCGGGATGAGTAACCCAGTAGTATGTTGTGACCGATAACAAAAATGACTGGAGCAAAATCTCTACTAATCCACCGGGGTTTGCGCCCGAGCCTCGTTTCAAATAGATGAGCCCCTCAATCGAATATCCCGCGGGAGCAAAGGTTGAAAGAATCCCAACAATCACCAGCGTGGCCCAAAGTATGAGCCAGCCATTTGTTTGAAACACTACACCCCTGAGAAGATAGAAGACGACACCAAAAAGAATTCCTCTGATGGGCTGAAATAAAACTCCGGCCCGCACAAGCGGGTCAGTTGCAGGTCTAAAATTATTATCCGGATGAGAAAGTGTTGCCGTGTAGTTAAATAACGTAAAGGCAATAAAACCTACGAGAAAATAAGTCAGCGTGTGAACGACAGTGGTTTTTAGGACGATCGTTAAAAATATGTTCAACATTTTCTTAATTCTACCTTGATTTGCTGGGAGTGTGGGACGATATTCGAACGGAGTTAGAGATATTGTTGCAGAAAAATCCCCGGCATATTTCAGCCGGGGCTTCAGCGTGTCCGATCCTAAATGAGCTGTGTTAGTTCAACGCTTATTTGCATCCCACCAATCTGAACTGGAGCCTCTGGTTCAGATGGCGAATAATTTTTGTACAGCGTTGCGAACGTCTGCCCCTTTGGTGGCTTGTATACTTTCACCCCACAGTACGTGGTGGCAAAATGGGCAATGCTCTTCTTATCGTGACAATAGAAGTCATTGAACACGTCGTACCAGGTGTAACGACCACCCCTGTCGATTTTGATTTGGTAAGTCGCCTCATTTCTGTCGTCAAGTTCATGTACGAAGAGACTTCCACCCAATACCGCAATCACTCCATACGAAAGAAAATCGGGTGGAACAGTGAAAAATTCGATAGAGTAGTCACTCATCCACTGTCTCTGGAGACCATGGATCCAAGCGTTCTCGGGCGTGCCGAGCAACTTACGAAGCCGGTCAATTGGCCTACGTTGGAGAAGGCACATGACTAGTTCCTTTCTGGAGCCTCTGCTCCTTTGAGCCCCTTTGGGCCACCGAAAGAAGAAAGAATATCTTCCCTACCGATTGCAAGTATATATTAAAGAAACACAAATGTCAATATGCCAAATCGAGTATGTCAGCCCTCTTACCTGTTCGAAGCATCCCACTCTCCTATGCAGAAAACCCTTGCGCTGTAACGAGCTGGCCGTGTGGAATGATATCCTAACTATTGTAGCAAAAGAAAAAGCCCCATTGATGTTATCGCGGGGCTTTGTTGAGTCTGCCAGCGATCAGAAGCTGTAGGCCGGGGCTCGCGCGCTCCGTCGCTCATTGGCAGAGATTTCTTTCTGATGCTTGTTGATGAACGCGTACTTGATGGTCTCCGAAGCACGAAGATTCTCAGCGGGGCTTCGTTTCGGACCGGCAAGAGCGCCAGCGATGAGGGCGAAGGCTTGCGCCTCAAGCCCTGGCCCATGAGCCGTAAGACGATTCCCATCCTCCGGCTTCTGCTTGATGTCGATTATCTTGTATTTCCGAGCAGCGAACTGCTCAAACGCAACGATAAATGCGGAGGCGGAGAGGTCGTCGAGCTTGTTGACGAAGCGAACAAAGTTTTTTGCTTCCTTCTCCCCCACGTCCTTTTTGATGCCGTCGTAGAAGGCTTCAAGCAGTTTCGAGTTGAGATCGCTCTGCGTAGGGCCGCGGCCGGCATAGTAGCCGCTGTCCATGATGAAGCCCAGTCCCTTGCCCTTGGTCCACTTAAGGACCAGTTCAGAGAGTTCCTGCATGGCGAGTAATCCTTCTGTGGGATGTTTTGGTACGTACAAAACCTAAAACAAGATACAATAAACAATATTAAACGTCAATTAGCTGGCCGTCTGGGACGATATCCGAACGGAACTACCCGAAATTCAACCCTTTTTTATTGTTAAGTAGCTCAAACCCTCTCAAAATACCGAGATATTCTGGGTCATCGTCGTATTCGTGAGGTACTTGAATATCTGGTCTAATTTCGTTTATCCTGCGCTGAACATCGTTAAAAGTAAACCAACTATACTCGGAATGATCTTCTGGGTTGATTGTAATTTTTTCAAGTGGGTCGGAAAATCTCGCAAAGTATATTACCTCCACTGAGTGCGAGCCTTTTATCTCGTTCGTGTACGTATATGCATAGAATGGGTCGCCGATTTTAATCTTCATGCCGAACTCCTCAATCACTTCACGCTTTAGCCCTCGTGTAATTTCTTCACCAAAATCTACGTGTCCGCCAGGCAGCTCAAAAACTCCAGGGAGAAACTTTTTTGTAGCAGCGCGTTTGGCTAGAAATAATTTTTCAACACCATCAAAATTGTGATGGATGAACGCGCAGGCAGTTATTACCTGTTGGCCATGTGCTGGCGTTTCGCTGTCGTGAGATACAATCCCCATAAAATTATCTTACCTTAATTTGCTGACCGTCTGGTATGAAGTTGGAACTTTTTTAAATGAAGAAATGGCTGTAAATGGTGATAGCGAGAGCGCAAAACACAAAGGTAGTCGAACTTATAGCCCAGAACCAGTTGGGAAGGTTTTTTAACGGCCATGGCGCATAATATCCCAACCATGTGGCGTCATACTTAAGATCAGGATGTATTTGCCGGCGCAAATCGAATTCCCAGGTACTGAAAATACAATTTTTAAAAATCAAATATGAGAGCGCCGTCAGAATGAGAACGGCCAGATATACTTGCCACCAGCTCGGTACAAGCCATCCGAATAAAATAAATAAAACCACTGCGCAGTGCAGACACAAAATCAGTTCCGCAAAAATTCTTTTAGTTACCATGCTAGCTGGCCGTCTCGAGACAGAGCCGTGGTCGGCCAAGCCCTGCTTGACGGATTAGCTACATTTTACACGACCCAACCGACGCGTCTCGAGCGCTAAAAGAAAATGCCGCCCAATAGTCCGGGGCGGCTCGGTCCAACGTTCAGAGTTCCAATCGTGTAAGAAGTTGGGCGAAGTTCATGCCTTTATCTTTTTCAACGGCAGCGAGAAGCTGAGAGATGCGCTGTTGACTGATACCAAGTTCTTGAGCGACATCTTTTTGAGTTATCTTCCGCTGCGGATCTCTCTCCGCGATTCTCAAGCATGCTTTTGCAATTCTGAGCATGATTATCCCGCCGTTAGTAGCTGGAAAAGCGCCATTCAGCAGAAGTTGCCTTGCTCGAATGGAATATGCTTGAGCTTCGGGTCCTTCGAGAGTCTGCAGACGAGTGCGAATTTCGTCACAGATTTCCTGAAGTCCTCTCGCTGCTTGTTGCGCAACAATTTTGTTTTCAAGAATGAATGAAATATCTTCCTCGCTCAAGCCCTCAGTTCTGAGGACATCAACGAGGGACGGTTTTCTCTCACTCATTGTGACCTCCTAAGGGTTTCAACGCAATCTATGAAAAGATTAACACAATAAAATAAATAAGTAAAGAAATTGATTTTCGACGCGTCTCGAGTGGCGCACGAGTTGGCTGGGAGACTAGGATTCGAACCTAGATTCACGGCTCCAAAGGCCGCTGTCCTACCATTAGACGATCTCCCAATATGCTTGAGGATAGCGCATTTGCGGCCATAAAAAAAGCGTTATACTGGCGGTATGAAACCATCGACGCGGGTCTATGCAATTTTGGCGCTCGCCCTCGCGGGCGCCGTGTTTAGCGGTTATTTAAGCGCGGTGAAGTTCTTCTCCGCCACCTGTGCGCTCACGGTCCCCTGCCCGCTTTTCTTGGGCCAGCCGGCGTGCTACTTCGGCTTTGCGATGTTTGTGGCGCTGAGCGTGCTCGCGTTTTTGTGGGCTATTGGGTTTAATCTGCGCGCGTGGGTCGTGGGACTCTCGGCCCTGGGCGCCTTGTTTGCGCTTTATTTCACGACGCTGGAGTGGGATGCGCTCATGGCGCTCTTTGTTCACTTCTCCTGGCTCGCCGTCCCCTCTTGTGTAGCGGGGCTCTTGGTTTATCTGGCGGTGCTGTGGCTCTCGCTGCGCGAATCGCCGAGTGCGCGGTAGAGCGCCAGCTCAAGCGGCACCTGCGGCAGGGGCGCGCGCGCCATTGAGAGCTGTGCGTCAATAATGTCGGCCAAAAGCTCGGCGTTGAGCGCCGCGCCCTCTTTGCCGGCCAAACTTTCAAGCGTTTTTAAATCATCTTCGCCGAATTGCCCTTCAAGCTCGCCTTTTAATTTCGGCGCGAAGCGCAAGAGAAGCACCGCCCGCAGTTTGGCCGCGGCAAGCAAGACAAAAACCCCCGCCTCCACCCCGCTCTCAAGCGCCCGGTGAAAAAGCGCAACCGCGCCGCCGACGTCTTTTTGGGCGAGCGCCGAGAGAAATTGGTTAACGCTTTGACTCGACGGCGCGCCGATGACCTTGGCCACCGCGTCGTCGCTCAACTTGCCGCCGCCCAGCGTCGTTAACACGCGCTGCAGAGTCCCGAGCGTGTCGCGAAACGAGCCTTCCCCCATCATCGCCACCAGCTCGGCCGAGGCGGGCGTGAGCGAGACGCCCTCTTTTTTTGCGACGTCCAAGACCAGCTGTTTGAGAATGGCGTGCGTCGGCTTTTTGAAATTAAAAACCTGGCAGCGCGAGATGATGGTCTCGGGGATCTTTTCAAGCTCGGTCGTCGCAAGCACGAAGATGACGTGCTCGGGCGGCTCCTCAAGCGTCTTTAAGAGGGCGCCCCACGCGTCGCGCGTTAAGGCGTGGGCTTCGTCGATGATATAAAACTTATAGGCCGAGTTAAACGGCAGGGTTGAAACGCCCTCGCGCAGCGCGCGCACCTCGTCTATGCCGCGGTTTGAAGCCGCGTCCATTTCATAAATATCCTCTTCGCTCGTGTGAAGCGCGTGCGCCAAAATGCGCGCCATGCTGGTCTTGCCGGTGCCGCGCCCGCCCGCAAAAAGATAGGCGTGCGCGGTTTTTTTGTTTTTGACCGCGGCCTCAAGCGCCGCGGTCACGTGCTCCTGCCCGCGCACCTCGCCGAAGCTCTGCGGCCGGTACTGCCGGTAGAGTGAAAGCGGCGCGCGCGCTTGCTCCCCTTTTGCCATGGAGCCATTATATATAAAAAGAAGCGCCCCGTCCTAAAGGCGGGGCGCCGGCTCAAAGACAGCACAGCCGGAGCCGTTCAAGCAGCGGATCGCGCTTGGAGGGTTCCAGCCCGATGACCATGCCGAGAGACGCTTTGACGGCTGAGCCGTCGGCCTTCTTCCCGCGCGACAATCTTTTAAGCCTTCTGGCTGCGTCGATAATTATCCTTCTCGTTTCAGGATACCGCCTGCCCAGCGGCCTGAGTTCATCCGGGCGGCAGCCGACCCGCCGCGCAAGACCTCCAAACGTGAACGGCGCGTCTCTTTCGAGACAATCGGCAAAAGAGTACACGATTTTTGTATGCAGCTCCTGCAGACGATACGCGAGCGCAATCACGCGCGCTGCCTGCATGATTGATGCATCCGGGTAATAGTGCCTGGACATGGGTCTTCTCCTTAGGTGCTCCTACCGCCGTTTTATCACGAAAGAAACTCCTCCACAATCGCTCCAACCCGGGCGGCATTTTCTGCTTCCATTAGCTTCAGGCGCAACTCTTTTGCCCCCGGGAAGCCCTCAACATACGCTTTGAAATGTTTTTTCATGATGGCGAAGCTTTTTATGTCGCCCAACAATTTTTCAAACAACTTGGCGTGCTCTACCAACACCCGGAGCTGTTGCTCCACAGAAACTTCAGCTTTCGGTTCTGAAAACAACCACGGGTTGCCGAAGACGGCGCGCCCGAGCATCACGCCGTCGGCGCCGCTCTCTTTGGCTTTGTGCCGCGCGTCGGCTAAATCTTTAACGTCGCCGTTGCCGACGATGAGTGTTTCGCTTTTGAGCGCGTCGCGGATTTCAACCGCGCGCTTCACGCGCTCCCAATGCGCCGGCACCTTTGACATTTCTTTTCTCGTGCGCGCGTGAATGGCTACCATGGCGGGCTGCGCCTCCAAGAGCGCGGGCAGCCACTCTTCAAGCGCGTCTTTGTTATAGCCGAGCCGCGTTTTAACGCTCACGGGCAGGTTTGGCGCTCCCTCGGCCGTAGCCCGGCCACGGGCGAGGCCGCGCTTGGCAGCGGCGATCAACTCCTGCGCGCGCTTGGGGTTGATGATGAGCTTTGCCCCCGCGCCCTGCTTTTCAATCGCGCGGTCGGGGCAGCCCATGTTGATGTCGACGCCGTCAAAACCCAGCTTTGCCGCGAGCGCGGCGGCGGCCTCCATGTGCGCGGGTGTAGCGGTAAAAAACTGCGCCACAATGGGCCGCTCGGCTTCGGTAAAAAGCAGATCGCGCATGAGTTTGGCGCGGCCTTCCTCCCCCGCGAGCGCCAGCCCGTCGGCCGAGGTGAACTCGGTGTAGGTGACATAGGGCCAGCCGCCTTCCACTTTTGAATAGTTGGCGATGAGCCGGCGAAAGGCCGCGTCGGTCACGTTTGCGAGCGGCGCCAAACAAAAAAACGGCCTCGGCAACTCTTGCCAGAAATTTTTCACCATCACACTCTACTGATTTTTGAGCTTATAGTACAGCTTGTCGCCGAAGCGCAGATCAAGATACTCAAAATCCGAAAGCGGGTGCTGCATGAACACGTCGGCGCGGCGCGCCAGCGCAAAGCGCTGAAGCGTGGTGTCGGTGTCGGCAAGCGCAAAGAGGAGCCTGAATCCGTCGCCGAAGCTCACCGTCACGTCATTGTTCTCGTCGACCGAGACGCTCGAAACGCCCGAGGCGTCCACTTCCTTGAGCGCCGCGACGAGCGCCATGAGCGAGGCAAAGGACTGCGGCGAGAGATACTGCCGCGGATTCGCGTCTCCCGTAAGCGCCCCGAAATAGCGGTCGAAGGTGTTGCCTGAAATGCTCAGCGCCGCATACGCGAGCCCGTGCGCATCCAAAAGAAAACACGGTGAAGAGCTGGCCGCCACGGCGCCGCACCACAGCGCCACCGGTTCCCGTACCCCGACGACGACCGAGAGCGTGTGCCATCCCGACCGGCCGGCCGCCGCGCTCATGAGCGCGGGAAAATTTTTAAGCAGCCCCTGCACTATCGCGCTTTTAGGATACAAAAGCGCGTTGTCGCGCGGGAAAAGGAGCAGGTAGTCTCCCGAAAGCTCCTGCGCGGCGTAATCGTGTATGAGCTGCGCCTGGTCGGCCGAGAGGCTCTCCCCCGGCGCGGCCGCGACCGTCACCTGCACGATGCGCAGCGCGGGCAGGTGTGCAAGGCCCACCGCGGCGCCGAACACCGCAAGCAAAAGCAGAATAACGGCAAGTGTCGCGAGCGCGCGGCGCCGGAGGCGCCGCGCGCGGACCTTCGATTCAATGACCACCCGCGCCATCTAAAAATTATACCCTCTCTATTTTTTCCTTCCCGCCCATATAGGGACGCAGGGCTTCGGGGATGACCACCGATCCGTCCGCTTGCTGGTTGTTTTCTAAAATTGAAATGAGAATGCGCGGCGTCGCGAGCGCGGTGTTGTTGAGCGAGTGCGCATACTGCAGGTTCCCGTCGTCGTCGCGATAGCGGATGTTGAGCCGCCGCGTTTGAAAATCATGAAAATAAGAGGAGCTGTGCGTCTCGCGGTATTTGTTTTCGCTCGGGACCCACGCTTCGATGTCATACTTCTTCACCTGGCCGAGCCCCAGGTCGCCGCCGCAGTTGAGCACCACGTGGTAGGGAATATCGAGCCGTTGCAAGAGTTCTTCGGCGTTTTCGGTGAGCTCTTCATGGTAGCGCACCGACTCCTCATGGCTCGCCTCACACAACACCACCTGCTCGAACTTGAAGAACTCGTGCACGCGCATGATGCCTTTGGTGTCCTTGCCGTGGCTCCCGGCTTCGCGCCTGAAGCAGGGCGAGAACGCCAAAAACTTTTTGGGCAGCTCCTCTTTTTTGAGCGTCTCGTTCATATAGTAGGCCATGGTCGCCACCTCGCCGGTGCCCGCCAAAAAATCGCCGTCCTGCGTTTTATATAAATCTTCCTCGCCCTGCGGCAGATAGCCGGTCCCTAAAAACGCCACGCGCTTCACGAGGCTCGGCACCAACATCGGCATGAAGCCGCCCTTTTGCATGAAGTGGTCGAGCACAAAGCGCCAGATTGCAAAGTTTAAGAGCGCGCCGTCGCCCTTCAAAAAATATCCGCGAAAGCCCGCGGCCTTGGTGCCGCGCTCAAAATCGGCGATATCGAGCTCCTGCATAAGCTCCACATGACTCTTGGGCGTGAAGCTGAATTTGGGAATGTCGCCCCAGGCGCGGATTTCTTTGTTGTCGGCGTCGCTCTCGCCCTCCGGCACCGAAGGGTCGGGCACGTTGGGCACCTCAACCATCAAAAGCTGCCACGCGCGCATCACCTCCTCAAGCTCTTTTTCTTTTTTCTGAAGCTCGGTTTTAAGCGGCTTCATGTCGGCCAAAAGTGCCGCCTTTTCGCCCTCTTTGGCCGAAGGGATTTTGTCCGACACGGCATTCTGCCGCGCGCGCATACCCTCAACCTCGACCAAAAGCGCGCGGCGCCGCTCGTCGAGTGCGAGCAATTTTTCGAGATCGACCTTCAGGTGCTTTTTTTGGGCACCCGCCTTCACAAGGTCGAGATTTTCACGGATGAATTTGATGTCGAGCATAGGCGGTGGTAAGACATATCGTACAATGGCCGCGAGCATAAAACAATTGCGCCCTGAGGAATATCCGCCGCTCTTGCGTGAGATCCCGCAGATGCCCTCTCTCCTTTATATACGCGGCACCCTGCCGCCCGCGGAGCACAAGTGGCTGTGCGTCGTCGGTTCGCGCGCCTCAAGTCCTTACGGCCGGCGCATGACCTACAAGCTCATCGCGGGGCTTGCGTCTTATCCGGTGGTCATCGCATCCGGATTGGCGCTCGGGATAGACCAAGAGGCACACAAGGCGGCGCTTGATGTCGGCCTCCCCACCGTGGCGGTGCTGCCTTCATCGGTTGACGACGCGTCGCTCTATCCGCGCGGCAATCATGCGCTCGCACAGCGCATACTCGCCCGGGGCGGAGCGCTCGTGAGCGAATACAAAGCGCCCTTTCGCGCGTATCCGAACACCTTTCCTGCGCGCAACCGCATTATGACGGGCCTCTCAGACGCCACGCTCGTTATAGAAGCGGGAGAAAAAAGCGGCACGCTCATCACGGCGCGGCTCGCCTTGGACTACAATCGTGAAGTGCTCGCCGTGCCCCACGAGCTTGAGAAAGAAAGCGGCCGGGGCGCCAACCGCCTTATCCGCGAAGGCGCCACGCTGGTGCGCGACAGCAACGACATTCTGCGCAGCCTCGGTTTCTCGCCTGAGGTTGACCCGCTGCAGGCGCCGCTGCCGACTGATTTGAGCGCCGAGGAGGCCGCCGTCATGCGGGAGCTCGCCGAGCCCTTGGCGCTTGAAGAATTAATCGAGCGCGCGGGGCTCTCGGCGCAGGATGCAAACGTGGCGCTTTCATCGTTGATAATCCGCGGACTCGTGAACGAGCGTCTTGGAAAGCTTGAGCGTGCGTAGTGTGCATAACCCCTTTCCCCGTTCGGTGGTAGAGTGAAGGGGTCAGTCCTTTCACATACGGGTGCAAAGGACATCAGCGAAAGGAAATAGGGCATGTCGTGGACCGACGAACGAGTGGAGATGCTCAAAACGCTATGGGCCGACGGCCTGAGCGCCAGCCAGATAGCGGCCGAGTTAGGCGGCATAACCCGCAATGCGGTTATCTCAAAAGTACACCGGCTCGGCCTCTCCGGCCGCGCAAAATCCCCGTTTTCAACATCGTCTCGGCCGCGCAAAGCACGCTCATCAAAAAACACTATCGACAGAGGCCGGATAAAAACGCTACGCAAAGACACCGCGCATGCCTATATATTCGACAATGTCGAGCCAGAGCCTGAACTCATCGAAACCCCCGTCGAGCAACGCAAGACGCTCTTGCAGCTCAACGAAAAGACGTGCCATTGGCCCGTCGGCGATCCGGGAAGTGGGGACTTCTTCTTCTGCGGCGGCGAAACTGCGAACGACCTTCCTTACTGCCCTTATCACAGCAGAGTCGCCTATCAGCCCGCGGCGGAAAGAAGACGTGATATCCGGCAACGCTATTAGGCCGCATCCGTGCGTATCAAGACCGGCGCGCTTTCGCGCGCCGGTTTTTTATGTTTTGCAAATTTTTTCCGCACGCGAAGCTTGCAAAATATTAGCAGTCGTTATATCAATAGACGCATTCACATGAAGCTGGTTATTGTTGAAAGCCCCGCAAAGGCAAAGACGATCGAAAAATATCTCGACGCGATAGACCCGTCGGGCAACTTTACCGTGAAGGCGTCGGTGGGCCACGTGCGCGACCTCCCCAAGAGCAACAAAAAAGCCATCGACATTCCCGCGGGCTTCGTCCCCCACTATGAGGTGGTGCCGGCAAAGCACGAAATCATCCACGAACTCAAGCGTCTCGCCAAAAAAGCCGACGAGGTCATTTTGGCGACCGACCCCGACCGCGAGGGCGAAGCCATTGCCTGGCACCTCGGGCAGGAGTTGGGGCTCAAGAAACCCGAGCGCATTGTCTTTCATGAAATAACCAAAGAGGCCATCGAGGAAGCGCTCTCTCATCCGCGCAGCATCGACGAACATCTGCGTCTCGCTCAGGAAGCGCGCCGCGTCTTGGACCGTCTCGTGGGCTACGACCTTTCGGGCCTCATTTGGAAGAAGGTGCGCTACGGCCTTTCTGCCGGACGCGTGCAGAGCCCGGCCCTGCGCATTATCATGGAGCGCGAACGCGAGATACGCGCCTTCAAGCCTGAGACCTTTTACGTCATCGCGGCGCACACCCAAACGCCGCGCAACGAGGCGCTCGCGCTCACCTGTGCCGAGGAACCGCGCCAAAAAGAGGGGGCCGAGCGGATAATCGCCTCCGTCAAAAAAGACGGCCTCACGGTTGCCGAGGTGAGCGAGGCTGAGGTCAAGCGCGCGGCGCGGCCGCCGTTTACCACCTCAACGCTCCAGCAGGCGGCGTCATCGCGCCTGGGCTTTTCGCCCAGCCGCACGATGCAGGCGGCCCAAAAGCTCTATGAGCAGGGGCACATCACCTACATGCGCACCGATTCAACCAACCTCGCCGCGCCCGCGCGCGCCGCGATGCTCGCCCACATTGAGAAGCAGTTCGGCAAAGAGTATGCGCAGCCGCACACCTTCGCCACCAAGAGCAAGAATGCCCAGGAGGCGCACGAGGCCATCCGCCCCACCAACGCCGCCAAAGCGAGCGCGGGCACCACACCCGAGCAGAAAAAATTGTATGAGCTCATCCGCGCCCGCGCGCTTGCTTCACAAATGGCCGATGCGCGCCTGATGCGCACCAAAATTGAAGCAAAAACAGCGGACGCTTCAGTGCCGCTCTTTGCCGCCACCGGCTCGCGCGTCATCTTTGACGGGTGGCTCAAAGCCGACCCGGCCGCGCGCGGCGAGGACGTTGAACTGCCCAAAGTCTCCCGGGGCGAGGCGCTCGCGCTCAAAGAAATAAGTGCCGAAGAAAAGCAGACCCAGCCGCCGCCGCGCTACACCGAAGCGGGCCTCATCAAAGAACTTGAGAAGCGCGGCATCGGCCGCCCGTCGACCTATGCGAGCATCATGAAGACGCTCGGCGACCGCGGCTACGTCGAAAAAGAGGGCCGTGCGCTTAGGCCCACCGACGTGGGCGACGTGGTTTCAACTTTTCTTGAGACAAACTTCCCCACCTATATCTCAGACACCTTCACCGCCGAGATGGAAGATGAGCTCGACCAAATCGCCGCGGGGCAGCGCGAGTATCTGAAAACCTTGAGCGATTTTTATGGGCCGTTTCAAAAAGAGGTGAAGAAAAAAGACAAAGAGGCCGGCAAGCTCACCGACCTGGGGCCCGCGCCCAAAGAGTTCACCTGCCCCGTCTGCGGGAGCCCGATGGTCTTTAAGCTCTCGCGCCAGGGCAAGTTTATGAGTTGCGCGCGCTTTCCCGCTTGCCAAGGCGCGCGCACCGAAGCAGGCGAGATCATCAGCAACGAGCCGCAAAAACCTGTCGGCCAAGACCCGCAAACCGGCGAACCCATTTATGTGCTCAACGGCCGCTTCGGGCCGTTCGTCCAGCTGGGTGAAACTAAAAAAGGCAGCAAAGCAAAACCCAAGCGTGCATCGATACCGCGCGGTAAAGAGCCTTCGAGTGTCACGCTCGACGAGGCGCTCCACTACCTGAGCATCCCGCGCGTGTTGGGCAACCACCCGGAGACCGGCGAGCCCATTACCGCCTCTATTGGGCGCTTCGGGCCGTATATTGTGCATCAAAAAGACTTCCGCTCGCTTAAGACCGATGACGTGTATACCATTGAGCTGCCGCGCGCGCTTGAGATTTTAGCCGAGCCGAAAAAGAAAAGGGGGTTCCCTAAGAAAAAATAAAAGCCCCGGAATTTCTTCCGGAGCTTCTCCAGCAGATCACAGGACATGCAACTTTTGGAGTATAACGATTACCATGAGAATGCCTATGATCCATGCCATGATTTTATCGAAGCGGCGCATTCTCCGCCGGGTATCATCGTCTAACATAGTGCTCTCCTCAGGCAAGGCCGAGATGGCCAGTCAATGTACGCGAACTCGATGAGACCGCAACCGAAGTTGTGCTCTCAATAGAGGGGAGCAATTAACCGTGCTCCCGATTCGGTATCATCATCTGATTAGTTTGGAGACATCGTTCAGCGCGTCTGCGCTGGCGGCGTATCCTTTATTGCGCAAGAAGACGGCAAGGTGCTTTGCACCGAGTACTGCACCCTTGCGGGCCAGCTTGTGAGCTTGTGCCTTCTGCGCAGCATCGAGGCCTTGATAGGCATCGCTGACCCGCATGATGGGCGCCGGGGTTATCGGAGAACTGGTCGCAAAGCTGAAGAGCGTTGCAAACCAGATGCTGGGCAACGCCAGCAGGGCCGCTAACATAATGCCCACCAGCATCGCTGATGGATTGAGGTGAGAAGCACCATATACCAGCGAACTGATGTAGAACGCCGCGCACATGGTAACCCAGCACAGGAAGAAGATGAGTGTCCGGTAGAGCCGCGCAATTCCCAGCAAGAAGCCGAGGGCGAGTAGCACGAGCGGCAGATAAACAAACAGGATGCGCATAGGGTCCTCCCTGTTGGCGCGTTGAGTTGATGAGAGCTTTCAGTTATTAGTCTACACCCAAACAACAGAATTGTCAAGATGTCAAATAGGCTATACTTAAGGCCATGGAAGAGGTAAAGCAAATCCTTGAAAAAATGAGCGCCCCCAGCAAGGAGGAAATGGCGCTCGTTGAAAAGGCCTATGCGTTTGCCAAAAAAGCGCACGAAGGCCAGACACGCTACTCGGGCGAGCCGTATATCGTCCATCCCGTTGAAACCGCGCGCGAGCTCGCGCGCTTTGGCATGAGCGCCAAGGTCATCGCGGCGGGGCTGTTGCACGACACCATTGAAGACGCCGGCGTGGCGCCGCAGGAAATAGAAAAAGAATTCGGCAAAGAGGTGCTTTTTTTGGTGGAAGGCGTCACTAAGTTGGGGCGCTTCAAATACCACGGCGCCGAGCGCCACCGCGAAAGCATGCGCAAGCTCCTTGTTGCCACCGGGCAGGACGCGCGCGTCCTCATCATCAAATTGATGGACCGCCTCCACAACATGCGCACGCTAAGCTATGTGCCCGAGGCCAAACGCCGGCGCATCGCGCTCGAGACGCTCGATATTTATGCCGCTATCGCCCACCGCCTGGGTATCGGCGTCGTGCGCAAAGAGCTCGAAGATTTGGCGTTTCAATACGCGTACCCCGACGACTACGCCAAAACTAAGGCGCTCGTGAAGGACCGCGAGAAAGAGGTGATGGAACGGCTCGAAAAACTTCAGCGCATCCTGCAAAAAGAGCTCGCCAAGAACGGCATCGTTAAATTTCATACCGACCATCGCGTCAAAGGATTCTACAGTCTTTGGCAAAAGCTGGAACGCAAGGGGGGCGACATCGGTAAAATATACGACATCGCGGCGCTGCGTGTCATCGTGCCCACCGTCGAGGATTGCTACCGCGTGTTGGGCATCGTGCACAACCTCTGGCAGCCCCTGCCGAACAAAATCAAAGATTACATCGCCTTCCCCAAACCCAACGGCTACCAAAGTCTGCATACGACCGTCTTCTCCGGCGACGGCGGCATCGTCGAGGTGCAGATCCGCACCGAGGCGATGCACCGCGAGGCCATGTACGGTATCGCCGCGCACGTGATGTACAAAGGCGAAGCGGGCAGTGAAGGCCGCTCCAGTTTCGATTGGATCAAGAGTCTTATTCCCGGATTTTCGCGCCGGCCCAAAGAAGTTCCCGCGAAAGTGCCTCAGTCAAAAAATAAAAGCGGCAAAGAGCCGCAGCCGAAAACTCTGCACGAGACACGCGCGAGCGGCCGGCACCGCTACGGCGCGCCGGGCGGCCCCGACTGGCTCGCCAATCTCTCCGAACAAGAGACCGATCCCGACTTCGACACTACCATGCGCACCGACATCTTCAGCCACCGCGTCTTCGTTTTCACGCCTACGGGCGACGTGGTTGACCTGCCGGTGGGCGCCTCCCCCATCGATTTTGCCTATGCCATTCACTCCGACATCGGCGACCACACCTTTGGCGCCAAGATAAACGGCAAGCTCATGCCCTTGGATTGTATTTTGGAGAACGGCGATATCGTTGAGATTCAAACCAAAAAAACGGCTCATCCGAGCGCCAAATGGCTTGACTCCGCCAAAACAACGCTCGCGCGCCGGCACATCCGCCTCACGCTTGAAAAAACGGCTAAGAAATAATTAAATTGAAAAACTTTCGGGGTTGAAGGAATCGTCGGCGGTTTTTTCTTCTTGAGAGCGGTCGTCGAGAGACTCCGCAGGTAGCGCGCTCCCAAAATCCTTAGGTGCCCCTTCCCCAGGATTTTGTTCACGCGCCATTTGCTCCGGAGCAGAGACGTTTTGCGAAGCCGGAGCAATCGATTTGTCTTGCGCGCTTGAGAGGCGGGCAAAAATCGCGCGCAGGTCTTCTTCATTCATAAAGTCAATCGCGAGGCGGCCGCCGTTTTCTTTGCGCTCAATGGCAACGCGGGTACCGAGCGCCTCGCCGAGCTCGCGCTCCATCTGCAAAACCTCGGGTGAATAGAGGAGTTCCTTTTTGCGGACGCGGTCGGTGGCGATGCGCCGGGCAATGCTCTCGGTGTCGCGCACGGTGAGCCGCTTGAGCAAAATTTCTTTATAGAGCGTCTGCTGCTCCTGGGGGCGGTCGGCGAGCATAAGAAGCGGGCGTGTGTGCCCTTCGCTAATCTTCCCTTCGGCCAGCGCGTCCTGCATCTCTTGCGGCATGCCTAAAAGGCGGATGGTGTTGCTCACATACTCGCGGCTCTTGCCGATTTTTTCGGCAATCTCGGTGTGCTTGAAGCCGAAGTCATTGGCAAGCTGGGCAAAGGCCTTTGCGCGGTCGATGGGATTGAGATCTTCACGCTGGAGGTTCTCGATAATGGCCAACTCAAGTTTGGTTTTGTCGTCGTCGAGCCCCTCGCGGATGAGGACCGGCACCTCGCGCACGCCCGCGAGCTTGGCCGCGCGCAGGCGGCGCTCCCCCGCTATCAATTCATATTCGGTTGAAATGCCGCCGTCGTCGCGCTGGATTTCTTTGCGGCTCACGGTTAAGGGCTGGATGACCCCATACTGGCGCACCGAGCGCGCGAGGTCGCCCAACTTGGCTTCGTCAAACTCCTTGCGCGGCTGAAACGGGTTGGGCTTTATTTTGTCGACCTCGACCCAAAAAATGGCGTTATTGTAAAACTGCGACATTGACGATATTCTAGCATAGCAAGCCGGGATGGCGGAATTGGTAGACGCACACGACTCAAAATCGTGCGGGGCAACCCATGAGAGTTCGATTCTCTCTCCCGGCACCTAGTTTCTTTTTTGACCGCGCGGTGGTATAGTCCCGCACGGAAACCACTCACACGCCAGGGAGAGAATCATGGCATGCAAGTTCTTCGAAATGCTCGAGAAGCGCTGGGCTGCGGGTGCGCGGGTATGCATCGGGCTCGACAGCGACGCTGAGAAGGTCGCCAATATAGACGGACGTGATTGGGCCGGTGACGCTGAAGATGTGCTTGCCTTCAATAAAGAAATTATTGATGCGACGCACGACATCGCGCTCGCCTACAAACCGAACGCCGCATTCTACACCAGTTATTTCTGGTGTGCAGTGCTGACCGAGACTCTCTATTATCTCAAGAAGGTCGCCCCAGAGGTGCCGGTTATCCTTGATGCGAAACGGGCGGACATCGGCAACACCAACCGCGGTTATGTGGATGAAGCATTTCATTCTGGATGCGGTGGCATCTTCGACGCCGTCACGGTCAACCCCTACTTCGGCATGGAGGCGATGAAGCCGTTTCTTGAACAAAAAGATAAGGGCATCATTGTTCTGTGCCGCACATCAAATAAAGGCGCCGGCGAGTTCCAGGATTTGGAAGTGAGTCTCAATCCGGAGCCTCCCGGCGGCTTCCTCACAACGAAGTTGTACAAACTCGTGGCGGAGAATGTCGCTACAAAATGGAACTATAACGGCAACTGCGCGCTCGTGGTCGGCGCCACCTATCCTGAAGAGCTTGCGCAGGTGCGCGGGATCGTCGGCGACATGTGGCTCCTGGTGCCGGGCGTCGGCACGCAAGGCGGTGATGCAAAGAAGGTGGTTAAAAATGGCCTCAACAAAAGAGGCAGCGGCATCATCGTCAATTCCTCAAGCGGCATCATCTTTGCGTCGAGCGGCCCCGACTTTGCTCAAGCCGCGCGTATGCAGGCACTTTGGCTCACTGAAGCCATAAACGCCGCGCTGCCCAAGCCGGGCTCACTGGTCGACAAAATTGTCTAGTCTTGATTGGTGCTTTCGCCCGCCGTGAAAACGGCGGGCGCTTTCTTTATTTTTTCATGCCGCTGTGGTAAGGTCGAAGCGGCAGAACTTCAACGGAGTACGTCACATGTACCAGGAGCTTGAACAGCTCATCTGCAATTTCTTTGATCGGGGCATCATCCGCTTTAATCTGGAGAAGGGCTTCGAGCTTGCGGCGCACCGGCAAGACCCCGGCACTCCTCTTTCTCCTCTCTACTACAATCTGCGGACCGCCGACAACAAAGGCGGCCCGCTGCAGCCTGCGGATGTAGTGGCCGTCACCCGCCTGTTACGTACCGTCATCAAGAGAGACAACATTCAGTTTGCAGGCATCGCGCCTGTGCTGAATGCCGGCCGGCCCTTTGCGGTTGAACTGCAGGACATGCTCTATCACGCGCCGGGCCACCGGAGCGTGCCTATCCTGCACTTCGAAAAAGGCACGGGCAACCTGCAGCGGCATCCCGACCTGGCACCGGGAAATTTTGTCCTGTTGCTCGATGACGTGTTCAGCAGCGGCAGAAGCAAAGAGCCGTTGGTGAAAGGCATCCGCGCCGGCGGATATCGCGTGGAGCATTGTTTGGTGTTCGCCAACCGCAGCAGCGAGGGCGAGCGCTTCTTAATGCAGCTGGGTGTTCATGCCCACTGGGTCACCACCGCCCGCGAGACGCTCAATATTCTCAAAAGCAACGCAAAGATCTCGCATGATGAGTTTGAGCAGGCCTGCCAGCACATGGCCGCTTGAGCCCCAAAGCCCCGCCGTCTTCACGGCGGGGCGCTTTCTTTTTTGCCCAAACGGAGTACATTCAAACCGTGGAGAAACACAAAATCATAGCGGTCGTGGGGCCGACCTCCTCGGGCAAAACCGCGCTCGGCGTTTTGCTTGCCAAAAAATTAAACGGCGAGGTTGTCTCGGCCGACAGCCGGCAGGTCTACCGCGGGCTCAACATCGGCACCGGCAAAGTCACCAAGAAAGAAATGGCGGGCATCCCCCACCACCTGCTTGACGTGGCCTCGCCCAAGCGCCAACTGAGCGCCGACGATTTTAAGCGCCTGGCGACAAAAGAAATTGCTCACATACAACACAAAAAGAAACTGCCGGTGGTGGTGGGCGGCACGGGCTTTTATGTCGACGCGCTCTTGGGGAGGCTTACCTTCCCCAACGTGCCGCCCAACCCGGCCCTGCGCAGAAAGCTTGAGAAAAAGACGGCGGTACAGCTCTTGGCGCAACTAAAAAAGCTCGACCCCGCGCGCGCCAAAACAATCGAGCCGCACCACAAGCGCCGTCTGATTCGGGCAATTGAAATTGCTCAGGGGCTACGGCGAAGAAAAACTGCTCGAAGCGAGGGTAAGACTGGCCTGAGCGTACAGGAGCACCCAAGCGGGAGCAGTTTTTCAGAGCCGCAAATTCTTTGGCTCGGACTCTACCCCGGCGAGCAAAAGCTGCGCGAGAACATCCGCCGCCGCCTCGGCGCGCGGCTCAAGGCGGGCATGATTGCCGAGGCCAAAAAACTCCACGCCTCGGGGCTCTCTTATAAGCGCATGGGCGAGCTCGGGCTCGAGTACCGCTTTCTCGCCGCCCACCTGCAGGGACGGCTCACCAAAGCGCAACTGGAGGAAGGACTCGGGCGCGCGATAGCGCGCTACGCCAAGCGCCAGATGCGCTGGTTTAAACGCAATCAAGACATCCGCTGGGTCTCAGGCGAGCGCGAAGCGCTGAAGCTTGCGCGTGAATTCTCAAGCGGGCGCTGAGGGAATCGAACCCCCACTAACGGTTTTGGAGACCGTTGTTCTACCACTAAACTAAGCGCCCGAGGCGTTTAGTATATTACTTTTTAGCCTCTTTGTGGACGGTCTGCGCGCGGCACCACTTGCAGTACTTTTTGAGCTCTATCTTGCGCTCGACGAGCTTTTTGTTTTTGCTGCTCCAATAGTTGATGCGCTTGCATTTGCTGCACTGCAGTTTGATGAGTCTATCTTGTGACATAACAAAAGGACTTTACCAGACAACGCTTTTTTTAGCAACCGGGCTAGTGCGGGACCTGGGCGAGCAGCGCCTCGGCCGTCGACGTGGGCACCCCGAAGGCAACGAGATCGGCCTCGTTCCAAGCGCCGCCCCCCACAGTCACCACGACCCAGGCCGCTTTGGTTGCGTCGTACTTCATGAGCGCTTCGCCGCCATAGTTGTCGCCGACCCATACCTGAATGGCATAGGTGCCCGAGACCGCCGTCTGGCGCAGCTGGGTGTGATCCGGATTAGCGGCGGGAATCTGATTTTGAAACGCCGTTTGTACCGCCTGCGCCGACGCCGTATCGGTCTGCACGGTGTATGAATTTACCTGGGCCGGAGACTGCGTCTGTGTTTGCGTCTGCGCCGGCGCGGCCGGGCGCTCAAGCATCCACGCCACGGCTACGCCCACCACCGCCACTGCTATGCACAGGACCGCAAATGCAAGAAATCTGTTCATATCTATTGGTTAACCCGGTAATACGTGCTGCCTGCCGGAGGGGCGCCGACGTTCGTAAAAGTGGCGCGCGATGATGAGTTGGATGAGACGATCGGTTGACCGCTGTTATCGAAGCTCGTCACGATACCCACGTGGCTAAGACCTCCGCCGAAGATGACGATGTCGCCCAACTGCGGCGTGGCGTCTAACGTACCGCGACCCGCATCAAGCTGCTGCTGCATCGCAGAAACGCTGTTGCCGTCGATAGGGGCGATGCCCGAGTTCTGCAGAATATTGTTGACCGCCCACGCACAGGCAAGATTGCCGCCGTCGGGACCCGCGCTCGTGTTGGCGCCGTAATACGCCTGTGCGGCGGCGGCTATGTTGCCTCCCGACGCTCCGGGCATAGTGACTGCGGTACCGTCGGGATTGAAGCAGGCTCCCAGATACGCATCGCAGGTGACGCCGGAGTCTCCCCCGTTGAGCTGTTGGCCGTTTGCACTGCTGTAGCACAGCCCGGTGTCGGCGCAGTAAAAGCCGTTATTGCTTATCACCTGCCCGTTAGAAAAATTTATACCGGATTGGTTGGTCGCCAACGGCAAGGGTGCGGTGTTGACCCCGGGCAATGTCGCCTGAAGCCAGCCGGTAATACCGCTGTTGCGTTGGCGGGCACTGTCGTTCGTGCATTGAATGGTGAACCAGTTTCCCGTTATGGTGGCGCTCCCCGCGAAAAGCACGTGCAAAAGCGTGTCAACCACAAGCCAGGCCGTGGCGGCTATAAGAAAGCCCAAAAACGCATCTTTAAATACACGCTTTGCCTTGCCGATGTTGTCGGGCTTGGACGCCGAGGTGAAGTAGAGCACGCCCGCATAGGCAAAGAGCGCCGCGGCAATGGGGATGGCGATACCGATGGCGAAATTGATGAGATTCTGGATGAGCTGGACGAGGTTGCATGCCTGGCAGTTGGTGGCCGTTTGATAATCGCCCGGCGTGGTATTGATGCCGCACGGCACAAGGCCGCCGTTGGGAGACTGGATGGCCGGGGCGCTGCCGGTCACGGCGGGGGTTGGGGCGGGAGCGGTTTGGCTTTGATACGTGGCGTATTGCGCCTGCAAGCCGCCTTCTCCCGTTATGGGCGTGCCGAGCGTGGCGCTGCTCCCGCCCGTTATGGGAGTACCGAGTGTGGCGGTCGATTGGCCGCCGTTGGTTTCGGAGCCGGAGTAGCCTGCGGTCCCGCCCGAAACCGCGCCGCCGCCTGCCGTGCCGCCGTCAACACCTTGCACTCCGTAGCTTATCTGCACGGTAGCCGAACATTGTGCCGTGCCGCCGAGCCCCGTGAACGTACCGATGAAGGTCGTCGATTGTTGCTGAATCGACGGCAGCAGATTGATTGAACCCGAGGGTCCCACCGGCCCCACGCCGGTGATGCTGCCGCCCGTGGCATTTTGGCTCTCCCAGGTGAGCGTCACCGAACCGCCCGGCGGGATGACCGTGGTGTTAAGGTTGAGGATGCACGAGGGCGGCGGATATTTTTGCGTTGTTGAAGCGGTGGAGCTCGCTGTCTGCGCAAGCGCCACAAACGGCACTGCGTTGGTGGCGATAACGGTCGCCGTAAGCACCACGGCACAAAAGCGCCAAAGGGACTTCATGCAAATATGATAGCACCGCTTTTGTGCGGGCTATGGGCGTAATTCACGGGTACGCTGTATGAAACAAAACCGGAACGGTTTTGGGTTATGAAAGAGAAAATCCCGCCAACCTTTCGGTTGGCGGGATGATGCTTGTCAGTGGATGGGGTGTGTGGACACAAACCACACTATGCCAGCCACAAACATCACTGCGAGGGTACCCGGAACGATTTTGTCGAAGAAAAAATCATACCACGTCAACGACATCGTACCTGTAAAGCCTGCAGCTTTTTTGGCTTGATAGGTCTCCATGAATTTCCTGCCCTCGACGGCGGAGCCTTCATAGATTAGAGCGGAGTCGATCTCGGCCGCTCGCTCGTCTGTCATTTTTGCCCAGTATGCCTGCTCGGCGCGTCCGCGACGACGGGCCATCTTTTGACGAATCCGTTCCAACATTTGTCATGCGTCCTTTGGCGCTTGTAGATGGAAAGAACCTGTTCAAATGACAGTTAATCATAAAATCATACAAAAGTCAAGATTTGGTGCGCCATGTGGTACGAAGTCGGAACTAGTTTGAGCCACGAAAAGAAAAACCCACCATTTCTGGTGGGGAGCAGTAGGCCTGCTCAGTGCGAAGTTTAGGCGGGAACTGCTTCTTTCGGGATTAGTCCCTCGCGCTCCCCGAACAGTGCGACGTAGCTGGCGAAGGTGAGAGCGACTCCCGTTTCGTTGTTGAAACTGCCATCGACTTTCATGCCGAACACTTTTCGCTGATGCTCCCCGGCGTCCCATGCTACCCCCATGAACTTCAGGAATGCTTCCTTGGTCAATTCGGGAAAGTGGAACGCGTGTTCATGAGCAGCGATTGCCCCGCGAACGAGGTTGAGCCGGGCGGGCGTTACGTCCTCGGCGTTCATTAGCTTTCCCATACGCTGTTCAAGGTCTGGAGTTAGAGTGACAAAACCTTTCATTCCGTGTGGCGAAACCATAGTTCCTTCCTCCTTATGAAGCGGTTTAAAATACCTGTTCAAATGACAGTTAATCATAAAATCATACAAAAGTCAAGATTTGGTGCGCCCTATGGAACGATATTGGAACGGTTTTGGAATCCTGTACAGAGGAATAGAGTTATGGTAATTTACATTTTGGCAAGTCCGCCCACTCGGAGGAATCCATGGCAGAGCAGAGTGAAATTGAGGTTGGAAGGCGTTTTCGAGTGCGTCGCGCTTTCTCCGACATTTGGCTGCATGACGTCATCAGTTTCGATGATGGGCATCACCACCCGATCAAAGTTCCGGAAGGCGCTGAGGGAGTCGTTCATTCCCTCCGATCACATGACGGTGCCGGCCACTTCGACGCTCGCTATCCTGATGTCCACGGCTGGCCCGAGGCTGAAGACGGCGGCGTGCGCGTCCAGACTCACGTCTCTGATATGGTCATGCTTTAAACAATATTCGAACGCGGCCTCAGAGCGCTCAATTGAGCGCTCTTTTTATTTTCTATAAGAATTTGTGCGCCGGGTAGGATTCGAACCTACGTAGCCACAAGGGCGACTGGTTTACAGCCAGTTGCGATTGACCACTCCGCCACCGACGCATGTATGAGCTTCAGAGCGACAGACCGCCGCCGCCGACGCATTGTTGCCGAACCTCTCTAAAATAGCGCGATTTGGGCTTTTTTGCTATAGTGGCGGCAGACGCAGCAAGTATTGTAACGCGTAACAGGGAGTACTTGCATGTTATCAAAAACACACATAGGACTGGAGGAATGCCAAACACGCAGCGAGTTCGTCCGCTTCTTAGGCACAACCAATGAGACCCTTGAGAGCGTGCTGCTTAAAGACATCATTGAGGCGGCGGCGCGCTTCGGCGTTGAACTTGAGCGATGGGCCGACGCTATCGTCACCCCCGACGGCAGCAAAGGCATAGGCGTGGGTGTCCTTAAACGTTGGCGCCAAGGCACTGTGCCGAGCGACGCGATGCGCGAAAGCACGCTCACCGCTCTGCGGAGCATACTCTAAAAACCCCGGGCCATGTAGCCCGGGGTTCTGCTTTTTTATGCGCCCTTGGGCTTCTTTCACTACCTTCGGACAAGTCGCTTAAGGTAGACCCGCTTTTTCTTCGACAACCACGGCTGAGGGCACCTTTTGAGCCTTGCCCTTTTTCTTCACTTCAAATTTAAACTCCCCTTTCACGAAGTCGACGACGACGCTGCCGCCTGAGAGCACGCCGCGTGAGACCATCAAGCCCGCCACCTTGGTGAGGATTTTGTCCTGGATGAGCCGGCGCAGCGGCCGGGCGCCGTAGCGCGGGTTGTAGCCTTCTTTGGCGAGAAAATCGTAGACGGCGGGAGTCACCGTGAGTGCGATGTCTTTGGCGGAGAGCCGCTTCACCACCTCCTCGACCTGGATACTGACGATGTCCTTGACCGCCTCCGGCGAGAGAATATTGAAGATGATGATTTCGTCGATGCGGTTGAGGAACTCGGGGCGGAAGTAGTCGCGCAAGCTCTGCTCGACCTTTTCCTTTGCCACCTGATAGTTGGCGGCCTCGGTAGTATTGATGGAAAAGCCGATCTGCTCCATGCGGTCGATGTGCTGCGCGCCGATGTTGCTCGTCATGATGATGACCGTGTTGCGGAAGTTGACCTTGCGGCCCTTGGAATCGGTAAGGTAGCCGTTGTCGAGGACCTGCAGGAGAATGTTGAAGACCTCCGGATGCGCCTTTTCTATCTCGTCGAAAAGCACCACCGCGTACGGCCGGTGCCGCACGAGCTCGGTAAGCGCCCCGCCCTCTTCGTGTCCCACATAGCCCGGCGGCGCGCCGATTATTTTTGAGACGGAGTGCTTTTCCATATACTCCGACATGTCCACGCGGATGAGCGCTTTTTCGTCGTCGAACATAAATTCGGCGAGTGCGCGCGTGAGTTCTGTCTTCCCCACGCCCGTAGGGCCGAGAAACATGAAGCTCGCGATGGGCCGGTTGGGATCGGCGATGCCGGCGCGGGAACGCTTCACGGCGTCGGATACCTTTTGCACGGCGTCATCCTGCCCCACCACGCGCTCACGAAGCTCCGCTTCGATGCGCATAAGCTTCTGCGCCTCTTCCTCAAGCATGCGGGAAACGGGGATGCCCGTCCACTTCGCGACGATGGCCGCGATATCGGCATCGGTTATCTCTTCTTTGAGAATGCGGCGGGTCGATTGGAGCTTCTTGAGGCGCTTCTGTTTTTGCTCAAGCTCGCGCTCGAGCGAAGGAATCTCGCCGTAACGGATTTCGGCCGCGCGGGAGAGGTCGACGTTCATTTCGGCCGAGTCGGCCTCGAGCCGCAGGACCTCGAGTTCTTTTTTAATGCTCTTAATGTCGGTGAGGATCTGCTTCTCGTTCTTCCAGCGCAGTTCAAGCTCGTGCGTCTCTTCTTTGAGTTCGGCTATCGCTTTTTCTATTTCCTTCACGCGGGTTTTGGCCGCGCGGTTTTCGCCTTCCTCGGCGTCCTTTTTGAGCGCCTCCTTTTCCACCTCGAGCCGCATAATCTTGCGGTGCGCGTCCTCAAGCGCCTGCGGTTTGTTTTCAAGGCTGATGCGCAGGCTCGAGGCGGCCTCGTCGATAAGATCAATGGCCTTGTCGGGCAAAAAGCGGTCGGGTATATAGCGCGCGGAAAGTTCTACCGCGCTCGTGATGGCGGGATCCGTGATGTGCACGCCATGAAAGAGCTCGTATTTCTCTTTGAGGCCTCGCAAAATGGCCACCGCGTCTTCGGTCGTGGGCTCCATGATGTAAACGGGCTGAAAACGCCGTTGAAACGCCGGATCGCGTTCGATGTGCTTTTGGTACTCGCGCAGGGTCGTGGCGCCGATGACGTGCAAATCGCCGCGCGCGAGCGCGGGCTTGAGCATGTTGGAGGCGTCCATGGCGCCTTCGGCGGCGCCGGCGCCTATCATGGTGTGTATTTCATCTATAAAGAGGAGTACCTTGCCCTCCGAGCGCTCGATCTCTTTCATTATGGCCTTGAGGCGCTCCTCGAACTCGCCGCGGTATTTGGTACCGGCAATGAGGGCGCCGAGGTCGAGCGAGACGAGTTCTTTGTCTTTGAGGCTCTCGGGGCAGTCACCCTGTGCGATGCGCGCGGCCAGGCCCTCGGCGATGGCGGTTTTGCCCACACCCGCCTCGCCGATGAGGATGGGGTTGTTTTTGGTGCGGCGGGAAAGGATCTGGATGACGCGCTTAATCTCTTCATCGCGGCCGATGACCGGGTCGAGCTTGTTTTCGGCGGCCATTTTGGTGAGCGAGCGGGTGTATTTGGGAAGCGCGCGGTATTTCTTGCCGCCTTCCTGCGCGGCGCTCTGTTTGGTGGTGCGCAAATCCGAAAGGGCGCGCAGTACCGCCTCGCGCGTGATGCGGAAGCGGCTCAAAAGATCGCGCGCGGCGCCGGGCACGTCAAGGATCGCGACGAAAAGATGCTCGGTCGAAACGAACTCGTCGTGAAGTTCGGTGGCGACCTTGGCCGAGCGCTCAAGCGCCTGCACCAATTCGGGCGTCAAATAGAGCTGGTAGCTGGGACTCAACACCGAGCCGCCCGAAACGCCCTCAAGCGCTTCAAGCGTGGTGTCGGTGAGAAGCACGGTGTCTATGTCGAGCTTCTCTAAGACCGAAGTGATGATGCTTTCCTCCTGGAGGAGGAGCGCGCCCAAAAGGTGCGTCGGGCTGACCTGGTTTTGGCCGCGCTCGACGGCAAGCTCGTGCGCGCGGCGCACGGCCTCTTTTGCTTTAGTCGTGAAGTGGTTGAAGGGTGGCATAGCAATTATACGTTTTTGGAGCGCCTTAGGTTGCGGGAGTGCTCGTCGGGGCCGGCGCGGGCGCGGGTGCGAGCGTATAGAAATCGGAGCCGAGATTCTGCGAATCGGTCGTCGAGAGGCCTATAATTTCACCGAAGAGCGAAATGAGCACCGAGCCGGGGGTTGCGGCGCTGACGCTCGTTTGAAGAGCGTTGCTGCCCGTGTCCGGAAGCATGGCGATGACGCCTTCGCCCACCGTATCCTGACCCACTCCACCGATGCGGATGACGCTTTCTCCCAAGGCGAGCGTCGACGGGTCGGCGAGCGGCGCGGGTTGCCAGCCGGTCGTCGTGCCCACGGCGAGACTCAAGAGCGCAAAGGGCGTGGTGGTGGCCGGCTTCATCACGGTAAGCGGCACGCGCACGCCGCCCGGCAGGAGCGCGTCGAAGTCTGAAGCGCCCGAGGCCGCGAGCGCGGCCGCATCGGTGAGCGCGGTACCGTCTTTGCCGATGATGACGCCGCGCGCAACGAGCTCATTGCCGCCGCGCGCCGTGATGCGGATAATGCTCTTTTGCACCGCGGCGATGGACTGCGCGACAAGGTCGTCGTTTTTGACGACAACCGTCTTCTGGGTGACGGTCGCGGGCGCTTGCGTAACGGGCGAGGCGACCGTCTCGACGGTGCGTTCGACTATCTGGTTTATGGTGCGACTGACGGACGGCGGGGCCTGATTCATGAGGCTCACCGTAACAATACCCGTGGCGATGGAGGTCACGAAGCTGACCAACAGCGTGAGCAGTATGATTTGGTGCTTGGTCAGCTGCTCGAGATCCATACGTCACGGCGATTATAGCACATTTTCACCCCTGACGGTAGCGCGCCGCGACTTCGGCGAGCGCCTCTGCGATGCGCCGTGCCTGCGCGCGCGTCACCTCAGGCAGGAGCGTGATGCGCACGGCGGTGCCGGCCAATGCTTTAGGTACGCCGATGGCGGTAATGACATGACTGGGCTCTTCGGAACCGATATTGCAGGCGCTGCGGGTTGAGGCGGCCACACCCAGCACATCGAGCGCGACTACGGCCATTTGCGCCTCGAGTCCGGGCACCGAGACGTTAATGTTGTTTGCCGCGCGATGCTCCCCCTTCGGACCGTTGATGATGCAATCGGGTATGAGCCGCTTCATTTCAGCTATGCAAAAGTCCCTCACCGCACAGACGCGCGCCGCGCGCGCCTCAACTCCCGCTTGCGCCTCCGCAAGCGCCACGGCGAAGGCGCCCGCCATAGGCGCGTTCTCGGTGCCGCCGCGCAGGTTAAACTCCTGCTTGCCGCCCCAGAGCACGGGCTCGATATGCACACCGTGCCGCACATAGAGGCACCCCACTCCCTTGGGGCCGAGCACTTTTTGCGCGTCGAGCGTCATGAGATCAACGCCCAGCTGCTCGACCCCTACCTTAAGCCACAGCGGCGCCTGCGCCGCATCGCAGTGAAAATAAAGCGGCAACGGCTCCGCCGTGCCGGACTCACGCCGCTTGCGCGCATGCCTGATTTTCTTTGCGATTTCACGCACCGGTTCGATGGTGCCTATTTCACTGTTGACGAGCTGCACGGAGACGAGCACGGTTTCGTCGTTAATTTCTTCGTTCAGCTGCGCCGGATTAATCAAGCCCTCTTCATCAACCGGCAGCTCGCTCGTGTAGAGCCCTTCCCTCTCCAAAATTGAAAGCGGCGCCAAAACCGACTGGTGCTCAACGGCGCAGGTAATGGCCTTAAGCTCGCCGTGCTTGAGCAAAAGCGGGCGCAGAGCGCCGTGGAGCGCCAGGTTGTTGCCTTCGGTTCCGCTCGCGGTAAAAATTATCTCATCGGGATGCGCGCCGATGGCCCCGGCGATGCCCGCCCGGGCCCTTTCGAGCTCCTCTTTTGCCTCCACCCCTTCGCGGTGGAGCGCTCCCGGATTGCCATAAAGAGGCAAAAGCCGCTCGAGCTCACGCCGCACGCTGGGCGAGAGCGGCGTGGCTGCGGCGGCGTCGGCATAGACGCGTTTTTTCCGCGCGCTCCAAAAATTCATAATAAAGAGTATACTACCGTTTATGTCGTTTGTGACGCTACAAAACGCTCTTTCCCATTGGACGCCGTTCTTCGCGGCGAGCGCTTTCGTATTGTCGCTCGTCCTGCTGGGCGTTTTCGCCTACCTCGAGCGGCGTATCACGCGGCTCACCGGCGGGCGCAACTCCTCTCTTGAAGAAACGCTCGCCGTCCTCAACCGCGACATGAAAGAGGTGCATACATTCCGCGCGGAGCTTGAGAGCTATCTGAAGCTCGCCGAAAGCCGCCTGCGCGGCGCCGTCTCCGGCGTGGGCATCGTGCGCTTCAACCCTTTCCGCGAAGGCAACGGCGGCAACCAGAGCTTTTCGCTGGCGCTTATAGACGAGCACGGCAGCGGCGCGGTCATCTCGACGCTCTATAGCCGCGACCGTGTCGGCGTCTATGCGAAGCCCGTCGACAAGGGGCGCTCGAACTTTGAGCTTTCGGACGAGGAACGCGAGGCCATAGCCAAAGCCGCCGCCGCGATAGCCGGACATAAAAAAGTATAACGACCATGGCACCAAAAGAACTCATACCGCGGGAACGCCCCGCCTTGCCGTCGGGCAGGCCGCCCATCGTGGCCGTGGTCGGGCATATCGATCATGGCAAATCGACGCTCCTCGATTTCATCCGCAAAACCAACGTGGTCGAAGGCGAAGCGGGGGGCATCACCCAACACCTGAGCGCCTATGAGGCCGAACATACGACCAAAGAGGGCGGGAAGCATATCATCACCTTCCTCGACACCCCAGGTCATGAAGCCTTCAAGGCGATGCGCTCGCGCGGACTTGAGGTGGCCGATGTCGCCGTCCTCGTCGTCTCCGCCGAAGAGGGCGTGAAGCCCCAGACGCTTGAAGCGCTCAAGCTCATCGCCGAAGCAAAGCTCCCCTACATAGTCGCCTTTACTAAAATAGACAAACCGGGCGCCAACCTCGAACGCGCCAAAATGTCGATGCTTGAGCACCAGGTGTTTCTCGAAGGCATGGGCGGCGAGGTGCCGTGGGTCGCCGTCTCCGGAAAAAGCGGCGAAGGCGTGCCGGAACTGCTCGACCTCATCGTGCTCGCGGGCGAGCTCGAAGGTTTGAGCGCCGATCCGGAGCTCGCGGGCGAAGGCGTCATCATCGAAGCCCACGTGGACCCGCGCCGCGGCAACAGCGCCACACTCATCGTTGAGAACGGCTCGCTTGAGCAGGGCGAATACGTCGTTTCAGGAGCGGCGTTCGCCCCCGTGCGCATCATGGAGAATTTTTTGGGCAAAAAAATAACCGAGGCGCTGCCCGGGAGCCCCGTACAACTCGTGGGCTTCTCGGCTCCCCCCCGTGTGGGCGATGCCTGGCACGCCGTCGAAAGCAAGAAAGAGGCCGAGGAAGATACCGCCGAGTTTCGCAACCGCGCCTCTGCGCCCGGACACTCCGGGCCGCCAGGCCACACCCAACCCCCGCTCCAAGGCACGGCCGCTTCACCAGATAAAACGACGGAGGAATCAACCGGCACCGAAGAAGCGGTTCAAAAACTCATCCTGCCGCTCGTCATCAAGACCGATGTGGCCGGCGTTGCCGACGCGGTGACGCATGAACTTGAGAAGTTGCCCGGGGATCCGCGCCTTGAGGTGCGCGTCGTGGCGCGTACGGTGGGCACCATTACCGAAGGCGATGTGCGGCACGCGGGCGCGGGCACCGTGCCCGGACTTATTGCCGGATTTAACGTGAAGATAGAGCGCGAGGCGCGGGAGCTTGCCGAGCGTCTCGGGGTCGAGGTGGGCATGTTCGACGTCATTTATAAGTTGACGCAATGGCTCACCGAAAAAATCGACGCGCGCCGCCCGCGGCAGCGCCTTGAGGAAACGCGCGGTTCTGCCAAGGTGCTCAAGGTCTTCAGTTCACAGAAGAACCGCGTGGTGTTGGGCGGGCGCGTCGAGCGCGGCGCCCTGGCGCTCGGCAAGGAGGTGAAGATTCTGCGGCGCGATATAGAACTCGGGCGCGGCACCATCACTTCGCTCCAATCAAATAAAAAGGACGTAAAAGAAGTCGATGAAGGCGCGGAGTTTGGCGCGATGCTTAAAACTCCGGCCGAGCCCGCGGCAGGCGACATGCTTGAAGCGTTCGAAATAGTCATAAAATAAATGAACCAGAACCGCTCTGAAAAATTACGCGAAGCGTTGCTGCACGCGGCGGCGGAGTATCTTTCCCGCGAGGCCAACCGCGACAGTCTCATTACGGTAACTAACGCCGTTCTTTCGGAGGACGGCCGCCGCGGCACCGTGTTCGTCACCGTCCTGCCGGACGATGCCGAAGAGCGCGCCGTTAAATTCGCCAACCGGCACCGCACCGAATTCGCCGCGTTCTTTAAAACGCGGGTGCGCGGCGCCCAGGCGCCGCATGTCGAATTCGCCGTCGACCGCGGCGAAAAGAACCGCCAGCGTCTCGACGGATTGGGCGGTTGACGATACAGTGGATGAACGCCTGCCGCAGGCAGGGCCATGTCGCCAAGTAGTAAGGCAAGAGTCTGCAAAACTCTTATACGCGGGTGCGATTCCCGCCATGGCCTCCCGATGCCGGGGTGATGGAATGGTAGACATAGGGGACTTAAAATCCCCAGGGCCTTTAAACGCCCGTGAGCGTTCGAGTCGCTCCCCCGGCACAAAAAAGTATGCTATAAAAACTAAATCCGCCAATAGCTCAATTTGGTAGAGCAGCTGCCTCTTAAGCAGTTGGTTGTAGGTTCGAGTCCTACTTGGCGGACTGGTGTAGAGTGAATGGGCGCCCTCGTGGCGGAATTGGTATACGCGCGTGGCTTAGGACCACGTCCCGCAAGGGTTGGAGGTTCGAGTCCTCCCGGGGGCACAGCAGAGCCTTGTATTTAAAGGTTTTAATGGCTTGACATTAAGCTATTTTTTTGGTATTCTCTTGCGCGGAAACTGGTCTTCACAATACGGAGTAGACAGATGCTCTATCTAATCTTAACCCCGGTGGTTCTGGTGGCCTTGTTCTTCACGACCGCTTACGTGCTCTCCCACATGAACTTCTGCTTCACGCGGATCCAGGAAGGGACGGCCAAGGCAATCATGAAGGGCGAAGCACTCGATTACTTCATGATGCGGTGGCGCGGTCATTATCTCAATGATCCGCGCCGTTCATACTACGATCCGCGCATTCACCCGTGGGAGGTGCTCAAGTTGCACAACCCCAACGGCTACGAATCGGCGTACAAACATTGGCAGTGGCACTGGCGGGCGCTCGAACGTGTGGGCATTTTCTGGTTCGGTCTCTCACCGTTTAAAGAACGGTGGGTCTACCGTTTCAAATGGCAGGAAATGCTGAACACCGCGGACGGAGCGAAACCGTGGTTCAGGGATGAATACACGGATTTCATCTTCGTCAAAGGCTTCACGTACTGGATCAAGCTCCAGGCCGCCGAAGACAAAGACAACGAGCCGCTCGATCTCGATTACCTGCTCACCACCCGCACCAACAACCCGAAGAAGGCGTTGTTTGATATCGACGACTGGCTGGGCCGCATGACCGCCGACGCCAACAACGCCGGCAAGATCTATGTCGGGTTCCGTCCGTTCAATGATATCAAGCGGGAGGTCACCTCGCAGGGGGCGACCACGAGCGAGTTCGCCAAGTGCATGCTCGCTCTCACCCACAACGTGGTGACCCAACCCGACGGGCGCGGCACGAGCGAGTGCTACGGCATCACCGTCGATGCGGCGTCGCTCGTCGATGCAAATCCCGCAGGCGTATCGAGGAAAGAAATCATTGATTCCTTCAGCGCCCGCATCATCGCCGAAAGAAATGCCCAGGCGGCGGTCGCCACAGCCAAAGGCACCGCCCGCTCGGAAATCGAGACGGCCAAAGGCACCGCCCAGGCGGCGCGTATCGTCGCCAAAGGCAACGCCGACGCCATCGAAACCGTCTACCGCAAGGTGGACGAGTTCGGTGAAATGGGTTTGGTCTTGCAGCAGCTCGATGCCCTCAAGACCGCCGAAAAGTCGCCCGCGACGAACATAATCTGGGCGAACGATCCGCTGGGCGGTTTGGCGGCTGCACTGCGCGGCTTCATACCGAAGAGCACGCAGTCCCAGACGCCGCCCGCCCCCGGCACAACCACCCCATAAGGAGTTCCCATGGATATAGATATAGGAAAAGCATCCTTCTTGATCACATGCGGCTGCTTGGCGGTGGTGACGCTTATCGCACTGCGGAAGTACAAGGCGCGCAACAAGCAGCTCGGCCCCGTGGCCGGCCAGCAAACGACGCCGCCGCCGCAAGCGGCGGCGGCGAACACCCAAAATGCGGCTGCGGGCCAGCCGTGGTACCACCCGGAAAAGTGGTTCGACAAGGAGGACATTCCCGTCATCCTGGCGTACGTCTTCCTCGAGTTCACGATCTGGAAGACGTTCCCCGGCTTGGGAATGTTCAACGGGTGGGGGTGGCTGCATGTGCCCGTTTACGGCGCGGCGGTCATCATCATCTCGCGGCTTCTGAAGATGGCAAAGGGCGGCCGCCGGGCATTCGGTCTGGCGGTCATGTTCATCTCCCTCGCCATTTTCGGAACGGCCCACGTGGTGAGCGCGATCGTGCAGTGGCGCTCATCGCCGCCTACCGTTACCGTCAGGCTCAACGGCTGCGTGCCGGTGGCACAACACTCCGTGCCGTTCGGCAGCACTCCGGTCCTCATCAATCTTGAAGGCCGGTGCGGCGTTGACGCTTGGTATGACGGGCACTGCCTGTGGATCAAGCGGGCTCAATGGACGAACGATACCCAGCCCCACCGCGTATGCGGCGGCAATGGCTATCGTGACGTTGAGTGGGCATGGAGCGCAGACGTACCTTTTGTGGGAGCAATCGCCTTACGATTGCCTCACTAACTGACAAAACAATCCCCGGACCTCACGGCCCGGGGATTTCTTTATATAAAAATTAAAATCCGTTAGCCGCGCTGTTGAGTCCATTGCCCGTATTGACCGCTGAAGACGGAAAGCAGTTGTTGATGCCGCCGCAGATATTGCTCGCGATAAACTGCAAAAGCGCCCACGCGGCCACCATGATGAACATCCCTATGAGACCATAAAACATGTGCCGCTTGCCGTTTTCTTTATCGCCGAAGCCCAATTGATTGAGCGCACCCAAAAACTCTATGACACCCCAGACGAATACCACGAGTCCCGCGGCAAAAATGAGCGCGAGCACGGGATTGACGATATACGTGTCGAGGTTGGCGACCAACTGGGCCGTACTCATCCTACTGCGGTATCTGCACCTGCGGCACGGCAACCGCGCCCGAAGGATTCACGCCGAGGGCGTTTTGTGCGAGGTTGATGATGCCCCAAATGGACACCATGATGAAGAGCGAGACGATGCCCGCTATCATGATGTTGCGGCCTTCTTTGTGGCCTTCGGCCCCCTTCCAGATGTAGGTGACGAGACCCCAAAAGAACGCGACGAGCGCCAGCGCGATGAGGATGGGGATGAGGATGCCTATTATCTGGCCCAGTGCCACGATGAGATTACGCAGGGGCGTGAGGGCCTGAGCGGAGGCGACCACCGGGAGCGCCAAAAGAAGCGCGCCATAAAGCCCAATAAGTGCTGTTTTTTTCATAGCAAAAGTTAAGCGATTACCCCTTTACTCTAGCAGGCAAAACCGCCTCCACAAGCGGGCGGTGTGGATAGAGGTTATATCGGATAGAGCCCTCCCTGACTGGGCATGCTGGCTGGTTCGTTGGTCTGATACAGGCCGGTGGGTTGGTTATAACCGTTCGGGAAAAACGCCGACACCATGAGCTGCAGGATTCCCCACACCGACACGAGCACAAAGAGCGCGATGAGACTCCAGATGATGCTTTCCCGCGCCTCTTTGTGGGCCGTACTGTCGGCGCCGCGGCTGATGTAGCGCACGAGCCCGACAAAGAAGATAGCGAGCGCCAGCGGCACGAGCACGCCCACCAGGAGATTCATAAACGAGACGGTGTACTTGGCCAGAGAGAGGAGACTTGAGCTCGGAGTGAAGAGTCCCATGACGGTTTAATTGCAGGCCGTGATACTCACCTGGCTTGAGCTCCCCTGCTGGAGGTTGTTGATGGTGTTGGCAATAACCTGGCCGATGAGCCACGCGCCCAAAAAGATGGCGATGCCGATGATGGTGTAGTACAGATTTTTCTTCGCGTCGGTGAGACCGGTGGGGTTACCGCGCGCGAGCACAAACTTGAAGCCCGCCCACACGATAAAAAGCACGGCCACGGGGATGCCTATCTGAAGCACCGCGTTGAGAACGGCTTTAATGAGGCCGCAGACGCTGTTGACATTGTTACCGAGGGGATTTTGGACGGTATAGCTCCCGCCGGCGGGGAGCGGCGTGGGATTTACTGACGCGGGCGGAGGGGGCGTGTTACCAAAACTTGAAGTTGGCGGCGTGTTACCAAATGAAGAGGTCTGCGCCATCACCGCCAAGGGCGAGACAAAGAGCACGAGCGCAACCGAGGCCAAAGTCAGTTTTCGTATCATAAAAATAGTATATCCCCTCTTTTAAAGCCCGAGCCACGCGCGTATCCACTCCACCAGTGCCCACAAGAGCATGAGCAGTACGAGCATGCCGACGCCGTCGATGATGAGCGGTTTGTTGTGGCGCTTGCCTTCCTCCGAGGTGAGTTCGGTAAAATAGAACGTCATTCCCCAGAGTATATAGATGAGGTCGAGAGCGAAGAAAAGGCCGAAGAGTTCGTTGACGATATCCCCCATGATTATCAAAATATAGCGCGCATACGGCTAATGAAAAAGCGCGGCAAAGGCCTGGGCCGCCGTGGCCACGGCCCCGGCGGGTTGCTGCGCCCCCGAAATGGTGTCCTCTATCATGCTCTTGAAGACGGCGTCGGTGCCGGCGGGGTTTGGATCGAGCCAGCCGCGCGCGATGAGGCTTGATTGGACGAAGGCCTGCATGGCCGCGTTGCCGGAGGTGTCCACCGCCACATCGCGGCGCACGGGCGGCAGCTTGAGCGCCTGTATGAAGAGAATCTGCGCCGCCTGGCCGGTGAGCGCCTCGGCCACGGCGAGCGCGCCGGCCGGATTTGCCGCCGTGCGCGAAATGGCAACCCCCTCAAGAATGCCGAAGGTCGCGTGGGCGGTGGAGCCCATGAGCTGCGGCAGCGGCGCCACGGAAAAATTGAGGTTGGGGTTGCGCGCCGCTATCGAGGACAGCTCGCTCGCAAAGCCCAGGTAGATGCCCAAATTCCCCGAGACGAAGCTCAGCTGGGAATCCGGGAGCGAAGCGTTCCACGAGTAGGTGGTCTTGCTCGGGTCGGCGAACTCGGTATAGAAGCGCAGCGCCGACTCGGCCGGATTTTCAGGCGCGCCCTGCGGGGTTGTGCCGAAGACCGGCACCGCGGTGCCATTTTGGTCGCGCTGGGTAAGCGGATCGCCCGCCTGCAGAAAGAGCGCCGAAAGTATCGCCTTTGCGTCATTGACGTTGCTCCATTCGCCGAGCGCCGCCGCGCTCTTTTGCACATTGGAGCGCTGATCAATGGAGGTTATCTTCGGCGCTTCATTAATGAGATCGTCCCAATACGCGGGCGGTGAAGCGATGCCCGCCGCGGCGAAGATGTCGCGGTTCCAATACATGACGAGCGGATCTATCGTTAAGGGCAGCGCCAAAGCGCCCTGCGGCGTCAAAAAGAGGTTGCCCTCGTCGATAAAAGAGTTGGTGTATTGCGCCTGCGAAACCGCCGCATACGGAATGGGGATGATTTTATTGGCAAAGGGGGTGAGCTGGTCCTGCGAGACGACGAAAAGGTCGGGGCCGTTGTCCGAGGCCATGGCGTTGACGAGATCGGTGGTGTAGGTGCCCGGATTTTTTTGCACGTAGCTCACGCTCGAAAATGTTTTGTCGGAGGAGCGCAGCGTCGTGAGGATATTGTCGACCACGTTGGCGTCGAGCGTGCCCCAGATGACAACCGGACCGGTCTTAGTGCCTCCCAAAAGCCCGCCGAAGGCAGAGAACGCCCCCACCCCGACAAGGATGAACGTCACGAACAGGCCGAGCACCACGATCTGGAAGGTTGAGAGGTTCTTCATGATTGCCTGTGCTTCCTCATTATAAAGCCCCAATGATACGCCCCCGCCGGAACGTCCTCCACGAACGTGAAGCCCTGCTCCTCAAAGAGCTTGCGCGCTTCGCGCGCGGTGACAATGTGCCCGGGCGCGGGTCCGAGCCCGCCGAAGGAGGCCTGCCAATCCATCGCGAGCACCCGCCCGCCGCGCCGCAGGATGCGCCACGCCTCTTTAACCGCCGCCGCCTTGTCCTCAAGCTGAAAGAGAATGTTGCTCATTATGGCGAGGTCGACGCTTGAGGCGGGCAGCCCGCTGCCGTGCTCGATGTCCGCGCGCAACACTTCTATATTATTGAGGTTTTCGGCCTCGGCGAGATGCCGCAGGCGGGGCAGGAGTTCGCCGTCTATATCGAGCGCCCATACGCGGCCTTCCTCGCCCACTTCGCGCGCGGCCGCGCGCGCGAAGAAGCCCGAACCCGCGCCTAAATCCGCCACGGTGAGACCTTCGTGGAGCTTCGCCGCGCGCAGTGCCGCCGCCGGGTTGAGAAAAGAACTCTCCGCCATTCACCCAAGTATAACGCAAGAAAAAAGGCGCCCCAAAACTTTGGGGCGCCAAGAACCGACGCGCTCAAACCAGCAACAGTGCCGCCACCAGGAAAACGATTACCAGAAGCGCGAGCGCCCGTTTGTCGCCTTTTTGCCGGCGCTCAATGTGCTCCTGACAGGCTCTGGCTTCTTCGGCGCTGGCCGCGATGCCCACGACAGACATGATGACCGACCTCCTTCCCAACCGCCGCCCCTATCATAATCCCCCCTCCTATGGAGTCAACGCAGTTGTCCACTCTGCAAAAAAGAGCGCCCGCCTCCTAGGGAGGCGGGCGCGGCGTCTAGATTGAGAGCCACCGTGCAAGCAGAAGCATGTAGCCGTAGCCGGGGCCTGAGGAAAACAAACCCTCAACCACGGGCCGGACGTCATAGACGCGGTTAAACATCAACACGTGCCCTTCAGGCTGGCCATAATTTAAGACCGCCTGCATCCAGCAGACCCGCCGGCCTGCCTGCAGGTTGAGCAGGTCGGCAACGGCGCTCCACTGCAGTTTCTGCTGCCGCTCCTTTATTTTGGCGGCGTGGATTACCTCTGTGACGCTCTCGCACACGACGCTCTTGAGCGTGCCGGGAGTGTCAAACTCCATCGCTTTTGCCGGCCAGGAAATAAAGACCATGGCCGCACAAAAAACGATGAGTGCAATCAGGCCGGTCATGACGAGACGCGCGGGCGAATCAATCGTGGGCCAGTTTCTTTGAGACATCAGCGCCTCCCCGGGTTGTTGAAGCCGAAGTGAACTCCTCTCCCAACGATACACCTGGGCGGCGCGGTGTCAAAATAAAAACAATCCCCGCGCCAGTGGCGCGGGGCCGGGAGGATTAACTGCATTCGAAGGTGACGGCGCCGCCGCACTGGGGACAGCGGCCGCGGTGGCGGCGCGGGTCGTAGAAGTTGTGCGCGCAATGCCGCTGCATGATCTCTTGTACGCTCAATAATTGCTGACGCACGCGCACTTGCCGCTCGGTAAGGCCGCTGCCTAACGTTTCTTCCGCCATGGGCTCCTCCTAAAAAGACCTGCCTGCACCGCAGGCTACCCTACCACAAAACAGGCGCTGTCCACAACAAAGCCCCGGTGCGTGTAGCACCGGGGCGGTTTTCTTCACAGGCGGTCGGGGGTCACGAGCTTGAGCCGCCGTATGAGCGAGAACAGGCGCGGGCTCACGCCCAGGGGCCGGCGGCGCTTGTCGCTTGAGGCCGCCATGAGCTCCATGGCTTTGAGGAGCTCGGCCGTATGCACCTTTTGGCGCCGCCCGTCGAAGCGCTCCTGCTTCTTTTGGCGGCGCAGGGCGGCGTCCTGCTGCTTGATGAAGAATTTGAGCTTGCGCCCTTCCTGCTCATTGAGGCGCACCACGCGCTCCGTTTGGATCAACGGCCGGCGGGTGCTGTAGCTGAATTTGGGCATGCGTCACTCCTTGCGTATAGTGTCCTGCTGAGCTCAATGTGCCACATTTTTGCCGCTCTAACAAGAAACGCCCGCCGCAGTAATCTGCGGCGGGCGATGACCCTAGAGACCCATGAGCAACACGGCGCCGCCGAGCGCCGCGAGTATCAGTATGAGCGCCAGGCAATGCTCCGCCCACCATGCACAGTGAAACGGACTTGGCGGACAGTAGGAGTCGAGGTTGAGCGACATGGGAGCCTCCCTGGAGCGTCCACAATAATCCTACCACTCATATAAAATAAAACGCCCGCCGAGGATACGGCGGGCGCCCGTGCATCGGTGACATTCGTTTAGATCCGCCCCACGCCGGGAAAGAAGCACACCGGGCCAAAGTTGCGGCCGGTGGCGTCCACAAACAGCACCGGCTCATCGGTGGGCGTTTCGATGCCCGCTTGAACGGTGTCGGCGGGAACGGTGTGCCACTCTTTGGTGCCTTCAACCTGGTAGAACCATTTGTCGCCGCCGTTTGACTTGCCGACGGCAAAGTGCGCCTTGACCGTGTCGGCGTGTGCGCAGCAAGAGATGTACCAGGTGGCCTTGAGGCGCTCGCGCGTCTCGGGTGTCGTTGTTTGGCTTTCATACCAATCGCGCATCCGGTTAGGAAAGTCGGCGTACTGAGCCTGCCATCGCGCTTGAGCCGAGCCGAGCGCAGCCAGGCAGGCCGCACCAAGCATCGCGCAGACCTTCTTGTGCATCCGTACCTCCTTTGGCTGAAAAAGTCCCGGTCTAATCGCACCGTACTCCCGCCCGGCAGGGCTGTCAAATTGTGGATAAAAAATCGCCCCGCGCAGCTCAGCTGCGCGGGGATGTTTTTTAGAGTAGCTTGAACGAGACGATGAATGCCGCGATGATGGCGCCGACGCCCGTTGCGCAGGCCGCTATGATGAACACGGCTCCCAACACAAGCCACCGCATAGCGCGTTTGAACTCACGCATCTCTTCAGCATCGGGGTCACCCGAGCCCGGCATCACCTCGCGGTCATAAATCGCGGCAAGTGCCGCGAGGCTGGCGCGGCGGGCACGGTCGTGCTCCACACTTGTGCCCTTTATATGTTGCGCCGACGCGGGGAGCAGTTGGCGCAGTTTTTCGACATCGGCCGGGGTATCCCAGTCCATATGTTTTGTGGTCATTGGCTCCTCCTTCAAATAACTCTCTGCCGCTACCTTAGCATAAAAAAACCGCCCGCGGTAAAACGCGGGCGGCAAGGACAGCATCTGGAGATTGCCTCCCAAACGAGAATGGAGCGTCATGCCCCAAACCCCTTGGCTCTTTCAGTATAGCAAGAAACCGCCCGCCGCGAAACTCGCGGCGGGCGGGCATTTTAGATCGTCATCGGTTGGCTCAGCGTTTCGTGGTCGACACGAAACGCATCGCGGATTTCGGCTCTCGCCTCCTCAGAGAGCTTGAGGTTGCGCTCAAGCTGCTCTCGGCCGCCGCGCTCAACCCACTGGTCAACGCGTCGGCGCAGTTCTTTAGCGTCTTGCGGACTCATGTGTGCCTCCTTCAAAAAACTCCTCCCCCACCATAGCATAAAAAAGAAAGTCCCGCCCGTGGCTACTTTGATATATCAAAGGGGGTCTTTATGATATATCATAGTGAAGATTTATTGCGGTTTAGCCAAAAAATAAGCCTTCTAAAAAAGCTTACTCGAGGAGTTTGGCGATGCGGTCGTGCTCGTTTTGGTCTAGGTCAACAAACAAGGCCGCGTCGTTAAACTCCACCTCGGTAAACATCCTGTCTTTGAAATTCCGCGGCATCACATGATAATGCACATGGTCTACTTTGGTACGGCCTTGCGGCAAGAAGGGGCGGTAGTGCTGCCGGACATCGGTACCATCGGCAAGTACGCCGAGTATTTTTTCCTGTACCAGTTTAACTAACTTAAAGATGTCGGTTATCTCCTCATCGGTCACCTCGGTCGGTTTTTCGACATGGCGTTTGGGGATTATTAAAAAATGCCCCTCCATACGGCGCGGATTTGAGAGCATCACATACGCGCGCTCGTTTTCTTTTAGCACGCGCTCCTTAGGTTCGCAAAATGGACAATCCATATCACCAGTCTAACTGACTTTCGGGAAACTTTCTTTAATCAAAATTCCTGAGAGCATGCTCGATTATTTTAAAAATTCATTCAAAGCGCCTTCAGCGCGGTAGTCGGCGAGGATTTCTTCACCCGCCGCAATGTCGCGCACGGCATAATCCTTGCCGTTTTTTGATTCGATATTCGGCTCTGCCGAGTGATTAACAAAACGCCCCGGCACGCCCACGATGGCGTAGGTGTTCTCATCGATGAGCGAAGCAAACTCTTTTTCTTCGGGAGTTATCTGCGAAGCCTCGGCTTTGGGAATGAGTTTGACGGGATTCCACTCGACCACCAGCTCCCCTTTCTTAAAATCGCGCTTCGCAAAAAGACCGGTGCCGTGAATGCGGCTCGGTTTAGCCACCAAATTATTATCTTCGTAAACTTTCATTCATTGCAGAATATCACAAAAAGACAAAAGGCCGACTTGAAAGAGTCGACCCTGTGCCTGCCCAAATTAAGAGTTGCTGCTCAACAAGCTTATCTTACTAAGTCAACGGATTATTAATTCGTTGAATTTTCGGACACTTCTTTCAAAGTGTTATCACTTGCCATTAGGTCAAACCCCGCTTCCAGGACTTCTTTTTCCACCCTCCTGACAAAATGTGCTGTTCACTGAGTAATAACGTCAGATTCCAGCAGGTTCACCGAGAGTGGACAGTTTTTCTATAAGAACAGTTTCTATGAAAATCATAGTTGTGTACTTATTGATAATGTCCACTCAAAAGAGTGGTGCCCTGCGACTTGCGCCGCAGAAAACTACGTCAAAGAGCTTGGCGCAATTTCCTACGGCAAAAGCAATAGAAAAAGCTCCACTGGCAGGGGCTTGTAGGTCTATTCGGTTTCCCGAACAACCCTGCGCTAGCAGGATCTTTCGACCCTGCAAGCACCCGCCACTAGAGCTTTTTGGTCATTCGAGTGATTGCCTAAACCCCTGCCACTTCCAATTGGAAGTACTCTCATTATACCCCGAAGCTATGCTACGCAAATCACCCATGTGTATAACTTTACAAACAAACGAAGCTCGCAATAGCGTCGCCGTCGCGGAGTTTCATGACGCGCACGCCCTGCGTCGAGCGGGATAGAGACGGGATTTGGGAGAGCTCGGTGCGGATGATTTGGCCTTTTTTAGAAACGACCACAATTTCATCCTCGCCAACGCCCTCTTCTTTTGAAATCACTTTAGCGGCAATCAGGGGGCCGGTTTTGGGCGTCATGTTCATCGTTTTAATGCCCGAGCCGCCGCGCTTTTGGGTTTTGTATTCGTCGGTTTTGGTGGTCTTGCCGTAGCCGTTGCGGCTCACGACCAAGACCTCCATATTTTTGCCTTCCCTACCCTTCGGGATGACGTCGGCGCCCACGATAACGTCGCCGCTGCCTAACTTCATGCCGCGCACGCCTCCGGCGGCGCGGCCCATGGCGCGCACGTCGCTCTCTTTAAAGCGCACGCTCTGGCCTTTGGCGGTGCTCAAAAAGATTTCATCGCCCTTTTCAACCAAGAGCGCGGCAATGAGCTCATCGCCCTTTTGGAGTTTTTGGGCAATGAGGCCCGAGCGCCGCACGTCATGAAAGGCCGTGGCGTCGGTTTTCTTCACGACTCCCTGCTTGGTCACCATATAAAGATACTTCTCTCCCTCTTTTTGGTTTTTGCGCATGGGCAAGACCGAGGTCACGGTCTCCTGCGGCGTGACCGAAAGATAATTAACAATCGCTTTGCCTTTGGTTGAGCGCTTGCCTTCAGGCAGGTCATACATCTTAAGCTGGTAGGCCTTGCCCGCGTTGGTGAAGAAGAGGAGGTCGCTGTGCGTTGAGGTCGTCAAGAAGGTGGTGACAAAGTCTTCTTCTTTGGTGTTGAGGTCAATGACGCCCACGCCGCCGCGCTTTTGCTTGCGGTACTCCTCGGGGTTGGTGCGCTTGACGTAGCCGCCCGCGGTGAGCGTCAAGACCTGCTCTTCGTCGGCCACCAAATCCTCGACATTAATGACGCCGGCCGCGCCTTTGATGACCTTGGTCTTGCGCTCGTCGCCATATTTCTTGGCGACCTCGCCGATTTCATCTTTAATGACGCCGAGCATTTTTTTCTCGCTCTTAAGGAGCGTCTCAAGCGCCTCGATGGTGGCCTGCACCTCTTTAAGTTCATCCAACACTTTTTGGCGCTCAAGGTTCGCCAAGCGGCTGAGCCGCATCTCAAGAATGGCCGTGGCCTGCAGGTCGCTGAACTTAAATTTCTTCATGAGCTCCGCATGCGCGGTGGGCACGTCTTTTGAGGCGCGGATGAGCTTGATGATTTCATCGATGTGGTCGAGCGCCTTTTTGAGGCCGAGGAGAATATGCTCGCGCTCGCGCGCTTTGCTCAGGTCAAACTCCGAGCGGCGCTTCACCACCTCGCGGCGGTGCTTCACAAACTCCTGCAAGATGCCTTTGAGGCTTAAGGTTTGCGGCACGCCGTCAACCAAGACCACCATGTTGAAGTGAAAGGTCTCTTCAAGCGCCGTGTGCTTATAGAGGTAGTTGAGCACCTTTTGCGGGTGGGCGCCCTGCTTGAGCTCGATGACGATGCGGATGTCTTTGGTGCTTTCATCGCGCAGGCCGCGCACCCCCTCAAGTTTTTTGTCGCGCACGAGGTCGGCCACGCGCACGATGAGGTCTGCTTTGTTCACGCGGTAGGGTATGGAGTTGACGACGATTTGAAAGTCGCCCTTCTTGCCCTCGACTATCTCGGCATTGCCGCGCACCACCACCGGCCCCTTGCCGGTTTGGTAAGCGTGGAGAATATCTTTTTTGTTATAAGCCACCGCGCCCGTCGGGAAGTCGGGGCCCTGCACAAACTGCATCAGGTCTTCAACGCTCGCCGAGGGGTTGTCTATCAAATGGTTGAGCGCCGCCGAAACCTCGCCGAGGTTATGCGGCGGAATTGAGGTGGCCATGCCCACCGCGATGCCGAAGGTTCCGTTGAGCAAAATGTTGGGCACCGCCGCCGGCATGACCGAGGGCTCCTGCAGGCTGCCGTCATAGTTGGGGCGCCAGGTGATGGTTTCTTTTTCAATATCGCGCAAGAGCTCCTCGGCCATGCGGCTCATTTTTGCCTCGGTGTAGCGCATGGCCGCGGCGGCATCGCCGTCGATTGAGCCGAAGTTGCCCTGCCCCAGCACCAGCGGGTAGCGCATCGAAAACTCCTGCGCCATCTTCACCATCGCGTCATAGACCGCCGTGTCGCCGTGGGGGTGGTATTTGCCGAGCACGTCGCCCACCACGAGCGCCGACTTGCGAAAGCGCGCGCTGGGCGTGAGCCCCAGGCGGTGCATGGTATAGAGGATGCGGCGGTGCACCGGTTTGAGGCCGTCGCGCACGTCCGGCAGGGCGCGGTCGGTAATGACCGACATGGCATAGTCGATGAAGCTCTCGCGCATCTCCTGGGAGATGTTGCGCGCGATGACGTTTTTATTATTGTGGTCTTGCCCCGGGTTAGCCGGGGATTCTTTTTTGTCAGCCATATGCCGTTAGTACTGTGAGTCTGAAGACGTTGCCACTAAAAGCGTTGCGTTGCCGGTTTGAGAATTGACCGCTCCGGCCGTTTGCGCGGCATCTTGTTGCGCGGCGCTCTGCGCCGCGATGATGTTAGCGAAGCGCACGGGGAGCATGACAATCCAGCCCAATACGACGAGCGCCATAAGGCCCAGGGCAAGCTGCAGCGCGTGGCCGCGGCGCTCGTGGGGGGACTTTTCGCGTATCTGTTCGAGGAATTGCATAGCCTAGGACTGTAATACTATAATCTCCCCCTCTTTGCCGTCGAGGTCTTTGCGTTTGACGGTGAGCTTTTCCTGCGGGGCGACCTTTTCCTCCCCCGCTTCTTTAAGAAAGGCCTTGAGGTCGGCGGTTCCGTAATGCATGGGGATGATGGCTTTGGGCTCGAGAGAGACGGCGAGCGCGTAGGCTTTGTCATAATCGAGCATGCCCTTGTCGCCGATGGGCAAAAAGAGAATGTCGATGTCGTCGAGCTCCTGTTTGGCGGCGGCGGGGAGCGTGGGAGAAGAGAGCGCGCCGAGGAAGCAGAGGTTCATCCCCTCAAGCGAAACGCTGTAGATGGTGTTGATGCCCTTGCCGCCGTACTGGCTTTCACTCCCGAAGCCGCGCACGGCCACACCCTTGACCTCATACTCGCCGGGGCCCGTGATGACGAACGGCTGGCGCTCGCCGAAGGCCGCGTTCTCGGTGCCGTTGAAGTCTTCATGGTCGAGCGAAACGAGCGCGATGTCTGCGCCGAACTTCGGGCTCTTGAGCGGGGAGTCTTTTGAGGGCGGGTTGAAGGCGAGCGTCAAATCGCCGTGGCTGACCTTAAAACATTCGCCGCCGAAGTAGCTGATAACCATGGTGTTTGTGCCTTAATTTTAGCATATTTAAGGCCATTTTGAAAGTCTCAAAAGGCGCTTCATTGCTTTTTAATGTAGGCTATGTTAGAGTGCTTTGGTACCGGTCAAATAGACCGCGACTCTCAAAAAAAGAGCCGCGTTTTCATTTGCCGGATGACCGTTCTTCAACCACAAAAGAGAGGGCATAATGCCACCCCACATGCCGAAGAGAAGTCTACGGAACAAAGACACCTCGCACCCGCCAAAATACCACACCAGCCTGGTCGTGGTGGCGGACAGGGTGTTTTTGCCTCCGCGAACCCACGACGTACGGCCGCCGCCGGACGCATTGTCGTCCTTCGGCCGTCATGCGCCGGCCTACTACAGCGACCAACGACAACAAGGCTCGCAATTCTCTAAGCCGGGCAACGTCCCTCACTCGTAACAAGAGCGCGCGGAGGGCCGGACAAAGTCTGTGGGAGGAAACCCCTCGCCAGCGCTCAGAGCGCAGAGCGTAGCTCGCGCTCAACCCCATCGGCAGTAATGCCGGTGGGGTTTCTTTATTTGGGGAAAACTTTTTTCGCCCCGGCGCGTATACTAACGGTATACAGTTCCTTCAACCGGCGCAGCAGGGAGCGGCCCATGAGCCAACAGCAGCAAGACGATACCAACGAGATCGTGAATCTCGCCAACCAAGACGCTAAGACCAGAAAAAATCTTCAACAGCAGGGTGACGCCAAGCCAAAGCCCTCCTACCGCGGCACAAGCTTGGTTAGCCCGCCGCTCTATGTGCCCCTCCCGCCCTTGACTTGACACCAAAAACGGGTGGGTATAGAGTATCCCGTGCCAGCCGTATTCTCGGCTGGATGACGCAACAGCAGAGGGAGACCCCGATGCGCACGTTCTTCCGGAGTTCGACGCCGTGACGGCGTTTTTCTTGAGAAACTCAAACATCATGTCCATCTCGGTCGACGGCGCCCGCAACGGCACCCGCTCGATCGCCGGCGCGGCCGTGCTGCCGATCTGATCGGCGCCGGCTGATCTGCCGCGTTTTTCCGGATTTTTTGAAATAAATCCGAGGCCCTACAACCAGCTTGCTAGTTGTAGGGCCTTCTGCTATATTGTTTTTCAATAAAGAGTTTGTCTCTTTATTAACCGGCTCGGGAATAATCCCGACACACGAGAAAAGCATCGCGAGCGAAGCTCGCATGCGAAGCAATGCTTTTTCGTGTGGCGGGGACCCGACCAACAACCAAAAAATGGAAACTATCGAACTCAACAAAGAGGAAGGCGTAGCGTCTGTGATGCAGGCGTACGTCGAGAAGGCGCTCACGCCGCCCTCCCCCGGCGACATTATCGAAGGCACCGTGCTCGCGCTTGACCGCGCCAAGCTTTATATCGACCTGCCGCCCTGGGGCACGGGCGTCATTTACGGCCGCGAATATCTCAACGCGCGCGAAGTCATCAAGCGCACCAACGTCGGCGACACCGTCGCCGCCAAGGTCATCGCCACCAACACGAAGGACGGCTACATCGAGCTGAGCCTCAAGGAGGCGCGCCAGGCCGTGCTGTGGGCCGAGGCCGAAGAAGCCGTGAAGAGCAAGGCGCTCTTCGAGCTCGGCGTCAAAGAGGCCAACAAGGGCGGGCTCATTTTGGAATGGCAGGGCCTTTCGGGCTTTTTGCCCGCCTCACAGCTCAAACCCGAGCACTACCCGCGCGTCACCGACGGCGACAAAGACAAAATCCTCGATGAACTGCGGAAGCTCGTGGGCACCAAGCTCGCGGTCACCGTCATTTCGGCCACTCCCAAAGAGGGCAAGCTCATCTTCAGTGAAAAGGGCGGCGACGATAAGGAAAAGAAGGAGCTCATTCAGAACTACCAGGTCGGCGACGTGCTTGATGGAGAGGTCACCGGCATGGTCGACTTCGGCGTCTTCGTGAAGCTCACCGAGGGTCTCGAGGGTCTCGTGCACATTTCTGAAATTGACTGGGGCCTCGTGGATGACCCGCGGCACTTTTTCAAGGTCGGCGACAAAGTAAAGGTCAAAATCATCGACATCAAAGACGGCAAGGTCAGCCTTTCCGTCAAAGCGCTCAAGGACAATCCGTGGCTCGCAAACTCGGGCAAATACAACAAGGGCGACAAGGTCGAGGGCGTGGTCATCAAGTTCAACAAGCACGGCGCTTTGGCCTCCATTGAGGAGGGCATCGCGGGACTCGTGCACGTGAGCGAATTCGGGAGCGAGGACACGCTGCGCCGCAACCTTGAGCTCGGCAAGCGCTACCCCTTCACCATTTCCCTCTTCGACCCCAAAGAGATGCGCATGGCGCTCTCCTTCGCGGGAGACAAAAAATAATCCTTCGACTGCGCTGAGGATAAATAAAAAGAATGCCGCCGGCGGTAAGCCGGCGGTTTTGACGCTAGGCAGGAGGACGCAACACGTATCCCTCGCGCCAGCGCGCTTCGATATAGTTAACACCACCCGCCGCCGCGGCGATCTTGGCGCGGGTCTTCGAGACGGCCGCGTCGACGCTGCGCTCGTCGGGCCAGTTGCGCACATGCGCATGGCTCACCGCCAAAAGCATCCGGCGCGTCACGAGCGAGCCAGCGCACAGGCCGAGCGACTCGAGGATATTCCACTCCTTCTCGGTGAGCTCGATGACCGTGCCGCACACCTCAACCCGGCGCTCGTTATAGTGAATGACCACATCGCCCACGACGATAGGCTGCATCGCTTGTCTCCCCTGTTCTGCCGTTTATATAAACCAGCCGCACACCCCGCGGGTTGCACTAGCGCGCGTTAATAACGCTCTGCGCCCCCTCCACGCCCTCTTTGGCAATGAGCTCGAGCGCTTCGGCGACCATTTTTTTTACTTTTTTGAGCTTGTCTTTTTCGGCCGGCTTGAATTTGCCGAGCACAAACCTAACGATGTCCCCGGGCGCGGGGCGCTTGAGTTTGCCGCTTGCCGTTGCGCCTGAAATGCCCACGCGCACGCGGGCAAAATCCTGCGTTTTAAGCGCCGTTTGCACCGATTTAACGCCGTTGTGCCCGCCGGCCGAAGCACCGAATGAAATTTTTATCTTCCCGAGCGGCAAATCGAGCTCGTCATGCACGACCACAAGCCTCCCGGCCGCTTTTTTGGAGGAAACGAGCTTCCGGACGGCCCCGCCCGAATTATTCATATAGACATCGAGTCCGGCGGCCTTCATGTTGTTCGGCAAATCGTCCTCAAGCGCCGCCACGAGCTCTTTGCCGATGTTGTGGCGGGTGCCCGCATACTGCGCCTCGGGGTTCCCGAGCCCCACGACGAGCCAGGGTGCTTGCGTTGTCATGAAAAGAGTATACACTAGTCCCATGCCACAGGAGCACCGTGAGAATTTTTTCACCGAACTCCTGAAATTCGCCATCGTCGCCATTATCGTGGTCGTGCCGGTGCGGCTTTTTGTCGCCCAGCCGTTCATCGTCTCCGGCGCCAGCATGGATCCGACCTTCTCGACGGGCCAATACCTCATCGTCGACGAACTCACGTATCACTTTGAGGCGCCGCAGCGCGGAGACGTCATCATCTTCCGTTATCCGAAAGATCCGACGCAGTTCTTCATCAAGCGCATCATCGGGTTGCCCGGCGAAGTGGTGCGTGTTTCAGGCGGCAACATATACATCACGAAAACCGACGGCTCCACCATGGAGCTCAACGAGCCGTACATCGCCAACATAGGCAACGGCCCCGACCAGACGACGATGCTCGGCGACAGCGAATATTTCGTCATGGGCGACAACCGCCCCGAGAGCTCCGATTCCCGCATCTGGGGCCCGGTACCTGCGGCCAATATCGTCGGCCGTGCGGCGCTCCGGCTCCTCCCTTTGCAAACCATCGGCATCCTTCCGGGAAGCACCCGCCTGCCACAATAATCATGAGTCCCCAACACAGGACTTCGCCCGCAGCGTTCATACGTCACGCGACGAACGTGGCGAGCTTTTACGGCTTCCGTCCCGCGCGCGAGCTTGAACAGGCCGCGCGCGACCGCCTCCAAAAGCGCGCGGGTGCGCACTCCTTCGACGCGGTGGCGCGGGTATGCGCGACATGCCTGCTGATGCGCCCCGGCGAGCCTGCGCTCGCCTATTGGGCCTCCCCGCAGCCGCTGTATCTCCCTCACGATCTTTCCGCACGCGAAACGGCCGAGTTCGGGCTCCAGGTGGTGGGGGCCAACGACGCGTTGGGCGAAGTACTGCTCATCAAAACGCTCACGGCGATCGCGACCGAGTGGGGCACCACGGTCGCGCGCGTGCGCGTCAACGCCGCGGGCGACCGCGACAGCCAGCAGCGCTTCACGCGCGAACTGTCGCTTTACCTGCGCAAGCACGCCGACGCGCTCAGCGGCGCCTGCCGCGCCGCGGTGCTCGAGGATCCGCTCGCCGCGTACCGTTGCGCCCACGCGGAATGCCGCGAGGTGCTCGCGATGGCGCCCCGGCCGATGAACTTTCTGTCCGAAAAGAGCCGGACGCACTTCAAGCTCGTGCTTGAACATCTCGAAAATCTCGGTCTTCCCTACGAAGTCGATGATCTTCTGGCGGGCGACCCGCGCGAGGCGCACTTTTCCTTCGCTATAGATCTCGACGGCGGCGATGCCACGGTGCTGCGTCTCTCAGGCGGCCGCTTCGACGAGTTTTTGCGCCGCACCACCGGCCGCAAAGAGGGCTCCGGCGTGGCCGGAAGCATCTACTTCCGCAAGGCGGGGGCGGCGCGCGCCACCTTCAAGGCGCTCCCTAAGGCGGCGGCGCCCAAAGTTTATTTCGTCCAGCTGGGTACGCGCGCAAAGCTCCAGGGGCTCCAGGTCGTCGACATTTTGCGGCGCGCGCAGATCCCCCTGCGGCAGAGCTTTGACTCGGCGCACCTCTCGCCGCAGCTCAATGCCGCCAAGGCGCTCGGCGTTACCCACATGCTCATCATGGGCCAGCGTGAGGCCTTAGACGGCACCGTCATTGTCCGCTCCACCGACAATTCATCGCAGACCACCATCGTCGTTTCGGAACTCCCCCGCTTTTTGCGCGGCTTAAAATAGTTGTTGTTTTCTCCTTTTGTGACATGTTCGAGGACGGAAAGTTAACACAGAACCGCGGAGGCGAACATGCTTAAAGATGCGTTAATGGTGGGACCGATTGCTTTGCTTGCTGCCGTACCCTATGGAATGCTTTGGGTTGACGAGAAGCTCGGGGTAGCGAAGGCCCTTGCTTCCGTCTCTCGCTGGCGCAAAGCTTTGCACTGTTCGGCACTTACTACAATCGGATTATTTGCGGGATTATCGATGGGCTATTGGCTGGGTATCCATCCTTAAACTCTGACGCAGCTTTGCTAGCAAAGCTGCGTCTTTAATTTGGCATGAAAAGAAAACGCCACACTTGCATATTTTGCTGGATTTGTGCTATATTCTTCGGGCAATGGTAGTGCAGGCAGAAGTCACTAAAAACGACGGCGAGAATGACATAAACCTCATCCGCCGCTTCACTAAACGCGTACAGGGCGCGGGCGTTATCGTGCGCATGCGCCGCCGCCGCTACCACACCCGCATCAAGTCGCGCAACGTCAACCGCGCGCATGCGCTCAAGGTAATCAAGCGCCGCGAAGAGGTGCAGGAGCTCATCAAACTCGGCAAAATGGAAGCCCGAGTGACCCGTGGACCCCGCCGCCGCTAACCGCATAAAAAATGCCGTTTTGGGCAAGCGATACGATTTATCGCTTGCCTTTTTGTCTGTGCCGAAAATGCGCCGGGCGATGAAGTTCCGCTACGCGCGCATCGCGGGCCGCAAGACGTCCAACGTGCTTTCCTTTCCGCTCTCGAAGACCTCGGGCGAGATACTCATCTGTCCCCGGGCCGCCGCGCCCTACACCCGCGGATACCTTTTTATCCACGGTCTTTTACACTTAAAAGGCCTCAAACATGGTGCTACAATGGAGCGCGAAGAGCGCCGGCTGCTGAAGCGGTTCGGTCTTCGCGCGCATGAGTAATATCGTCACCGGTATAGACGTAGGCACCTACCAGGTCAAGGTTGTTATTGCTGAGGCCTCAAGCGATCCGCGAGCCCTCCCCGTTATTTTAGGCACCGGCTACGCCGAGAGCCGCGGCATGCGCCACGGCTATATCATCTCCATTCCCGAAGTGGCGCGCTCGGTGGCCGCCGCCGTCTCGCAGGCATCCAAAGCCGCGCGGGTAAAGGTCAAGCGCGCCTACGTGGGGCTCGGCGGTGTGGGCATTGAAGAACACTTTTCCCGCGGCGAGACGGTTGTGGAGCGCGGCGACAGCGAGATTACCGAGCGCGACATTCCGCGCGCCATAGCCGCCTCCGAGGCGGCCCTGCCGCCCGGCTCGACGCTCAACCGCCGCATCATCCACACCATTCCCCTGCGCTATTTTGTGGACGGCGTCAAAGTGCTCGGCCGTAGTCCTGTGGGCATGAAGGGCATGCGCCTTTCGGTCGAAACACTTTTCATCACCGGACTCGAGCGGCATGTGGCCGATCTCGTCGAGGCGATCGAGAATACCGGGGTCGAGGTCGAGGACGTCGTGGCGGCGCCTCTGGCGGCTTCGTTCGTGGCGCTCAGCAAGATGCAGAAGCGCGTGGGCTGTGTCTTGGCAAACATCGGCTCCGAAACGCTTTCGGTCATCGTCTTTGAGGACGCGGCGCCCATTTCAATGAAAGTCTTTCCGCTCGGCGGGAGCGATATCACCCACGGGCTCGCCATCGGACTCAAAATCAGCCCCGAAGAAGCCGAGCAGCTTAAACAAGGCGCGGTCTTGGGCGCCCCCTACCCCAAGAAAAAGATCGAGGATCTCGTTGACCGCCGCGTCTCAGAGATGTTCAAGCTCGTCGAAGCGCATCTGAAAAAAGCGGGCAAGGACGAGCTCCTGCCTGCGGGCATTATCCTCACCGGCGGCTCCTCATCCATACAGACGATGGCCGAAATCGCTAAATCGGTCCTGCGGCTGCCGTCGCGCATCGCTTCATATGAAAACGGCGCCACGAGCAAGGTGCAGCTGCGCGACGGTTCATGGGCCGTGGCGTACGGGCTCACCGTATGGGGACTCACGCAGGGCGGCGATTTCGAACCGGTGACGACTTCGGGCTTTAAAGATACTTTAAGCGGCTCCTGGCGCTGGTTCAAAAAGTTCCTGCCATAGGCCCCCAAAAATTCCAGATTTCCAAACGGCTCTGTGGTTGAGCCGTTTTTGTGCAGTTCGCGAGGTCATCGTTTCGCCACATAAATTTACAGTGCGTAAGGGTTTGCAAAGCCCGTGCGTGGTGCTACAGTTAGCCAACACAACTTATCGGGGCAACTTACTAATCATCTTATGGCGCAACTACAACCAGAAGTCGAAGCATTCGCGCGGATCCGCGTGGTGGGCGTGGGCGGTTCGGGCGGCAACGCCGTTAACCACATGGTCGATAATAAAGTGCGCGGGGTCGATTTCGTCGCCATCAATACCGACGCTCAAGATCTGCATCACTCGTTCGCCAAAAAGAAGATTCACATCGGCAAGAACCTCACCAGAGGGCTCGGCGCCGGCATGAACCCCGAGCTCGGCAAGCGCGCCGCCGAAGAAACCAAAGAAGAAATCCAGCAGGCCATTAAGGGCAGCGACATGGTCTTCGTGACCTGCGGCATGGGCGGCGGCACGGGAACCGGCGCGGCACCCATCGTCGCCAAAGTTTCAAAAGAAATGGGAGCGCTCACCGTGGCCGTCGTCGAAAAGCCCTTCGCTTTCGAGGGTCAGCAGCGCATGCGCCTGGCCGAGCAGGGTCTTGACGAGCTCAGAAAGGAGGTGGATGCGCTCATCGTCATCCCCAACGACCGCATCCTCGCCACGGTTGCCAAAGAAACGACCGTCAAGGCCGCCTTTGCCGCCTGCGATGACATCCTCAAGCAGGCGGTCGAGGGCATTTCAGACCTCATCACCCATCCCGGCATCATCAACGTCGACTTCGCCGACATCCGCGCCGTCATGGAAAACGCCGGCTCGGCCCTCATGGGCATCGGGGTCGCCTCGGGCGAAAACCGCGCCGCCGTTGCGGCGCGCTCGGCCGTGTCCTCTCCCTTGCTTGAGCTCTCTATAAACGGCGCCAAGGGCGTCCTCTTTGCCATCGCGGGAGGCGATGATCTGGGCATGCTTGAAGTGCACGAGGCCGCCAAAATCATCACCGAATCGGTCGACCAGAACGCCAAGATAATCTTCGGTGCCATCAAGGACGACAAGCTTAAGAAGGGCGAGGTGCGCGTCACCGTCATCGCCACCGGCTTCCCCGCCGCGGGCGTGGCGCCGCGCGGCACGCCGCTGTTTACCTTCGGCCGCAACGATAAAGAAGACGAGCCGCTCGGCAAAATCTATAACGCCCCGGTGGGCGATAAAAAAGACGAGAAGCGGCCCACGCCCGTCATCGGCGAGGCGGAGCCGGTCGTCGCCGCCAAAAAGAAGGACGATGAAGACGACGAGTGGGGCGCGGTCCCGAGCTTTCTGCGCCGGCCGAAAATAAAATAGGCAAAAAGAAACCCCGCCAACCGGCGGGGTTTTGCCTTATACGCCAAGCGCTTTCTCCAAATGCGCAATTTCTTCGCAGAGCTTTTTGTCCAGACGCTCCGGAGGCAGGGGTCGGACGCCTTTGGGTTGAGAAATGGACGTGTCTCCTATTCTCAGCGCCACATACCGGGCTCCGTAGAGCGGCACGGAGTGGTCGGTGTGGATGAGGCGGCCAATTTCGCCGTAGGAATATCCGGCGAATTTCTTCGCCAGATACATGCACACGAACCGCGGGTGCGAAATGCGGTACGTGCGTTCTCTTGCGAGGATTTCTACGGGCGTAAGCTTGTAGAATGCCGCGACGACACGCTTGATCTCGTCCCATTTCATGCGGGTCCGCCGCTGCGGCGCGCCAAGCAGAAGTGCAAATACCGGCTGCATAAGCGTCGACAGCGCGGCTATAATGCCTTCTTTCTCGGTTTTTGAGAGCGGCTTGGGCCGGGCGGGCAATGCGCTCCCCACCCTCAAACGCATAGCGCCGGCGTCTATGTGCCGGCGGTTCTTGAGGTAGTCTGCATGTTGCCGGCGGTGTGCCGACGTCAGAAGCGGTTTGTATAACAAGATGCTGCTCCCCTTCTCGCGCGAGTGCCCTTTGAATTAGCAAAGGGCTGCTAGTTTGAATATACCGGGCGTCGCACTTCCCCGCAATGTGGATAACAGGTAAAATAGGAACATGTATGACTTGGCGATAGTGGGCGGCGGGCCCGCGGGTGTGGCGGCCGGCGTCTACGCCGCGCGTAAGCGGCTTAAAACGGTCTTTATCACCGAAGTCTTCGGCGGGCAGAGCGTCGATTCGGTCGGTATTGAAAATTGGATAGGTACGCAAAAGATAGCGGGGCTTGATCTGGCCAAAGCGCTCGAGGCGCATCTGCGCACCTATGCCGCCGACCTCGTCGACATCAAGCAGGGCGAGCGCGCGCACATGGTTGAGAAAGTCGATGGCGGCTTCGCCGTCGCTACCCCCAAAGGCCGCTATGAGGCGCGCGCGGTCTTGGTGGCGACCGGGGGCTCCCGCCGCAAACTGCAGGTGCCGGGCGCGGCCGAGTTTGAGAACAAGGGACTCACCTACTGCGCCTCCTGCGACGGCCCCGTATTTGCCGGGCAGGATGTGGTGGTCGTGGGCGGCGGCAACGCCGGCTTCGAGAGCGCCGCGCAGCTCCTCGCCTATTGCAAGAGCGTCACTCTTATGAGCCGCTCGGATTTTTCCCGCGCGGACGCCTCCACCGTGGACGCCGTGCTCAAACACGCAAATTTCAAAGGCCTCCAATACACCATGCCGCAGGAAATCAAAGGTCAGGGCTTCGTGAGCGGCGTCGTCGCCCAGAACTCCCAGACGGGTGAGACGGTTGAGATCCCCGCCGCAGGCGTGTTCGTGGAGATTGGCATGCGGCCCTCGACCGATTCCGTCAAAAACCTCGTGAAGCTCGATGCCATAAACCGCATCGTCGTTGACGCCCGCAACCAGCGCACGAGCGCCGAGGGCGTGTGGGCCGCGGGCGATTGCACCGATGAGCTCTACCATCAAAACAACATTGCCGCCGGCGACGGCGTCAAAGCGCTCGAGGATATTTATTTGTGGCTTAAGGCGGCCAAAAAAGGCGCATAAAACTGGTCGCGAAAACGGCTCAAATGCGCTAGTATAGCGCTACATACGGCCCTATCGTCTAACGGTTAGGACAGCGCTCTTTCAAGGCGCAAATCCGGGTTCGATTCCCGGTGGGGTCACCAGTTTAGATTTATCGGCACCAGTTTGCTGATTAAGCTTGTAAACCATGGACATTTTCTTGGTTCCAAACTTTTTGCCATTGTAAGTCACTTTCTCCGGGAAAATCTGATTTTGGAAGCGAGCGCGATGAACCCCTGAGAGGTAGTTTCCGTACGCTTCTATTGGCGTGCTGCTACAATGTCCTTACCAAGGCGGTCCCAGGCTACTAGTTCAGCCACAAGCTGATTCCAGTTCTGTCCTACTTGGGTCACAAAGGCAAGAATGGAGCATACTAAGGAAGTTCTGAAAGCCAACCAATCCGGTCACCGATTACGGCTCTATCTCGGCGGTAGAACTTGCGAGCTGCGCGGCGGTGGCGGGGCCGCGCAGGTGCGCGACCACCTCACCCACCGGATTGATGAAGACCGTCACGGGCATGGCGTAGCCGTTGAGCTTTTTGAAGAGTGAATCGTTTTGATCCAAAAGCGGCACAATGCCCGCCGGCAGGCCGAGCCCGTCGGTAAAACCCTTGGCGTCGGCGGCCGATTCACCGCGGTTGACGGCGAGCACCACCACTCCGCCCTGCCCCGCGAGCGGCGCCAGATCTTTAAATTCCTGCGCACAGTAGGGGCACCATGTAGCCCAAAAGAAGACGACGAGCGGCCTGCCGCGGAAGCTTTCAAACGTGACGCTTTTGCCGGCGTAATCGGTAAGTGTCGTGTAGTAATTCTGCCCGAAGGATGCTTCAGGCCGCGGCGCTTTGAAGGTTATCGCCAAAGCGGCCGCAATGCAAAACAGGAGCACCGCAGCAATCTCGGGCAGGAGCAGATGTTTTTTTACTTTATGTAAATGTCTTTTCATCGCTATCCCGTCCAATTAAAGAGCATGATGGAGAAGTCCGCAAGGTTGACCGTGCCGTCGCCGTTGAGGTCGTCGAGCGGGTTGCTCGTGCCCCACGCGGTGAGGAGGATGGAAAAGTCCACCAGGTTCACGCGCCCGTCGCCGTTGAGGTCGGCGCCGCTTTTGGGGTGCGCGCCGGGCGTCTGCCCCACCCCGAGATAGGCCGGCGCGCTCTCGTTGCTCTGAAGCGTCCCTAAAACGGTATGCGCGGTTATGGTATAGGTGCCCTGACCGAGAGCTCCCGGCGCGAGCGTCACCTGCCAGGTGCCCGAGCCGCTTGAGGTGGCGATGTAGGTTTGAGGGGCACCCGCGGTTGTGCCCGACGGATTAATCGTGACGGTCGAGGTGGCGCCGGGCACCGTGCGCCCGAGAATGACTACGCTGTCGCCGAGCCCCACCGAGTCGTTTTGCAGCGAGACAGTCGGCGGAAGCATGATATTGCTGAGCGTGTTATTGGTCGCCGTTTCGATGCTCAGCGTCGCGGTATAAAACGACGATTTGACCCCGTTGGTCGTCGCATAGACGGCAAAGGTATACGTGCCGCGCTCAAGGCTCGGGAGCGCCACCTTGAAATTGCCGCCCGCGTCGCTCTGGGTCACGGCCGCCTGCGAACCGTCCTGCAGGATGGTGACGCTGCTTTGCGGCGCCGCAATACCTGAAATGGTCAGCCCAGCGAGGTAAAGGTTTTGGCTGCCGTTTTGATACGGTCCGCTGCCGAAGACCCCGCCGGACTGCGTGACGGAGGTGTTTGAGATGGGCGTCACGTCCAGCTGAAAGGAGATGAGAAAGTCGTCGGCGTTGATGGCGCCCTGGAGGCTTTTGCAGCGCACGTAGTACACATAGGCAGTGCCGTTTTGCAAGCCGCTCACGACCGAAGTGAAAAGCGTGCCGAGGCTCGGTGCAAATTGGTCGGCCATCGAATCGTATGGCGTGTTTGGAGTCGTCGAGTAGCGGCAGGTGGCGGGACCGTCGGTTTGGAGCGAAAGCTCAACGACACTGTTGTTTGCGGCGATGGTCCCGGAGGGAAAGCCGTTGAAGCGCGTCGGCGCCGTGTTAAGGGGCGAGAGAACGAGCGACACGGGCTTAACCACCGCTATCATGGCCGTCCCGTCGTCGAGCAATACCGAAGAAGCGTCAAAAGTTTGGATACCGATGCGGTAGGAGCCTTCGGCCGACGGATTCGTTATTGATTGGGTGCTCGTGGCACCAAAGGAAGCGTTGGTGCCCAAGAGCACCTCAACCTTGCTGTCCGCCGCCAATCCGGCCCCGGAGGAAAGCGTCAACGTCAGCGAACCGGAGCTCCCCGTTACTACGGACACGCCGTCGTCCGTGGCCGACGGCACCGCGGCGAGCGTGCGGTTCACATACGCGCTGCCGTCCCAGACCGCGAAATCGGCGTCGGTGTAGTCGAACCCGGCGGGTATGGAGAATGCGCCATCCTGCGGAGTTATGACAATACTTCCCGAAGCGGGTATGGCGTGCGCGAGCGTGAAGGTGATGGTGTGCTCGGCGGGCGAAGACGGCGCTGACGGATCAGAACCCAGGGGCTCGGTCAAAAGATCGCTCACATAGGTAAGCGGAGAGGCTTCGGCCGGCGCCGCGCACGCGAGCGCAAGCAGTATTGCCGGCAGCATGAATCGCCACGCTTTCATTGCCCTCTCATTATACGCCCCGCTCAGCGCAGGCGTATGGAGAAGCCCCGCTCGGGCGGCGCGCCGCCCGCCCCGCGGGAGCGGCGGATGTCGAAATAAAAGTTAAGCGCCACCAATACAAACAGTGCCACGCTCACGCATAGGCTCCAAAAACCCCAGTTGCCCGGAGCGGACGGCGCGGCCTGCTGCGCCTGCGCGTCGAAACTCGCCTGCTCGGCATTAAGCTGTGCTTGCTTGGCCTCAAGCTGGGCGGCGAGCGAGTTGTAGGGGTTGGGGGGCACCGAAGCGTCCAGGCTCGCGCCCGCGGCGGCCATGAGATTCTGCGTGCTTCCCCACAGCGCCGCGGGCGAATCGCTCATGAAGGCAAAGCCCATGAAAGCCGCCGCGGTCACGATGAGTCCCGCATTGAAGTAGGTCACGCGCATAAGGTTCAAGCGAAGAGGAGAAACAGCGCGCCCAGGAGCACGACGCACGCGAGCGCGATGATGAGCAGGGTGATGATGAGACGCGCGCCAGACTGTTGGTAGCGTTTCTGATAGTAGCTCGCGTCGGCGCGGCTCTCTCCGGTGACGCCCATTTGGCGCAGCTTCCGGCGCACCCACAGGCGCATGAGTATATATATCGCAAGCACCGCGACGATGATGCCGCCGAGCGCCCAGGCGATGATATTGAGCGGCAATATCCAGAAGGAGGTCGTGCTCGTGAGTGATTTGCGCCCTTGCTCGCCGTATGCGAGGCTCGCGAGCGCCTCATAGCGCCCGAAGGCGAAGCCTTCTCCCTGCCACACGGCGCTGAAGGTACGCGACGAACCCGGGAAGACCGCGCCGCCGCTGTCGTTGACGTTTATGGTGGCCACCTGCTTGCCGAACATGTTCTTGACCTCAATGATGCCGTTGGGCCGCGCGAGCACGTTGCCGGAGTTGGATACCTTTGCCAGGAAGGTCACGTCAGGCGAGCCGTATACAAACTGATTGGTCGAGAATTCCTCAAGCTGCGCGTTCTCAACGATGTTGCCCGCGATGGTGAGGCTCACAACCGCGCCGACGTTATAGCCCACGGCCGCGCCGGTGGTGTTGAGCTTGCCGGGCTGCTCTTCAAAGAAGACACCGGCGAAGTGCGCGCCGGGGCTTGCGTTTGCGGGCACCCGCACCGTCACGGGCACATTGGCGCTCGCCCCGGGCGCGAGCGTCACCGAACTCTGCGGCAGCGTTATCCAGGAGCTCAGCTCAAATCCCGTCTGCTCCCCCGGCGTGGCAAACACGGGGTGTCCCTGGTCATCAAGCCCCTTGATGTCCTGCGAAACGAGGTAGTAGGTCTGCGGCGCGCCGCTCTCATTGGTGGCCGTGAGGGTGAACTGATAAATTTCTCCGGGTTTAACGTTATCCTCGACTATGGCCGGCTTAATGGTGATGCCCGCCGACGTCTGAGCGAAAGCTGCGGGAATACCGAACGTGAAAAGAGGCGCTACCGTCGCAATCACAAGCCCCGTCCGAAAAAATGCGTGTCTCATGCAGGGTTATATATCGTATAGCCTATTGCACCATAGTATCACGCTTCCCGCCACACCCCCGGAAAGGCAAAACCCCCGCCTGTGGAGAGCGGGGGCGCCTGAAAACCCGTTGAAACATTGAGGTTAGAAGGTCGGCGTAGCCACGTACCAGAGCGTATTGGTGTAGTCGTCACCTGCGGCCTGGAGCGGACCAATCTGGATTTTATAGAGCACCGTGGAGCTGCCGACATTATTGGTCACGCCGTCGGCCGGACCGCTGTTGGTGAAGATGACGCGCGGCGTGACGATGTTGCCGACGAATTGCGTGCCGCCGCCGAACTCGTTGCCGCCCTCATCATCGGTTGAACTGACGCCGAAGTGGCCGTAGGTATTGTACTGGCCGATGGTCGAGGAGGGCGACTGCCAGAGAATGGGGCTCGAGGTGGTGGCGCCGTTGTTGAAGAGGTAGATGATCTGGCCGGTCGCCGAGGTGGGCGGCTGATTCTCCTGGACGGTGACCGAGAAGCCGTTGGTCGCGTTGGTTGAAACGTTGAGGCGCTGTGCAAGACTCGATGAGGCGGTGGGCGAAGAGCTCAGTACGCCGAAGGGTAGGGCCGTCGCCGTGGTCGAACCGGTCGTGGTGTCGTCGCCGACGACGGTGCTGGTGGCCAAGCCGCTCACCGTGAAGGTGAAGGTGGTGTTGACCGAGGCGGTGAGAGTGACGTTATTGACGATGGCGACCTGCGTTTCGCCCGCGTCCGAGGGCGTCGTGACATCGATGCGGTAGGAGCCGGTCGTGGGCGGGTTTGTCCAAAGCTTGGTTGCCGAGCTTGAGGTGGCAACGCCGATGGTGACGACGGTCGCGGCGTTTATCTGTGCCGCACCGGCGCACAGGGTGAACGCGAGGTTTTCATTGCTGCCGCCGTTATAGCTGCCGACCGCCTGCACCTGGTTGCCCGAGGTACAACCGGAAGCGCCCGTGACGACCGTATACGGTGTGGAGCCCGCATAGAAGGTTACGTCGGTCGAGGTCGCGGTGGAGAATGCTTCAGTAAATGCGGAACCGCCCGAGCCCAGCGCGCCGCCCAAGGGGTTGAGCGGGTCGAGGCTCACGGTTATGGTACCCGAAGGCGCAATAGCCGATGTGGCCGTGAACTGTATGGAGTGACCCGAAAGCTGGCTGGGGCCGGATTGCGTCAAAGTGTCGCTCACCAACGTGAGGTTAGCCGCATTGACGCGGCTAAAGAGCGAAGGAGCCCCAATAAACCATAAAAGGAGCGAAACAATAAGGAGAAGCGCCAATTTTCCGGAATGTGCCAAGCTTATCTGGTCCTGACGGTTCTCAAGGAGATTCATAGTGCGACTATTTGAAAAGTACTAAAGTTAATAATCTATGCGACATTGTCGTATAAGACACAGTATAAGCCACTATTTACCCGTTCATGCCGTGTGTGGCCTTATTCTGTGGATAACTAAAAAGGACGTCTTTGACCTTAACCGGGCCGTCTTTTATGGCCTTGAGGATGTCGCGCTCTCGGCCTCAATGTGCACGTCCGTTATCTGAAATTGCCTGGTGCCGACGGACACTTTACTGAAATAGAGCCATAAAATGGTGCATCCGAGCGCCACTATAGCGATAAATATCATAAAAAGCCGGTATTTTCTGATCCACTGGCCGTACGTGCGCGGCACAACCGCCTGGGGCATTTGCCGGACGGCCTGCGGCCTCCCCCTGCCTATATTGCGCAAATCGACCACCCCCTCCCGCAGAGGCTCAATGAGGGTTTCGACGGTGCCTGGGTGCTGCGGCGGCATCTGCTGCCCGGGCGTCATACCGAGGCGCAGTTGCTCAAGCATAAGCGCACGGCGGATATAACGGCGAATGAACCACGCAATGAGCAATATAAAGAGGATGAAGCCGCCCAGTCCGAGTATTACCGGAACTACAGGCACCACCCAGAAGTAAACCTTCGCCGAGACATTATGCTTTGCCTCACTGCCGAAGGTCAGCGTCACGTCGGCGCTATAAAGCCCGATATCGAACGGGTCTGAAGTGCCCTGCCATGAAAATTGAAACCGCCGGATGCTTTGCGGCAGCACGTTGCCGAACATCGTGTCCTGATTGATGAGCACTTGACCGCGCTCTTTGCCCCACATGTTGTAAATGGTGATATCGCCCTGCGGCTGCAGATGCGTATTGCCGGTATTCTCGAAGCGCAGAGTGAAGTCGACGTTCGGACTTTGATAAAAGGACTGGTCGGTCGAGAATTCGCGTATCCTCCCGCTTTCGGTGACATCGCCTTTGACCTCGACAAACAGCAGCGACGAGACGTAGCTCTGTACTTTCATGCTCGTGCCGGGCGTTGAGGTGCCCTGAGGCGCGGTGCCAATGAGGATGGCGGCGTAGTGCCCGCCGGGCTCGGCGTTCTGCGGGATGGTCACCGTGAATGGCACGTCCTCGCTCTGTCCCGCGGGAACGGTGAGCGGCGCGGAAGAGATTGTTATCCAGCGCGCGAGCGCATACGTGGCGAGCGCCGGATCCTGCGGCTCGTCGACGACGGGAATGAACTTGCTCATCCCCTGCTCGCCCTGCGCCTGCATGTCCATGACCTGCGCGTAGTAGGTCACCGGATAGGCGTTATTATTGACGACCTTCACGCTGCTTGTCCACGACTCGCCCGGTCCGATGGTGAGCTGAAAGAGCGGCGGCGTGACGGTCACCGAAAGCGCATTCTGGGCGTGCGCGGGCGCCGCGGCGAAACACAGGAGCAGAGCCGGCAGAAAATATTTTTTCATGAACGTTTTTTGAGCGAGATGACGTGGCCGTGCGTCACTACTTTTGGTTCGCGCGGCGCTTCAAGCGGAGCCGCCACCGACGTGGCCCCTTCCCTGCGCTCGCGCAGCTTTTTTAGATCTATCGCGTTGCCGGCCGGCGCATGATGAGTGCCCTTATGGAGCACCTCCTTGAGGCTGCGGTGCTCGGGAGCGTGCCCATAAACGGCCGGGCGCGCCGCATGCTTCTCGCGACGGCGCAAAAAGGCGAACCGCCGGCGCGGCTCATGCGCTTTTGCGGGCACGGCTGCCGCATGATGCGGCGGGACGGACGGGCGTACCGGCGCGGCGGGCGCGGGCGCGCGGGCGCGCACCGGCGCGGGCGGACCCTGCAGCTCCCGCAGCGCATCGGGATGAAGCTTGCCCGCATGCGCGAGTTTGAAGAGGTGGCGCCGCTCGAGCCACCGGTGAAAATAGAACGTGAGCCCGATGACGGCGATCACGCTTGCCACACCCATCGCGAGCAGCTGCTTCCACGGGATGACCCAAAAGAAAACCGTGTCCTCGACCGCGGCGGTGCCGTCGGGTCCGTAGTTGACGGACAAGAGCGCTTTATATTGGCCGAAACCGTTAGCCGCCGACCACACCGAGGCGAGCTGAGACACCTGACTCGGCGAAATGTCCAAGCCTTGCTGGTTGACGTTGAGCGAAGCGACCTCCTGTCCCTGGCGGTTGTAGATGCGTATCTCGCCCGTAGGTTGCACCTCCTGGTTGCCGGTATTCTCAAGATTGTAGTTAAAGATTATATCGTCGCCCGCGAGGTGGACGCTCCCCGTGCTGAACTTATCGAGCTGGAGCAGCGTGATGGTATTGGCCTGTACCTCGAAGTTGACCGTGACGGTACCCAACGGCGGCTTGGCGTCCGCCTCGGCGCGGGTGTTGCCTTCGGTGAAGGTGATCTGCGCGTGATACTCGCCCGGTTGTGCGTTGCCGTTGATACGGATGACGAACGGAACGGAGAGCGTCTGGCCGGGGCTCAGCTCGATGACTCCGCGGGTGAGCTCTATCCAATTCGCGAGCGAGGCTGAAAGATCGTCGGCATTCTGCGCCGGCGCGAAGGCCTGCTCGCCGGCGGCGGGGTTGACGTCGTTGACCGACGGGTAGAGATCGAGCACGTGATTGCTTGAGTTGGTGAGTGAAATCGATTCATTGAAAATATCGCGCGCGTGTCCTTTTTCGTCGACGACAAAGGGCGTGAGGGTGAGCGGCCCCGCACTCTGCGCGCGGGCCGTAAGCGCGGGCGCGGCGAGCGCGAGCGCGGCGGCCAGTAGCGGTATGAGTGTTGCGGTAATGCGTTTCATATTATTCAAAAGACGGGCACGACGATGTAGACGATGCTCGTGCTGTAGCTGCCGGCGGGTTGCAGATCATTGGCGAGCACGCGGTAGAGCACGTCGGTAACGGCGCCGCTGGCGGGCGCGGCGCTGTAGGCGACCTCGGCGGGCGCCGAGCCGAACTGCGCGTAGGTGTCGTCGGCGGCAAAGCGGGTCTGCTCACCGGTGGTCGTGCCGCTCAAAACGCTCGCGTCGGTGTGATACCCGTAGCAGCCCGTCGCCGACATGCCGCAGCCCGTGCTCCAGCTCTGCGGCACCAGGTTGGTTCCCGAGACGGGCGGGATTTCGCTCCCGCCGCTCCCCAACAGCGCCTGCTGCTCGAACGCAAAGATAGAGTAGCCCTGCGTGGCGCTTGTCGTGACGGTGAACTGCTGCGCGCCCGCGACCGGCGAGCCGATGGGCAGCGCGCCGAAGGAGACGTTTGTCGAAGTAGTATCGATGTTGGTCGTGACACCGCTCACGTTCGTGGCCGAGGGCACCCCGTTAATGGCGAGCGAGAGCGTGCCGCCGCCCGTGGAGAGGCTCGGGTAGCTCGCGCCCGAAGCCAGCGGCACCGTTGAACTTGAGACGTTATCGAACAGCCTGAAGAAGTAAACGGTGTTGGGGCTCGCGCTCCATTTTTCAAGCGTGAATTCATATTCGGTGGCGGCGCTCTTTTGCTGGGTGAAGCTCGAGGTGGTAGTGCCCGAGGTATTGTGCGTGCCGCAACCATCCCCCACGCCTCCCGAACAGGCGCCCGCGTCGGAGAGCAGCGCGGTCGTGATGACGGCGTTGTCGGTGCCGCCGGTTGAGGTCGCATAGCACCAGCCCGCCGTGCCGCAATCGCCCGCTTCGGCGACGTACGCAGCGTCGGAAAAATCGGAAGCCGTCGCGTATTCGAGACGTAATTTCACGCCGCTCTCGCCGATGCCCGCGGTCTCCGCCACCGTGACGCGCAACTTAAGCGGGTCGGGGCCGATACTCGAAGGCGCGGCGTCCTCCGCCGCGAGCGCCGCGGCCGGGGTTTCGTTGTTGACGTCCGAATACCAGCGCCAATTCTGGCTTTGCGGACTGAAAGTGTCCGAGTATTGATAGCCTGAATCGAGCACGTAGTTCGTGCTCGTCGATTCGCCCTGCGCGGTCTGCGTGACGCTTTGTACGGCGGTGAAGTCGGTTGAAGAAGAAGTGCCGCCCAGCGCGTTGACGGATGAATTGGCCGAAAAGTCGGTGCTGTATGATTGCTGCGCGAACACCGCCGGCACCTCAAACACGCTCGCGAGGATGAGCGAGAGTGTGAGAAGTGCGGCGAACTGTTGCGCTACGTGTTGCATGGCGTTATGGCGTTGTCGTTGTGGCGGTCGAGGTGGCGGCCGAGGTCGCAATGGGCGCCACCGCCACCAGCTTGCCTTCGACGGGATCATAGAGGTAGGCCGTGCGTGCCTGGGTATAAATGAGTACGATGTCGCCTTGCTTGGCATTGGCAAAGAACGCCTGGCCTTCAAGTTTGCTGGGATCGGTGACGGTGGCGACGGTCGGCGTTTCGTTTGCGGGTAGCTCGATGAGTGCGCCCACCTCGGCGATAATGTGCGCGGGGTCGTTGTTTTGCGCCGCGGCGGCGGTGGTGCTTGCCTGGACGCTTCCCCCGGAGGCGGTGGCGGTGTCCTGGGGCGGCTGAGCGGGCGGCCGTTGCATATATAAGTAGTAACCGCCGCCCGCCGCCGCAAGCACGAACACTGCAAGCGCCGCGAGCGCCAGAGAGATCCGGCGGCGGGAGCGCGCGGGAGCGGCAGGCGCGGCGGCGGGCGGCGGCGCTTGCTTCCCCGCTTTCAAACTCACTACCATGTCGTCGTCTTTGCTCATATCTACTGCATTACGTTATTAATTCTGCGGCGTTGATGAGGCGGCCGTGCCCGACGCGGCGTCCGCATCCGGCGTTTGTGCCGGCGTTGAGCTCGCATCCTGAGTTAATTGTACCGCCTGCGCAGTATCCACAGTGGCGGTTGAACTCGCCGTTTGTGCATCAGGAGGAGCGCTTCCCACAAAAACCGTACGGGTCGCCTGCGCGGTGTTTCCCGCAGAGTCGACTGCCACGTAGGTGACGGTGTATTGCGTCGTCGTGCTCGTGTCGAGCGATACGCTCGTCACCTGCGTGCCGTTTACCAGCGTGTCATACCCGAGGTTCGGCTCGGCGCTGTCGGTGACGGTAGCGCCCAGGTCGGCATAGGTGGTGCCGAGCGGAACATACGAGGGATTGTTGCCGTTTACGGTGATGGAGGGTCCGCCCAAGGCCGGCGTCGAGGTGGCGGTAGACGTTGAGACCGAAGAAGACGCCGGCGACGCGGGTGTGGAGCTCTCTGCTCCGCACACCCCCGCGAAGGTCTCGAGCGTTTTGTCGACTATTTTGGCGCAATACGGCGCACCGGAGCCGTCGTAGAGCGTGATGCCCGTGGGCGCTTGCGGCGTGCCCACGGTAAGCCCTGCGGCAGAAACCGTGCCGGCGAAGGTTGCGTTGCCGCGGGCGTCTATGGAGACAACGAGCTCGCCCGTCGAGGTGCTCGTTGTGCCGAAGGTGACCGAAAGGTCGCCCTGCGCCGCGCTCGTGATGGTGAAAGTGCCGTCGGGCAGGAGCTTCAGGTTGACGTTTTGATCAACCGGCTCGATCGCGTCCGTCACGAGTGTCTGCGTCACTACGCGCGGCGCAATGACCTCGAGTCCGGCGGTAAGGCGGCCGGTCGATATTTCAGAAAGCGAAGTCGAGGCGGTAATACGCTCCTTTTCCTTAAGCAGCTGGGCGAGCGCGAGCCGGCTCGGGTCGGCGTCGGCCGGTATCGCGCTAAGATCAAGACCCGCTTCGCTCATCGCCGCCTTGAGCGTCGCGCCCGGCGTATAGGCCGTGCCCACGGCAACGAGCGCCTGGCACATGCTCGTACTCGCGGCGCCCGAATCGCAGCGTTCATCGCTGAGCGCCACGCCGATACTCTCCCCCGCTTGGGTGGCGCGCATGGCAACGCCGGGAATCGAGGAGAGCGTGAGATAATCGCCCGCTTTTATCGCACCGTTCTCGTCCGAAACGTTAACGGCGACGCGTCCGGCGAGCGCCACGGTCTGCGGGTTCGTCGATGAGGCGGGCACCCCGCCGAGCACTTCTCCGGACGCGGAGGAGACAACGCCAACCGCGCGCGAGCCCTGTTCAGCCTTCACCATAACCGCAGAGGCCGCGAGATCGGTTGAACCGGTGCTCGAGCTCGCGACCGCGACAATGTCGCCCGGCGCGACATCCCCTTGCGTGGGGTACCACAGCGCGATGTCGTCGCCCTGATTTGGGCGGGCGACGAGACACACACCATCGACGGCAAAACAGCCCCCCGCCACATTGATGCCTCCCGAGAAGGTCGAGGTGGCCGCATCGCCGCGGATGGTGGTGGTGGCCGTGGTACCTACGGCCGCGTAGTTAAGGGCCGAAACCGCCGTCGTTGAGGCGGCACCGAAGCTCTGCAAACCTGTCCATATATTGGGGTTGGAGAAATTAAGTCCGAGTACCCCGTTGACAAGGGTAAGGGTCGAATCAATACCGCTGACGAGATTGAGGCCGTTTTGTGAAAGCTGCGTGAGGGCCGCGGTGGTCGAGGCGAGCGCGGCCGACGTAGAAGCGAGTGCGGATGAAAGCGCCCCGGTGGTCGAGGCGAGCGTGCCGAGCTGGCTGGTCGTCGACGCGGTCGTCGACGCGAGCCCGCCGTAATCAAGGTTGAGCTGGTTAACGCCCGCGATCAAAGGCGCCGTGAGCCCGGCGTAGTCGACCGTGTAGTAGGTGCCGGGCGTGCCTTTGAAATTTACCGTCGTGGAGCCGACGAGCTGCGGGAAAGCCGCGAGCACCTGCTGGGCGACGACGCCGACGCGTTGGGCCTGGTCAAGCGACGGGTCGGCCCAGTTGTAGGTGATGCCCGTGATGAGCGCGAGCTTTTGGAGCGCTTCCTGCCCCGAAATGGGCGCGATGTTGGTTTTGAGCCGCTCGTCGGACGTGCACGCTCCGGCACCGTTTATGGTGCAAGTGCCGTTTGAGCCGGTGAATGTGGCGTTGCCGTCCTTGGCGATGGAGAGCGCGGGGGTTACCGAAAGGTTCGTCGACGACGCGATGTTGAAGGACTTGTCGCTTGATTTGTAGCCCACCGCCCAGGCGTTGGTGTCTCCCGCGAACTGGAAGACGGCGTCACCCGTGCCCGAGGCGTTGCCCACGGTGGTGAGGC